>Ga0078972_1000462_pt1 | contig 169652 bp, 144 predicted proteins | sample YelNatPaOPGAMG01_FD_67568 | JGI IMG/M metagenome (GOLD analysis project Ga0078972, IMG submission 67568) | Hot spring thermophilic microbial communities from Obsidian Pool, Yellowstone National Park, USA - OP-RAMG-01 (SPADES assembly) (version 2) | ecosystem: Environmental > Aquatic > Thermal...
CGGTGATTGCCCTCGTTCGCCTGAAGGGTTACACCTGCATAGCCGAGGCGCTTCGGCATTACGCCGCACAGCCCCGTCGAGCCATCCGGGCTGTCATGCAAGGACTTTGATATGGCCGTGGTTGCGGCGGGCACATGCTTGCACAAAGCGCGCAAACGGTGGTACAATTCTCCTGCAGAGGTCTCTTCGGTGATCCTGCCATCGGCCGAAGCCTGTGCTGCCGAACCAAGGAGGCAAACCCATGTCGGCCAGAGCATACCGCACCGTTGCCTTGTTTACCTACGAATTGGGAGCGGACCCGAACGCCCTGCCGCTGTGGGTAGGCGTCGGGGAGGTCACGCGGCAGCATCGGGCTAACCTGTTCTGTTTCCCGGCAAACCCTGTGCGCTCCCCGCTGGGTTTTGAAGCCCAGGCGAATGTCCTTTATGATCTCCTGGACCCACGGAACGTGGACGGCGTGCTCGTGTGGGGCGGGATCCTGGGAGTCCATCTCGGCTTGGAGGAATTCGGCCGATTCTGCGAACGCTTTCGGCCCCTCCCGGTCGTTAACATCGGGATGCTCCTGCCGGGCGTGCCCAGCGTGCTCGTGGACAGCTACGGAGGAACGTATGCCCTGGTATCCCACCTCATTGAGGTGCACGGATGCCGGGAAATCGCCTACATCCAAGGTCCACCCGGCTCCCCGGAGAGCGCCGACCGTTACCGCGGATACGCCGATGCCCTGAAGTCACATGGCTTGGCCGTGGATCCCACGCGCATTGTCCCCGGCGATTTCAAGTTGCCGGCCGGTGTGCGCGCGGTGGACTTGCTGCTCGATGAGCGCAAGGCATCCTTCGATAGCCTGGTCGCGGCGAACGATATGATGGCATTCGGCGCCGTGGCGCGCCTCCAGGAGCGGGGGCTGCGCATCCCAGCCGACATTTTGGTCTGCGGTTTCGACGATATCGAGGAAAGCGCCTACTCGAATCCCCCCCTGACCACGGCGCGCCAGTCGTTCCGGCAGATGGGCCGGCGCTCGGCGGAGCTCCTGCTGGCACTGTTGGACGGAAGCCCGGCACCGGAAAAAGAGATCGTTCCTGCGGACCTGGTCGTACGCCGCTCTTGTGGCTGCTTTTCCCGGACGGTGGCACGGGCTGCGGCCGGTCCACTCCCGGCTGGAGCAGATGAGGCGGAGCAAAAAACTGCGCTCCAACAACAGATTGCCCGGATGCTGGGGGAAGAGTGGCCGGATGCTCCCGAGACAGCGGCACAGCTCCTCGAGGCTTGCCTTGGCGAAGTCCGTGGGAAAGAAGCGGGCCGCTTCCTGGAGGCGCTCGATCAGGCGCTCCAGGTCGCAACCGCCAACGGCCAGGTGTTCGTCTTCCAGGACCTCGTCTCGACCCTGCGCCGGGGCCTGCTCCCTTACCTGCAGGGGGAGGAACGGGAACGAGCGGAAGACGCCTGGCACCAGGCGCGGGTCCGGATCACCGAAGCAGAGCAACAGCTGCAGGGTTATCGCCGGATGCAGGCCGAGCAGCGTGCCCGGTTGCTCCGAGAGGTCAGCCAGGAACTCGGCACAACCTTCCAGCTACACGACCTGATGGATACCCTGGCCCGAGAACTCCCCCGGCTTGGCATCCGCCGGGGCTACGTAGCCCTCTACGAGGATCCCGAGCGCCCCGCCGAGCAGTCGCGCCTGCTGCTGGCTTTCGACCCCTCGGGGCGTCGCCCTGTGGAGCCAGAGGGGCGGCTTTTCCACTCGCGCGAGTTGGTGCCGGCAGAGCTGTTTCCGGACGAGGGAGGGCTCACTTTCGTTGTCGAGCCCCTCTACTTCCGCGAGCGGCAGCTGGGGTTCGCGGTGCTTGAGGTACAAGCTCGGGATGGAACGACCGCGGAGGCGCTGCGCGCCCAGATCAGCGGTGCCTTGCAGGGAGCGCACCTGATGCACCAGAGCGAACGGCGCGCCTTGCAACTACAGGCCGCAGCGGAGGTGTCCCGGCTGGCCACCAGCACCCTGGAGCCGGAAGAGCTCATCCGCCAGGTGGTCGAACGCGTGCGGGAGCGGTTCGACCTCTACTATGTGGGGTTGTTCTTGCTGGATCGCAACGGGGAATGGACCGGCGAGCCCAACCGCTGGTTGGTCCTGCGCGCGGGCACGGGCGAGGCCGGCCGCCAGATGGTCGCCCAAGGGCACCGACTGGAGGTCGGGGAGAACTCGATGGTCGGCTGGTGCGCTGCGAACCGGCGTCCACGGGTAACCTACGACGTGGAACAAGACCCCGTGCAGTTGCCCAACCCGCTCTTGCCCGACACACGCTCCGAGATCGCGGTGCCCCTACAGGTAGGCGATACCCTGGTCGGTGTCTTGGACGCGCAAAGCCAGCTACGAGGCGCATTCGATCCAGACGTGGTCACGGTATTTCAGACGATGGCCGACCAGCTCGCTGTGGCCATTGAGAATGCCGTTACGGTCTCTCGGATACAGGTGATCAATCGGGATCTCCAGCAGACGCTGGCGACCCAAGAGCAGTTGCTCGAGACGATCCGCCAGCTTTCCACTCCAGTGGTGCCCCTGCTGGAGGGAGTGATCCTGCTGCCCCTCGTGGGCCACATCGACAGCCAGCGGGCCGCGCAGATCATGGAGGAGCTCCTGATCGGGGTTCAGCGTCACCGCGCGCGGGTGGCCATCGTGGACATTACTGGAGTGCCGGTTGTGGATACCGCGGTGGCCAACAACCTCCTCCGAGCGGCGCAGGCGACCTATCTGCTTGGGGCAGAAGTGATCCTGGTGGGCATCCGTCCGGAGGTTGCCCAGACGATCGTGGGACTCGGGGTGGAGCTCCGCGGCCTGGTGACGATGAGCGACTTGCAAAGCGGGATCGAATATGCCTTGCGCCGCATGCGGACAGGGGCAGGGTAACGCGTTGTGGATGGGCGAGGCCTCCGGCAGGCGCCCACAGGTTCGTACGGGCCGGAGGGGAGGGATATGCTCTACCTTGTGGCTACGCCCATCGGGAACCTCGGCGACATCACCTTGCGCGCGATCGAAGTATTGCGGTCGGTGGATCTCGTGGCCAGCGAAGACACGCGTCGCACCGGCCTGCTCCTGAAGCACCTGGGAATCCAGAAGCCGCAGATGGCGTTCCACGAGCATAACGAGGAACGTGCGGGGGCCAGGATCCTGGAGGAACTGCGGGCCGGGCGATCGGTCGCCCTGGTTTCCAACGCCGGTACGCCGGGCATCTCCGACCCCGGTTACACGCTGGTCCAACGCGCGATCGCCGAGGGGCTTCCCTTGACGATGGTCCCGGGGCCCAGTGCCCTCTTGATGGCCCTGGTCCTTTCGGGCCTGCCGGTGCATTCGTTCACCTTCCGAGGGTTCCCTCCCCGGCGGCCGGGACCCCGGCGTCGCTTCCTGGAGGTGGACCGGGATTCTCCCCATACGCTTATTTTCTACGAGAGCCCGCATCGTCTGCTGGCATTCCTGGAGGATGCCCTCGAAGTGTACGGGGATCGGCTGGCGGCGGTGGCCAACGACCTCACGAAGCGCTTCGAGACGGTTTGGCGCGGGTCGCTCTCGGAGCTGCTCGCCCGCCTCCGGGCCGAGCGATTGCGCGGCGAGTACACCGTCGTCATCGCCGGCGCGGGCTACGAGGCCCACAAGGCGCGCGCGCAAGAGAGTTCTTCGCACCCCTGGAGTTGAGGTCGTGGCCACGCTCGATCTGCGGACGCTCCGCCTTTCCCACGGCCCGGTCCATATGCCGGCGTTCCTCCCGGACGGCACCCGAGGGGTCGTGCACGGCCTAGATGCGCAGGACCTTGTGGCGTGCCGCGTCCAGGCCTTGCAGATGAACGTCTTCCACCTCCTGCAACGGCCCGGCACGACGACCATCCAGGCCCTCGGTGGGTTGCATCGGATGTGCGGTTGGGAGAGGCCCATCGTAACCGATTCGGGCGGCTTCCAGGCCTATTCGCTCATCCGCCAGTCCTCGGGCGCAGGACATCTGGACCGTAAAGGGATCCTCTTCCGGCCCGAAGGCAGCGGTCGCAAGATCCTGCTTACCCCGGAGAAGAGCATCCAGTTGCAAATGCGCTACGGGGCGGACGTCCTGATCTGCCTGGACGATTGTACCCATCCGGATGCTCCTGCGGAAGAACAACGTGCTTCTGTGGCGCGGACGATCCAGTGGGCGCACCGCTGCAAAGAGGAGTATCGAAGGCTTGTCGAGGCACGGCGCCTGCGAGAAGAGGAGCGCCCGCTCTTGTTCGCGGTGATCCAGGGAGGAACCCTCCACGAGCTACGCCGCTACTGCGCGGAAGCGCTGCTGGAAATGGGGTTCGATGGCTTCGGCTTCGGGGGATGGCCGCTGGATCGGCAAGGGAACCTCCTGGTGGAGATCCTCGCCTACACCCGCGAGCTCGTGCCGGAGTCCTACCCCATGCACGCCCTGGGGATCGGACACCCCCGCAACCTTGTCACCTGTGCGCGGCTTGGGTACGGCCTTTTCGATAGCGTCCTTCCGACGCGGGATGCCCGTCGGGGACGGCTTTACGCCTTCACGCGCCCGCCGCGTACCATCCGCGAGGAGGATGACTGGTTCACCTGCCACTATATCGCGGATGCGCGTTACCGAAAGTCGGATGCCCCGATCTCGCCTTTTTGCGATTGCCTGGCTTGCACGGCCTATTCGCTGGGGTACCTACACCACCTCTTCAAACTGGACGACTGCCTGTATGTGCGCCTCGCCACGATGCACAACCTTCGCTTTATGACTCGGCTGACCGAGGCGCTGCGGGAGCACGCGTGAGCGACGAAGAGCTGCTCACCCGACTGGTCGAAGCGATCCAGGGCCGGCGCGAGTACCGCGGTCTCTGCACGGACCTGGTACGCCGCATCGCTGCCCGCGAGTGGGCCAATCGAAGGGATTTCCGGCAAGCGCTCAAAGCGAGCCGCAGCCGGCTACACCAGATCGCTGGGGCGTACCTCGAGGGCCGGCCGGAATATGGCCGATGGCTCCAGGCGCTACGAGAGTCTCGGGGAAAGCCAGAAGCGTTTCGGGAGACCTGCCGGACCATCCTGGCCCGACAAGCCTCTACGCGGGAACGGCTGCCAATCCTCGACCGGTTCTACCAAACGCTCCTGGCCGACCTGCCCCCGCTGCGCGCCGTCCTCGACCTGGCCTGCGGATTGCACCCACTGGGCCTCCCCTGGATGGCACTTCCAGCAGGCACCGAATATTACGCCTGCGATATCTACCAGGACCTGGTAGATTTCCTAAACGGCTTCTTCGCCCTGGGACCGAACCCCGGCCGGGCCGAAGTGCGCGACATCCTGCACGACCCACCGGCACTAAAGGCCGACCTGGCCTGGCTGCTGAAAGCAGTTCCCTGTCTGGATCGATTGGATCGCGGGGGGGTCCCCCGGCTCCTGGACACCCTGGAGGTGCGGTACTGGATCATCTCTTTTCCAGTGCAGAGCTTGCACGGGAAGGAAAAAGGCATGGTGCGCACCTATGAGGAACGGTTTCGCGAGCTCGCGGCCGGCCGGCCGTGGGATGTGGAGCGTTTCCTGTTTCCGACCGAACTCGTCTTCCGGGTGACCTGCAAAACTTGATCCTCCACGAAGATTGGGCGACCACCCATCGGGAGAACTGCCGGAGATCCGCCGACCTTGCTCGCGGAAGTTGCCGAGATCGTACCCCGTCGGGCCAGGTTCTGTTCCCCCCATCCGTGCATTCGCGCCCCCTCGATCCACCGAGGTGGATCCGCACGGCTATGGAGAAACTTGCACAGTCAAGCGGCAAGGCATATAATGCTGCAGGAAGACGGTCAAAGTCTTGAGGAGAAGAGCGATGTCTCTCGCGCAGGAGCCCGACCTGTCTGAACGCTCTTACCAGCTTCCGCCTTCGGAACTGGCCGTCCGCCTGGGGACCGACCTGGAAAGCGGCCTCAGCAGCGAAAGGGCTCGCGCCCTGCTCCTGGAGTACGGACGCAACGAACTGCCAGAAGAAGCACCGACCCCGCTCTGGAAGCGTTTCCTGGCCCAGTTCAAGAACTTGCTCGTCATCATCCTGCTCGTGGCGGCCGCGATTTCCGTTGGGATCGCGTTGCTCCAGCACGAGGAGAGTGGCGAAAAGTTTCTCGACGCCGGAGCGATCTTTGCCATCGTGTTGCTGAACGCCGTCTTCGGCGTCGTGCAGGAGAGCCGCGCGGAGACGGCCCTGCGGGCGCTCCGCAAGATGGCCGCGCCAAGCGCCCGGGTCGTCCGCGACGGCCACGTGGAGACGGTGCCTGCCCCAGAGCTGGTCCCCGGCGACCTGGTGCTGATCGAGGCGGGCAACTATGTGCCGGCTGACCTCAGGCTGGTGGAAAGCGTGAACCTGCGCATCGACGAATCGGCTCTCACCGGGGAGTCGGCGCCGGTCGAAAAGCGCGCGGCCGAGGTATTCGAGGACCGGGTCCCCCTGGGCGATCGGGTGAATAGCGCCTTTATGGGTACGCTGGTCACCTACGGCCGGGGGAAAGGGATCGTCGTGGCCACGGGCCCCCGCACCCAACTGGGGATGATCGCCCAGATGCTGCGTGCCTATGAAACCGAGCCGACGCCCCTGCAGGTCAAGCTGGACCAGTTGGGCCGGTACCTCGGGATCGCTTCCCTGGCTATCTGTGCGGTGGTCTTTATCCTGGGGGTCGTGCGGCGGCAACACCCGCTCGAGATGTTCATGACCGCGGTGAGCCTGGCGATCGCGGCTGTCCCCGAAGGCCTGCCGGCAGTCGTGACGGTATGTCTGGCGTTGGGCACGCAGCGCATGCTGCGGCGGCACGCCCTGATCCGGAACCTGCCCACCGTGGAAACACTCGGCTCGGCGACCGTCATCTGCTCGGACAAGACGGGGACGCTCACCCAGAACGAGATGACGGCCGTCAAGGCCTGGACCCTGGGAACCACCTATCATATCGAGGGGCGCGGCTATCAACCGTGGGGCAGAATCACCGCGCACGGCGAAGAAGTGACGCTCCAAGCCCATCCGGCGCTGGTCGGGGTGCTCCTCGGTGGGCTGCTGTGCAACGACGCCCGACTGGAAAAGGTAGAAGAAGCAGGCCAACTGCGCTACCGCATGGTGGGCGACCCGACAGAGGGAGCGCTTGTGGTCCTGGCGGCCAAGGCCGGGCTTTGGGCGGACGAAATTGGCCGCACCCTCAGGCGGGTGGGAGAAATCCCGTTCGATTCGCTGCGGAAGCGCATGACCACGATCCACGCCTGGGCGGCGGCAGACTCAAGCTGGCAACTTCCTTTCTTTGCCGCCAGCCCATACCTGGCCTTTACCAAGGGCGCCCCGGACCTGGTGTTGGGACAGTGTAACCGCATCCTCGATGGCGGCCAGATCCGTCCCCTTACGGACACCGATCGGCAGGGAATCCTGGAGGCCATGGACGGGATGGCCGGTGATGCGTTGCGCGTGCTGGCGGTAGCCTGCCGCGAGCTGCCGGAAGTGCCCGCAGGTGTGCCTGCGGAAGAGATCGAGCGGGACGGGATCTTCCTCGGCCTGGTGGGCATGATCGACCCACCCCGCCCGGAGGTGCGGGAGGCCATCCGGCGGGCCCGCCAGGCCGGCATCAAGACGATCATGATCACCGGTGACCACAAGCGTACCGCGATGGCGATCGCCAGCGACCTCCATATGTTTACGCCTGGCCTCCAGGGCCTCACCGGCGAAGAGCTGGACCGCATGGACGACGCGGATTTCCGGCCGCTGGCGTCGATCGTGGACGTCTATGCCCGGGTCTCGCCTCAGCACAAAGTGCGCATCGTGGACGCGTTGAAGGAGCAGGGCCACATCGTGGCGATGACGGGTGACGGCGTGAACGACGCCCCGGCCCTGAAGCGTGCCGATATCGGGGTCGCCATGGGCATCACCGGCACCGACGTCGCCAAAGAAGCGGCCGATATGGTGCTGACGGACGACAACTACGCTTCCATCGTGGCTGCGATCGAAGAAGGGCGGGTGATCTTCTCCAACATCCGCAAGTTCGTGTTCTATCTCCTTTCCTGCAACGTGGGCGAAATCCTGACCGTACTCCTGGCTACCTTGATGAACCTGCCCGCGTTGCCGTTCCTCCCGATCCATCTGCTGATGCTCAACCTGGTGACCGACGGCTTCCCCGCTCTGGCGCTGGGGATGGAACCGGCCGAACCAGGGGTGATGGAACGGCCGCCGCGTCCACCGAAGGAGCCGATCATCCACCGCGAGATGTGGTGGGGGATCGGGGTGCAAAGCGTGCTGATCACCGCCTCCACGCTGGCCGCCTTCCTGATCGGCCTGTTCGTTTTCCCGGGAACGATAGACCAAGCAAAGATCGTGCACGCACAGACCTTTGCCTTTACCACGCTGGTCGTCTCCGAACTCCTGCGGGCCCTGACAGCCCGGAGCGAGCGCGCTTCCCTCTTCCAGCTGGGGCTCTGGAGCAACAAAACCATGCTATGGGCAATCGCCTCTTCGCTGGCCATCATCCTGGCGATTATCTACGTCCCATTCTTGGACCCGGTCTTTAAGATGACCTGGCTGACCGTGAGCGACTGGGCATTGATCCTCCCGCTGGCCTTGCTGCCGGCCATTGGGGCGGAAGTGACCAAGGCAGTCCTGCGGCAGCGAGACGCCCGCAGGGCGCGGCCAGTCCACGCGATGGCGGCAAACGGCGGGGAAGGGCAAGAGGAGGATCGCACGGAGGACTGACATCCGTTTGACAGGCCCGCCTTTCGGGTCTATAATCACGTTATCGATGCCCCCATCGTCTAGAGGCCCAGGACGCCACCCTTTCAAGGTGGAGATCGCCGGTTCGAATCCGGCTGGGGGTACAGAGGAGCGGGGGCAAGATCCGTACATCTCCGCGGCACAAGTCACTCATCCGTTTCCGGCCTCGAATCGGTATGGGCGATGTATCGTCGCAGGTCTGGGCCTTCTGCGTTTTGCCCAAGGGCAAGAAGGAGGAACACCATGCCTACCGTCGGTTACCTGGAAGGTACGGACCCCGTGGTTCTTACCCGGCTTGCCGTTCGGGGGATCGGGACCTATCCCCTCAGCAACGGCTTCGATATGCACGGAAAGAACCTCTTCCTTCTGCGCAAGGAGGATGGGATTTCTCTGGTCGTGGGACCGCTTCACAAGGTTGTCCCCACACCAGGCCTGACCATCACGATGCACGATCTCATTTACCCCTGCCTGGCCAACAACATTCCCGTGATCCTGGTCGCCCCCAAGGAAGACCACGCGGAGGCCAAGAAGCTCGTGCAGCAGTTCGGTGACCACGTACGCCTGGTCGACCCGGCCGACCTCTACGAGACGATTTTCTGGATGCTTGCCTAGGCAGGGAACCTCGACCTTCCTGCGGATGGAATGGGGGCCGCCCGAAAGAGTTTTCGGGCGGCCCTTGCTTCTTTCATCTCCCTTTCATCTACATCGCGCTATAGACGGTCGTGGTAGGGTGACTGAGCGTATCTGCGTTCCGAGGAGGGACCCATGATCATCGAAGTGCGCGACTTGAGCAAGAGTTACGGTTCTTTCCAGGCGCTTCGAGGCGTGAGTTTCGGCGTCGAAGAAGGGGAGATCGTTGGCCTGCTGGGCCCGAACGGCGCCGGGAAGACGACGACGATCAAGATCCTGACCGGGTACCTCCAGCCCGATGCCGGATCCGTCGTCATACACGGACTCGATGTGCTTACCCATACGCTCGAGGTAAAGGCACTGATCGGATACCTGCCGGAGAATGCGCCGCTTTACCCGGAGCTCTCGGTCCAGGAATACCTGCGCATGATCGCAGACCTGCGCGAAATTCCCCTGAATGAGCAGCTGTACCGAATCGGTGAAGCGGTCGCGGCGACCGGCCTGGAAGAGTATCTCACCACGCCGATTGGCCACTTGAGCAAGGGCTATCGCCAGCGTGTCGGGCTGGCCCAGGCGATCCTCCACCGTCCCAAGCTGCTCATCCTCGACGAGCCGACGTTGGGCCTCGACCCCACCCAGATCGTCGAGGTGCGCCGGCTGATTCGGCGCCTGGCGCGCGAAAGCACGGTCCTCTTTTCCACCCATATCCTTTCCGAGGTCGAAGCCTTGTGCGACCGCGCGATCATCCTGATGAACGGCAGGGTGCGCGCCGATGCACGGCTCTCCGAACTGGCGGCGACACCAGATGCCCTCCTCGAACTGGAGGCGGAACCGGACGACCTGCAAAGCGCGCTCCTCCGCCTGCCCGGCGTACGCGCGGTGGAGCGTGTGCGCGACGGTTCGCGCTATCCGACATTCCGCATCCGAGGCTCGCCGGAGCAGGCGGAGGAGCTCTGTCCAGCCGTCTATCGACTGGCCAGCGAACGCGGCTGGCCGGTGCGCGAGTTGCGGCGGGATACCCGCACCCTGGAGGCGGTGTTCAACGAACTGGCCACGACTGTGTGAGGTGAAGCCATGAGGCAGCTGTGGTCCATCACCCGCAAAGAACTGGCCGGTACCTTCGGCTCGGCGATGGCGCTCATCTTCGTGGGCGCTTTCCTGGCGGTCACCCTGTTTTCCTTTTTCTGGGTCGACGCGTTCTTCGCCCGTGGCGTTGCGGACGTGCGACCGCTATTCCATTGGATGCCCCTGCTGCTGATCTTCCTGGTTGGTGCGCTCACCATGCGGCAGTGGAGCGAAGAGCAGCGCTCGGGCACGCTGGAAATGCTCCTGACCCTCCCCGTTTCCCCACTCCGGCTGGTGTTGGGGAAGTTCCTGGCCGTGATGACGCTGGTGGCCATCTCCCTGGCATTGACCCTTTTTCTCCCCATTACCGTGGCCATCCTGGGCCCGCTGGATTGGGGTCCGGTCATCGGCGGCTACCTGGCAGCCCTGCTGCTGGCAGGTGCCTATGCGGCGATCGGTCTCTTCGTCTCCTCCCGAACGGACAACCAGATCGTGGCCCTGATTGGTACCTTCCTTCTGGGCGGCGCGTTCTATCTGGTTGGCAGCGGACCCATCGTGAACCTCGCCGGAGAGCGGTTGGGCGAAGTGTTGCGCGCGATCGGGTCCAGCAGCCGCTTCGAAAGCATCCAGCGCGGCGTGATCGACCTGCGGGACCTCCTGTACTACCTCTCGCTCACCGGGATCTTCCTGGCCCTGAACGTCCTCTCCTTGGAAAGCAAGCGCTGGGGCCGGGGGATCCAAACACAGCCCTATCGACGCGGGATGTTGCAGACCACAGCGCTCGTGCTGGCCAACCTGCTCGTCCTGAACGTCTGGCTGGCACCGCTCTATGGGTTGCGCGTCGACCTCACCGCCCAGCGCGAATATAGCCTTTCGCGGACAACGCGCGAACTCCTGCAAGGACTCCAGGAGCCGCTCCTGATCCGGGGCTATTTCAGCGAAAAGACGCATCCTCTGCTGGCCCCGCTCGTGCCGCGCATCCGCGACATGTTGGAGGAGTACCGGGTGGCCGCGGGAGGCAAACTGCAGCTGGAGATCGTGGACCCCACGCGCGACCCGGAGATCGAAAGCGAAGCGAACCAGGTGTATGGGATCCATCCCCAGCCCTTCCAGGTGGCCGGCCGCTACGAGACGTCGATCATCAACTCCTACTTCCATATCCTCGTCCGCTACGGCGACAAGAATACCGTGCTGGGCTTCCGGGACCTGATCCAGGTGGACGTTCGGCCCAGCGGGGAGATCGAGGTCCGGCTGCGCAACTTGGAATACGACCTGACCAGCGCGATCAAGAAGGTCGTATACGGCTTCCAAAGCGTGGAAGCGGTCTTGGCCGCGATGGACCAGCCAGCCGAGTTGACGCTCTATCTCACGAGCAAGACGCTTCCGGAAAGCCTGGCCAAGGTGCCTGACACCATCGAGACGGTCGCTACCAAGATCGCCGACCAGGCGCCCGGCCACCTGGTTTTCCACAAGGTGGACCTGGATGCGCCCGATAGCCCGGTCACCCGCGAGCAGCTCTACGGCCGATACGGCCTGCGCCCATTCCCGGTGTCCATCTTTTCCCAGGATAGCTACTATCTGCACCTCCTGCTCCGGGTCGGCGACCAGGCCCAGGTCCTCTACCCCACGGCCGATATGACCGAGGGCGACTTGCGGACGGCGATCGAGTCCGCGTTAAAGCGCGTTTCTCCTGGCTTCCTGAAGGTCGTCGGGTTGTGGACTCCGCCCGCCTCGCCGACCACGAACTTCTTCGGGCAGATGCAACAGCCCCTCTCCTCCTGGCAGGAGCTGCGCAACGCCCTGCGTCAGGAATATGAGGTGCGGAACGTCGACCTGAAAAGCGGCCGCGTCCCAGACGATGTCGACGTGCTGCTGTTGATCGCGCCCCAGGCGATGACGGATACCGAGCGGTTTGCGGTCGACCAGTTCCTGATGCGCGGAGGCTCGGTGATCGCAGCAGCCGGCAACTACCAAATCACCGTCGACCCCTTTGGCGGAGGACTCGCCCTGGAACCGCTCGAGGACGGGCTGCAGGAACTGCTGGCGGCCTACGGCATCCACGTGCAGCAGGCGCTCGTGCTTGACCCCCAGAACGAGCCTTTCCCTGTCTTCTACACCCGCAACGTGGGAGGGATCCAGGTGCGTGAGATCCGGGCGATCAACTATCCCTTCTTCGTGGATGTCCGCAGAAGTGGCATGGATGCGGATAGCCCGATCGTCTCCAACCTTCCCGCGGTAACCCTGAGCTGGGCGTCTCCGATCACGGTCAACGAGACTCTGAACGCGGGTCGGAAGGTCACGCCGCTCCTTCGGTCCAGCCCGAACGCGTGGCTCCAGCTAACGAGCGAGATCCAGCCCAACTTTGATCTCTATCCCGACTACGGCTTTCCGGTGGGGGAGAAGCGGGATTCCTATCTTCTGGGCGTGGCCGTGCAGGGGGTGTTCCAAAGCGCCTTCAAGGATCGCCCGCCCGCGTTGCCGGGAAGCGAGGCGCAGGAGAGCGGCGCGCCTGCGGTGATCGAGAGTTCCCCGGAGACCGCACGCCTGGTGGTCTTTGGCAGTGCCGAATTTGTGGACGACCTGGTGTTTGAGATCTCGCAGAACCTCTCCGGCGATCGCTATCTGAACAACCTGAAGCTCGTGCAGAATGCGGTTTCCTGGGCCACTGAGGATATGGATCTCCTGAGCATCCGCGCGCGCGGCACCTCGGCGCGGGTGCTGAAACCGTTAAGTCGGGAAGAGGAATCGTTCTGGGAAGCGGCCAACTATGCTGTGGCGCTGTGCACCCTAGGCGGCCTCGGTGCCGTCTGGAGTTGGAGGCGCCGACGGGCCAAGCCGCTGCCCTTGCCCGCAATACACCCGGAGGTCAAGCGATGAAAGAGCGATGGAACCAGATCCTTGTCGGCATCCTGGTCCTGCAGGCGCTCCTCTGTGTGGTGGTCTTCTGGCCCAGGCGGGCAGCTTCGGGCGGGGAACCCCTCCTTCCGGGGCTGAAGGCCACCGATGTAGTGGCGCTCACCATCGCGGATAACGAGGGCCATACCCTGATCCTTCGTCGCAGCGACGAGGGGTGGGTCCTGCCCGAAGTGGACGACTATCCGGCCGACGGAGGCAAGGTGAGCGCGCTCCTGAGCAAGCTGGCCGGCCTGACCACAAGGCGGCTGATCACCCGCACGGCGGCCAGCCACCGGCAACTCGACGTCGCCGATGAGGATTTCGTCCGGCGTATCGACCTGGAAACGGCCCAGGGGCAGCAGTTTCGCCTGTACCTGGGGTCCTCTCCGCAGTTCGATACGATCCACGTCCGGGTCGCCGGGCAGGACGCGACCTATCTTGCGACCGGTCTGAGGGCCGGCGATGCCCAGGCCACCGCGATCTCCTGGGTGGATCCGGTTTACCTGAAGCTGGATTCCTCTGAGGTGCAAACGGTGACGTTGAGCAACCGTAACGGCACCCTGCGTTTTGTGCGGGGAACGGACGGAAACTGGACCCTGGAAGGGCTGGCCCCTGAAGAGAGCGCTGACCGGGCGCACATCAGCGCCCTGGTGCAGACGGTGACCTCGCTGCGCATGACGCAGCCACTGGGAAAGGAGTCACGGCCCGAGTACGGGATGGATGCCCCCACGGCCCTGGTGACCATCCAGACAGCCACGGAAACGATCACGCTGACCGTTGGGGCCCAAGATCCCGAGGATAAGACATACGTGGTGATCTCCTCCAAGTCGCCCTACTACGTTCGCGTGACCGAGGCGGTGGCACGCGACCTGGTCGAAAGGGGCCGGGACTACTTCCTCCAGCCGCCGGCGACGCCTACCCCGATACCGACAGCCACGCCGCAGCCGACGGAGGAGGCTTCACCACCTCCAGGTGGGACGGAAACGCCGGAAGCCGGTCCAGCTCCATCCCCTACCGCTGCTGCCCCGTCTCCTCCCCCGGGCTCAACTCCCTGAATGGCAAGCCCGACCCGGCGTCGCACCAGTCCAACGGAGCCTTCCCTGCCTTGCGGCCCGGTCGGCTCTTCCGGCTGGGCCGTCCCTTTGGTACGGCTCGAAGCTGGCGATCGATGGCACGCACGGCCCGCCACGGCAAGGCCACGGCATCGAGGGAAAGCACCCGCAACGTGTCTCAAGAATGGCCGCAACTGAGGTTCGCACACGAGTTCGACACAGATAACCGAGAGGGACCTCCTGATAGGGCAGAATCACCCCGGGGAAAAAAACTTACTCAAAGGAGGTCCCCATGGCCAAGTGTTTCCCAATGCGCCGATTGATGCGAGCACTCTGCAGCGATGAAGAGCTCGCTGCCCAGCCAGTGGAGATTGGGGGAAGCGGTCCTGGCAGCTCGTTCCCCACGGTTGACCGAGATTGCTGCGAAAACACCGGGGAAAGCCACGCCGCTTACAAGCGGATCCAACGCTTCCTGCAGCAGGCAGACCTCGCCGCGCCCTCTACGGGGAGCATCCTTCCCCCTGCCCCTTCCGCTTGGCGAAGGGCCAGGGGGAAGGGGTGGGGCGGTGCCCCCCCGTGAATCGCCATCAGCGGCCGGCCCGATCGCCTCCCGGGCCATGCGTCGAGCCAAGACGGCTTTTTGCCGGGGGCGGAGCCCTCGGCATACCCGCCGAGGGGGCTTGTAGCCCTCTCGGACTCCCCCGCAACGAAGCGGGCCGCCCCTGGGAATCCCGCTTTGGTGGTTACCCCCTACTGCCCGGCCGGGGCGTGCGATTGCCTGGTTGCGGGCCTTCGCTGCCTTGCCAATCCGCGCGATGCACCCCGCACCCGCAGGCACAGAGGGTATGATCACCGCCGCGACATCTGCCACCGACGCGCCGATGTTGAGGAGCGAGAGATCACGCCGCACCTCGCAGAGGCCCCAGCCGACGGTGAAGAGGTCCCACGGCGTGCGCAGTGGCTGTCCGCTGAGATCGGTGTATTTCAGCAGGTTGTGGCTAAGCTACGTGTACCGATTCAGCGCCTGCGGATACCTCCCCTTTGGCACCACCGTGTCTGCCTGGACAAAGCGCCCCAGGGCCGGGTCGTACCAGCGGGCGCGGTAGAAGCACAGGCCCAGCGTCCCTCCCAAAGCTGCCCGGTGTGGCGGTAGCCCGTGGGCGTGGTGCCGCTGTGGTAGCGGTCCCCCACGCCTTGTACCCCACCTCGGCCGCCTTGCCCCCGTTCGCCCCGGCCCCCGTGATCGCTGTGCTCCTCAGGTGATCCGTGAGCAGAAAAAGTAGGCTCCCGTTCTCCAGCATTGTTACCCTCTGGGAACCGGCGTAGTAGGACTTGATGGTTCCCCCTGCACCTCCCGGTGCTCGCCTGCGTACACCGTCGCCACCCCGTTCACCGTCCTTTTCACTCGATCCCCGTTGGGGCCGTCGACAAAGGCGGCCGTCGCGCCCCCATTCACCGTGGTGCGGCGGTCGTCGGCGTTATGGTCCAGGTTGTTGGGCGTCCCCACCACCCGCTTCACTTGGTTTCCGTTCCAGTCGTAGCCGGAGGTGTCGCCCCCGGCCGCTACCACCGCGTGGGGTTTGGATAGCGCGTCATCGGGGCAGGGTGCGCTCTGCGTGCCATAAGTTTCTGTTGCTCCCTTTGTCAAATGGCCGATCTTGCCCTCATTCCCGCTAAAGGCGTAGGGCTCGCTGTAGTTTCCATACTCCGCTCGCCGGCGCGCTCAGCAACCGGCTCAGGTCGCCACAGCTGAAAGGCTGCGTCTGCAGGTTTCCGGCCTTGTCGTCCGGATCTGCCTTGCGTTACCCACCAGGTCATCGTCGGCATAGGGCTGGTCCACGGGCGAGGCAGGACTCCCAGGCGTCCAGGCCGTAATCCGCCAAAGCCGCCCTCCCCATTCCAGGGATAGTACGAATCGCCCTCAAAGGAGGCCCACTCCCCAGCCGCATGTAAACGCCCGCCTTTCCCCGTTCCAGGCGTGGTGGGAATCGTCCACCTGCGCCAGGGACGAAGCCGGCGGCCCCAGGTTCAGCGGTCCACCGCCCCCGAGGCAGTCCAGACCCTCTCGCCCACGCGCCCCCGCCCCACTCGCCTGCTCCCCTGCCCCAGACCGTCCCGCCCGCCTCAAGCGTCGGCATGTGGCCCGTTTGCCGCCACCCTCCACCGGCCCACTGCCGATCTGGTAGCCGGCGGCGCGGTACTCCTGCTACGGATCCGTTGTCGGTGACGAGCGCCCTGGCGCCCAAGGAAAGGAGGTGTACCGCATCTACCTCCAACGCTTTGCGACCTGAAGCACCCCCTGGGGCTAGCACCAGGCCCCCGGAGGATGTCTGAAGAAAGGGTGATTTACCGCCAGGATCCTTCTGGAGAGAGTTTGCAGGATACCCTCAACGGGCAGCCGCTTCGGAAGCAGGGGGAAAAAGAACATGGCTGCGAGGGGCTTCGTGACCCGTACAGCGGCCTAGGCTTCCCCACCGGCCTGGGCCCAGGGGAAAGAGAACATTGCTTCGATGGGCTTCGCGATGGCCTCCGGCCTCCCTAACCCGCCACCTTGAGGCGCCGCCCGGGGAACCCCTCCTTCCGGTTGGGGCGGAAATGGCAACGCGAATTGGGCTGGTTCGTGGTCCTGAAACACAAACGGTCGCTCCCTGCCATGATGGCAGACCACGGTCCGGGTGGTTTGGCCCCTTTCCTGACCATCGTCTCTCTCCTTGGCCCAACTCCTGTCCGAACTTGTGGCGGTGACTGTCCGCTACCCGGTGGGATGGACGTATTTTGCCCCACTTGCCCGCCAGTGGAGGACATTGGGGGCCGAAAGTAGCCAGGATTGAAACCCGATCTTTGTCGGAAAACAAGTCCACCGCTGAGCGGACAGTCACTGTGGCGCAAGCCCTTGACAGAGTCGAACGTTTGTGCTATACTAGGGATGTGAACTTATGTTCTACTCAGCAACGGGAGGCGGACATGCTGCTCTGGGTACTGGTCGCCGTTGTGCTCTGGGTTGGGATCGATCTCTACTTGCGCTCGAAGGAGGACACCTCAGAGGATTGACGCCTGTGCGAACGGGGACGGAAGGCCATCCTCCCCTTCTGCACTTTTCTCAGCTCTTGCCGTGGGAAAAGGGCCGGAGCCGCTTCCCGGCTATCGCGCCTCAGCCTGAGGAACCAAGTCGCCCAGGCCCAGTTCGCGCAGCCGCTCCGGGGTAGGCACACCCAGCGCGTCCCAGCCCATCAAGCGGTAGTACTCGTCCAACATCGGGGCCAGCTCCACCACCTGGCCGGCCGCCGGCCCGTTCCCCAAGGGCTCGTCGAGGTTGCGCGGCGGCAGCGTATCGTGTCGGCGGTTCAACCCCTCGCGCACGTTGAACAACCGAGCCAGCGTCGACACCCGTTCTCCCACCCGTTCCAGGTCTCGCACCGCCGGGTAATCGAACCCGGTGCACGCAACCACGAGCTGCCAGAGCTCCTTCAGGCTCATCCCGTAGGCGCTAAAGTAACAGAGGCAGGCACTGTCCCACACGGCTTTCTTGGCCTGGGTATCGCGGAAGAGCTGGGCCTTGCCCTCGATCGTCAGCGGGTCCGCTGCCCCGCCAAAGAGCTCCGAAAGTGTCGCACCGCGGAGATGACAAGCTCCGCGCTCCGAAATGGCATACCCAAGCGCCGTGCCTTTGGCCGCGTTGGGATGGTACCCGGGCATCTCCAACCCCTTGACGTGCATCGCGAAGGGCGCTGCGTCCGGGTAACGCCGCGCGATCGCGACCACACCTTCCCCCAACCATTCCCCGCACCCCTCCCCACGCGCGATCTTTTCCACCAGCGCGAGCGCCGCCTGGGCGTCCCCAAACCGCGGTTCCAGGCCGTCCAACTCCGCAGCGGAAACGATTCCCCGTTCGAACATCTCCATCGTCAGCGCCACGATCACGCCTGTGCTGATGGTATCGATCCCATAGGTGTCACAGATGGCATTCAGCCGGATGACTGCTTCCCGGTCGGCAATGCCGCAGTTCGGCCCGAAGGCGTAAGTGGTCTCGTAGTCCGGTCCCTCGATTACCGTACCGTCACTCAGCGGCCGGGTGTACTTGCCACACCCGATCGGGCACCCGAAACAGGCATAGTCGCGGGCCCATTGGTAGCGTCGGAAGGAAGCCCCAGACAGCGCAGCCGCGCCTTCGAATTCGCCCTGACGGAAGTTCCGCGTCGGCAACGCCCCCATCACGTTGACGATCTCCAGGATGTTCAACGTGCCCTCCTGGCGAAGGAGGGTAGTTTCGCTCGACATACGCACGGCGCGAAAGGCCAGCTGCAAGGCCCGCCGAAACCGTTCGGGGTCGTAGACACGCACCCGTCCTGTCCCCCGGGTGACGATCGCCTTCAGGCGCTTGCTGCCCATCACTGCGCCCACGCCGCCCCGGGCGAGGGTACGGGAGCCGTTAAAGATCGCGGCAAGTGGCCGGCACGCTTCCCCGGGCGGTCCGATGACCAGTGCCTCCCAGCCAGGCCCAAAACGTTCCCGCAGACGCTCCTGCGCCTGTACAACTGTGGTGCCCCACAGTTCCCCTGCCGGCTCGAGCAAGACGCGGTCATCGTCGATCACCAGGATCACCGGGTCGGAGGCCTGGCCCTGGAGGACAACCGCGTCATAACCGGCGTATTTCAGGGCCGCGCCCCAGTAACCCCCGGAATAGCTGTCGCAGTAAACCCCGGTGGCCGGGCTGCGTGTGGTGCAGCCAAAGCGGCCGGCTGTGGGAGCGCTGGTGCCAGTGAGCGGTCCCACGTGGAAAATGAGGCGGTTTTCTGGGGAAAGGGGCGGCACACCGGCCGCCTGTTCTCGATAGAGCAGCCAGACAGCCAGGCCCTTTCCCCCCAGTACCAGCGGCATCGCCTCTTCCGGAAGGGGCGTCGTCTCCGACACCCCACGTGTGAGATCCACCCGGAGGATACGGTCCGCATAACCTCGCTGGCTCAGGTCCATCCGCGCAGCTCCTCAGGCAAACGGCGAACGACGGGGCGCGACCTCCAGTGCTCCCGTCGGGCAGATGCCAGCACATTCCGGCTCGCCCTGGCAAAGATCGCAAACGAACGGCCATCCTTCCCCGTCACGTCCGATCACGCCGGTGGGGCAGACCTCTACGCACGCGCCACACCGGTCACATCGCTCCCGCAATAGCTCCACGGCGCCGCTCGCCGGGTGCCAACGCAGGGCGCCCGTCGGACAGGCCGCCAAACACTTCCCGCACAGGGTGCAGAACAGGATGCGCCGCCCACGGGGGAAGGAGTCGCCTTCGATGCGCAGCCGTGCCCCGGTCACCCCGTAAGCCCCGGCTTCGTGTGCTGCCACGCAGGCCGTCTGGCAAAGCAGGCAACCGGTGCACTGGGCAGCGTGCGCTTTCAGCCGCACAAAGGGCCAGACCTCTCCCCGCAGCGCCTGGTCCACCGTCCATCCCCGGTGAGCGATCGCGCACAGCTGCGCCACGATGCGTTCGGGGTCCGGGGACTTGGTCACGTTGCGTCCCATCAGGCAACCCCGAGCGCCGGCCTCGAGCGCCTCGGCAAAGAGCTCCAAGGCGTCCCGCTCATTGTCGCTCCTCGCACCTCCGAGCACGAGCACCGGAACGCCCGCGACTTCGCAGAGCCTCCGGAAAGTCTCTACATCGCCGGTGTAAGGGATTTTGAGCGCGTCGGCCCCGAGCTCCACCGCCATCCGGGCACCCAAGGTCAACAGCTCGACGATGTTCGCCCCGGTGACCCTGCGGCCATAAGCAATGGGCTCGATGATGCAGGGAAGGCCGGCCCTCCGGCACTCGGCGACAAAGCGCGCGCAAACCTCCACCCCAGTGGCCTCGACGGCGTCGCTGTAGCCCAGGAAGAGGTAGATCGTGATCGCGGATGCGCCGAGCGCGAGAGCCTCCTCGGCACGGATCACCTTCTGCTGGTAGAGCAGGCGCTGGGGAACGGCGTTGGCCACGTTGGAGGTCCCCAGACGCGGCATGTTCATCCAGTCCGCACGGATAATGAGCGCCGGCCCTTCGCGTCCCGGGAAGAGATCAGCCAGTCGCATCGCCTGTCCAGGGCTGAGCAAGATGCCGTCCACACCGCCCCGGATCACCGCCTCTACGATGGGACGCAGCCGGACCACGTTGGGTGTGACATCGCTCATGTAGCCGTGGTCCGCGGCCACGCACACCGCCCGCCCATCGCCGTGGCGGTTGAATAGCCGATCGAAGCGTGCCTGCTTCCCGCTTCCCATCGTCCTACCTCCCCGCTTCCGACGGCTCGGGATGAACCTGGGCACGCAGAGCAAAGAGCAACCCTTCCAGCGCCGCCGCTCCAACGTACACCGGGTCCAGCCAGATGCCACACGCGCCTTGCGCCAGCGCCTCCGCTGCTTCCGCGCCGGCCTGCTCCGGGCTTGCGGGCACGATCCATAGCGGTCGATCGCCCGCCATGGCCACGACATCGGCGAACGTCCTCTGGCCCGGCCAGGGCAGCGCCACCCCATCGGCTCCGCCTTCCAGGGCGTACGACACCCCCAGGGCAATCGCCCGGTCGCGCAGCGCCACACGGGGCCCGCTCGGCCGCACCTGCACGAGCACGGGCATCGACAGCCGGTTCCCCTCCAACGCGAGCTGAACCGTGGCGCTGAGACAACTCCCCTCGATCTCTTCCTCATACCCGAGCAGGAAATCGAGCACCAATGCGCAGGCACCCACGTCCAGCCCTTCCTGCGCACTGAGGATCGGGATGTAGCGGACCGTCTCCAGGGGCAAGACAAAGTCGGGACCACGGAGGGCATTGGTCCAACTGGCGCGCACCAGGAGCGCTGCATCCTTCTGGCTACGGGCACGGACGCGGCCGGCCTGTCCCGGGCTGCAGACCAACCCGTCGACGTGCGGCAACAAGGGAGCGACTGCCTCCGGAAAGCGCTCGAAACCAGGGAGCGGCCCCAGTGCCAGGCCGGCGCTGAGATCGAGGATCAGGCTCCGGCCGTCGCGGGGGGAGATGAACTCGCGCAGGCGATAGGGTTTACCATCCATCGGGGTCTTGCTCCATCGAACCATGCTGCTCCAAGAAGCCGCAGGCCATTATACCAGAGCCCCGTAAACGGTTCAACCTTGATTCATCCTGCTCCAAGAAGCCGAAGGCCATTATCCCGGAGCCGCCAAATGGTTCAACCTCCGCACGCTCGTGGCCACGGCCACGTACCGTTCGTTCCGCTGGCCCAGAGGCACAGCTGCCACTGGACACCAGGGCCACCGAGCGCTCTAGCGGTTTTGACAAAAGGCCGGAAAGGAGGCACGCCGTAGCTAAGCACGCCGTACCACGATGGCACGCTGCCTTGAAAGGATTCGCCGACCGGTCGGGAGCTGTGCGGGCGACCGCGAGCGGCCGAACCGTGACTGGAGGGCTCGCACCACCACCCGGCGGGCTCACGCGATGACCGGCCTGCCGCCAGCACAGCGGACAGTCACATTGAGACCGCGCGGTTGACCCGGCGCGAGCCTTGTGCTAGAATGCCGGACGGATTGCCCTGGAAATGCAACGCTGTCTCCTGAGGAGGCATCATGTCGGAACCCGAGGTACAGCTCGTGCGCTCGCACAGGGACCTTCGGGCGTTCGTCCGCTTCCCCTGGAAGGTGTACGCCGACGATCCGAACTGGGTGCCCCCGCTGGTCTCGGACCGCCTGCGCTACCTGGACCCCCGGACCGGGCCATTTTACCGCGAGGCCGAAGTGGCCCTTTTCCTTGCGCGGCGCCGGCACGAGGTCGTGGGAACGATCGCGGCCTTCGTCCCGCACCGGCGCATTGCCCTCACGGGCCGAGCGGAGGGCGGGTTCGGCTTTTTCGAAGTGCTGGAGGACTATCCGACGGCGCGGGTTCTGCTCGATGCTGCGTGCCGGTGGTTGCGGGAGCGCGGGATGGAACGCCTACGGGGGCCCACCAACTTCGGGGATCACGATTGTCCAGGCGTGCTGGTGGCAGGCACTGATTCGCCCCCGGCGATGTTGGAAGCCCACACGCCTCCTTACTACCGGGAGTTCCTCGAGCGCTACGGCATGGAGAAGGACCACGATCTCTATGCCTGGCGGGCGCCACTCTGGACACTCGGACCCCATCTGGAGAAGCTGCCCCCCGAGATCGAGCGCGTCGCCGCGGCGGCGCGAAGCCAGGAAGGGCTGCGGATCCGGAAGGCGCGCCTGGAGGCGTGGGATCAGGAGGTTGCCACGGCGCACTACCTCTTCAACGAAACGCTGAAGCATTTGCCCGACTTTGTTCCGATCAGTGCGGAAGAGTTCCGCCGTTTCGCAGAACCACTGCGGGAGATCATCGATCCCGACCTGGCGCTGTTCGCCGAGGTCGAAGGCCGGCCGGTTGGGTTCTGTGTGGCCATCCCGGACATCAACCGGGTCCTCCTCCATCTGAAAGGGCACCTCTTCCCACTCGGATGGCTGAAGGTCAAGCGGCTGATGCGCCAGATCGATGTGCTCACCTTCAAGCTGATGGGCGTGCTGGAAACGTTCCGCCGACGGGGCATCGACGCCCTGCTGTACCTGGAGGCGGTCAAGGCCGCCTGCATCCGTGGCTATCGCTGGCTGGAGGGCTCCGTGACCTCGGAATGGAACCCGGTTGTGAACCGAGTGGCCGAGCGGCTGGGAGCCGAGCGGTATAAGCATTTCCGGCTCTATCAGATGTCCCTATGAGGCGGACAACCTTGCGAAAGGATAGTACCCTGGCCGAAGCGTTCCGCCAGGTCGCCGAGGCCTATCCGAACCGGCAGGCAATGCTCTGTGGTGACGTGCGGCGGACGTACGGGGAGCTCCTGGAACAGGCCGAACGGCTGGCCGGGGGCCTTCAGGAACTGGGGGTGACCCGAGGGGAGCGGGTCGCGCTCTTGCTGCCGCCGGGGGATGCCTTCGCATCGGCTTTTCTGGCCGTAACGGGCTTGGGCGGTGTGGTCGTCCCGCTGAACCCTCAAGCACGTGTCCACACATTGGCAGACGTCCTCCGGGACGCCGAACCCGCAGTGCTCATCGCGGAGCAAGCACCGGGGGAGGAGCTCCGCGCTGCGGCGCCCAGCCTGCGGCACGTGCTGGAGCTGCCGTCCGGAGGCAAGATCCGCCCGGACTACCCCCTTTCTACTCCCCGGCTGCGGATTCCGGTGGCTGAGGTATCACCGGATGACCTGGCGGCCCTTCTCTACACCTCGGGAACTACCGGTCGGCCGAAGGGGACGATGCACAGCCATCGGAGCCTGATCGCGCCCGTTGCGGCAAGCGTACAGCTGCGCGAGCTTTGGCTGCGTCGGTTTACCCCGAGCAAGGCGCTGGAGACTGTCCGCGCAGTTGCTCGCTACGGGAACCGCCTGCTGCGCGCGGCCGGCCGGCCCCAGACCTTTCTTTCCACGATGGGCTGGCATACGATCACCGGGCTGGAAGTGCTCCTCCAGGCACTGTTGATGGGAGATCGGCTGGTCGTGATGCAGCGGTTCCACCCACGGGAAGCCCTGCGCCTGATCGAACAGGAGCGGATCACCGTCCTCATTGCCGTGCCCCTGGCCTACCAGGTCATGTTGGGCATCCTGGAACGCGAACCGTTCGACACCTCCTCGCTTCTGATCTGCGCCACGGGCGCGGCTCCCTGCCCACCGCACCTAGCGCGGGCAATCCGGGAACGTTTTGGGTGCGCGGTGCACATCGGCTTCGGCGCGACCGAGACCGCCGGCGGAATCGCGGCCACCAGCGTGGCGGATTCGGATGCGCGGCAGGTAGAAACGGTCGGTAGACCTATGCCGGGAGTCGAAGTGCGCATCGTGGATGAGGAACGCCGCCCCCTCCCGCCGGGACAGATCGGGGAGCTCGCCTGCCGGTACGACGGGGTCATGCTGGGTTACTACCGGGACCCTGACCAGACCGCAGAGGTGATCGACCAGGAGGGGTGGTACTACACTGGAGACCTCGCCTGGATGGACGAGCACGGCTACCTGCGCATCATCGGGCGGAAAAAGGACGTGATCATCCGTGGTGGGCAGAACATCTACCCCGCCCAGATCGAAGCCTACCTCCTGGCCCATCCGAAGATCCGCGAAGCGGCGGTGGTCGGTGTACCAGGAGCGTTGGGGGAGGAAACGGTCTGGGCGTTTGTCCGGCTCGAGGACGGCGTCCAGATGACCGCTGCGGAGGTGCTCGACTATTGCCGAGCCAACCTTGAGCCTTATCAGATCCCTGCCCAGGTACGCTTTCTGGACGAACTCCCCCAGGGAGAACCCGGTAAACCCCAGAAGTTCCTGCTGCGTCAGATGGCGGTGGCTGAGCTTCAAGGAGGCCGGCAACTATGACGGAAACGACCTTCGGCCCGATCTCGTTTGAAGAGTTCCGTCGGCTTGTGGCCCAGGAGCTCCAGGTGGACGAAGCGCGGGTGGTTCCAGAGGCCTCTTTTATCGCCGATCTGCAGGCAGACTCGATCCGCCTGGTCGAACTGCTCTTGCGCCTGGAAGAGGCCGGGATCCACATCCCACTCGAAGAAGCGTGGGATGTGGAAACAGTGGGCGATGCTTACGAACTCTACCTCCGCCAGGCGCAGAGCGGCCACGGCTTCCAGTCGCTGGCTTCACTCCCCTGAGCGCGCCGAACTTGCCCATTGCCGCGGCGGGAACACCTCCCTCCCAAAGGCCAGGCGCTCCAAAGAAGCGGGCAAGCGATCGCCGGACAGCGACAGCTGCCCCTCGCGCGCTGCTTCGAACGCCCCCGGAGCACGCCCCTGCAAGTAGCCCCTACTGTCCCAAGCGGTATGCTCCGCCCTGTGTCGGTTGCACCTGGGGCCCGCGCCAGGCTCGCCGACGGGTTGGTAGCCGGCCGCATCATCTGTTGGTCTGACCATCAGACTTGACAACCACCCCGGCCGCAAGTATAATGATAGCGATTTCATCGGCTCCCAGGCTCAAAAGGACAGGCCGTCCGGTGGTCTGGAAACCCACAATTCCCCAGAGTGCGTCCGTGGACCCGGGCAAGAAGGCCCTGACTTCTTGTTCCGCTGGCCGCTTCCCATCCCATAGCCTTTGCCCAGGCCTACAAGGCCATCCCTGTGGGCGCTCCACGGGACCCCTGGCGGACGGCCATTCCCGCACCCGGAGGAGGACCAAGTGAAGCCCAGTTTTGCCGTCCTGAGCGAGCGGGAGGTATGGGAGATCCATTGTGCCTCCCTAGACGTCCTGGAGAACGTCGGTATCGCGGTACATCAGGAACGTGCGCGCGAGATCCTGCTGGGGGCTGGCGCTGTCCGTGGCGAGGGAACGCGCGTCCGGCTTCCGGCACGACTGGTGAAGGGGGCGTTGGATCGCTGCGCGCCGGTCGTGCTGCTCTACGGCCGCGAGGGCCGGCCCCCGATGCGGGTCGGTGGCAATCGCGTCTATTTCGGCACCTGCGGGTACCCCTCCAACGTGGTCGACTGGCGCACCGGGGAAATCCGGCCGCCCCGGCTTAGCGACCTAGAGGAGACCGCCCGGCTGACCGATGTCCTCGACAACATCGACTTTATCATGCCACCTCTTTCCCCCGACGATGTCCCGGTCGAGCTGGTCGACCGCTACCAGTGGATGGCCGCCCTGCTGAATACCCGCAAGCACGTCCTGAACCAATGCTACGGCGAGGAGGGATTCCGCGACTTGGTTGCGATCGCCTCCGAGATCGCCGGGGGTCTCGAGGCCCTCCAGCGGGAACCGTTCATCTCCCTCCTCATCTCCACCACAAGTCCGCTGACGCTGCGGGTAGACGCCTCCGAGGTGATCATCGGCGGTGCCGAGCTCGGGCTGCCGCTGTTCATCTTTGCCGGGCCGATGGCCGGTGCCACGGCTCCCTGCTCCCTCGCCGCATCGCTCACGTTGGCCAATGCGGAGGTATTGGCAGGGATCGTGTTGGCCAAGGTAGTCAACGAGTCGGTCCCAGTCATCTACGCCAGCTGGGCGCGCACGCTCGACATGAAGTATGGCAACGTGACCCTCGGGGCACCGGAATTCGCGATGCTGCGCACGGCAGCCACCCAGATGGCCCGTTTCTACGGCCTTCCGTGCGGGGGCGGAGGCCTGCTGACCGACGCCAAAGTGCCCGACGCGCAGGCGGGCTATGAAAAACTGGGCACCGCGCTCTTGCCGGCGCTTGCCGGGATGAACATGATCTGCGGCGCGGCGGCTTATGGGGCAGAGGTCGTACTGAGCCTGGAAGGATACGCGATCGACGACGAGGTGGCGGGCTGGGTGAAACGGGTGCTCGCCGGTTTCGCGGTGGACGAAGAACGCCTCGCCCTATCCCTCATCGCCGCCCAGGGACCAGGCGGCCAGTTCATCAAGGAGGAGCACACGCTGCGCTTCTTCCGCCAGGAGATGTGGGTGCCCCTGCTTTCGGACCGCGAGGGCACAACCGGATGGTTGGCACGCGGCGCTCAGGACATCCGGGCGCGGGCCCGTCGCCAAATCGAGAAGAAGCTGCAGCAATACCGGCCGCTCGAGCTCCCGGCCGGCACACGGGAACGCGTCCAGGCAATCATCGATCGGCGGCTGGTCCGTCAGCAGTAGAAACAGAAGCGAACCACGGAGGAACCGATGTGGAACGAAATCGCAGAGGCCGTCATCCTGGGAGACAGCGACCGCGCGTCGCGGCTGATCCAGCAGGCGCTCGCCTCCGGTGCACCCCCGGAAGAGATCCTCGAAAAGGGACTGATCGCCGGGATGAACGTCGTGGGGCAGCGCTTCCGGGACTATGAGATGTTCCTCCCGGAGGTCATCCAATCCGCCCAGGCGATGCAGGCGGGCCTGAATGTGCTCAAGCCGGCCCTGGCGGGCGCGAACGCGCCCACGCGAGGCAAGGTCGTGATCGGCACGGTCCAGGGGGACATCCACGACATCGGGAAGAACCTGGTCTGCGTCTTCCTCGAAGGAGCCGGTTTTGAGGTAATCGACCTGGGGGTGGACGTGCCGCCGGAGCGGTTCGTCGAGGCCGTGAAGCGAGAATCGCCGCGCATCGTGGCCCTCTCCTCCCTGCTGACTTCTACCATGCCGGCGATGCGGCGCACGATCCAGGCGCTGAGCGAGGCCGGATTTCGCGATCGGGTACGGGTGCTCGTAGGGGGCGCCCCGGTCACCCAGGCCTATGCGGATGCCATCGGTGCCGACGGCTATGCGCCCGATGCTGCCAGTGGGGCGGCCAAGGCGGTCCAGCTGGCGAGCTCCCTTTAGCCTGCCGCCGAGAGAGGCGCCATGGAAACCCTTCGGGTCGAGCATGTGGTGAAAAGCTTTGGTGGCCTTCGCGCGATCAGCGACGTATCCCTGGAGGTTCGTGCAGGGGAGATCCTGGGGCTGATCGGGCCGAATGGAGCGGGCAAGTCTACCCTGATCAACTGCATCTCCGGTGTCTACAAACCGAACAGCGGACGCATCTGGCTCGGCAAACGGGACATCACCGGGCGGAGCCCACACGCGGTCTGCCGGGCGGGGATCGCCCGGACGTTTCAGATCCCCCGTCCTTTTCCCCGCCTCACAGCCCGTGAGAACGTCCAGGTGGCGTCATTCCGCAGGGGAGACGACGCACTCGATGCCCTGGGGCGGGTGGGATTGGCCGCGAAAGCGGATGTCCTGGCGCGCGATCTGACCTTCCACGAGCGGCGCAAGCTGGAAATCGCCCGTGCTCTGGCAGCCCGGCCTCGTTTCCTCCTGCTTGACGAGGTTATGGCCGGCCTGAACCCCACCGAGACCGCGGAAATGGTGGACCTGGTTCGCCATCTCCGCCAGGAGCTGGGCCTGTCGATGCTCTGGGTCGAGCACGTCATGGGAGCCATTATGGAATGCGCCGATCGCCTGGTGGTGCTCCACCAGGGTAGCCTGCTCGCGGAGGGCTCCCCCCGGGAAATCGCCAACAATCCTCAGGTGATCGAAGTCTATCTGGGCGAGCGCTACGCCTTCAAGGAGGAGCGCGTTGCTGCGTGTGACGAACCTGAGCGCGGCCTATAGCGGCCTCAAGGCCCTTGAGGGCGTCACCTTCGAGGTCCGCGAGGGAGAGTTCGTCGCCCTGGTGGGCAGCAACGGGGCCGGCAAGTCGACCCTCCTCAATACCTTGGCTGGCCTGGTCAAGCCGTTGGCAGGAACGATCGAGTTCGACGGGCACCGCATCGAAAGGCGCTCTCCAGCGGACATCGTGGATCTCGGGCTGGTGTTGGTGCCCGAGGGCAAGTGGGTGTTCCCCCAGATGAGCGTGCGCGAGAACCTGCTCATGGGTGCCTATCCCCGTCGCTGCCAGGCCAAGGCCAGGCAGGCATTGGAACAGGTGTACGAATACTTCCCACGGCTCAAGGAGCGGGAGCGCCAACAGGCGGCCACCCTGAGCGGCGGCGAGTTGCAGATGCTGGTCATTGGCCGCGGTTTGATGGCCCAGCCGCGCCTCCTGATGCTCGACGAACCTTCCCTGGGCCTGGCCCCCCGCCTGGTGCGCGAGACGTTCACCATCCTGGAAACGCTCCATGCACAGCTTGGGCTGACGATCATCCTCGCGGAACAGAACGTCTCCTACGCCCTGCGGCTCTCCACACGGGCCCTGGTCCTGGAGAACGGGCGCCTGGCAATGGAGGGAAAGAGCTCCGACCTGCTGCTGGACCCACGGATCAAAGTACGGTATCTCGGGCTCTGACCAGAAAGGAGGGAACGACCGCGCATACGGGAACAACGCACATTCAGGGTAGTAGACGGTCTGCTTAGGATCGCACAGAGGAGGTTGTCACGATGCGCAGAGCACTGCTCCTGTGGGTTGCCTGCCTGCTCCTCTTCGCCCCGCTTCTCACCGCGTGTGGCGCGCAGCCAGGCGGTGGCCAGGAAACCGGCCCGATCAAGATCGGCGTGCCCACCCCGCTTTCCCCACCTGCCGATTACAAAGCCGGCGAGATCAACGTGAACACGGTCAAGCTGGCCATCGACGAGATCAACAAGCAGGGCGGTGTCCTGGGCCGCCAGCTGGAAGCGGTGATCATGGACGACCAGGGGGACACGGCAACGGGCGTCAACGTCGTCACGAAGATGATCACCGAGGACAAGGTCGTGGCCATCGTCGGGCCCTGGCACGGCTCGGTGGCGTTGGCCCAGGCAAAGGTGGCCGCGGAAAAGCAGGTCCCCATCCTGCTCCACTACAGCTGGCCCGACGAGATCACCGCGATGCACTCCGACTATGTCTTCCGGGTCAGCCCCTACAACTCCCAGATCGCCCAACTGTTGATGCCGTTCATCCTGCAAAAGGGCTACAAGCATATCGTCGTCATGGCGGAGGACTCGAGCTACGGGACCGGCTTTGCCGACGGCATGACCAAGGTGGCCCAGGCCCAGGGTGTCCAGGTCACGACGCGCGTCTTTCCGGCGCAGTCGTTGGACCTGAGCCCACAGCTCCTCGAGGTCAAGTCGCTTACCCCGCCGGTTGACCTCCTCCTCATCGCTGCGGTCTACCAGCCGATGTATCTCATCCCGAAACAGGCACGCGAGGTGGGGCTGACCTGTGACATCATGGCCGGCTGGGACTACCCCGGATGGTCCCCCGAATACTGGCAGACGACCGGCGAGGCCGGAGTCGGCGTGTACTATCCGACCTTCTACTCGAGCAAGCTGACGCTGACCCCCCTCGGCAAGCACTTCAAGGACGCCTACACGGCCGCCTATGGCCACGAGCCGCCGATCTACGCCTATTTCCTCTATGATGAGGTGATGATGGTGGTGGAGGCGATCAAGAAGGTGGGATCGGCCGATCCGACCAAGATCGCCCAGGCACTCAAGACCATGGAGTTCGAGGGGACTACGGGTACGATCAAGTTCGAGTCCCACGACACCCCCGGGGATCCGGTCTGGAACCAGTGGCTGGGCCAGCAGATCTTCATCATGCGGCCCACCCAAGTGGGCCAGATGCAGGACCAGGCAGAAGTCGTCTGGCCGTAACGTATAGGGCGAGCCTGCCGTCCCGTCCGCCCTGGCGGGACGGCAGGCTCGCGGAAAGGACAGGCCGGCATGAGCCCGTTTCACCTTTTCTTGGAGATCCTTGCCCGTGGCATCGCCATCGGGACAGTCTATGCGCTGATGGGCCTGGGGCTTACCCTGATCTTCGGGGTCATGCGGGTGATCAACTTTGCGCAGGGCGAATTCTACATGGTCGGGGCCTATACCGTCTTTTCCCTCATGCAAAACCTGTCTCTCCCGTTCTACGTGGCTTTGCCCCTCGGCATGGGGCTGGTCTTCGGCCTGGGCTGGGCGGTGGAACAGATCCTGTTGCGTCCAGCGCTCGCCGGCCGCATCGACAACCCGATGGAATACAGCCTGATCATCACCTTCGCGCTCAGCATCCTGCTGCAAAAGCTCGCCATCCTGGCCTTCGGCCCCTTCTACCAGAAGATCCCGGACCTCTTGCCGGGGAACATCCGGTTGGGACTGGTGTCCATCCCGGGAAACCTCCTGGTGGCTATGCTCTTTGCCACCGGCCTGATCGCCGTCGTGACCCTGTTCATCGCTCGCACCAAGACCGGGCGCGCCTGGCGCGCCATCGCGCAGTGCCTGCCCGGAGCCTGCATCACCGGGGTACGCATCGAGCGCCATGGGGCGCTCGTGTTCGCCCTCTCTACGGCGCTTGCGGCCGGCGCAGGCGCGGTTCTGGCGCCGATCACACTGATCTTTCCCACCGTTGGGAGTGCTGCCCTAGTCAAGGGCTACGAGATCATCGCCATCGGGGGCTTGGGATCGATCCCGGGAAGCCTCTTGGGGGGCATCCTGCTGGGAATCGCCGAAACGCTTGGGTCGGTTTACCTGAACTCGGCCTACAAGGACGTCTACGGCTTTGCGCTGCTGATGCTCTTCCTCATCTTCCGGCCGAGAGGGCTGTTCGGCCAGAGTGCCTGAGGGCGATTCCGGAAGCGGTGAAAGAGGGTGCCGATGAAGCTGCAAAGTTCGCTGGCCGTCGCCGCTCTGGCGATCGCGGGAGCTCTGCTACCGCTGCTGTTGCGGTCGCCTCACTGGCTCCAGGTGCTGTGCCTGGCGTTTTATTATGTCGTATTGACGCTCAGCTGGAACCTGATGATGGGCTATACCGGCCTCTTCTCTTTCGCCCATACCGCGCTCGCAGCCATCGGGGGCTACACGGCGGCGCTGCTCATCCTGCGTGCCGGGCTGCCCCACGCAGCGGCGCTTCCTGCCGGAGGGATAGTCGCCGGCCTGGCGAGCCTGCTCCTCGGGGTGATCAGCCTTCGCCTCCGGGGGTTCTACCTGTGCCTGGTCACCTGGGGCTTTGCCGAGATCGCCATCGGCATCCTACGCGTGGAGTACCGGGTCACGGGAGGGACGATGGGGCTCATGGTGCCAGGCCTCTTCCCATCGGCCTGGGGCAAGGTCCCTTACTACTACCTGGGCTTACTGCTTGCCCTCGCGGTACTTGGGTTCATGGTCTGGCTATCCCGTTCGCGGATCGGCCTTTACCTGCGCTCCATCCGGGACGACGAACTGGCCAGCGAAGTGCTGGGCGTCCATACCGTTTTCTGGAAGGTCTTTTGCTTCACCGTATGCGGTTTCTGGGCCGGCGTGGGGGGAGCGTACTATGCCTACGTCGTTGGGGTAGTCGACCCAAACATGGGGTCGCTCAGCGAGATGGGGAAGGTCATCCTGATGGTCATTATCGGAGGGATGGGTACCATCCCCGGGCCAGTCGTGGGAACGCTGCTCGTGATGGTCCTTTCCGAGTTCCTGCGGGGGCGCCTCGCGGCGATGAGCATGCTGATCTTTGCCGTGATCCTGATCATCGTCATGCGCTTCCTTCCGGGCGGGATCATGGCCGCTCTCCGGCCGCTCCTCTCCCTGGCGAAACGCTCCCAGGGGAGCGACCACCCGGTGCGCCCCTCGTGAGAATTCCTAGGCCTTCTCTAGCGGAGACCCTCAGCACGTGGCCGATCCCTCCCCGGGAGCGCACGGCAGCGTGAAGCGGAATACGCTGCCCTTTCCCAGTTCGCTTTCCACCCAGATGCGTCCCCCCTGAGCGACTACCAGGCTTTGGGCGATCGAAAGCCCTAACCCGGTGCCTTCACTCCACGGGGAGGAGCGCGCGCGGGAAGGGTCACCCCGCCAGAAGCGTTCGAAGACGTGCGGCAGGTCCTCCGGCGAGATGCCTCGCCCGGTATCGGCAACCGAGATCTGTAGCTCCCCAGACGCTTCCTTGGCACGCACCGTGACCGAGCCGCCCGAGGGGGTATAGTGCAGGGCATTGGCCAGCAGGTTCCGCAGCACCTGCCCCAAGCGGTCCGGGTCGGCGACCACAGGAGGAAGGTCCTCGGGAAGTTCTACAGATAGCGCAACCCCCTGAGCCTCTGCCACCACCGCGAGGCTGTCCACAGTGGCCTGGACGACCGGCGCAACCGCAAACGGCCGCAGGTTGAGGCGCAGCTGGCCGGCATCCGCAAGGGCCAGGTCCCTCAGGTCGTCCACCAGCCGGCTGAGGAGCCGGGTCTCCTCGAAGAGCCGTGCGATCTCCGCCTTGTCCAGGGGGTAGACGTCGTCCAGGATTGCCTGCAGGTTTCCCTGGAGCACGGTGAGCGGGGTACGGAGCTCGTGGGCCACGTCCGCGACCATGTTCTGCCGCAACCGCTCCGCCTCGGCCAGTGCCGCGGTCATCTGGTTGAACGCCCGCGCGAGCTCGATCAGCTCTTCGCTGCCCTCCTCCTGGACCTTCTGGCTGAAGTCACGTCGGGCTACCGCCTGGGCGGCATCCGCCATGTGGCGCAAGGGCGCGCTCAAGCTACGGCTCAAGACCGCGCCCAGAATGAGCGCCAAGGCACCCGCAAGCACGGCTCCCAGAAAGAGCCATACGCTGAGGCGCTGGACGAACATCACCTCCAACGGCTCCAGGAAAGCGGGCCGGCCCGGAAGGATGACGGCCAGCCACCCGACCGTCTGGCCGTCCACCTCGATCGTGCGCGCGGCTGCTTTCTCCTCTCGAGTCAGAAACCGATCGGAGCCCCCAATGCTTCCATCGAAGATGACCCGCCCATCGCCATCGGCTAAGACGAACTGCAATGGCCCGGAACGCCAGCCGCGCCGCGAGTCGATACGCGGATTGGGCAGCAGGGCCTCCCGAGCCAGCAGACGATCTACTCCGTTCCAGCTCCCGTGTTCCCGGTAGAACTCGGCCAGATGATCTACCAACGCCTGGCTCGGCCAGATGCCGCTGTAGCGGAGGTACCGGCGGAATTCCTGGCGAATCGTGAGCCCGGCCAGCAGCGCAACCACCCCCACCGCGACCAGGATCACCAGCGCAAAAGCCAGCATCAATCGCACCCAGAGGCGGTTCACGGCTCCACCCTTAGCCGGTATCCAACGCCGAATACCGTCTCCACAAGGTCGGGGGCGACGCCAGCCTCTCCCAGCTTGCGGCGTAGGTTCTTGATGTGGCTGTCCACCGTCCGCTCCAGCCCCTCGTAGTCGCAGCCCCGGCTCTTCTCGATCAGCTGCGATCGCGTCAAGACCCGCCCGGGTTGCTCCGCGAGCGCTTGCAGGAGGCCGAACTCACTGGGGGTGAGGGACAGTGGGCGGCCCGCCACCTCTACCTCGTGGGCATCCAGGTCAATGCGTAGCGGGCCGGCCTGGAGGACACGGGGAAGGGCGGGCTCCCCCTGGGCCCGCCGGAGCACGGCCCGCACCCGGGCAACGACCTCCCGAGGGTTGAACGGCTTGGTCACGTAATCGTCAGCCCCCAGCTCCAGCCCCGCGATCTTGTCGTGGTCCTCCACACGCGCCGTCAGCATCAAGATGGGCGTCGGCGCCAGGGAAGGATCGCTCCGCACGATGCGCGTCAACTCCCATCCATCGCGGTCCGGCAACATCAGGTCCAGCACAACGAGGTCGGGCCGTTCCCGACGCAGGATCTGTAGGGCATGTTCGCCATCATAGGCCTTGAACACCTGGAACCCGTTCTGTTCCAGATAGGCGCTCAAAAGGCGCACAATCTCCCGATCGTCGTCCACTACCAGGATGCGTTTCGCCATTCTCGCGCTCCGTATCGCATAGCACGTCTGCGCGGTCCAACAGGAGCTCATCGGCTCCGGCGAAGGAGGGCGGTGAGCCGCGCAACGACCTCCTGTGCGCTGATTGGCCGGGCCACGAACTGGTCCACACCGGAGTCATAGGCTTCGAGCACCCGGTTGTCGTCCGCCTGGGAGTCCAAGGCCAGGATCGGGGCAGAGGTTGCGCACCGCAGCGCACGCAAGAAAGGAACCGAAGCCGGGCCCGTGACGACCACTGCCGCCACGCCTCCCTGTGACAGCGCCTCCAGCGCCTGCGCTTCCGTTCCCACGGCATGCACCCGGAAGCCCAATTGCTGAACGGGATTTTCCAAAAATGTTGCCCCAGCAGGCTGTAGGTCGACCAGAAGGACCGTTCGTTCCCTGCTCGCCCCCCCGGAGCTTCCCCGCGGTCCCCCGGGCTTGTTGCCGCGGTGCAGACCGAGAAAGCGCAGGATACTGTGCTTCATCGGATGTCGCCCCCTCACAGCGGGCCCTCAAGCGTCCTGCAGCAGGTACGGGCGCGGAGCCTGCCGCGCCCGTACCTCTAGCAAAGGCGCTTGTGGTTTCAGCGGAATGGCCTCCTTCTTGCGCAGTCACTGCTTCGGGAAACCGCAGGTTGGCGCTCGACCTACGCGTTGTCGCTATCACCACTCGCGTTGCAAGGCCAATCCCAGAAGGGCCCTCCCCAACCACGTCCGCGCGGCATCCCAGGGAAAGGGGCCGTCCACTTCTGCTCGAGCCACTCCGGTACCCGCTCGCGCACCTGCTCGAGGATCCAGTCGGCCATCTTCTGTCCGAGCTTCCCGTCCGCCACCGCCTGCTTCAAGGTCTCTTCGACCTTGGCCACATAGGCGTCAGCGATGATCTGGACATCGACGCCCTTCTCCTGAGCGATTTCGGCGATGCTCTGGCCGTCCCGAATCGCCTGTGCGAGCTCCGAGCGGGACATGCCCAGCTTTTCCGCCGCGACCGAGATCAGGTCCGCGCCCCAGCGGAAGTGCCGTCCGAATCGCCACCCCTTGCGCCACGGCCCATCGAAGCCCTGGCCCAGCTCCATCCGCTCGCGCATCCGATCCGCCTGCTCCTGGGTCAGCCATCCTTCGCTTACAGCCTCTTTCAGCACCTGATCCCGCGCCTGCTCGACCGCTTGGTCGTAGGCCTCGACGCTGATCCCCAGGATGCTGGCGATCGCCTCCCGGAAGCGCTGGCGAAAATCGAACGGCCCATTGCTGTCGGTACCCGTTCCCTGGGCCAGCGCCACCGCACCCACGGCTCCTGCACCCAAGATCGCCACCAATAACCCGATCCCTAGCCACTTCCAGACCTTCTTCATAGTCACCTCCTGTTTCACCCAGCGGGGTCGACCAGCGATACCCCGTTTCTGTGTGCTTATTCTAGTAAGCACATGTGGAAATCCGGTTGAGATCTGCTGAAGAAGGGATGCAAAAGGCCCGCGGATTCGCTACCGGGGCCACCATCTGGATCCTTCGGAATGGCTGGGGGACAGGGATTCGAACCCCGATCGGCTGATCCAGAGTCAGCTGTCCTACCGTTGAACGATCCCCCAGGCAATTGTTATCATATCACAAACGGCCGAAATTGGCAAGTCGGTTTGCCCTCTTGCCTGGTCTGAGGTATACTATAACAGAGGCAGTCGCCGGCTAATCCAAAGATCCTCGGAGAGAGACCGATGGAGGACGCGACTCGGAACGTTAGCGGTTCGGATGTTGGCAGGCCCAAGAGCCACTTCATCCGAGAGATTGTCGCCGAAGATGTGCGCACTGGACGCTTTGGCGGCCGGGTGCACACACGTTTTCCCCCGGAGCCGAACGGATACCTGCACATCGGACACGCCAAGGCGATCTATGTCGACTTTGGCATCGCAGAAGAGTTCGGGGGTCTTTGCAACCTGCGTTTCGACGACACCAACCCGGTCAAGGAGGAGGCGGAGTACGTCGAGGCGATCAAGGAGGATATCCGCTGGCTTGGCTATGACTGGGGCGACCGGGAGTACTATGCCTCGGACTATTTCGAGCAGCTCTACCAGTGGGCCGAGGAACTCATCCGGAAGGGCAAGGCGTATGTTTGTGACTTGAGCCCGGACGAGGTGCGCGAGTATCGGGGCACCCTTACGGAACCGGGGAAGGAAAGCCCCTATCGCAACCGCTCCGTCGAGGAGAACCTGGATCTGTTTCGCCGGATGCGCGCCGGGGAGTTCCCGGATGGCTCGCGCACCCTGCGCGCCAAGATCGATATGGCCTCACCGAACATCAACCTGCGCGATCCAATCATGTACCGCATCCTCCACGTCCGGCATCACCGTACCGGCGACAAGTGGTGCATCTATCCAACGTACGATTGGGCGCACGGACAGTCCGATTCGATCGAAGGCATCACGCACTCTTTTTGCGACCTGGCCTATGAGGACCATCGACCTCTGTACGATTGGTTCTTGGATCAGCTGGGGATCCACCACCCGCGGCAGATCGAGTTTGCCCGCCTCAACCTGACCTATACCGTGCTGAGCAAGCGGTTCCTCAAGCGGCTCGTGGACGAAGGGTACGTCAGCGGATGGGACGACCCAAGGATGCCCACGCTGCGGGGACTGCGGCGGCGGGGGTACACGCCCGAAGCGATTCGCGCCTTCTGCGAACTGATCGGCGTGGACAAGACGAACAGCACGATCGACATCTCCCTCCTGGAACATTGCATCCGGCAGGACTTGAACCGCCGGGCACCCCGGCGCCTGGCGGTGCTCCGGCCGCTAAAGGTGGTGCTCGTGAACTATCCCGAGGATCGGGTGGAGGAAGTGGAGTGCCTCAATAACCCGGAGGACCCATCCGCCGGGACGCGGCGGGTTCCGTTCTCCCGGGTCCTCTATATCGAGCAAAGCGACTTCCGGGAAGAGCCCCCGAAGAAGTATTGGCGGTTAGCGCCGGGGCGAGAAGTGCGCCTGCGCTATGCCTACCTGATCACCTGCGTGGAGGTGGTCAAGGATCCCCAGACCGGGGAAATCGTAGAACTTCGCTGTACATACGACCCGGAGAGCCGGGGCGGCCAGGCACCGGATGGACGGAAGGTGAAGGGGACGATTCACTGGGTTTCGGCTGCTCACGCTGTGCCGGCCGAGGTGCGGATCTACGATCGCTTGTTCCTGAAGCCGGATCCGCTCGACGCCGAGCCCGGGCACGACTTTACCGAGTACCTGAACCCCAAGTCGCTCGAGGTGCTTGAAGGGTGCCTGGTCGAGCCCAGCCTGGCCGAGGCGGCCCCGGGAAGCATCTATCAGTTCGAGCGCCTGGGCTATTTCTGTGCGGACCTGAAAGATTCCAGGCCGGGACATCTGGTCTTTAACCGCACCGTCGCGCTGCGCGATACCTGGGCCAAGATCGAGGCTAGCCTAGAGGCAGAGTAGCAGGGAACGGGGTACGCTCGAGCAGTAGAAGCGCCACTTCCAACCCCGAGGGGGAAGTGGCGCTTTGCTTTGCGGGAACCTTGATCGGGGCGGGAGTATGGTTGACAATCTAGCCAGTTCATGCTATAATTCTTTTCCACTAGGTGCATACGCTATGGAAAGGAGGTGGCTCGCGTAGAGCAATTGTCGGGAAAAGCCCATGGTTCAGGAAGGGAGGGTCTACCATGCGCAGCGTCATCTGCTCGCTGCTTCTGACAGCCACTTTGGTCATGAACGGCTTCATCCGCCCGGCGGAGAGCGTCCGCCCGCTCCAACGCGGTCCTGGGGAGCAGCTTCAGCCAAAGATCTGGGGCTCCCGAGTCGTCTGGACCGACTACCGCACTCCCAATCCCACCATCGCCCTCTTCGACACCTCCACCGCCTCCCTCTCCTTCCTCCCAGCCCCCAACCCCAACCACGTCTACCTCAACCCCAGCCTCTCTGACTCCCTCGTCGTCTGGGAGCAAGGCTGCCCCTCCTGCCCCCACGATATCTTCGCCTTCGACCTCTCCTCCCACCAACTCCTCCCCATCGCCACCTCCCCCGCCGACGAATCCACCCCAGCCGTCTCCAACCACACCATCGTCTGGCGCTCCTTCAACGGCTCCTCCCACGCCATCATCGCCCTCGACCTCTCCTCCGGCCTCACCACCACCATCGCCTCCCACCCCGCCCTCCCTGACTTCTCCTTCGGCCGCCCCCTCATCGACGCCTCCACCATCGTCTGGAGCGAAACCTCCTCCCACTCCTCCTCCCTCTTCGCCTTCGACCTCTCCTCCCACTCCTCCTCCCTCCTCGCTACCATCCCCTCCCCCTCCCTCGACTACGCCCTCTCCTACCCCTTCCTCGTCTTCACCAACCCCGCCCTCACCCTCCTCCACCTCCCCTCCGGCCGCTCCCAAACCCTCCCCCACGGCTGGCTCCCCCACGCCCCAGCCATCCACGGCAACCTCGTCGTCTGGGCCGACGCCCAAACCTTCGACCACTCTCACTTCGATATCTACGGCTTCGACCTCTCCTCCAACCTCCCCTTCCTCGTCAGTAACCACCCCGCCAACGAAACCGCACCCGCCCTCTTCGGCGAATACGTCGTCTGGCAACGCGAGCAAAACGGCCTCCCCCAGATCGTCTCCCTCAACCTCGCCGGCCAACGCCCCCCATTGCCCAGCCCCTGAAGGAGGTACCGTGCCCCTGGCCCTGTGGGAGAACGTTGGTAACGCAAGCGTCGGCGCCCGCGGCTGAATCGTGAGGAGGATGGCGCGTGAAGCTGGTCCCAGACCACATCTGAGGTGAAGACGTACCCTGCTCGAACATGGCGGGATGGGTGCGCAAGCCCCACCAGAGATCCGGAGCCACCGCCACGCACTTACGCGATATGGACGCTTGCGCGCCCATCCTGCCGACGGGTTAAGGGTGGCAAGAATTCCCGGAGACTAGCTGCTGGACATCCCCTCGGCCGGCGCACCTAGCTCACCAACGCTCGGCAGCGCAAAGGCGAAAGTGCTCCCCTGCCCGGGTGCACTCCGCACCCAAATGCGTCCTCCGTGTTGCTCAATAATAGACCGCGCGATCGCCAATCCCAGGCCGGTCCCCGGCACCCCTGCCGTCTGCGGGGACTTGATGCGGTAGAATTTTTGGAACAGCTGTTCCTGATCCTGTGCGGCGATCCCGATCCCGGTATCCGCCACCGAGAGCACGATTTCCCTACCTTTGCGGCTCAGACGGACGGTCACGCTCCCACCGGCAGGGGTATACTTGATCGCGTTATCCAGCAGATTGGCCACCACCTGGCGCAAGCGCGCCGCATTTCCCCGGATTGTGCCCAGGGCCCCTTCGATCTCGGTGCGCAGGGTCAGGCCGGCCTGTTGCGCCTGCAACAGGAAGGAATCGACCACCTCCAGCACGACCTCCTCCAGGTGACAGGGGGACATCTCCATCCCGATCCCCGCCTCGATCTCGCCCAACTCCAGAAGGTCGTTCACCAACTGCGTCATCTCCGCAACCGTCGCCTGGATGCGCCGCACGGCCTCCTGCTGTTGCGGCTTAAGGGAGGGATCTTCGGCGATCAGATCGGCAAAGCCGCGCAGTCGGGTCAGAGGGGAACGGAGGTCGTGTGAAACGGTGGCCACAAACTCGCTCTTGACGCGATCCAATTCCTTGAGATAGGTCACGTCGTGCAAAATGGCCACCCAACCGACCTCGGTAATGGGTGAAATGGTGGCGTTCCGCACGCGGCCGTCCTCCGTCACCAACTCACCGACCACTGCCTCTGTCCCCTTGAGAGCGCGCTCAAATAGCGAGACCAATTCCGGGTGCGGGATCGCCTTGTCCACAGGCTGTCCGACCACTTCCTTCGCCTGCACCCCAAGCGCTTGCTCCGCCGCTGGGTTCAGCAGGATCACTTCCCCTTTCCCATCGACCGCCACCACGCCATCCATCGTCCCTGCCAGGATCGCCGCGAGCTTCCGCCGTTCACTCGAAGCCGCGATGTAGAGCTCGGCGTTTTCCAGGCAGATGGCCGCCTGCTGTCCCAGCTGGCTGAGGAGCGTGAGATCGGCATCGTCGAAACGGTACGGCTCGGGGTCACTGAGCACCATGACCCCGAGCACGCGTTCGCGGGGCAAGAAAGGGACAGCCACCGCAGAGCGGGCCTTTTCTTCATCCTCGTGAAAGGTCAGCCATCGCGGGTCCTTTAGCGTATCGTAGATCACACTGCCACGTCGGTTCCGCGCTACCCAGCCTGCAAACCCTTTCTCCAGGACCTTAGCCGTGCGTAACCTGGCCTGGTCCGACTCTACCGAGCGCGTCAGAAAGGCTTCCCCCAGCTGGCCCTTCTCGTCGATCAGGAGGATGCTGCCCCAACGGGCCCCCACCGCTCGCATCGCTCGATGGAGGATCCGGTCCAGCTCCTGCCGGGGATCCTCGGCAGCGCTTAGCTCCACCAGCGTTTGACGTAACAGCTCCGACCGATCGCGCTCCTCCAACAGCCGGTCGACGTTTTGCTGCAGGTTGCGCGCCAGCTGGTAGACCTCTTGCCCCACTTCCTTCACCTGGTTTTTCCCTTCCCAGAGGTCGAGCGAGAGCGGTGATAGGCGATGGAGCGAAAGCACGAACGCGACCCCCGCGAGCCCCGCCGCAAGGCAAAGGAGCAAAACCTCCCAGATCTGTGTGCGTCGGAAACCGGCAGCTACGGTCAGCGCAAAGAGGACGAAAACCACGGTTCCCGACACTACCAGCAGCAGCTTCTGCCTGTGTTTGTCCAATGGGGCCTCCTTTCCCGGTAGCGAACGGGATCGCTACGTCCGTAACGATCCTCTTTCTGCCACCTGGTAGTCCGTTCCCAGTCCAGAAAACCCGAAACTGGGCTCCCGCACAGGAAGGTCAGACTCGGCGCCACAGTTGGGCCGCCAGTTCCCGCGACCGGGCGGTGATTGCCTCCTCGTCGAGCGTAAGGAGCTCCCGGTCCCACATCAGGATACGACCGGCACAGATCGTTCCCACCACAGCCGACGCGTCCAGGCCGAACAGGACATGCCAGGGGAGGTTGTCGGCTGTAAGGGGGGTCGTCGGATGGTAGTCCAGCACGACCAGATCGGCAGCCGCTCCTTCAGCGAGCTCGCCAAGCCTCACGTCCGGCCAAAATACCCGCGCGAGGGCGCTGTTTTCCCCATAGGCCATCTGGAACACCCGATCCCCGGGCATGGCCCTGGGATCGCCAGAGGCCAACTTATGCACCAGGTAGGCGGCTTTCATTTCGCAAAACATCGCGTTAGAGAAGCCATCGTTTCCCAGCACCACCCGGACACCCGAGCGCCACAGTTTCTCTACAGGTGCCACACCCACGGCGTTGTTCATGTTCGACCGAGGCTGATGGGCCACCCACGTGCCCGTCTGCGCCAGAAGGGCGATCTCTTCGTCGTCCACATGCACACAATGGCACGCCAGGGTCTTCGGCCCCAGCACACCGGCGTCGTGCAACCGCTGCACCACGCGTTTTCCGAACCGCCGCAGCGCATTCTCCTGATCGGCGATATCCTCGGCCACGTGGATATGGAAGCCCAGCCCCAGTCCTGCCGCCGCGCCGACCGCCTCAGCGAGTGTATGCTCGCTCAGCGTCAACGAGGCGTGTAGGCCGAAGGTGGCAGCCAACATCGGATCACGGTTCTCCTGTGCAAAGCGGATATTCTCCTGGATCCCGGCTCGGGCCCGTTCCGGTCCATCCCGGTCGCTCACCTCGTAGCAAAGGCAGGCCCGCAGCCCGCTCTCGCGCACAGCCTCGGCGATGAGGTCCAGCGAACCCGCGATCGCGTTGGGGCTGGCGTGGTGGTCCAGAAGCGTGGTCGTCCCGTGGCGTACTGCGTCGATCAGGCACACCAGCGCCGAGTAACGGATGTCCTCGGGCGTCAGCGCGCGATCCAGGCGCCACCACAGCCGCTCCAGGATCTGAGGGAACGAGGCCGGGGGCTCGCCAGGGAGGGCCATGCCTCGGGCAAAGGCACCGTAAAAGTGGGTATGCGCGCAGATCGCCGCGGGCATCACCAGCCGGCCGGCCAGGTTCCGCCGCTCGATCCCGGGGTAGCGCGCTTCCAGCTCCCCGCTGGCGCCCAAGGCCTCGATCTTACCATCCCGGATCAGCAGGCCGCCATCCTCGAGCAGGCGGGGCTCCGCCCCCAGCGTCGCCACCCGCCCGTGCAACAGCAACAAGCCAGTCGCGCGTTCCATCCCTGCCCTCCTGCAGCCCCAGAGCTATGGGCCAGCAGCACCCGTGACGGGTAGGAACGGAAAGGACTCCCGTACCCCCTGGAGCACGAGCCACATCTCCAGCGCGGGCCGCAGCGAGATCTCCCCCGTAAATGGTGCTCGCAAGACGCTTTCCTGTAGCTCTCCCTCGAAGGAAAAGCGCAGCCGAACCCGCCCGTCGTCAAAGCGGAACCCACCCGCATCCAGCCAAAGCGCCATCTCCCGCCCCTGCTCGCGGCGCCGAATGAGGTCACCCGCGAGCCACAGGGCATTGTCCTTCTCCCGCAGAAACGCCGCCTCTTCCAAAAAGAGGCGGGGCTTCTCACGATATGGATGCCCGACATGCACACAGAAGGTGGCACAGTTGCCGCATTCGTTGCACCAATCGGCCAGGTGCAGGATCTGCCTCTCCTGCACGATAGCCACCTCTTCCCAGCCAGCTACCACCAGCTGCCCCTCCTGGCAGCGAAGCACCGGTAGCCTCCGGCGCAAGGGCGTGATGCGGTAGGCCAGGTTGGCCCGATTGGGACAGACATCCACACAGCGGTCGCATCGAGAGGAGCACTGCAAGCAACGAGACGCTTCCTCCTGTGCCGTCTGCGGATCCAGAACCGTTTCCACGACGGCGAATCCCTCGCGCGCAGAAAGGGGCAACCGCCCAGGCTCTCGCCGGGATTCCTTACGCGCCCGCATGCGGCCCACGCGCTGAAGCGCCGCCCTGTCCAGGGCCGCGGGAAGGGGGACCGGTGCACGCAACGGGATGCCCAACCGACGGCAGATCGCCTCGGCCGCCCGGCGCCCGTCCGCACACGCTTCTACGATCGTCGCCGGCCCCCGGACGATGTCCCCACCAGCAAATACGCCCGGTATAGAGGTCTCCCCGGTTTCCGGGTCGACCGCCACCCTGCCATCCGCTCGTAACGCCATCCGGCTTCCCTGGAAGAGGGTCGGGTCCGGCCGCTGCCCTACGGCCAACACCACGGTGTCCGCAGGAAGTTCGAACTCGCTTCCGGGCAGCGCCTCCGGACGCGGCCGGCCATCGGGCCCCGGTGCCCCAAGGCGGTTGCGCAGGCACACCAGCGCCACGCAACGGCCTTCGTGGTGGAGCACCTGCACGGGAGATGCGAGCTCGACGAGCCGGTTCCCCTCTTCGAGGAGCGCCGCAACCTCTTCTGGATCCGCGGGCATTTCGCTCTGCGTGCGGCGGTAGACCACCGTCGCCGGATGCCCTGTCAGGCGTCGCGCGGTCCGGGCGACGTCGATCGCGCTGTTCCCGCCGCCGATAACAAGCACCTGGCCCCCCGTGACCGGCCGTTCCCCGCGGCCTACCCTCCTCAGCCACTCCAGCGCCCCGTACACACCCGGACCGTCTTCCCCAGGAATCCCCAGCCGGGCATCGCGCGGAAGCCCACACGCTAAGTAGGCCGCGTCGTACCCTTCCTCCAGCAGGCGTTCTGGGGGGCCAGCCACTGGATATCCACAGCGGATCTCGACCCCCAATTCCGCGATCCGAGCGACATCGGCCTGCACGGCCTCGCGGGGCACCCGGAACGCCGGGGCAATCGCCGGCAGGCCCCCGGCCTGCTCGCCCGCTTCGAACACCGTGACCTCCACCCCGCTGCAGGCAAGAAAAAAGGCCGCCGCCAATCCCGAAGGCCCCCCGCCTACGATGGCTACCCGCCGGCCCACCCGAGCGGCCAGTGGGATCCCCACGCGACCGCGTTCCGCAGCGAAGCGTTTCAGCGCCCGGATGGCTACCGGCTCCTCGTACACATTGCGCGTGCAACGCCGTTCACAGGGATGGGGGCAGGCCAGGCCGGTGATCCGGGGCAGGGGGTTGTGTGCCAGCACAGCCTGCAGGGCGCCATCGGCATCCCCACTGGCGATGCGGGCGGCATAGCGGGGCACATCTTGACCCAGGGGACAGTGGGCCACACAAGGCGCAGCGATGCAGTCAAAGCGTTCCAGGGGGGAATCGACCTTCGGCAAGCCGCATGGGTGATCGTCCTTGCGATAGCGTGGATCTACACGCGCCTGGACGGCGGCCTCTTCCAATTGCGCCAGCGTGTCCCGAGCGAACTCATCCAGGGTCCGTGCCCCCCGCCGGTCCATCTCGGCCTCGATCGCCTCCAGATACTGTCCCAGCCTGGTGTATCCACCGGGCTTCAGGAGGTCGGTCACGACCGTAACCCAGCGCGCTCCGCAGGACAACACAGTGGCCACGTTCCGCGCATCGATGCCAGCAGAAAAGGAGACCAGCAAACCTCCGGAAAAATCGCGGGCCAGCCGACGGAACAGCTCCAGCGCGATCGGATAGAGCGGCCGGCCGGACAGATAGATCGTCTCACCCGGTAAGACCCCACGGTGGTTCGCCACCGCGAGCGTGTTGCTCAGCTTCACCCCGAAGGAAAGCCCCCGCGGCGCCGCCACGGATTGGAGGCGGCGAATGCACTCCACTGCTTCCGGGTACTGAAGGTCCTGCCGAAACGGCTCTTCCGGGACGGGGATTTCGCGGAATCCCAGCCCGTGCAGGATATCCAGCACCTCTTCGCGTCCCAGGAGCGTGGGGTTCAGCTTGATGAGCGTGTGAAGCCCCCGTTTTTCCAGGAGATAGCGTCCGATCCGTTCGATCTCATCGGGTGGGCAGCCGTGCATCGTAGAAAGGGTGACACTGTTACAAATCTGGGCCGGAATATCGACGTCGGCGAACTGGGGAAAAGCATGCTTCAACACCTCGCGGATCTCGTCCAGTTCCGCCGTGGCGTCCGTCAGGCGTTCCATGAAACGCGTCACGGGGCCGCTTTGGATGCCCGCCAAGTCGTAGCCGACGCTCATGTTGAACAACGTACCGACAGGCGCGTGGCCCTCGTAGCCCAAGAGCCGGTGCAGGATGTGGATCAGCGCCCAGGCCTTGATGTATTCGGTGGCAGAAGCCTGCAGGCTGAGCTCCTGGGACCACTCCACGTTGTACCCCTCGTCGGGCACGTCGATGCAGGGCCGGGGAATCTCCAGGCGGTCCAGGATCTGCACCGTCTTCAGTTCGATCACCCGTGCACCGCAGAGCCAGGCACAGACGATGTTGGGAGCCAGTTGGGTATGCGGGCCGGCAGCCGGCCCAACCGGTGTCAACACTTCCCGCCCGAAGACACGCGTGGCATAGGGGGCATCCACCCGCGGTCGGAAGAAATGCTCACGGGGGATCCCAAAGATCGAGCCGTTGTGCTCCAGCTCGCCAAGCACCCACCGCAGCAGATCCTCGAACGGCATCGGCCGAAACGCTGGGGGCACCTTCCTTCTCCTGCCTGAACCGGGACGCCGAAGGAACGTACCAGAAACGCTCGTTCCCACCTTGCAGCATAACCGTAGAGGCGCCCGCTGTCAAGACCATTGCCGGCATCGCCGGGTTGTGCTACAATACCATCGCGAAAGCTGGGCAAAAGGTGGATATGCGGGATGTCGAGCGCCTCGATTCCTCCCCTGGTCCTCGCGGGCATTACGGTCTATGTTGGATTCCACAACCTATTCATCTACTTTCGTCGTCCTAGTCAGCGCGAGCACCTCACGTTCGCTGTTTCCTGTCTGGCGATGGGCCTGTACGATGGCTTTGCCGCCGGGCTCTACAGCGCGACCTCTGTGGCCCAGGGGATCCTTTGGCAAAGGCTGCAGATGGTCTCTATCTCGCTGGTGAGCCTTTCCTTCCCGCTCTTCATCCTGGACTATTTCGCCGACCTCAAGCCCAGAACCCGTCGCATCGCCCTGTGGCTGATCCCCTTCTTCCTCTACTTTTTCCTGAGCGCCGTGCTAAGCCTGGTCGATCGCACTGGGCACGCCTGGCGCCCGGACCGTCCACTGGTCAAGACCGTGCACCTCCCCACAGGGGGAATGGTGACTTATTTCGAAGCTGCGCCCGGCATCGTTGCCTCTCTTCAGAGCCTGGTGGGCCTGGGGTTGTTCGTGTTCCTGCTTGGCTATGTCGGGCGCATCTACTTGGCCGGCCATCGGGACCAGGCCAGGCCGATGCTCCTTGCGCTGCTCCTGTTTTTCGTCGGCGCGATGAACGACACGGCGGTCTCCAGCGGCCTATACCGCTCGGTCTACCTGATGGAATACGCTTATATGGGTATCGTGTCGTTGATGACCGCCTCCTTGACCGGGAAAGTCGTCCGAACGGCGGCCGTCGAGGAAGAGCTCCGCCGGAGCCGGGAACGTTTCCGCGGCCTGGTCGAGGCAACCAGCGACTGGATTTGGGAGATCGACGCCGCGGGGCGGTACACCTATGCCAGCCCAAAGGTCGAGGAGTTGTTGGGCTACCGTCCTGAGGAGGTGATCGAGCGAGCTCCTTTCGAACTGACGTTCCCCGAAGAGGAGGAACACTTTCGCGATGTGCTGCAGGGCACTCTGCGCGCGCGCCAGCCCTTTGACCGGATGGAACACGTCGCGCGCCATCGGGACGGCCGGCGGGTGATCCTGGAAACGAGCGGGGTGCCGATCCTGGACCCCTCGGGCCAATTCCTTGGGTATCGGGGTATTTCACGGGACATCACCCAACGAAAGGAAGCCGAGCGAGACCTGGAACAGCGACAAGCTCAACTACAGGCTTTGCGCCAGGTAGGCCTGGAGTTGACCGCCGAGCTTGATCTTACGCGGCTGCTGGAATCCATCGCTGCGCGCGCCGTAGAACTGCTTGGGGCCTCCGGAGGCGGGCTATACCTCTACCGACCCGACCTGGATGTCCTGGAATGGAGCATTGGCGTCGGGGAAGGTCTCCCCCCCGTGGGAACGCTGCTTCGGCGTGGGGAGGGGCTCTCGGGCACCGTGTGGGCCGAAGGGCGGCCGCTTGCGGTGGAGGATTATGCCCGGTGGGAGCGGCGAGCCCCGGTCCACAACGGCCTCCCAAACGTATCCACGGCCAGTGCACCCATCCGGTGGGGGGAAGAGTTCCTCGGTGTATTGAACGTGGTCGCGCAACCCGGAAGAACCTTCACCTCTGGGGACGTGGAATTGCTCTCCCTCTTTGCGTCACAGGCAGCGGTAGCCCTTCACAACGTCCAGACGTACCGGGCCGCGCATCGCCGGGCAGAGCGCCTTGCCGTGGTGAACCACGTGGCGCGGGCTGTGGGAGCAGTGCTGCAACTGGACGAGCTGCTCGAGATTGTTTACCGGGAAACTACTTCCATCTTTCCGGCAGATTCGTTCTTCATCGCGCTCTATGACCCAGAGCACGAAGAACTGGAGTTTCGCTTGCTTGTGGACGAGGGTGAGCGCCATCCTCCGGAGCGCGGTCCCGTTGGCGTGGGGCTGACCTCGCTGGTGGTCAAGCGGAAGGAACCGCTTTTGATCCGGAACCTGGCGGAGGAGAAGGATCGGCTCCCGGCGCCGCTCCTCTGGGGGACCATGCGGCTTCCCCTGTCCTGGCTGGGCGTACCGATGCGAATCGGCGAACGCTTGGTCGGGGTTATCTGCGTCCAGTCGTATGCCCCCGGGGCCTATGACGAAGAAGACGAGCAATTGCTGGGTACGATTGCCGATCAGGTGGCGGTGGCCGTCGAGCGGGCCCGGCTATACGAGGCAATCGCGGAAAGCGAAACGAAGCACCGCCTGTTGCTGGAAAGCATCCGCTCCCCGGTAGTGGCGTTGACCCGCGAGCTCACCGTGCTCTACTGCAACGAAGCCTATGCCCGCCTGATGGATTGCTCTCCGGCAGAACTGGAAGGACGGCATCTGCTCGAGTTTGCTCCCTCCTTCGCCAGAACGCGCTCCTATGCCGCCTACCTGCGGGTGCTGGAGAGCGGCCAGAGCGAATCGGTCGAAAGCGAGCTGGGAAGGGCGATCCTGCGCGCTTGGATATACCCGACACCCTGGGGCATCCTGGCCATTGCGGAAGACATCACCGAACGGCGCCGACTCGAGGAGTTGCTCCGGCAGACCCAGAAGATGGAAGCTATCGGGGCGCTCGCCGGAGGGATTGCTCATGATTTCAATAATCTCCTCACGGGAATCCTGGGATATGCCTCGGTGCTCCAGCAGGAAGTGGCGCCGGATTCCCCGCTATACCGCGATCTAGGCGCCATCGTCGACTCGGCGACTCGGGCAGCGGATCTCACGCAACAACTGCTGACCGTTGCCCGGTCCTCCCCGCACACGGAACGGAAACCCCTCGACCTGAACGCCGTTGTCCGGGAGGTCATAAGCCTGCTGGGACGGGCGCTAGAGCCTACGATTGCCATCCGGGTACGGCTAGCCGCGGACCTGTGCACCGTGCTGGGGGATGCAGGCCAGCTGCACCAGACCCTGCTGAACCTCTGCCTGAACGCCCGGGATGCGATGCCTAACGGCGGCGAACTGACGATCGAGACGGCGAATCTGGAGCTGAGCGAAGAGGAAGCGCGTTGTTTGCCGGACCTTCGCCCTGGACGATACGCGTTGGTCAGCGTTACCGATACCGGCATGGGGATGGACGCCTCCGTGCGGGAGCGCATCTTCGAGCCTTTCTTCACCACCAAAGAGCACGGCCGCGGGTTAGGATTGGCTATGGCCTATGGCATCGTCCGAGCGCACGAGGGAACGATCCACGTCTACAGCGAACCCGGCCAGGGCAGTACCTTCAAGGTCTACCTGCCTGCGCAAGGGGCATTCCCCATCCCGGCTGCGCAGCGCCCCCTAGAGTTTCCTCAGGGACGCGAAACGATCCTGGTTGTGGACGACGAGGAGAGTGTCCGTGCGGTACTCCGGCGCATGTTGGAGCGTGCCGGTTACACCGTGCTGGACGCACCAGACGGTAGGGCCGCCATCGAGCTGTACCAGCAGCGGGAACCACCGATCGACCTGGTGATCCTCGACCTCACGATGCCGGGACTCGGAGGGCAGGAGACGCTGTGGTGCCTGAGAGAGATCAACCCCGACGTACGGGTGATCGTGTCGAGCGGTTATAGCGAAGGTGGCCGCGCCGGGGAGATCCAGTCCCTTAGAATCCATGGGTTTCTCCAGAAGCCTTATCATTTGGCCGCGGTCCTACGCAAGGTGCGGGAAGTGCTGGACATGCCGAAGGAACCACGGGCTACCACCGGATAGCGGCCCGGCGCTTCATATCCGCTCCTTGGGCACCAAGCCCCCAGGGCCTTCAAATATGGTACTCTGGTACTATTGACATCTGGGACTTCCGGCCTATACTAAGAGAGGGATACAGCGGGAGCAATGTTCCCCTGGTGAGAAGCAGAAGGGTGCCCTGGGCACAAGGAGGTGCATTTCGCCGTCGCTCCCCTTTCTCGGGAAAGCGGAGCTCCCCTCAAGATGTGAAAAGTGACATTGGAAGGAGAAACAAGCGATGAAAGCAATCCAACGGTTCCTGGTACTGGCCATCGTGGTTCTGCCTGTCGGGATCGTATCCCCGGCGCTCGCATGTCCGCCCCCGCCGCCACCCGGCACAACCCTGGAGGCGACCGTCTCCATTGTCCCTCATCTGGCCCGGACCTACCACTGGACGATCGACAAGTCCGTAACCCCGCAAACCTGGAACCTGTTCCGTGGAGACAGCGGGACCTCGCGGTATACGGTCGCCGTAGTCCGTGATGAAGGGACTGATGTGGCCTGGGTAGATGGGCAAGTCTGCGTGACCAACGGCGGTGACGTCGCGACGGAAAACCTGCGGATCGTGAACGACCTCAGGAACGGCGTGCCGCCTCCCAACGATCTGATCGCCACGGTCGAGGTAGACGTCAGCGCGCACCCAGTGATCCAGCCTGGGGAGACCTGGTGTTATCCGTACCGCATCGATATCCCCAGCGAGCACATTCACCCTGGCGGGACCTACAAGGTCACCGCGAACGTCACCATCACGAACCACGCGGGCCACTGGGGCGATCCGTTCGGCCCAAGCCCAAGTGCCACTGCGAACCTCCCGACGACCCCCACACCGATCTACGACACCGTCCACGTAGATGACACCAACGGCGGATCCTGGGAGTTCAACGCCAGCGGTTCCGTGTCCTACGACGGAACCTTTGTCTGCGACGCGGACGCGGGCCAGCATGACAACACGGCGACCATCCGCGAGACCGGACAGTCGGACGACGCCTCGGTCACCGTGAATTGCTACGCATTGCAGGTAACCAAGGATGCCCGGACTTCCTTCACGCGCACCTACCACTGGACCATCGACAAGTCTGCCGATCGAAGCGAACTGACCTTGGCGGTCGGCGAACAGTACCTGGTCCATTATCAGGTAGACGTTGACGCCACCTATACCGATAGCGACTGGGCGGTCTCCGGAGCCATCACCGTGTCCAACCCCGCGCCTGTTGCAGCGACGATCCTCGGTGTCGCGGATCTGGTATCCCCGGCAATTCCAGCCACCGTGTCTTGTGGGGTATCGTTCCCTTACGCCTTGGCAGCCGGGGGCACCCTGGTGTGCGCCTACAGCGCGAGCCTGCCGGACGCGTCCAGCCGCACGAATAGTGCCACGGCCACGCTGCAGAACTATGACTACGACCATACGATGAACCCAACCCCGGCCGGCACGACAGACTTTTCCGGGTCAGCGCCGGTCGTGTTCGGCAACCCAGCAGAGGTCGATGAATGCATCGAGGTAAGCGATACCTACGCCGGCTTCCTGGGAACCGTCTGCTACCCCGACATTCCCACCACCTTCCAGTACAGCCGCTGGATCGGACCGTTTGAGACCTGCGGTCAATATACGGTGGTGAATACGGCTTCCTTCATCACCAACGATACCAGTGCCACGGGCAGCGATAGCTGGACCGTAAACGTCCAAGTCCCGTGCGAGGGTTGCACACTGACCCCAGGCTATTGGAAGACCCACTCGCGTTACGGTCCTGCCCCCTACGATGCTACCTGGGCCTTGATCGGAGAGGACACCGGCTTCTTCTTGAGCGGTCGGTCCTGGTATCAAGTCCTGTGGACTCCACCCAGCAGTGGGAATGCTTACTACATCCTGGCCCATGCGTACATCGCGGCCCGGCTGAATATCCTGAACGGTGCCGCTTCTACCCCAGAGGTAGACGCGGCCATCTCGTGGGCAACGGGCTTTTTCGCCACCTATCAGCCCTCTGACCGACTGTCGAAGCCGGTCCGCACCTATGCGATTGCGATGGCCTCCTTGCTCGACCAATACAACAACGGCGCCATCGGGCCGGGCCATTGCTCGGAATAGCGGCTGAGACACGCTCAGGGCGGTGGATCACCTCCACCGCCCTGAGCTTTTTCTATCCACGCTTCAGGCACCCGAACCTTCTTTCCCTGCGTTCGAACTCCCCGGCCCCTGGCGGGAGGCTAGCCGCGGGTCGGATCCCGGACGAGCAGCGCGAGCAGGACGGTGACGGCTGTGACCCCGACGGCTCCAGCGATCAGAGGTGCGTCATAGCCTTTCCAGTCGTACAGCAGCGCGGCCAGATAGGGTGCAGGGAAGCGAGCGAGGCTTTGCACGGTGAAGATGACCCCCATAGCCCGTCCGCGTTCCTCCTTTCCGAAGGAGGCTGCCAGCAGCGTAAGCTGGGCCGGCACCCAGAGGGCAGCCGTCACCCCGAGCAACGCATAGGACAGGGAAACCCCAAGGAACGTGGGCCACAGGAGCCAGGTCAGGATGCACCCCACGCCCAACCCCTCCGCAAGCACCAAGAAGCCCTTGCAGCCGTAGCGCTCAACCCAGCGTCCTACCGGGAGTTGGAACACTGCCCAGCTCAGGGAGAAAAAGGCGTTCACCCACCCGAGTTGCCCGGTGGTATATCCCAGGTGATCGCGCAGGATGCCAAAGAGGAGCGAGCCGGCAAGGCCCCAGGCAAAGGCATCGCCTGCAAGTGGCACAAGGAGCCTCCACAGCCGGCGCAGGCCGCCCAGCACCTGCTTCGGCAATGCCCGTAGGGTCCGCCCCAGGCTGCGACCTGTCTTTGAGGCCGGCCGGGGATGGGTCTCGCGCAAGAAGCGCACCAGCGCCACTAGCACCACGCTCTCCAGAAAAAAGCCTGCGGCGATGATGGGCAAGTATCCCCACCGCTGGGCGACCCACCCTCCCAACACCGAAGAGAGCACGCCCGGGGCAACATAGGCGAACATCGTCAGGCTATAGGCACGCCCACGCCCTTCCCGAGGCACAGATTCCGCGGTCAGTGAGGATCGGGCCGCCTGAGCCAGCAGCCCCATGCCTGCCAGAACCACGCCCGGCACCAGCAGCGGCCACCACTTCCACCACGCGGCCAGCACGTAGAATCCGAGGGACAGGGCCGTGAACAGGCTCGCGAGCACGAGGATCGGCTTCCGACCCACGCGGTCGGCGAGCCATCCCCCGAGGAGCTGCATGAAAGAGGAAACAATCCCGCTCCAGCCGCCGAGGCTTTCCAGAAAGCCCAGCAACCGTATCGAGGCGCCCAGCGAGAGAACGAATGGCTGCCAGACGGGCGCCAGTCCTCCGCGGTAGATCCCGCCCAGGAAAGAGGCAAACGTCTGAACACGGATGTTGGCAGAAAGAGCTGTGGCCGGAGCCGAGCCTTCCGCACCCTGCGTGTCCTGTGTTTCCCTGTTCGGATCCACAGCGGCCGCTCTCCTTGATACGGAGCCCGTCAGCGCTCCATCGCCCCATAGTGGTAGAGCACTAGCGCCGCCGCTACGATGCCGGCTGTTTCGGCACGCAGGATGCGCGGCCCCAGGGACACAGGCCGGATGCCGTAGTCCCGCGCCAAGTCGACCTCAGCGGGCGAAAACCCACCTTCCGGGCCGATCAGGAGCGAGACGTTGAAGGGGCGCTCGGGCAAACGAGCCTCGTCCAAGACCTCGCGCAAGGGTCTGGTCTCCTCTTCCCAAGGGATCAGGCCCAGGCCTCTCTCGAGCCGGATCCGTTCACAGGCGGCCGGCAAGAGCATCAGCGGTTGCAGCGGTGGGATCCGGCCGCGGCCCGACTGCTCCGCGGCTGCCCGGATGATCTTCTGCCAGCGCTGCAACTTTCGCCGGGAAAACTGTGAGGCATCCTGCACGATGCAGCGCTCGCTCAGCAGCGGCACGAATTCGCTCACCCCAATTTCCGTGCCCTTCTGCAGGGCCCACTCGAAGCGTTCCCCTTTGAGCACGGACTGATACAGGGCCACTTTCACCGGAGGTTCGGTCGCGGTGAGGCGCCTTTGCTCGATCCGGCCGATCACGCTCCGTGGCCCCACCTCTTCGAGCGACACGTCGAATTCCCACCCGGAGTTGTCCAGAACGACCACCCGATCCCCACAGCGAAGGCGCAGGACCACCGCGATCCGTCGAACCAGCTCGGAATCCTCGATGGTGACTTGCTCCCCCTGGAACGACTCGGCGGGCAAGAAGAAGCGGTGCATGGACACCTACCGTTTCGCCACAAGAGCCAGCCATTCATCCTCGGGAAGCCGCTCCACCACCTCCAGGCCGGCCGCACGCCAAGCCGCTTCCACCATGTCCCCCTGCTCCCGAAGGACACCCGAGCCGATCAGATAGCCTCCGGGGATAAGCGCGGCAGACACCCGATCCGCGAGCTCCACCAGCGTTCGCGCCAGCAGGTTCGCAAGCACGAGTGCGAACGGCCCCATCCCGTGCTCCAGGCTGCCCTGGCGCACCTGCACCCGGTCGGAAACCCGGTTGCGGCGCACGTTCCGCACAGCTGCTCGCACCGCCACCGGATCGATATCGAGCGCAAGGACCCACCCAGCCCCCAGGCGCGCCGCAGCGATCGCCAGGATTCCCGAACCGGTCCCCACGTCCAGCACCCGCGCACCCGGGCGGAGAAAGCGCTCCAGCGCCGCAAGACAAAGGCGCGTCGTCTGGTGCAACCCTGTGCCGAACGCCATCCCCGGATCGATCCGCAGGCACACCTCGGAACGGCGCGGACGATACCGCCGCCAGGACGGCACGACAACCAGCCGCGTGCCCACGTGCATCGGGCCCAGGCCGGCCTTCCAGGCCTCCGCCCAGCTCCTCTCGTGGATTCGGCGTACCTGCAACGGCCCGATGGTGGCAAGCCGGCCCAGGAGCTCCAGCGTGGCACGCAACTCCTCTACAGACGGTTGCGCTTCTGCCCCCGCGGGAAGATAGGTGCGCACCCACACCGGGCCGTCCGGGATTGGCTCCAGGGAAACGCCGTCCGCGGCCGGCCGGGTGGCTTCCTCCAGGACAACGCCTCCCTGATAACCATAGCGGGCAAAGAGGTCGCTCACTTCCTCGACCGCCGCGCGCTCCACTTCTACGCTTAGTTCGAGCCATTCCCCTGAAGAACCCGTCATCGTGGACAGAACCTACAGCGCCGGGCCCCTACCCGCCCGGCAGCAGAAGACACCGCCTACTACGCTTCGATCTTCGACCGGGCCTGAGCCAGCAGTGCACGCGCTCGTGGGAGGTCTGCGCCCGGTTCCAGGCCGAGCGCCAGGAAATAGCCAGGGTCCAGCATCGTGCCCACGAAAGCCGCTTGAGCCGTCTCCAGGAAGAACTCCTGCGGCGCACCTGCCTCCAGCCGCGCGCAGGTCCGCTGGACCGTTTCCGCCAGCGCCGCCAACTCCACTTCCACGGCCGCTGGGTCGACCTGCGACCACGATTCCCCCAGCACCACCTGCACCCCAACCCCATCTGTCCCCAGCAGGGCAGCCATCCTGGCCCCGGGGAATTCCAACAGGGACGTCAATGCCGCTTCGATCGCGTCCATACCCCTCTCCTTCTGGCTTTACATTTCCCGCCGGCCCTCGAGCGCACGGCTCAGCGTGATCTCGTCCGCGTACTCCAGTTCACCCCCCATCGGGAGACCGTGAGCCAGCCGGGTGACCCGCACGCCCATCGGGATCAGCTGCTGCGCCAGGTACATCGCCGTGGCGTCCCCCTCCAGGCTGGGGTTGGTTGCCAGGATGACCTCCTCCACCGGCTGGATCCGCACACGCGCGATCAGTTCCCGGATCCTGAGGTCCTCCGGACCAACACCCTCGACCGGCGAAATGGCGCCATGCAAGACATGATACAGGCCGTTGTACCGCCCGGTGCGCTCGAGTGCGACCACGTCCAGCGGCTGCTCCACCACACAGATCCGTGTGCGATCGCGCGCCTCGTCGCCACAGATCGGACAGGGGTCGGTTTCCGTCAGGTTGAAACAGCGGGAGCAATAGGAGATCCGCTCCCGCATCTCCAGGATCGCCTGCGCCAGGGCCCGGCTCTCCTCCTCGGGGGCGCGCAGCAGATAATAGGCCAGACGCGATGCGCTCTTGGGCCCGATCCCCGGCAGCTTCACCAGTTCGTCCACCAGGCGAGCCACCGCGCGCGGAAGGTAGCGCTCTAGCTCCGACCTCAAGGTTCTCCTCCTCGGGTGCAGCCCCCTCTTATAGGGTGGCACCTGGGCGAACCCCGCACCGGGAAGGCGCAACGTCTCCGCTACATCCATCCTGGCAGCCCCAGGCCGCCCAGCAGCGTTCCCATGCTCTGTTCTGCCAGCTCCCGCGATCGCTCCACCGCCTGGTTCACCGCGGCGAGGATCAGGTCCTGGAGCATGGAGACGTCGGTGGGGTCCACCACCTCAGGAGCAATCGCGATCTCGCGCAGTTCCTGGTGCCCATTCATCACCACGCGCACCGCGCCCCCACCCACGGTCACCTCGACCGTTTTTTCCGCCAGTTCTTCCTGGACACGTCGGAGCTGCTCCTGCACGCGCTGCATTTGTTGACGCATCGCTCTTGGGTTGATCGACACCTTACCCTCCGGACGGTTCACCCTGGTCCGTCGCTTGGACATCGACGATCCGGGCGTTGAAGATATTCGCGGCTGCTTGGACCCGCGGATCCCGCTGCGCCTGTTGGCGTTCCGCCGCCTGCCGCCGGCGGTTCGCCGCGGGGTCGCTTTCCTGAAGCACGCAGCGAATGCCATAGTTCCCGCGCAACACCCGACTCAGGACCTCTTCCACCAGCCGACGGTTCTGCACTTCCTCGACCTTGCCCTTGTGGAAGGCGTAGCGAAAACCCAGCACGACCACCTGCCCTTCGACAGCCACCGGCTGACAGGCGGAACTGTGCAGGAGTGCCTGAACGGAGGGGTTGCGCGGTCGCACCCCTTCCACGACCTGGGGCCACACGGAGCGCACGTACTCCAGGTCCACCGGGCCCGCGGGCGGGGATGCAGGCGCGGCCTCACCCCGACGTACCGGCTCTACCTCGACCGCGGGTCCCTCCGATGCGCGAGCCATTGTTCCAGCAGGACGTGGGACAGCGGGAGGGGTCCCTCGCGGTGGCGCGCCTGTCCGGACCGGCGGCACGTCCGTGGAGAGCGTTCGCACAGCGGGCGGCACCTCAGGAGCCGTGGCCGGAACTGGCAATACCGATTCCACCATCGCCAATTCCAGGGGCAGCTGCCCGTACCATCCCGTGCGCAGCTCGGCATCCAGCTCGCTGAAGCGGCGCAGCCAAGCGGTCAGGTCCGTAACCTTCGTACGGGGGACCTGGGCACGCATCACCTCCACCATTTCCTGCGGCACCTCCAGCTGCTCTGCTGCCCCCTGGGTCACGGCCAGGAAAAGGAGGTTGCGCAGGTACGCCACCAGCTCGCGGTTGAACTGCCGGAGGTCCACCCCCTCATCGGCGAGCTGCTGAATCAGCCGCAACCCGCGGGGCAGGTCTCGGTCGATCAAGGCTTCCACGAAATGAGCAACTTGCTCGGTGCCGCGCAACCCCAGCACCGCCTGCACTTCCGCGACGTCCAGCTTCCCTTCCCGCCCGTAGACGAGCAGCTGGTCCAGCAGGCTTTCGGCATCGCGCACGCTGCCCGTGGTACTCCGGGCGATCCACTCCAGGGCCTCGTGGGTGGCCTGCAACCCCTCTGCCTGGGCGATCGCCTCCAAACGCCGCACCACATCGGACACGCGGACGCGGCGAAAGTCGAAACGCTGGCAACGCGAAAGGACGGTCGGGGGGATGCGCTGAGGTTCGGTGGTTGCCAGGATAAAAATGACGTGCTCCGGGGGTTCCTCAAGGGTCTTGAGGAGCGCGTTGAACGCCTCCGGGGTCAGCATATGAACTTCGTCGATGATGTAGACCTTGTAGCGAAACTCCGCCGGGGCAAAGCGTACCCGCTCACGGAGGTCCCGGATCTCGTCGATGCCCCGGTTCGAGGCGGCGTCGATCTCGATCAGGTCGACGGCACGCCCTTCGTTGATCGCCTGACAGGCAGGGCAGATGTTGCAGGGCCGGCCGGCCGGCCCCGGATCCCCGGTGCAGTTCACCGCCTTGGCCAAGATGCGCGCCGTCGTGGTCTTGCCGGTGCCCCGGGGGCCGGCAAAGAGGTAGGCGTGGGCAATCCGGCCGGCGATGAGCGCACGCTGGAGCGTCCGGGTCACGTGCTCCTGCCCGATGACCTCCTCGAAGCGCTGGGGACGCCATTTGCGGTAGAGGACCTGCCCACCCATCTCGGCCTTTCCTCCGGCCAGAACGCCGGCTTCCATCGCCATCCGGCCCTATTCTACTACACCCGCAGCCGCAGCGCAAACCACAGTTGCTGACCGAGCACAATCGGGTATATAATTGGCGCACGTCGCCATCCGCGGCGTCTCGAGGAGTCGACATTGCGCGTGGCACTTGTGCACGACTTTTTCTGCCAGTACGGGGGGGCCGAGCGCGTCCTGGAGGCCCTGCACGCCCTCTACCCGGAAGCCCCGGTGTACCTGCCCTTCCACGACCCCCGCACGGCTCCGTCCTCCTGGAGGGGATGGGACATCCGCACCTCCTTTCTGCAGCGGTTCCCAGCCTGGCATCGGCTCTTTCGCCTCTACCTGGCCTGGTACCCGCTGGCCTTCGAATCGTTCGACCTGCGCGGCTATGACCTGATCTTGAGTTCAAGCAGCGCGTTTGCCAAAGGGGTCATTCCGCCACCGGGTGCCCGCCACATCTGCTACTGCCACAACACGGCGCGCTTCCTCTGGACGGCCGCCGCTTACCTGGAGCAGGAGCGCCTGGAGGGCGTGGTACGCCTTCTCCTTGGCCCCACCCTGAGCCGACTGCGCGTCTGGGACCTCTCTACGAACGAGCGCGTGGACGCCTTCATCGCCAATTCGCGCACCGTGGCCGCACGGATCGCCCGATTCTACCGGCGCGAGAGCACAGTGATCCACCCGCCCGTCGCCGTTGCCTCTTTCCCGGTGGCCCGAGAGCGTGGCCGCTACTTCCTCACCGGCGGCCGGCTGGTCCCGCACAAACGCTTCGACGTGGCCGTAGAAGCCTGCACTCAGGAAGGGCTTCCGCTGATTGTCTTCGGCGAAGGGCGGGATCGCCTCCGCCTCCAGCGGCTGGCCGGCCCCACGGTGCAGTTCGTGGGACGCGTGTCCGAGGAAAAACTCCGGGAGCTCTACCTGGGCTGTCGCGCGTTCCTTTTCCCCAGCGAGGAGGACCTGGGGATCGCCCCGATCGAAGCGATGGCGTGCGGCCGCCCGGTCATCGCTTACGCCGCTGGAGGTGCTTTGGAAACGGTCGTCCCCGGCCATACAGGGCTCTACTTTTCTCCCCAACAGCCCGATGCTCTAGCCAGGGTCTTGACCGGTTTCCACGACGACGACTTTGATCCGGTGTCGATTCGGGGCCACGCCGCGCAGTTCGATACTGTCATCTTTCAGGAACGGGTGGCGGCATACGTGTCGGCGACTCTGGGAGCGCCTCCTCCTCCCGGCTAGCCCAAGGCCACGTGCCGTCCGAAGGAGATCGCGATGTCCGTTTCCGAACTGTGGTCTTTGCTGCGCCGCCGCTGGTGGGTGATCGCGCTGCTGACCGTCGTTTCCGGGGCCGCAGCCCTCGCCTACAGCTGGACCCAGCCGCGCGTCTACCGGGCCCGTGCGGAGGCCGTGGTGCTGCCGAACCGGGCTGACTACGGGCTGAGCATGTTCCTGGAAGCGCGCATGCGCACCTTCCGCGCGGTCCTGCTGTCGCTCCCCCAGGCGGATCCCGAGCTACCGGACGATTTGGGAAGTCGTCTCCACGTACAGCTGGTGCCCGAGGAAGGACGTGTCGCGCTCGAAGTGGACGATACCGATCCCGAGCGGGCTGCCCGGTTCGCAAACCGCCTGATGCAAAGGCTACAGGAATGGGTGAACGAACATGCGCCCGCTGTCGGCACCAGCCGCTTATACGTGGAAGTGCTCGCCGAAGCCCGGGCGCCGGGAGCGCCGGTCTCCCCTCGCTACAAGGTGAACACGCTGGCGGGAGCGATTCTGGGGGCAGTCTTGGGCTTGCCGCTGGCGTTCGTATGGGACTGGCTGGACGATCGGCTGGGCAACCCCGCCCGGGATAGCAGCCGGTTGGGGCTCCCGGTTTGGCCGGCTGTGCGGCTTTCCACCCCCGGCGTCCCCTTGGGGGAGGAAGCGGAGGCAAACTGGCAGCACCTCTATGCGCATCTGCGCTTTGCGCGAACACCGGACGTCACCAGGGAGTGGCAGACGCTGGCGCTCTTGGCCGCGGCACCGGGTTCTCATCCGGGGAACTTCCTGGCCACCCTCGGCCGCGCCATCGTCCAGGGCGGGACCACGGCCCTGCTTGTGGATGCCGACCCGACACCGCCGGGGGCTCACGAGGCGTTCGGCGCTGCGCCTTCTCCAGGGCTGTCCGAGCTGCTGGAGCGGGGGCAGCCGCTTTCCCTCAGCCCACTAGAGGTCGGCCCGGCCGGCCTCTGCCTGTTGCCCTGGGGAGCGGATCGATCCGCTGCCGAGCGGGCAACCCTCCTGCGGCGCCTGGGAAACGCGCTTCCGGCCCTCGCCCGCGCTGCCGAGTGCTGCCTGGTCCGGTTGCCTGGGCCGGATGTCGAACCGGCCGCCCTGTTTGTAGCCTCCCGCGCCGACGCCCTTCTCCTGGTGGGGCAGGCAGGCTGTTCGCGCGTCCGCGACGTCCGCCGTGCGCTACAGAGCCTAGGCCCGCTGCGGGGACGGCTGCTCGGGATTGCCCTCTGGAAGGAGGGAACCCCAAGTTGATCGACCTGCACTGCCACCTCCTGCCGGCCGTTGACGACGGCCCCACCACGCTGGAGGAAAGCCTGGCGATGGCGCGCTTGGCCCGCGAAGATGGCATCCACACGATCGTTGTCACCCCCCACGCCCGGGAATGGGAGCAGCGGTGCCCCCATCCGGATCTGCCTACAGCCCTGGACGAAGCGATCCACGCCCTTCAACAGAGGTTGCGGGAGTCGGGCATCGACCTGGAGTTGGTCCCGGGGATGGAGGTGGACCTGGACGAGGCGCTATCCGTACGGCTCCAGGATGGGCGTGCCCGGCCGCTGGGCTGCGGGCCCTACGTCCTCATCGAGCTCCCTTTCCTCGGCTACGCGCACTACATCGACCAGGCGATCTTTCAGGCCCAGGTGGCCGGCTGGCGTCCAGTGCTGGCGCACGTGGAACGTTATGTCTACTTTCAAAAGCAGCCGAAGCTTTTGGAAGCGCTGGTGCAGCGAGGCGTCCTGGCCCAGATAAGCGCGCCTTCCCTGCTGGGCGATCTGGGCGCAGCGGCGCGTGCAACGGCACTGCGATTCTTGCGGCGCGGCCTGGTGCACTGCCTGGCGACGGATGCACACGGCTCCTTCGGCGTGCGCGCCCCGCTCCTTTCCTCGGCCGTCTCTTTGGCGGCCCACTTTCTGGGAAAGGAACGCGCCGAGGCAATGGTGAAGACGGTGCCGGAACGCATCTTGGCCGGCAAGAGCGTAGACGAGGTCCTTGCCCCCCTGGGGCTCGGCTAGCGTCGAAGCACTCAAGTGACGAGGAGAAGCGTATGGAAGCCGTTTCCCCGGAAGCCCTGGCGATCCACCGACAAGCCATCCTATGCGATGCGCACTGCGATACCCTGCTCGCTCTGGAGCACGGAGGCCGCACACTCGGGGAGCGGAGCGCGCACGGCCATGTCGATCTTCCCCGCCTGCTGGAGGGAGGCGTGACCGCCCAGGTGTTCGCCGTCTTTGTGGAAAGCCCCTACTACCCAATGCAGGCGGCGCGACGCACGCTGGCCCTGATCGACCTGTTCTACCGTGAACTCGAGCGGAACGCGGCCTCCTTGTGCTTGGCTACCCGAGGGGAGGACATCCGGCGCGCCAAGGAGAACGGGCAGGTTGCCGCCATCCTGGGACTGGAAGGCGGCGAAGCCCTGGAAGGCGACTTGGCGCTCTTGCGGATCTACTTCCGACTGGGCGTGCGGCTGGTGACCGTCACCTGGAACCGGCGCAACGCGCTGGCCGATGGGCTGGGCGAAGCGCGCAGCGGCGGAGGACTCACAGCCTTCGGGGTGGAGGCCGTGCGGGAGATGAATCGCCTGGGGATCCTGATCGACGTTTCCCATCTCGCGCCGGCCGGCGTGCGGGATGTCCTGGAGGTCAGCCAGGCACCCGTCATTGCCTCCCACTCGAATGCGCGCGCCGTGTATGACCATCCCCGCAACCTGAACGACGAGCAGGTGCGAGCCATCGCGGAGAAGGGTGGGGTCGTCTGCGTCACTTTCGTCCCCGGGTTCATCGCCGAACGGGACGCTTCGCTGGAGCGGCTCCTCGATCACATCGAGTACCTCCTGCGTCTGGCCGGCGAGGAGCACGTCGGCCTGGGGAGCGACTTTGACGGATTTGGGTTCGGCGCACCGGCGGAACAGTTTCAGGACCTGCCCGATGTGAGCCACCTCCCGCGACTCACGGAGGGCATGCTCCGTCGGGGCATTTCGCCTCAGGTGGTCGAGAAGGTCCTGGGAGGCAACTTCCTGCGGGTGTTCGAGCAGGTCGTTGGATAGCATGGCCACGGCAGCACAACACCTTCTGGATCATGTCTGGCACTTGGCCGGCGAAATCGGGCCCCGGTCGCCTTCGCACGGGGACGCCCTCGATCAGGCGGCGGACTATATTGCGAGTGTGCTCGCGGCCTATGGCTATGCCGTACAGAGGCAGGAGTACGCCTGGCGAGGACGGCCTGTGTACAACCTGATCGCGGAGCTTCCAGGGACGCCGCAGCGTGAAGAAACGGTGATCTTGGGTGCTCACTACGATACTGTTCCCTGGACGCCCGGCGCGGATGACAATGCGAGCGGCGTGGCGGTGTTGCTGGAACTGGCGCGCCTGGCGCGCGCTTTGAAGCCCGGGCGTACGGTGCGCTTTGTGGCTTTCACCCTCGAGGAGCCACCCGCGTTCTTTACCTCCCGCCAGGGCAGCCGGGTATACGCCCGCAGCCTTCATGAGCGCAAAGAGCGGGTCGTGGCGATGGTCTCGTTGGAAATGTTGGGCTACTACCGGGACGAACCGGGGAGCCAGCGCTTCCCGTTCTTCCCGATGCGCTACCTCTACCCCACAACCGGAAATTTCCTCGCCGTGGTGGGAAACTTGCGCTCGCGGGAGCTGGTGCGCGAGGTTGCGGAAGCGTTCCGTCAAGGAAGTACGCTTCCCGTAGAGACGCTCGCCACAAGCCCGCTGGTCCCTGGGGTTGCCCTGTCCGATCACAGTGCCTTCTGGCACTACGGCTACCGGGCCGTCATGGTGACCGACACGGCGTTTTTCCGCAATCCCAACTACCATCGTCCTGAAGACCGTCCCGAAACTTTGGATCCCGCACGTATGGCGGCCTGCGTAGAGGGCCTCTTGGCGGTGGTAAAGAAGCTGGCACAAGCAGAGGCACCCCGGAGCGAGGGGGTGGCAAAGGAGTCCTGATGCTGCGTTCCAGACGTGCTGCCTTGCTGGTCATCGCCCTGAACTACTTCATTCTGACCATGGGCTTTAACACGTGGCAGTCGCTCTTCAACAACTTTGCCGTCGATGAGCTGCACATCCGCGCCGAGCAGATCGGCCTGGTGCAATCGATCCGCGAGATTCCCGGTCTCCTCGGATTCCTGGTGAGCCTGCTGGCGCTGTTCCTGGCGGAGATGCGCATTGCCGGCCTCTCGGTGGTGCTGATGGGCCTGGGGATCTGGCTCACGGCCACCGTGCACGGCATGCCCGGGTTAATCGGAGCGACTCTCCTCATGAGCACGGGATTTCACTTCTTCTCCGCCAGCAATGCCTCAGCGGTGCTGTTGGCGGTGGACACCGACGAGGCCCCACGCCTGATGGGCCGGCTGAACAGCATCGGGGCCCTGGCCACGGCATTGGGGACCGTGCTCATCTTTGGAACGCTAGGGACATGGGGCTACCGAACCTTGCTCGCGGTAACGGGTGGGCTCGTGTTTGTGTTCGGTGCGTTGCTGTTGCCGTTTGGTCACCAACCGCGCCGCGTCCGCTCCGGGAAGCAGCTACGCGCGCTGCGTGGAAGGTACTGGCTCTATTACGCGTTGCAATTCCTGTGGGGAAGCCGGCGCCATATCTTTACCACGTTTGCGATCTATCTTCTGGTGAAGAACTACGCGGTTTCGGCGCAAGCGATCGCCGTCCTCTCTTTTCTCAATAGTCTGATCGGCACCTATCTCCACCAGGCCCTGGGCAAGATGGTCGCTCGCTTTGGGGAGCGCCGGGTGCTCACGGTGAACTTTGTCCTGTTGGCAGCAATTTTCATTGGCTACGCTCTCGTCCCACAAATGCGCGCCCTTCACTCTCCGCCTTTCCTCCTTCCCGCGCTCGCCCTGGGTGGGCACACGCTCTTTCCCGCGCTTCCCTCAAGCCCGGCGCTCTTGATCCTTCTGGGCCTTTTCGTCGCGGACAATGTCCTGTTTGGCTTTTCGATTGCCCTGGAATGTTATCTCCAGCGCATCGCCGTTTCGGCCGAAGATATCACCCCGAACGTTTCGCTCGGCCAGACGATCAACCATATCGCCGCGGTGATCATCCCCGTGGTGGGGGGCGTGGTCTGGGCAACGGTGGGACCGCGGTACACCTTCATCACGGGCGTGGTGATCGCGCTGGCGGCACTGGTTATCACCCAGTGGATGCAGCCGCGAGCCGCGGGCAGCACGCTGGTGTGTCCAGTCCGCACCTGCCCCTCAGGGGAGGGAAACGAGCGCGGTCGGGTGCGCCTGTAGCCAGGCCCGGGCGTGATGGCTCGCTGCCCCCCAAGGCTCGCGATCCGCCGCCTCCAGAAAAGCGCGCGCCGCCGAGGAGCCATCTCCTGCGGCCAGGTAAGCCAAACCCAACGCCTCATAGGCTTCGGCGGATGTCGGGTCCATTTCCACTGCCCGCTGCAGGGCAGTGATCGCGTCTGCAGGTTTCCCGCACTGGGTCAGCCAGCGACCGTAAGCCCGCCAGGTCTCCGGTTCGTTGGAAAGCCGTAGCAAGAGCTCCTCCACCGCCTCTTTTCCCTTGTCGCAAAGGGACCAGCCGCTCTCCAGATAGAAGCGGGCACGAAGGAAGGCGAGGAAAGGTTCCGCCTTTCCCCCTGCAGCCGCCAGCCAGGCCTGGGAAATCCAGGCATCCGCCTCCTCGTAGAGGCCTTCCTGCTGAGCGAGGCGGGCGAAATCGAGCATCACCAAGGGATCCTCCGGGGAGATCTCCAGAAGGCGTTCCAACTCGCCGCGCGCCGCACGCAGCCACCCGCGATCCAGATAAACCCGAGCGAGCAGATGCCGCACCAGCGGGTCGCCGGGAGCAAGGATGCGTGCTTGGTGCAGCGCACGGAGCCCTTCCGTTGCTTCCCCGCAGAGGAAAAGGGCATAGCCGAGGTACGCCTGGGAGGTCGCCTCGGCAACGGGTTCCCGGCCCTGTTCCAGGAGGTAGGCTGCTCCGCACCCATCCTGCTGCCCGATGAGGACCTGGGCCAGGGCGAGCGTCGGCTTCTCGCTTTGGGAAAGCGCATCCAGCACGCCGGCCAGCTCTTCTGCCCGACGGGCCGCTTCGCCGGCCGGCATGCCGAAAAGGAGCTCTGGCGAAGGGGTCCAGGGGAGGTCTTCTGCGCCACCGGGGTGGAGCGCTGCCCGCCATTGGGCCAGAGCGGCTCCCGGGTCGCTGGGCGCCGCGAGCGTCCCGAGCCGTAGATGGGCCCAGGCCCTCCACGGTGGAGGTGCATCGGCGGCAAGCAGGGCGAGGAACTCTTCCCGGGCGTCCTCCATCGAACGCCGCCGGTAGGCGAGCTCCCCACGTAGGCCGTGGATCAGGAAGCTGTCCCCGGGCACGAGCCCTTGTGCCCAGATTTCCTGGGCGACCGAGAGCTCGCCGCGGTTCGCCTCCAGCCAACCGAGGCAGGCCCAGGCAGTCCTATCGTCCGGCTGGAGCTGTACCGCTGCCCGAAGCCGCTCCCGCGCCTCGTTCTCCTCCCCCCGGAGCAGGGCCAGCAGCCCCAGCCGGCCCAAGGCTTTCTCGCCACCGGGAGAAGAAAGCGCCTGGAGAAAAGCGACCTCTGCCCGGAAGAATCGCCCTTCGGACAGGTACCGCTCCCCCTGTTCCAACAGGGTAGGGACAGGCTTTCCTGGCCGGCCTAAAGCAGCCAGGTCGGGGTAAAGGAGGCCGAGCAACAACAGAAGGCCGGACAAAAGCAGGGCGCGACCGTTGCGCGGCAAGCGGCTCATGCGGCTATTTCCCGATAGACCTCGAGGTAAGCGTGCGCGATCCTTTCCTGGCTGTAGTGCGCGAGCACCCGCTCGCGGCCACGCTTTCCCAGCGCTTCCCGCAGGGAGGCGTCCTCCAAGAGCGCACGCATCCGGGCCGCTAGCGCTTCCACGTCCCCTTCCGGGAAAAGGAGTCCCGCCTCGCCCACCACGTACGGGATTTCCCCCGAATCCGAACCGACCACCGGGATGGCACACGCCATAGCCTCGATCAGCACGCGGCCGAACTGCTCTTTCCATGCCGGTGTGGTGCGGGAGGGTAGCACCAGGACGTCCAACTCCCGGTACAGTGCCGGCAACGCAGCCGAAGGAACCCGCCCATAAAACTCGATCCGGTCCTCGAGGCCCAGGGCCAATGCCCGTCGACGCAGCTCTGGTTCCAGCTCACCCGAACCAATCAGGCGCAAATGCGCTTCTTTCGGCAACCGCGCCATGGCCTCGACCAGGTCCAGTACCCCTTTCTGGCGCACCAGCCGGCCGACGTACCCTATGGTGAAGTCCCTGCTCGCCCGGCGCGTGGGGACTGGGGAAAAGAGCTCCACATCGACCCCAAACTGGGGAATCACCGTAAGCGGTCCCCGGTAGCCCTTCTTGCGAAGGAGGGACGCTGCTTCCCGGTTGCCAGCAACCGCGTGAGCCGCGTGGGCCAGGTTGTAGCGCTCAAACCAACAGAACGGCGGTGGGAGAGCCCGCGGGATGTTCGCCCAGTTGAAAAAGAGGCAACGTGCACCCAGTCGCGTCCCCCATCGCATGCCCTGGTAAGTCGCCAGGTTGAACGATTCCTCGTCCAGGTGAAGGACGTCCGGCCGCTCGCTAGGCAACAGTTGCCCCAGAGCACGCCAGTAGTACAGATGGAAGTGACCGTTCCAGGCGATATCGCGAACGAGCAGCCGGTAGCCCCGCGGGGGAATCTGCTCCAGAGTGACCCGCCCGACGCCCGGCTCCAACCAATAGGGCGGAACCACCGCGACCAGCTCGATTCCCGGGTCTTGCGCCAGCCACGCCAGCTGGCGCTGATAACTCCCCAGGACCAGCGCTTTGCTCAGGATGAGGACCTTCATCGGCCGTCCGATTCAGAGCCTGCCCGGCCTACATCCGTGTGGGTGCCTCGATCCCCAGCAGGCGCAGGCCGTTGCGGATGCCCTGGGCCACCGCTGCCACGAGGCCCAACCGCGCCTGGCGCACCGCTTCCGGCGCTGCCAGGATCGGCAGGTCGCGCCAAAAGCGGCTGAAGTCGCGCGCGGTCTCGTAGAGCCAGTCCGCCACCACGTGCGGCGCATACTCCTCCGCTGCCTGGCGAACGGCGCGCGGGAAAGACGCCAGATGCTTGACCAGCGCCTGTTCCTGAGGCTCCACGAGAAGGCCCGCGTCGTAGGCTTCGGGGACGCCGCCGCCCTTTTCCAGCACGCTACAACAGCGCGTATGCGTGTACTGGATGTAGGGGGCGCTGTTGCCTTCGAAGGAGAGCATGCGATCCCAGTCAAAGACCACATCGCGTCGGCGATCCTGATAGAGGTCGTTGTAGACGACTGCCCCGATCCCCACCTGCCGGGCGATTTCGCGCTTTTCCTCCTCGCTCAGCACCGGGTTCTTCTGCTCAACGATCGCCAGCGCACGGGCTTCCGCCTCGTCCAGCAGCTCGTCGAGGAAGATCACGTCTCCTTCGCGCATGGAGAAGCGGCTCCCATCGGGTTTGACAATCGTCCCGAAGGAAACGTGGACACAACGCGAGGCGAGCTCCGCATACCCCATCCGCTCCAAGAGCCGCCGGAGTTGGCGGAAATGGAGTTCCTGTTCTGCCCCCACCACATAGAGGATCCACACGGGGTCGTACTCGCGATACCGGTGGAGCGCCGTGGCCAGCTCCCGGGTGAGGTAAAGCGTCGCCCCATCGCTTTTGCGCAGAAGCGTGGAGCCCAGGCCGTCCTCGGTCAGGTCGAGCACCACTGCCGGGCTGTCCGGTGCCTGGTAAGCCGCTCCCTTCTCCACCGCTTCCCGAATGGCATCCTCCAGCATGGGCTCGTAGAAACTCTCGCCCCGGTAGAGGTCGAAGCGTACCCCCAGCCGACGGTAAGTCTTTTCGAACTCCTGGATGGTCAGATCCAGGAAGCGCTGCCAAAGCGCCCGCGCTTCCGGATCTCCGGCTTCCAGACGGGCGAACCAGCGGCGGCCTTCCTCCTCCAGGGCAGGGTCCCCCTGGGCTTCACGGTGGAAACGGGCATACAGCTCGACCAGGTGATCGATGGGCCTCCGCTCCATTTCCTGCTCGTCGCCCCAGGCTTTATAGGCGTAGATCAGCTTGCCGAACTGCGTCCCCCAGTCGCCCAGGTGGTTGTCCCCGATGGTGCGATACCCAAGGAAATCGTACAGGTTGCGCAGGGCTTGGCCGATCACGGTGGAGCGGATATGCCCGATGTGCATGCGCCGTGCCACGTTAGGTGACGAATAGTCGATGATCACGTTGCGGCCGGCCCCGATATCGTCTCCTCCGTAGCGGTCTCCCCACTCCCGCACTTCGGCGAGCACCGCGCGGGCCATCGCCTGAGGCTCCTGGCAGAAGTTCAGGTAGGGCCCCTGGGCGAAAACGCGTCCCACCAGGCTTCCATCGGGAAAAGAGAGCCGGCCAGAGAGCTCTTGTGCGATCGCTCCCGGCGCACGCCGCAACCTTCGTGCCAGCAGGAAACAGGGCATCCCGAGGTCTCCCGGGATCTCGGGAGGCGGCGGCAGCAGGGTAATCTCCTCGGGCTGGATCCACCCCGTCCCAAGCAGGCCTTCGCGGATCTGGCGCTCGAAGCGATCCAGAGCATACTCTCGCGGCACGGACCCCTCCTCTCAGACACGCTCCCACGGATCGAACAACTTGCGGTACTCCTCCAGCGCATAGCGGTCGGTCATGCCCGCGATATAGTCGCAAACCACGCGATGGAGCTCTTCCTCGGCCAAGCGCGCCCGGGTATCCGGGGGCAGGAGCTGGGGCTCCGAGGTGTAAGCCTCAAAGAGCTGGCGAATGAACCAACGGGCCTTCACCGCCATACGGACCACGCGCCAGTGCCGGTAAAGATGGCGGAAAAGAAACTGCTTAAGTTCCCGGTTCTTCTCTTCCATCTCCGCGGAAAACCCCACCAGGGGTCCCGGGTACCGACGGACATCCTCCAGGGTGGCAATCTGGGCCTCCTTGAGGCGCCGCGTGGTTTCCTCCAGGATGTCGGTGACCTGCATGCCGATCAGCCGACGGATGATGCGCCGCCGGTCCATCTCGCTGCCGGTCGCCTGTTCGATGCCCAGCCGTTCCAGCAGTTCCTCCCAGAGGGCAATTCCGTGCAGATCCCCGAAGCGAATCATCCCCGACCGCAGGCCATCGTCCAAGTCGTGGGCGGTGTACGCGGTCTCGTCCGCCACGTTCACCAGCTGGGCCTCCAGCGGCGGGCGCAAGTCGGGCTCAAAGTCCGAGGCATCTGCCCGGTCGTAAAGCGTTTCGTGCTTGATGATCCCTTCTCGCACCTCCCAGGTCAGGTTCAGTCCCGGGAAATCGGGGTAACGTCGCTCCAGTTTCTCCACGATGCGCAGGCTCTGGGCATTGTGGTTAAAGCCGCCGTGGTCGGCCATCAACTCGGCCAGGGTCTCCTCCCCCGCGTGGCCAAAGGCCGGGTGTCCCAGATCGTGAGCCAACGAAATGGCTTCCACCAGGTCTTCGTTCAACCCCAATGCTCGCGCGAGCGTGCGGCCGATCTGGCAGACCTCCAGGGTATGGGTCAAGCGGGTGCGGTAATAATCGCCCTCGTAGTTGACAAACACCTGGGTCTTGTACTCCAGGCGGCGAAAAGCGGTGGTATGGAGGATGCGGTCGCGGTCCCGCATGAAGGCCGTGCGGTAGGGTGCCTCCTCTTCCGGGTAGGCACGGCCACGGGAGCGGCTGCTGCGCACCGCATAGGGGGCGAGCGCATCTTCTTCGATCGATTCCAGCACAGGGCGGAAACGGACCATCCTCGACCTCCGGGTCAGGTAAGCGCATTGTACTACACGGCGGTTCCGGGCGCAACCGCGGAGGTTTGCGTTTCCGTTTCGCCTGTTGTACAATGACGCGCGCCGTGCAGCTCGAGCGCGGCATTCGGGCCGGCGGTCGAAGAGGAAAGAGGATTCGGATGGTCGAGTCTCCCGCGCAGGATGTCACCGTTCGTACTCACCTGTTCCCGGGAGGGACAGGCGCCAGAGGCGCGGTCTTTGTCGGGCGCCTGGGAGCGTTCCGCTACGAAGCGTCGCGCGATCCCGAAACCGGTTGGGTGATTACCTTCGCCGCAGAACCGGAGATCCCCCCGGGGCTACACGAACACCTGGTCGCTGCAGCGCTCTCTGCCATCGGCGTTGCGGAAGGCCTGTTCCGCCAGCCACCGCCCCCGATCCTGAGCGTGCGCCCGGAGGACCTGGAAAGCGAGGCTGTGGAACTCGAGGTGGATGTGCGCGATGTCTTTGAGGAAGCTGGGATCGCGCAGGGGTTTGTCGCGATCCCAGGAAAGGGACGTTTCACCTTCCAGGCCGATCTGCAGCCAGACGGCGAATGGAGCGTCGCTTTCGGGATCGATCTGCCGCTCCCGGAAGACGTCGCCCTGCGGCTGGAACGCACCGTCCGTACGCGGATCGAACAGATCCTCCAAGGCAACCAGCGGAGGTAACCCGGGATGGCGGTATACCTGGATTCGGCGCAGGTGGACGAAGTTCGCGAGGCGATGTCCTGGGGCTTTGTCACCGGCGTGACGACCAACCCAAAGTTGATCGCGGAGGCCGGCCGCCCGGCAGAAGAGGTGATCGCAGAGATCTGTCGGCTCTGCCCGGGACCTGTCTTCTACCAGCCAAGCGCAAGCGAGCCCGACGCGTTGGAGGAAGAGGGCCGAAGGTTCTCTGCCCTGTCCCCCGCCCAGATCGTACTCAAGATCCCCGTTTCCCTGGAAAACCTGGCCGTGCTGGCACGCCTAGCCCCTCAAGTCCCTTGTGCCGCCACAGCGGTGTTCAGCCCCGCCCAGGCGTACCTGGCGGCCCAAGCCGGAGCCCGGTACGTGATCCCCTATGTGAGCCGTATGGGTCGCTACACCGGGAGGGGAATCCCGCTTGTCGCCGAGATCGCCACGGTGCTGCGCGCTGCCGGCAGTCGCACAGAACTGCTGGCCGCAAGCCTGCGCAGCGTCGAAGAGGTCGTGGCCTCGCTTTCCGCGGGAGCCCATCACGTCACGCTCCCGCTCGCGCTGATCCGCGAGATGGCCACACATCCCCTCTCCGAACAGGCCATCGCGGAATTCGCCCGCATCGCCCGGCCATCGTCCGGCTAAGTCTCCCTTTCCCGGGTGCCGGCGCGGCTCAGGAACAGCGCACCCAGCCCAGCGCTGGCGGAAAGGGAAAGGATCAGCATCCCCCAGGCAGGCTTCCAAAGCGCCGAAAAGAGGATGACTCCCGTGAGCCCTGCAAGCCCGATGAGGCTCTGCCCCCACGCGGGAGCGGGTTTGGCCACCCATTCCCCCAACGCGAGCCCGGTGATCACCACGCCTACAAAGTAAACCAGAAGCACCAGCAACCAGAAGAGCACCAGGATGGGAAGGCCCACCACCGGCCCCAGGAGGAGCCAGGACAACAGTGGAGCGAGCCCCGCCAGCAGCAGGGTGGCGGCCAGGCCCAGCCCCAGGCTCACTTCCCAGGCGTGACGCAGGGCGGCCGTTACGGCTTGGGTGCGCCGAGGCCAGACGGTACGCAACCCCAGTCCCCACACGGGCCCCAGCCCCACCAACACCGCACCGGCCACGGCCGCTCCGATGAGCCGTTGGCCAATTGGCGCCACCTGGCGATCGATCCCGCCCCGCGCTGGCCGCAACGCCCAGCCGATCTCGAGGACACTTCCCGCAACGCCCGCTCCTGCCTCCTGGCGCAGATGGCCTCCCAGCACCGTCAGATCCCCCCCAATCCAGGCCCCACGGAGCACCGTGCCGGCCCCCCCGATGCTGACCACATCGCCGTTGATCCGCCCCTCGACCCACACATTTCCCCAAAGAGCCACCGCCGGCCCCTCAACGCTCCCCCGCACTACGAGGTCCCCGCCAATCGCAAGGGCACCGCCCCGGCATTGCGCGCCGGCAGGCACGGTAAGGCTGCGGCCCAGGCTCGTGCAAGAGCCGCTCAGGAGGCGTGGTACGCCATACGCCGCGGCGAGAAAGGCCACCACTTCCACGATCAGGAGCACTCCGATCAGGGACCTGCGCATCGATCCCTCCCGCGCTCAGCGGCGTCGTCGGGTCCCCAACCGCCAGAAGACGAGCCAAAACGCGGCCCCAGCCAGGGCAAGCCCCGTTGCCAACGCAACTCCCCCCACGCCGAACGCGCCCCAAAGGGCTCGGGCCAACGCAGTGGCTGCCCGAACGAGCGCCTGGATCCCGCCCCGCAGGGAGCCAATCCAGGCAGCAACGGCCTGGCCCGGTGCTTGTGCCCAGACGCCGTAGGCCAGCACGAGCACAGCTGCCAGGACGAGCAGCGTCAGTAGCGCCGTCGCCAACCCCATCAAGGCCCCTGCCCAGCCCCATCCCGGGGCAACGACCGCCACCGCTCGACGCCGTTCCGGCAGCCGCGCCAGGATGTCCCGCACCAGGGTCTCGGGCGGCTCGGGCGAGGGGGCATCCCGCAACATCCGTTCCGCACGCAACATCGCCGCCCAGGTCTGCTGGCAGCGCGGGCACCGCTCGACGTGCGCCAGAAGGCGGGACTCTTCCTCGCGGGAAATGCGCCGGTCCATCGCCAGGGACATCAACCGGCGTGCGGTTCGGTGGCGCATCGGCGCTCTTCCTCCTCCAGCGCGCGGGCCAGCATAGCTCGCGCGCGGTGCAGACGAGTCTTCACGGTGTTCAGCGAAAGTCCAGTCACCTCCACGATTTCCTCGTACGAGAGGTCGTACCAGTATCTCAAGACGACCACCAGGCGGTATTTCTCAGGGAGGCGGGCCAGCAGGCGCTGCACCTGGTCCGCCTGTTCCCGGCGCAGGGCACCGCTCACCGGCTCTTCCTGGGACGCCGCGGCACGGTAAGTGACATCCTCGAGCGACAGCCAGGCCAATTTGCGCCGGCGCAGGAGATCGATGCAGAGGTTGGAAGCAATGGACAGCAGCCAGGAGGAGAACCGCCTCCCGATTTCGAAGGAGGCCAGTGCCTGGTAGGCGCGCAGGAAGGTCTCCTGGGCCACATCTTCGGCATCCGGACCGTTCCCCAGCATGCGGTAGGCGAGAAGATAAACCGGCCGCTGGTAGCGCCGTACTAGTTCTGCGAAAGCCTCGGAATCCCCCTGCAGGGTACGCAGGATCCAGACCTGTTCCTCCTGCACCGTCTCCATTGTCGCCCTGTTCCCGAATCGTGTACGAACGCGAGAAGGCGAATGTTCCCGCCACTAGGCTCCGGCTGAATGGAGGACCAGGTAGAGTAGCTCCAAGAGCACGTTCTTCACGCTTTCCCACTCGGTGGCTACACAGGGAAGCACCGGAATGTCTGTGGGAAGGCGGAGAGCAAGCCGCAACTCCTCAGCTCCCCAGGCATTCTCCACATCTTGCTTGTTGGCGACGATCACATAGGGGCAATCGCGGAACGATTTTCGAAAGTCGGCGATCTTGAAGGCCTCGCGAAACGTCTCCGGTCGGGTGCTATCGACCAGGATGACCCAGCCGACCCTTTCGCCGCTATGGATCCACCACAGAAAATCGAACGAGTGGAGCGCGGGTACAGCGAACAGATGAAGCACCAAATCCGGGGCCAACGCCACCCGCCCGAAATCTACGGGGATGCGATCAGGGGAAGAAGCGCCTGCTCCTATGGGTCGGCGATCGGTGGAAAGCAAGCCAATCTCGCTGATCGTGCGGACAAACGCGGTCTTGCCTGAACCCTCCGCCCCCGTAACGACCACGCTGACGGTCTGCAAGGGTTTTTGCCTCCTCAGCTCCAGGCCCAAAGCCGGCGGTATTTTCTACCCTACCGGGCGTTTTCATTCTGTCACGAAGCCACGGCTTGCGCGCCCTTAGGGGCCACGGACCCGATCGATCAGCCGGTCGAACAGACCCCGCTTGGGTTTCTCGGGTGGTGGGGGAGGAGGAGGTGCCTCCGCGGGCTGCGTCGGCCGCTCCTTCACGAGCTCCACCAGGCCTGCCGACATGAAGCCGTACACGATCCGGCAGACCTCGAACTCGCTTAGACCAGTGCGCTCGGCGATCGTGCGCAGGGAATCCTTACCGTTGATGCGCGCAAAGACCCGCCATTCCTCCGGGGTCAGGTTCACACCCCGCGCGCGCTCGCTCGGCTGGTCGACGAACTTGACCACCTGATTGACGTCGGGGATACGATCGCGGATACGGCTCCATTCGTCGATCCGCCGCACTCCTTCGATAATCAGGTTTTCCACCCCAAGCGGAATGGTAAGCATGACGTCCTCGGGGGCGACCAGGACACCGGCATCGAAGCGGAACTCCCCATCGGGCCAGGTAAAGAGCCGATAGACCGTCTCTTCGATCTGGGTACGGACGTAGCGCTTGAGATCCTCTTCGCTGAGATAGCCCAGTTCCACCAGGATCGCGCCCAGAGGCTTCCCTGCATGGGAGCCCTGTTGGAGCTGGAGGGCCTGGTCGCGCTGCTCTGGCGTAATGCGGCCCATGCGCACCAGCATTTCGCCCAGCCGTTCCTCGCGGCTATACTGGGTCGCGTAGACGAGCTTGCCTTTCTCGAAGTAGAGGGTCGCTGCGTCGTCCGCACGCTTAATGGTCAGCCGACCCGTGCGACGGCCTCGATCGACCAGGTAGAGAAAGTCCGCCAGACTGAAATCGCGGAGATTTCCGACGAGCGCCATGCCTGCCCCCGGCCGCCTGAACCGCACCGACGCCCGGTATTATACCCGCTTGCCGAGACCCCGTCAACCGTTCTGAGCAGGCTCAGACGCGGAAAAGGCTTCGGGCATTCCGGGTGGTCACCCGGGCCACCTCGTTCAACGACTCCCCCCGAAGGGCAGCAACCTGACGCGCGATCTCCGGAAGGTATGCCGGCTCGTTGCGCGTGCCTCGGTAGCGCTGCGGCGCCAGCCAGGGACAGTCTGTCTCCAGAAGAAGCCGGTCCGAGGGGATCAGGCGGACCACCTCCGCCAGGCGCGTCGCACGGGGGTAGGTCACCGGTCCGGCGATGGAAAGGAATAACCCAAGCTCCAGGTACTCCTGCGCCTCCAGAGGCGAACCGGAAAAGCAGTGCATGACACCCCGCAACCCGGGCCCGGCCTCACGCAGCTCAGCCAGCAGCTCGGCAAAGGCATCCCGCGCGTGGATGACCACAGGCAACCCCAATTCCAGGGCCAGCGAGAGCTGTTGCCGCAAGAGCTCACGCTGCGCGTGGCGGGGAGCGCGATCCCGGTAGTAGTCCAGGCCGATCTCTCCCAGAGCAACCACGCCGGGCTCCTGCGCAAGGCACCGAAGTTCTGCCAGTTCGCGAGGGCCGATTTCCCCCGCGTAGTGGGGCTGGATCCCCACAGCGGCGTAGAGGCCCGCTTCGCGTGTCAGAGCGACTGCTGCCCGACTGCTGGGCAAATCGAACCCAACGACCAGCATCCGCTCCACGCCTTGGCTGCGCGCGCGCTCCAGTACCGCAGCCAGGTCCGAAGCAAAAGCCTCGGTGTTCAAATGGGTGTGCGTGTCGAACAGTGGGACAGCCGTTGCTTCCGACATCGCCTCACCCAGCGACCACCACACAGGTCATGGTATAGTTCACCCCGTCGATGGAGTGGATGCGCTCCAGGACAAGCTGCCCAATGCGCTCCGCGGTTTCCCCTTCGACCACCGCGATGACGTCGTAGGGGCCGGCCACCGCATCCGCCGCCACGACACCGGGCAACGCCCGCACCCGCTGGGCGACCTGGGAGACCTTGCCGATCGCGGCTTCGATCAGGACATACGCCCGCATCTTCGCACCCTCCTCTCCGACCACCCGAGGTCCTCTTTTTTCATCTTAGGGCAGTTGGGCAGCGGTGTCAAGGCCTTTGACAAGTCGTTATCGCCCCTGTATAATGCGGTCAACCTGCACGAGGGAGAGAGGCCATGGCCGAGGATCCATTAGAATCTCGGCGACGTTTTGCCCATGCTCTGCTCAGTCCGCTTACGGTGATCTTGGGGGCAGCGGAGACCTTACTCCGCCAGGCGGCGTCCAGCGAGCCATTGCTCCGGGAGATGGCCGAGCTGATCCTGGCGCAGGCCCAACGCCTTCATTCCACCCTAAGCCGCCTGGCGGAGACCGCCGAGGTGCACGGCCGCTCCATCTACGCCGAATGGCAGGAGGAGGAACGCCCAAAGGAACCGACCCGGCTGGCTGAGGCCCCCGCTCCGACCACCCCCATTGCCACACCGGAGGAAACCGGCTCCCGTGCAGCACGCATCCTGGTCATCGACGACGACCCTGCGGCCCAGAGAGAGCTCCAGGGAATGCTGGCAGAAAGCGGCTTCGAGGTGTTGGTGGCGGGAAGCAGTACCGAGGCGATCGACCTGGCCCGCCGTTCTCGTCCAGATGTGATTGTCCTGGACTTTGGGTTGCCGGTCGTGGGCGGCCCCCAGATGTACACCGTGTTCCAGGAGGACCCGACCCTACGCGGGGTGCCGATCGTGGTTACCGCCAGTGTGTCTGCGCAGCAGGAATCGTCCTGGGCGTACCCCTGGATGGTGCGCAAACCGATCGACAGGGAGCAACTCCTGGAAACGATCGCGCGTGCGCTAGCGACCCCCTTCCACGAGGGGCAGCCCACGGTGCTCATTGTAGACGATGAGCCTGGAGTACGCCGCGAGCTGTGCCAAGCGCTTACTGCTCGGGGGTTCTTCGTCCAGGAGGCGGGCTCGGGCGCGGAAGCGCTGACCCGTATTGCTCGGGAGCCTCCGGACATCGTGCTGCTGGACCTTTATCTTCCCGACATGGACGGGATGGAGATCGTCCGACGGTTGCGTGCCCAGGAAAACACGCTCACGCTGCCGGTCGTGCTGCTGTCGGTCGTGGATGACCCGGTCGTGAAGGTCCAGGGCCTCCGCCTGGGAGCGGACGATTACCTCTCCAAGCCTTTGTCCATCCTCGAGCTGAGCGCCCGTATCGAAGCCATCCTGCGTCGGAAGGCGCTCGAGTTCTCTTTTAGCCCCAGCACGCGCCTCCCAGGGAACATCGCCATCCAGCGAGAGCTCCGCGCCCGGGTCGGGTCACGACAGCCTTTTGCCGTTTGCTATGTGGATCTCGACAGTTTCAAGGCTTATAACGACGTGTACGGCTTTTTGAAAGGCGATGGGGTGATCCATCAGATGGCGCGGGTACTAAGTGAGGCACTTAGGCAGCTGGGCGGACCGGACGATTTCCTGGGCCACGTAGGCGGGGACGACTTTGTCCTGATCACCTCCCCAGACCGCGCCGAGCCGATCTGTCGACAGGCAGTGCGGGAATTCGAGCGCGTCATCCCGCTGTACTACGACACCGAAGCGCGTGCGCGGGGATACATCGAAGCATTGGACCGGCAGGGCCGGCCGGCGCGCTTTCCCCTGATGACGGTGACCGTGGTCATCGTAACTACGGACGGCAAGAGCATCGCTCACCCGGCCCAATTGGTGGATCTGATGCTCGGGCCGAAGCAGCAGGCGAAGCAGATCCCGGGGAGCACCATTGTCTGTGTCCACTCGCATCTCCACGACACGAGTTGTCCCGATGGATAGCGAGGAGGCCCTGGTCCGGGCCGCACAGGCGGGGAGCCTGGAAGCATTCAACGAACTGGTCCTGGCCTATCAGGGCCAGCTCTATGCGCTTGCCTATCGCATGCTCGGGGACCAGGATGCAGCGGCCGATGTGACCCAAGAGGCCTTTCTTTCCGCGTACCAGCACCTTTCGCACTACCGTGGAGGTTCGCTGCGGGCGTGGCTCCTGCGCATCGCCACCAACCTGTGCCTCGACCAGATTCGGCGGCAACGCTCGCTTCCGGTGTCTCCCCTGGAGATCCTCCTGACGCGCCCCGATTCCCCGGAGTTCCACCGGCTGGAGGGAGAGGAAACGGACCCGGAGGTGCACGTGGAGCGGCTCGAGCTTGCCCAGGAGATCCAGCGAGCGCTCTTGTCCCTGCCCCCGGAGCAGCGCGCGGTCATCGTGCTGTGCGATATCGAGGGGCTCCCCTACCAGGAAGCCGCAGTAGCGGCGGGGATCACCTCGGGAACGCTCAAGTCCCGCCTCAGCCGGGCGAGGAGCCGCCTGAGGGACTATTTCCTGGGCCGCCGGGAACTTTTCCCGGGGTTCTTCCGTTCTATACAAAAAAGCGACCCGAACAGCCACAAGGACGGCCCGGCGGATACGCAATGATCCGGGTGCGGGAGCGCCGAGATGGATACGGAAGAAACGGGCAAACCCCGCATGGAAAGAAGGACAGAGCGAATGTTCGTACTGCGGCGACTCTGGCCGCCGCAAGCGTCACGCTGCCGCTCGCGCGAGCAGGAACCCCATAGCGAGGAGTGGGTTGTCATCCGGGAGATCCTCGCGAAGGCCCGCCCTATAGACCTGCCCCGCTCTTTTGTGCTCACCTCGGGCCAGCTGCTCAAGCCCCGCAGGCGCTTATGGTATCCGTACCTGCGGACGATCACTGCAGGCGTGGTAGCCTTTGTGCTGCTCGTGTTTGCCGCTTCGCTGTGGATGCCCGACGGGCAAGCCCCTTCCCTTACATATCCTTCCCCCTCGGCGAAGTGCGTTGCTCCGACGACAATCCTTCGGGCCGCAGCCCGAACCACGGCCCGAAGCACGGCCTCGGCCTCTCCTGAGATTGCCGCTCCAGCGCTTGAGGAAGGGCCCAGGGGCGCCGAGGCGATCCTGCGCTTCCTGGGGGTAGGGGGGCTGGCCCTGCTTGGGGTTTTCTTGTCCCTGACCTGTTGGGCTTACCGCAAGGAGCGCCCTTTCCACGGGTGAAGGCAGGATTCCTGCCGGGTGTGTCCGCCCCGGCGCGCCCCAAGATCTACCAGCCCTCCGGCAGCTGCACCTCGGGGTACCGGCGCAGTTTTTGCACGAACAAGGAACGGATCTCCTCCAGGCGCTCCTGGGTATGGGCCTCGAAGCGCATGACGAGCACCGGCTGGGTGTTGGACGCCCGCAACAGGCCCCAGCCATCGCCGAAGAGCACCCGCACCCCATCGACATCGACCGTGGGGTAGTCGCGCCGGAATTCGTCGCCGATCTCCTGCACCACGCGGAACTTCAGATCGTCCGGGCAATCGACTCGCGTCTCCGGGGTGCTCGGGTAGGAGGGGATGCTTCCGAGAAGGGTTCCAAGGGAAGCTTGTTCCCGGGAAAGGAGCCGCAACAACCGGCAGGCCGCATAGATGGCATCGTCGTAGCCGTAGTATTCGTCGGCGAAAAAGATATGCCCGCTCATCTCGCCCGCCAGGGGCGCGTTCTCCTGGCGCATCCGCTCCTTGATCAGCGAATGGCCCGTCTGCCCCATGACCGGCCGGCCACCCAGCCGCTCGATTTCCTCGACCAATGCCTGGGAGCACTTGACCTCGAAGAGGATCGCTGCCCCGGGTTGTCGGGCCAACACTTCGCGGGCATAAAGCGCTAGCAGGCGATCCCCCCACACGATCTCGCCCTGCTCATCGACCACGCCCAGGCGATCCGCATCGCCGTCAAAGGCCACACCCACATCCGCAGCCGTCTCTCGCACCTTCGCGATCAACGGCTGCATGGCCTCGACCAGGGTCGGGTCAGGGTGATGGTTCGGAAAACGCCCGTCGAGCTCGCAGTACAGGGGGACCACGTCGCATCCCAGGTCGCGCAGCAGGTCCGGCACGATCGGCCCGGCCGTGCCGTTTCCCGCGTCCACAACGACCTCCAGCGGCCGATCGAGCGCGATGCGCGAGCGGATGTCGCGCACGTACTCGGAGACCACCTCGCTCTCCTCGCGTCGGCCGCGCCCTCGCTCCAGATCGTAATCCCGGATCAGTTCGTAGAGCTTGCGGATCTGATCCCCATAGAGGGTCGAGGTGCCGATTGCGACCTTGAAACCGTTCATGTCCGGGGGATTGTGGCTCCCAGTCACCTGTACGCCCCCCTGCACGGGCAGGTGGAAGAGCGCGAAATAGAGCACCGGGGTCGGATGGAGGCCGGTATCGTAGACGTGGATACCGCTTGCCCGGATGCCGGCGATGAGCGCCTCGTGTAGCTCCGGGGAGCTCAAGCGGTTGTCCCGCCCGACCGCGGCCGCCTTTCCCCCCATACGGATGAGCATCGTGCCGAACGCGCGTCCTACCAATTCCGCGACGTCGGCACCGAGATCCTTCCCGACGGTACCCCGGATGTCGTACTGGCGAAAAATCTCGGGATGAACCTCAGTCATCTTCACCCCCCTCTTCGCGCCGGAAACGCTCCACCGCATCCGCAATGACCGCCTGTGCGCGGAGCACGCCTTCCCAGCCATCGGTGTGCGTCTCCTTGCCCTCCAGGGTCTTGTAGATGTTGAAGAAATTCTCGATCTCCGTGAGCAGATGGGGCGGGATGTCCTCCAGATCCTGGACCTGGGCAAACCGTGGATCGCCGGTGGGCACCGCCAGGATCTTGTAGTCGATGCCCTTTTCGTCCCGCATCCGCAGCACGCCGACCGGCCGGGCAGGGACCAGGCACCCGGTAAAGGTCGGTTCGTTCACGATCAGCAACACATCCAGGTGGTCGCCATCCTCCGCGCGGGTTTGCGGGACAAAGCCATAATCCGTCGGGTAGTGTACCGAGGAGTACAGCACGCGGTCGAGACGAAAGGTCCCCGTCCGTTCATCGAACTCGTACTTGTTCCGGCTTCCCTTGGGGATCTCAACCAGCACTTCGATCATCGGCCACCTCCAGCTGGCCGGCCGCGGGTCCTCTCGCCCGTGGCCGACTTGGGAACGCGAGGCCGGGCGCGCAGGACGCACCATTCCAGCACCGTCTCTGCCACCGGCAGGCCGTCGATCCCTGCACCTTCAAGAAGGGTGCTCTTGGGTGTAGGCCGGGCAATCCCCCGGCGGACATTTTCCAGCGCCACCTGAAAGCCCGCCTGGGCAAACAGTTCGAGCGCCGGGTCCCGCAAGAGCAGCTGCGCGAGCCCGTATTGCTGCAAGAGCGGGATGTGCAGGGCGTCGTCCCCCGGGTAGAACACGGTAACCGCCAGGAGTTCGCCGGAAAGGACCCTCCCGATCTCCGAAAGGAGCCCCGCGGGTTGCTCGATATTCGCGAGCCCCAGGTTGCTCGTCATCGTCTCCACGCTGCCGGTGCGGAACGGGGTACGACGTGCATCACAACACAGGAGGCTGATGCCCCGGTAGAGGCCGAGGGCCTCCAGCCGTCGCCGGTTCTGGCGCAACACGCGGGGCGAAAAATCGGTCGCGACGACCGGCCGCCCCAGCTCGGTGGCGATGCGTTCGGCGAGTTCGCCCCGCCCGGAGGCAAGGTCCAGAACCCAGCCGCTGCCCGGTCGCAGCTGCTCCAGGACATAGTCCAGCTGGCTCCGGTAACAGGACAGGTATTCCGACGTATAGAGCCCTGGGAGCGCCTTCTGGGCGGCTTCGCGGGCCTCCTGAAAACGACCCCGTTCCTCGAGGGCCAGTGCCCGATAGAAGAGGTCGGCCGGCCCGAGGGTCTCCAGCGGTGCGTTCACCAGCAGCCGCTCGATCTCCGGATGTTCGCTGAGGTATCGGCCCAACGCGCTCCCGACCTGCTCCCACAGGTCGTTGCGGGGCAGGTCCGGGGTGAGGAAGAGGCCGATGCCTTCGCGCGCGGGATAGAGGGTAGCACACGTACGACAGCGTGCCTCCCCCTGCTCGAGTCGGCCGTCCCGTTCCACCTCCAACTGCCAGTCCAGTTCCCCCTGGCAGGCCGGGCACACCAGTGCCTCGAGAAGGTACTTTTCCACTGGTCCCTCCGGGTGACCATCTCAGACGAGGACGTAAGAATTCTAGCACAGGGGTCCGGCGCTGGCAACTGGGCCTCGTCTGCGTGGCGTTGCGGATCTGGTGTATAATAGGGCCAAGTCGATCGGAGGAGGGCTAGGATGAAGGCGGTCATCATGGCTGGTGGGCAGGGGGCACGGCTCCGCCCGTTGACCATCAACCGGCCGAAGCCGATGGTCCCGCTCGTGGACCGGCCCGTCATGGCACACATCGTGGGGCTGTTGCGCAGGCATGGCTTTCACGAGATCGTGGCCACGCTGCAGTACCTGGCCAGCGATGTTCAGGACTATTTCGAGGATGGAGCCGCCTTCGGCGTGCAGTTCCACTACTCCATCGAGGACGTGCCGCTGGGAACGGCGGGCAGCGTCAAGCAGGCAGAGGCCTTGCTGGACGAACCGTTCCTGGTCATCAGCGGAGATGCATTGACCGATTTCGACCTGCGCGCGGTGGTCGCCTTTCACCAAGAGCGGGAGGCTTTGGTCACCATCACCTTGACTCGGGTGCCGAACCCTCTGGAATACGGGGTCATCATCGTCGACGAGGAAGGGCGAGTGCGGCAGTTCCTGGAAAAACCGTCCTGGAGCGAGGTCTTTTCCGACACGGTCAACACGGGCATCTATGTCCTGGATCCGCGCATCTTCGACTATATCGAGCCGGGTCAGGTGGTAGATTTCAGCAAGGACCTCTTTCCTCGTCTCCTGGAGGCAGGGGAACCGATTTACGGGTACGTCGCGTCGGGATACTGGTGCGATATCGGCAACATCCAGGAGTATATGCGCGCCACGGCGGACTACCTGGAAGGACGGGTAAAGCTCGAGCGGCGCGGGACGGAGGTACGGCCGGGGCTGTGGTGCGACCAGGAGGTGGAGCTCTCGCCGGAGGCGATTGTCGAGGGGCCGGTCTTTCTGGGGTTCGGCACGAAGGTCAAAGCCGGCACGGTGCTCTACGGTCCCGCGGTGATCCGGGATTTCTCGGTGGTGGAGAGCCGGGCGCATATCGACCGCTCCATCATCTGGCGCAACTCGTACATCGGCGAGCAAGCGGAATTGCGGGGCGCGATCGTCTGCCGGCAGTGCACGATCAAGAAGCGGGCCATGCTCTTCGAGGGCGCGGTGGTGGGCGATGGCACGACGGTCAACGCGGGGGCGATCATTCAGCCGGGGGTCAAGATCTGGCCGAACAAAGAGGTCGAGGAAGGGGCCACCGTCTCCTCGAGCATCATCTGGGGCGCACAGGGCCGGAAAACGCTTTTCGGCCGGTTCGGCGTAAGCGGGCTGGTGAACGTGGACATCACCCCAGAATTCGCCGCCCAGCTGGGGGCAGCCTACGGAGCGATCCTGCCGAAGGGCTCCGTGGTGACCATGAACCGCGACGCTCACTATACGCCGCGGATGATCAAGCGGGCGCTCATCTCGGGACTTCCGTCGGCCGGCGTGAATGTGGCAGACCTCCATTCGGTGCCGGTGCCAGTGGCGCGTTATGTCACCTACGCTCTCGGCGTGGCTGGCGGTGTCCACGTGCGTCTATCGCCCTTTGACAACCGCGTCGTGGACATCCTCTTCTTCGACCATCGGGGGCTGGACCTGGATCCAGCCACGCAGCGCAAGATCGAGCGCGTCTTCTTCCAGGAGGATTTCCGCCGCGTGTACCTGGATGACATCGGACGCATCTACGACCCGCCCCAGGTGAAGGAACACTACCTGGATGCCTTCCGCAGACGGCTCGATATGTCGCTTCTGGAGGCCCGTGGCCGAAAACTACGGGTGGTGATCGACTATGCGAACTCGAGCGGCGCGACCATTCTTCCCGCCATCCTGGACGAGATCAACTGCGACGTGGTGGCGCTGAACTCGACCCTGGACGACAACAAACTCTACCAAACGGCGCAGGAGTTCGACGCGGCGATGGAACGCCTGGGTGCCGTGGTGGCCGCGGTCGGAGCCCAGCTGGGCGTGCGTCTGGACCCGGGGGGCGAGCGCATCTTCCTCGTGGATGAGCGTGGACACCGCGTGGACTCGTTGCAGGCGCTCCTGCTCTTCGTCGCGCTGGTACTTTCGACGGGTGGGGGAGGAACGGTCGTGGTCCCCGTCTCGGCTCCGGGGGTGGTGGAGCTGCTTGCCGGGCAATACGGAGGCAGGGTACTACGCACCCGGCTTCACACCGCAGCGCTGATGGCCGCGTGTACGGAGCCTGAAGCCGTGTTCGGCGGTGACGGCAGCGGGTCGTTCATCTTTCCACGGTTCTACCCCATCTGCGACGGACTGTTTGCCATCGTGAAACTGATGGAGCTGCTCTTGCGGGCCGAGACATCTGTCTCGGAGGTCCTGGCCGGGCTGCCCGTTTACCATCACAGCCGGCAAAAAGTTCCCTGTCGCTGGGAAAGCAAGGGGCGGGTCATGCGACTGCTCAACGAGCAGTACGCCGGCCGCATTGTCGAACGCATCGATGGGGTCAAGATCGACATGGGAGGGGGCAGCTGGGTGCTCGTGGTGCCCGATGCGGATGGCCCCTACTTCCACATCTATGCCGATGCGGAGACGGAAGAGCAAGCGGAGGTACTGGTCGAGAAGTATGCCGGGTTGGTGAGCAGCCTGCAATAAGAGTCCTGGGGGCGAGGCCGGAACCCGCCCCCAGGACTGACAAGGAGGAGAAGGAGAGAGTGCTTACACCATACCCTGCAAACCGGGATCATGCTGTAAGCCAGGTCACCCATATGGGATCGATGGTCCCTGTTTCGAGCGTCCGAGCCAACTTTGTGAGCAGGAATACCGATGGCGCTGAAAGTCCGCAATAGGATTGAGGACACTTTTTGGAGAAAGGACCAGTGGTGCGCAAGATCCTGCAAGCAACCGAACCGCGAGGCGAGGTGGTTTTGAGGAAAAAAGCGAACAAGGTGCGCAGCTTCGATGCCTCGCTCGAGCGGCTGATTGAGGATATGATCGAGACGATGCGGGCCGGGCAGGGGGTGGGGTTGGCGGCGCCGCAGATCGGAGTGCTCCAGCGCGTGGTCGTCATCGAGGTACCCCTGGAAGCCGAGAAACCCCCGCTGCTTCTGGCGTTGTGCAATCCGGAAATTGTCGCGCGCTCGGCGGAGGAAGCGATCGGGGAAGAGGGATGCCTGAGCCTGGCCGGCTGGTACGGTCCAGTAGCGCGCGCGAATGCGGTAGAGGTCCGCTATCGGGATGTGGCCGGCCGGCGGCGCAAATTGCGTGCCGAGGGGTTCCTGGCCCGGGTGCTTCAGCACGAAATCGACCATCTGGACGGGATATTGTTCACCGATCGCTTGGCCGATCCCACATCGCTCGTGCGGATCACGGAACAAGGGGAGGAACCCGTCCCGCCAGAAGAATTGCTGAGGTTGCGGCCTGCGGTGCGCTTGACAAAAGCGCCGGTGGATGCTAGAATTTTTAATGCGCGGGAGTAGCTCAGTCGGTAGAGCTCCTGCTTCCCAAGCAGGCTGTCGCGGGTTCGAGTCCCGTCTCCCGCTTCCAGTAATGGTGCTACGGTCCGGCCGACCCGCTTCAAGGGGTCGGCCGGTGGTTTTGGCGGCGGGCTCCGCTTGACGGCGCGTGCCTTCGTAGTACAATGGGGCTGCCGGCCGGCCAACCTGGTATGCAGCGTCGTTCCAGTGGATCCCCTAGCGATCGACCTGGTGCGCTTCGGGCTCGACCTCCTGACCGGAGCGCGGCTCCGGCGGGAGCGCAGCCTGTTGCGACAGATGCGGCAGGAGGTCGCCCCGTTTCTCGGCCCAAGCGAGCGACTGAGCATCCTCGACCTCGGAAACGGGCAACTCCGTCCGCAGCTTCTGCTGCTCCAGGCTGCTGGGGATCGGGTGGTCGGCATCGACCTGGAGAACCGCCGTCAGCGGTTCTGGGTGGAGCAGGGGTACCGGCTCGCGCGTTTCCTGTTCGTCCTGCGCGCCGGCTTCCCGCTGCGGGTGCTTGCGCACCAGAGGCTCGTGTGCGGCGATGCCGCCCATCTGCCTTTTGCGGCCGGGGTCTTCGACCTGGTGATTTCCGTGTTGGCCTTTGAGCACTTCCTGGATGTGCCAGCCGTGGTGGCGGAAGTGGCACGCGTCCTGCGCCCCGGCGGGGTGCTGTGGGCCTGCATCCATCCCTTCACCAGCCTCAGCGGCGCCCACAACCTAGGACGCATCGGGGTCCCGGTACGCCGGCTGCCCACGGGGGTTGAACCGTGGGATCACTTGCGCAGGCGCAGCCTCCCGATCCCGGTGGCGGTGAACGAATGGCGGCTTTCCGAGTATCTCGAGGCATTCGCGCGGCATCTGGAGATCGTCCGCCACTATTGCTGGGCCCGGGAAGGCGAGCGATGGCTTACCCCGGCGCTGCAAACGGAGCTGAGCCGGTACAGCCGAGAGGAGTTGACCTGCATGCGTTATGTCATTGTGGCCCGCAGCAGAGCGGATGGGGCCAGATCCTGACCTGGAGTTGCCGATGGATTGGGAATTCTTTCAACGCGCACCGTTCCTGCTGGCGTCGCTGGCCGCGCTCGGGGCCGGCCTGCTTTCCTTCTTCTCCCCTTGTGTGCTCCCCCTGGTCCCCTCCTTCCTGGGATACCTCACCGGAACGGCGGTGCGGCCGGCCGGAGAGATCCGCCGCTGGGAGACCTTTTTCCATACCCTGGCATTCGTGCTCGGCTTCAGCCTCATCTTCGTGGTGGTCGTCTCGCGCCTGGGCCTCCTTTTCGCCCTCCTGACCGGCCCCGCCACGTGGCTTACCGGCTGGCCAGCGCGCCTCCTGGCGTGGCCGGATTCCCCACCCCTGACCTACCTGGAACTCGTACAGAAAGCCGCCGGGGTGTTCCTCCTGCTGTTCGGGCTCCATACGATGGGCGTGCTTCGCATCGCGCCTTTCGATAGCGAAAGACGCCTCCCGGTGCGCGTTGACCGAAGGTGGGGGTACCTTTCCTCGGGACTCATTGGGATCACCTTCGCCGTGGGCTGGACGCCGTGTGTGGGTGCTCCCCTGGCGGGAATCCTCAGCCTGGGAAGCGAATCCACCACGCTGATGACCTACCTCCTCGGCCTCTACTCCCTGGGACTGGGATTGCCTTTCCTTGCCCTTGGACTCTTTGTCGAACGGGCGGTCCCCCTGGTGCGCCGGGCGATGCGCTTCCGCAAAGCTATCGCCATTGCCAGCGGGCTGCTCCTGATCGCCATCGCCTGGGCAGTCTTTTTTGGGCAGCTGCGCTGGCTGGCTTCCCTTTAGGAGGATTGGCAGTGAGCGGGCAGGAAGATCACGTCGTGCGCGAGGCGATGCGCCAGGTAGAAGGGCGGCGCCGCAAGCGGCGACAGGGCGCGGCGCTCCGCGGGGTCATCGCTTTCTGGGCAGTGCTGGGGGTTGCATTCCTGGCCGCTCCCTGGCCCCTGGAGGGGAAATTGTGGGCAGCCGCGCACGGCCTTTGCGCCCAACGGGAAGGACACCTGCTCTCCTTCGGCGGACACTTCCTTCCCCTCTGTGCCCGCGATAGCGGCCTCTACCTGGGAGCCCTGCTGGGGGTCGCGTACCTTCTGTCGCGTGGCCGGTGGCTCGCGGTCGGCCGGCCACGCCGCTCCTTCTGGAAGGTCTTCTTCGTCATCCTGGGGCTCTTCGGCGTGGACGTGGCCAACTCGGTCGGGGTCGATTGGTTCCAAAGCGGCGTTTACCCGCCTCATAATCTATTGCGGGTGGCTACCGGGATGCTGCTGGGGACGTTCCTGAGCGTGCCCCTGCTGTGGGCGGTCAACCTCTCCTTCCGCGCCCGGAGGCCGGACCGGCCCCTCCTGCCCCGTGCGTGGGATGCGGTGGCCCTCTTCGGAATCTCCGGGCTGGGAACCGCACTGTTGTGGAGTGGCTTCGCCCCGCTATACGGCCCACTCGCCGCGCTCTCGTTTCTGGGAATGCTCTTCCTCCTTCTGGCGGCCAATTTCCTTTGGCTCTTGACCGTGCTGCACGGCCGGGACACACTACCAGGCTCAGGGGAAGCGTGGCCGCCCCTCTTCTGGGCCAGCCTGGCTTCGGTCGTTGAGATGGCCTTGCTCTCGTTCCTGCGCTACCGCCTGGGGCTGTAGCTCCGCCTTTGCTCTTGGTTCCAGTATGCCCACCGCTCTGACGAACGCCAGCCCCACGCCCACCGATGATCTCTGGGGAAAGCCCCCTCAAGGAAGCGTTCCCGCTTGGCCTGCTTGCCTCAGCCTACAGCCCCGGCGGTTCCCGGAACAGTCGCCCCGGCCCTTGCACGTCGGCAAGCAGCTCCTGGAAGGCGGCATGAACCTGGTCGAGCGCCTCGGCCGACAACCGCGGAACGACCAGCGACCGGAATTCGCTTTCGTCCAACACCAGGTAGCTGCGGTTCGGCCAGACCCAGAGGTCAAGTTCCAGGTCGGTGTATTGGAGCGACTCCCCATCGAAATGGATCGGCGTACAGAGGTTCGCATACCACCCTTTCAGCCCGCCCCCGGCATCGTACAGGGAAAAGATGTTATACCAGCGGCGGAACCAGTAGCGCTCGACCATGGTGTCCTCGGGGGCGAACGTAACATAGCCCAGGTCGGCTGGGTGCTGCAGCGGAGCGCGGAGCACGAGCCCTTCGGCATCCTGGCGCTGGAGGTATCCCCACCAGCCCTTCTTGGCCGATCCATCTATGCGGAATGGGCAGACCCGGACAACGGCCACGGGAGCACCTCCCAGGTCGCGTTCTCGGGAAGCAGATCCCAGATGTGGTCGAGCGGCCGGCCAGCCGCCCGGCACCGCAGGAGCGCGATCGGCAAGAGATGCGTAAAGACGGCCACCGGTCCGTCGTGGCGCGCCGCGATCTCATCCAGGGCCGCCCGCACGCGCGCCTCCAGCTCCGGAAGGCTCTCGCCGCCAGGAGGGCGGGCCAACGAGGGATGCCGAAGCCACACCTGCCATTCGTTCGGCCAGCGGGCGGCGATATCCACTGCAGCCAAACCTTCCCAGTCACCCAGGGCGATCTCCCGCAGACGGCGGTCGAAGCGCAACGGCAAGCCGGTACGCTCCACCAGCTCCTGGGCCGTCTGCCGGGCACGGCGCAGGTCGCTCGAGTAGACCCCCTGGAAGGGGATTTTCTCCAGAGCTGATGCGGCTTTCCGCGCCTGCTGACGCCCAAGCTCATTCAAGGGCGGGTCGGACTGGCCTTGCAGGCGGCCGGCGTCGTTCCAGTCGGTGCGGCCGTGGCGAATCAGGTAGAGCAGGGTCACCCGATCCCTCGCACACGTCGGTAGGCCGGCACGGTGATCATCGGCGGACGTTCCGCATCGCTGATCCGCTCTACCTCCAGGAAGAAACGCCCAGGCTCGTAGCGGATCAGCTTCATGCTCCGCTGGATCTCCTCCAGCAGCCGCACCTTGCTCCGCGCTTCGAGCCGGGAGATAAAGACCTGGAGGATGGCAAAGGCCATGCGGCTCAAGTTCACCAACGGCTGGTTGCGATGGATGCGCTCCTCCAGATCGACTTGGGCGATCGCTTCCAGCCCAAAGCGGTCCAGGACGTCGATCAGCAGCCCGATTTCCACCCCGTAGCCGGTAAAGAAAGGAAGCTGTTCCAGCGCCTGCCGCCGGCCGGCATACTCCCCCGCCAGGGGCTGTACGACCCCAGAAAGTTCGGGGAAAAAGAGGTTGAGCAGGGGACGGGCGACGAGTTCGGTCACTCGGCCGCCGCCGTGGGCGCGCAGTTGGCCGTCCACACGGATCGGACGGCGGTAAAAGCCCTTGACGTACTGGATCGAATCCCACAGCAACAGTGGCCCCAGCAGCCCGTAGACGAACCGGGGGTGGATGTTCACGATGTCCGTATCGACCCACACGATCAGGTCGCCCCGGGTGACGTAGAGGCTTTTCCAGAGCGCTTCCCCTTTCCCGGCAAAACAACCGACTTCCTCAGCCAATACATGCTGATGGATGTAGACTGGGATGCCTAGCGAAGCGGCGATCTCCCGGGTGCCATCGGTCGAGTTGCTGTCGATGAGCACGATCTCGTCCAGCAGCGGCACCCGTTCCATCAGGGCGTCCCGGAGGGTCGTGATCACGTTGCGGATGGTCGCCGCCTCGTTCAGGGCCGGCAGGGCTAGGCTGATCGTCACCCCCCGCGCCTGCTTGAGGCGGAGCAGTTGCTCCAGATCGGAAAACTCGCTGCTATGGAAAGTGTTGCTCGCAAACCAGCGATCCACCAGATCCGAAATGTCCTGAGGGGCGGTCGGCGTAACCTGGGCCAGCTGGCCCGGGAGGGGCAATGGGGCCAGGTGCCGGGAGCGCACAAGTAACGTCGGAAGCCCGCTTTCGCTCAGCACGCGGCGTGCGATTGGCCCGAGCGTCATGGCGCCGGTTTCCGGATCCCGGAGTGTAGCCCCCAGGATCAGCGCGTCGTGACTCCGCGCTTCCTCTAGCAGCGTGGACAGCGGATCGCGGCTCGCCTCCACGGTGCGCGTGATCCGCGGCTCCCGTCTACGGAGGCCACGCAGTTCCAGTGGGAAACCCCGTGGATCGGCGGCATGCAGCAGGGTGATCTCTGCCCCACTGGCCCGCGCCAGCGCACCGGCCACGTGGAGCGCCAGTTCGGCGTTGAGCCCGCCGCGCATGGGCAACAGGATCCGCCGACACCCGGCGAGCCGCGTGCCGTACACGAGCACCAGGTCGGCAGGCGCCTGCGACAGCAGTTGCTCCACCGGCACGCCGAGCACCGGAAGGTCCGGTCCATCCCAGGGGACCACAAGCAGGTCGGCCTCCAGCTCCGTACAGGCTTTCCGCACCTCGCTCCACACCTCATATCCGACGGCGATGCGCGGGAGGATGGTCAGGCGCTCTTCCCCACAGCGGCCCGTGGCCTCGGCCATCGCGTGGCGGCAGGCCTGGGCAGGTACCGCCCCACTGCTGATCGGCTCTCCCTCGGGCAAAAGGACGACCCCCTGGAGCACGATTTCGCCGCTCGTCTCGGGCAACAATGCGCGGACAAACGCCAACAGCTCTTCGCAGCAATCCGTCTCCCGTAAGGGCAGGAGAATGCGATAGGGCCGTATTCCCTCGGTCGCGCTCACAACCTACCCTCCAGCAAGGGAATGACCTTGCGTCGGACGATCGTTTCCCAGAGGTGCTCCCGGCGCACCCGATAGCGCAGCCGAGCGCCCCCTGGGTCGCAGAGCCGCTGCCAGATGCGACCGGCGATGGCTTCCGGCGAGGCATCGGTAGGAAAGTATTCGACGTCGCCTTGTCCCGTCTCCCGAAGTGGCGGGATGCCGCTGCAGAACACGGGCAGGCGCGCCAGGCCGGCCTCCAGGAGCGGAATCCCGAACCCCTCCTGGGTGCTGGGAAAGAGGAGGAAATCGGCCAGCTGGTAGAGGTCGGCCATCGTCGCCTCATCGGGCGTGAACCCCATCTCGTAGAGGAGGTGGGCCACGCCCTCCAGGCCCAGTTGTTTCCGCTGCGCGAGCAGGCGCTCCAGGTACGCCTGGTTGGCGGGGTTGTGCGGCCCCGGGGGCCCAGTGACGATCAGGCGCGCATCCTCTGCGCTCGTCTCACGCAGGGCAGCGAGGATCTGGAGCGCCAATTCGACGTTCTTGCGCGGCGTCAGGCGCGCCGGAAGCAGCAGAATCGGGCCGGCCTCGAGCAACCGGAGCGCTCGCACAAGTTCGCCTGTCGCGGGCGTCCACCGGAAGAAGGCACCCGCATCGACCCCCGGGGGAACCACCGCGATCGCCTCCGGCGCAAGCCCGTACAACAGGGCCAGCCGTTCTCGTTGTGCCGCTGAAACCGTGACGTGGCGCACCCCCGGCCAGGGGACGCGCAGGAGATCCCACGGGTACCCGGGGTGGAGCTCGCCGCGATAACCGGGCATGTCCCACGCGAGGTCGTGGTGCCAGCCCAGGACCACCGCGCAGCTGCCGCGGGCGTCGGCATCGAGGAGCCAGTCGTGGAGCGCTGCTGTCAGGGGAAGGTGCTTGTGCAGGGTGAACACGTTGTGGGCGATCAACGCATCGGCGCCGTGCAGCTCCGCAGCAAGCCATTTCCGAAGCCGCACGCGCAGATCGTCAAAGCCCGAAGGGACTCGGCCCCGGTCCAGCTCCCGCTTCACCGCCAGCACAGCCGGGTGGCGGGTCGCGGCCTCGGGTTGGATCCGAACCTCTACCCGATCATCCCACGGGGAACCATCGCCCGCCAGCACCCGCACCTGGTGGCCGGCCCGGGCCAGCTCCCGCGCGTGAAAAGCAATGGTCTGCTCCACGCCACCGACGACCGGCGGCGCGGCATAATGCAGGATGGCAACCTTCACCTTGGCTCCCGCTTCCAGTAGGGGTAGAGCCCGTAGGCCCGCGGCACCGGGATCACGAAGAGGATCCCACTGTTCGGCGCGTCGAAGTCGCCCCCCACGGCAGCTTCGGTCTCGGCGATCAGGCGGTCCAGGTCAAAGTCATCGTTCACCACCACGAAGGCGGTACGGTGGTGGTATTCCTCGCTCTCCATCAGGTGGCGCAGCGACGGGAAGAGCGGCAGATCCTCCCGCTGACCCCAGAGCTCACGGATCTTGTGCAGCCCAATGCTTTCCAGGATCGTAACGCCGGACACACCGCACCGTTCCCAGGCGTCAAGGACGGCCCGACACTTGTCGACGTTCGGCATCACGATCACGACCAGGTTCGGCATAGCTTGCCTCCTTCGCTCGAAAAGCCAGCCGCAGCAGGATCGGGGTGATCAGGGTGGTGATCAGCACGATGAAGGTGACGACGGCAAAGACATCCGCCTCGATCAAACCTGCCTGCAATCCCACAGCGGCCACGATCAACCCCACCTCGCCGCGGCTGATCATCCCCAGCCCCACCCGGAAGGCCTCCCGATTTCCGAAGCCTCCCAGGCGCGCGCCGAGCCCACAACCCAAGACTTTCGACGCCACCGCAGCCACAACCAGCACCAGGGCGAAGAGCAGATCTTGCGGACTCAAGAGTCGAACGTTGGCCTTGAGCCCGATGCTCACAAAGAACACCGGCACCAGGAAGGCATAGGTGATGGCGTGCATCGGGCGGGCGATCTCCTCGCGCAAGTGGCTCCTCCCGAAGCCGACCCCCGCCAGGAAGGCCCCGGTGATCGCCGCAAGCCCCCCGAACGCCTCGGCCGACCAGGAAAAGACCAGCACGGTGACCAGCACCAGAGAAGCCAGCCCTTCCGCGACCGGTTGGCGATCGATCCAATCCGCAAGCCGCGGCAGGAGCAAGAAGCCGATCGCGCTGGCTCCTCCCAGGTAGAGCAACATCCGCAGGACGATCCACAGGATCGAGGTGACACTGCTCTGCCCCCCCTCCAGGGCCGTCACCACGGAAAGGAGCAACAACACCAGCACGTCATCCACTACAGCAGCGCCAAGCAGCGCCACCCCTTCCCGGCTTCGGATCTTGCCCAGCTCAAAAAGCGTCTGAGCGCTGATGCTCACGCTGGTCGCGGTCAAGATCACCCCCACAAAGAGCGCGGCACGACCGGAATAGCCAAAGGGCAGCGCCGCCAACGCCCCGAGGGCAAGGGGGAATAGAACTCCGCTCACCCCGGCCAAGGTAGAGACCCGGCCGGCCCGCCGCATCTCTGTCAGGTCGATCTCGAGCCCCGCCAGGAACATCAGGCATACGACCCCGAGCTCGGCCAGCTGGTAGACTGTTTCCTCCAGGAGGTGGGGGTTATGCGGATCCACGAGCAGGGGCCATCCGAGCAGGTTCAGGAGGCTCGGCCCAAGGACCAGGCCCACGAGCAGTTCTCCCAGCACAGCGGGCTGGCGCAGCCTACGGGCGAGCCAGCCGCCGGCCTTGGCACCGGCGATGATGCACGCGAGCGCGAAGATCAGACGGAGGAATGGGGTCATAGACGCTCCTTTTCTTCTTGGGTAGCCCGAATGGCCAGATCGATGAACACGGCCGCCGTCCAGCCAAAGGTTGGGGCCGCTTTCGGGGGACGGTCACCGGTTTCGGGGTGATAGTACTCGTACATGTCCCCGTGCCGAAGCACCAGCTCCAGGGTACGTTCCCGGAGTTCCCGCGCGAGCCGGACTTCTCCCACCCGCGTGAGCGCTTCGATGAACAGGTAGTTGATGTTCACCCAGGTCGGCCCGCGCCACATCTGGTTGGGATCGTAATGGGGATCGCAGCGGGCAACCGTCGGGATCGGGTAGCGCGTCCAGAACGAGCGATCATCGCTCAGATGGGCAATCAGACGGCGCTGCACGCGCGGTGGCAGCCGGCCCGTCCAAAGCGGAAGGAGGCTAAAAGGGGTGACCACGCGGACGGGCACTTCGCCCGACTCCGTACGCCGGAGAGCCCAAAAGAGGCCGGCTCCTTCGTCCCACATCTGTGCCATCATGCCGTGGACAAGCCGCTGTGCCCCCTCGCGCCACCGGGACACATCCTCCCGCTCGCCGATCTGGGACGCGATCTCGGCCAGCGCCTCCTGCTGCAGGCAGAGGTAGGTGTTCAGGTCGGGCGCCTCCACGGGCATCCCCTCATCCCAAAGGGGGCTGTCGTCCAGCCCAGAGGAGAACGGATGGTTGTACTGACAGAGGCCGTCCCGGTCGTCGTCGTTGAAGGAGAACCACCATTCGTTCCAGCGGACCAAGGGCTCGTAGATTTCGTCCAGGAAGTCGAGGTGGCCACTGGTCTCGTAGAGCTTCAGGGCAGTCCAGGCGAGCAGAGGGGGCTTGGTCACGTCCGCATCCACCGGACCAGACAGGTGGGTGACGATTCCCTCGTCGTGGACCGCGTCGGGGATCATCCCGTCCTCGCGCTGGTGGTCCAGGAGCAGCCGCAGCTGGTCCTCGGCCAGGCGCATGTCCACGTACCGGTACGCCAACGCGTGAAAGTAGGCGTCCCAGTTCCACACCCCCACATAGTGCACCTTGCTGGGGCTCATCCCCTCACGGGTCATGTAGTAGCGAGTGCTCAAGAGCCCTGCGCGCATCACCCACCATGCGTAATAGTACTGCCGCTCGAAGCGCGGCAACACCGGCGGCGCGGCCGCAAACCATTCGTGCCAGCGCTTCGCCGCGGCGGCAACGACCCCCTCGGCAAGGGGAACCGTGCGATTGAACCCCAGGCGGGGCGAAATGTTCAGTACCATAGCAGCCCCGGGCCTGCCCTCCGTCACCACGTGAACCTGGAACCAGCCATCCGGTTGCTGATCGACCCGGTTCTCCCGGAGGCGCACATTGAACGTGTACGCAGTATTCCGCGGCCCATGGAAGGTGCCTCCCCGCCGGTCCCGCTGGGCGGTGTCCGCCTGCACCTGGAAGCGGAAGCCGATGGGAGACTCCGGCAGCCGAAAATACAAGGTTTCCATGTCCTGGAACGAGACGTGGATCTGACCTAGCGGCGTGGAGAGGACAAGCAAATGGGGGTAGCTTGTGACCTCCGTGGGCAGAGGTTCCCCGTTCGGCGCGATCGGCATCCAACCATCCACGATCGGCCGCCTGTGGCGATAGTCCCCGTAGCGCGCCTCCTGCTTGACCCACCGTTCGGCCAGGCGGATGCAGAAAGGGGATTGCGGCAGGTCGGCGGTACGAGCGAACAGGATACGCGATCCCCGGTCGGTAAATGGAACGTGCACCAGGTCGATCCGGTCGCGAAGCATCCGTAGGAAGGTCGACTCGGGATCGGGCAACCGTTGGTCCACTTGGGGCGTTCCTCCCTTAGGGAGAACCATAAAGGATACAACCGCAGTTCTCACAACGCACCAGGTTCTCTCCCTGCGCCGCCTTCCGGGTCAGGAGCGCAACTTCCAGGCGGCAGTTCGAGCAGGTCGTCGCTTCGATCCGGGCGACCGCCCGGCCACGGGAAGCGCGGAGCTGTTCGTACAGTTGCAAGGCGGCCGGCGCAATGGTAGCGGTCTGCGCACTCCGCTCGGCCAGCAGCCGCTGCCGTTCCCCTTCGTGGGCCCTTTCCTCGGCCTGCAGCGCTGCCAGGGTGGCCTCGTGGTTTGGGATGATGACCGCAGCTTCTTGCTCCAGGCGCTTGAGGCGTTCCCGCATCTCGTCCAGGGAAAGCATCCACTTCAGCGCGTCATCCTCCAGTTGCCCCTTCCTGGCCCGGAGTTGCTCGATCTGTGCCTCCAGGGCAGCAGCTTCGCGCGGCGAATGGACCGCGGCGCTGTAAAGGCGCCCCTCGGCCTCCTGGAGCTGTCTTTCGACTTCCTCAAGCGCCCGCTCCGACTTGCGCAGGGAGAGTTCGGCATCGCGGACGGCGATGCGCTGCGCTTCGACCGCCTGCTTCGCGGCGGCCAGAGCCGCTTGTAGCGCGGCACGGCGCTCGACACAGGACCGGAGCCACGTCGCTTCAGCGACAAGCCGGTCGTCCAGTTCCTGAAGGCGAAACAACTGCTCGACCTGGCGCATACCCCGTCTCCTGGAGCCTTCGCCTGTTTTTTCAGTATACCATAGGAGCAACGAGGGAACAACCACCGTGGCGCGCGAGACCCCATCGTTCTCCCCGCTTCTCGAACGCTCAGCGCGTTCCTCCTTGCCGCCACCCTGTGGCCGTGCTATACTACCGCTCGAGGAGCTATGGTCCCCAGGACGGAGCGCCGTGCTGCTCGAAGGACTTTTGGACAACCAACTGCTTATCAACGGTCCCATGAGCGGGGGGAACACGGTGTTCCTTTCCGGACCAACGGGCTGCGGCAAGAGCCAAGCGCTGCTTGCCCGGCTGATACACCTGCTGCAGCAAGGTGTGTCGGCCTATTCGATCCTGGTGCTCCTCCCCGACCGGCCGGCCGTCGAGCGGTTGCGGCAGGCCCTCCAGGGAATCCCACTGGGCCCTTACGGGGAACTGTCCCTCCATACCTACTACAGCCTCGCGCAGCGCATGGTCGCCCTCTTCTGGCCCCTCGTCGCACGTCAGGCCGGGTTCGCCCACCCCGAACGGCCGCCGATCTTCCTCCCTTACGATCTTGCCCAATACCTGCTCGCGCAGGTCATCCGCCCTTTCCTCGACCGGGGATACTTCGAGGGGCTCCACCTTCACCCCCAGCGACTCCTTTCCCAGCTCCTGGACAACCTGAACAAGCCTGCTCTGAACGGCTACCCGCTGGCCGATGTGGTCGTGCGCCTGAGCAACGCCTGGAGCGGGCCTCCGGAGCGATTGCTTCTCTACCAGCAAGCACAGGAGTGCTGCGAACAGTTCCGCGAGGAGTGCCTCGAGCGCGGGCTGCTCGACCTTTCGCTCACGCTGGAAGCTTTCCGCCTGCTCCTGGAACACCCACTCTTTTGGCGCTATTTCCAGGAACGGTACCGCCACCTCCTCGCGGACAACGTGGAGGAAAACGTCCCCCTGGCGCACGATTTCATCGCACGCCTCCTTCCCGGCCTCGATTCCGCGCTCCTGGTGTACGACGAAAGCGGCGGCTACCGTACGCTGCTCGGCGCGGACCCGGAAGGGGCGCTGAGCCTGCGGCGCCTATGCCGGACCGTCCTACGGTGCGACCGGCCACCCTGGCCTACGGCTCCTCTTGCTGCCGCGATCGCGTACCGGCTGGGACAGGGGGGGACATGGCCCGAACATCTCTCGGGAGCGCTGCTGGGGGCCATCGCTCGGCGCTACCGCGGGGAGATGATCACGGCCGTGGCCGAGCGCCTGGCGCAAATGGTGCACGAGGAGGGCATCCCCCCAGAGGAAATCGCCGTCCTGGCCCCTTACCTGGATGGCGTACTCCGCTTCACCCTGGCCCAGGAGTGCGCCGCACGCCAGGTGCCGCTTTCTGTGTTGCGTCGCTACCGCCGGCCGGCCGAAGATCCCATCGCGCGCTCCTTGCTCACCTTCGCCAGCCTCCTGCATCCGGAATGGGCTCTCCCCCCGCATCCCTTCGACGTTGCCGAGGCGCTGGGGCAGGCCCTCGGACTGGATCCCGCTCGGGCGGCACTCCTCGTGGACTGGGCGTACGATGCCGCCTCAGCGAGCCTGCGGCCACCCGAGCGGCTTGGGCCCCGCGCGGCGACGCGCTTGGGCTCCAGCCTCCTTGGACGCTACCGCGAGTTCTGGGAACGCTGGGAAGCATTGCAGCCCGCGGCTTCACTGCCGTGGGAGTACCTCCTGGCACGGCTGCTGGGCCACCTGCTCCCCCGTGCGATGCGCGACCCGGCCAGCGCGATGGCCTGCGCCCAGCTCCTGGAGGCTGGCCGCCGCTTTCGTCGCGTCTTTCCGGTATTCGCCCCATCGGACACGGACCCGGGTCGGGCCCACCTGGAGGCGCTGCGCTCGGGCATTGTCACCGCCCAGTACTCCATCCCCCAGGAACCCGGTGGCGGGGTGATCCTGGCGCCGGTACACTCCTACCTCATCGCCGGCAGAGCCGTGCGACGGCAGTTCTGGTTGGATGTGGGAAGCATCGACTGGTGGGAACCCCCTCAGCAACCGCTCACCCACCCTTACGTCCTTTCGCGGCGGTGGCCGGCAGGAGCCCTCTGGAGCGACGCCGCCGACTACTACACGCGGCAGGCGACCCTCTCGCGCATCGTCCAGGGGCTGTGCGAAAGGTGCCGCGAGGGCGTCGTGGTCGCCTGGAGCGAGTGGAGCACGGCCGGACAACCCCAGGACGGCCCCCTCCTGCGGGCCCTCGAACCGCTGTTGGACACCCTCGAAACGTAAGGGGGAACGATGTTCCAGCCACGCCCGGCTCAGGAGCAGGTGCTCGCCTATCGGGGAGGGTACCTGGCCGTCTCCGCCGTCCCAGGAAGCGGAAAGACGGTCACGCTGGCCGCGCTCGCGGCACGCCTCCTGGAAACAGGAATCCCGGAAGGCAGCGCGGTGCTCGTGGTCACCTACATGAACTCGGCCGTGGATCATCTGGCGCGGCGCATCGGGCTCCGTCTGCAGGAGGTCGGGGTCCGCGGGGGGCGATACAAGGTGCGCACCCTGCACAGCCTGGCGCGGGAAATCGTCCTGGAGCAGCCTGGGCTGGCCGGGGTAGCCCCTGGCTTCGCTGTGCTCGACGAACGCACCAGCCAGTCGTTGCTGGAACGGGCGCTCGAGCAATGGCTGCAGGCTCACCCAGGATTCTGGGAACGGTGGTTGCTTGAGGACACCGCTCAGGCAAGGGCTTATTGGTGGGAACGGCTGCTGGAAGTGGCCCGGGCGGCGATCTCGCTGGCCAAGAACCGTCGCTGGAAGCCGCGGGAGCTCCTGGAGCGGCTGGAGTCGTGGCCAGACCCGGTGCCCGAGTTGGTGCATCTGGCGCTCGAGGTCTATGCACTCTACCAGTCCTACGTGGAAACGAGCGGCGGCCTGGACTTTGACGACCTGGTCTGGCGGGCGGTCGATCTCCTGGAACAACATCCGGACCTGCTCGAACGGCTGCGCGAGCGCTGGCCGTTCATCCTGGAGGACGAGGCCCAGGACAGCGTGCCCCTGCAGGAGGAACTGCTCTCCTTGCTCGCTGGCCGGCCTGGGAACTGGGTACGTGTAGGCGACCCCAACCAGGCCATTACGAGCACCTTTACCGCTGCGCACCCGCGCTATTTTCGCGCTTTTATGTCACGTCCGGAGGTGCACACGATCACGATGGCCCAGACCGGCCGATGCGCCCGCCGCATCATGGCGCTCGCGAACCACCTCGTGGAGTGGGCCTGCCGCCGGCATCCGCTTCCCGAGATACGGGAACGGGCTTTCCGCCTGCAGCGGATGGAACCTTCCCCGCCGGAAGATCCGCAGCCCAACCCGCCGGACGAGCCCGGGAACGTCGTCATTCACGCGCGTGGATACGGACACCGGGAACGGGAGGAGCTTCCAGCCATGGTGCGTCTGGTTGCCCGTTACCGGGCGCGTTTCCCCTCCCGGACCCTGGCCATCCTGGTACCCACCAACGAACTCGGTTACCGGGTAAGCGCCCTGCTGAAAGAACAGGGGCTCCCACACGATGAGCTCCTGGAGAGCTCCTCCCAGGCGCGCGGCGTGGCTGGCTTGCTGGCGGGCCTGCTACAACTTGCGGCCCAACCGATCGATCGGTCGGCCCTCGCTCGCGCTTTCGAACGCCTGGTCGATCACGGGTGGCTTCCCCTAGAGCAGGAACGGGCAGCGCTGAGCCGACTGCTCAGCAGCTGCGTGGCGCCGGAACGGCTCCTTTTCCCAGAGCCGGGAGAAGATCCTCTGACAGCGCTTCCGGCCGGCCGGGCGGGCCCCGCGGAGATGGCGATGCTTGCCCCGTTCCTCGACCTCGCCCGGCGCATCGCACAGGCCGCTTCCCTCCCCGTCGACCAGCTGGTGCTCTTGATCGCGGCTAGCGTCCTCACGCAGCCAGGCGACCTCGCGACCGCACAACAGATTGCCACCCACCTGCGCCACCTCCAGGAGGCCGACCCGGCATTGCGCCTCCCCGAGCTCGCTCGGGAACTCGAGCGGATCGCCGCCGGACGGCGACGCTTTGTCGGACTGAGCGACGAGGACCTGGCGTTCGAACCGCAGCCCGGTCGCATCACCGTGGCAACGCAGCACCGGGCCAAGGGCTTGGAGTGGGATGTCGTCTGCCTGGTGGGAATCGACCGCTACTGGGTCCCACACGAGCTCTCCGATCCGTTCCAGGGGACCCATCCCGAGGCCGGGGGAAATCCAACCGCGATCGTGCAGGCCTGGATGCGTGCACTGATGGGCGAGCAGGGTGCGCTTGCGGACGCCGCCGAGGCTACGAAAGAGGCCTGCCTGGAAACAATTGCCGAGCGCCTCCGCCTCCTCTACGTAGGGATCACCCGCGCGCGGCGTCACCTCCACATCAGCTGGAGCCGTCAGGTCGAGCGCTACGGGCGCGACCGGCCCCAGGAAGGGACTCCTGTCCTTGCGGAACTCGATCGCTTCCTGCGAAGGCTCGCACAGGCAGACAAGCCGCGGCCCGGGCCATAACATCGCGCGAAAAGCCCGCTTGCAAGATCCCCACGCTTGTGGTATCATTTGATCAAGTGCTCAAATAATGGGGTGCCTTATGCGATCGGATTCCAATCTGCTCAGTGACGCGCTGACCGAAGAGGTGGCAAGGACGTTCCGCGTGCTGGCAGATCCTACGCGGGTGCGTATCCTTGGGCTGCTGTTGCACCGCGAACAGTGCGTTAGCGAAATCGCAAGGCGCTTGGGGATGAGCGTGTCCGCGGTCTCGCACCAGCTGGGGCTGTTGCGCTCGCTGCGCCTGGTACGGCGCAGCCGCCGGGGAAAGCGCGCCTTTTACGCCCTGGATGACGATCACGTGCGCACCCTTTTCCACGATGCCCTTGAGCACGCCCAGGAGAAGCGCCATGACGGATAACGGCGAACCTTTGCGCACCTACACGCTTCTGGTGGAAGGGATGGATTGCGTGGACTGTGCCCGGCACCTGGAGGGAGCAGTGGCACGACTGCCCGGCGTGCAGCGGGTGGAGGTCTCTTTTGCCACGGGGCGGATGTGGCTCACGGCGGCGTCGGATCGGACGGTGCTTGCCCAGGTGCAGGCGGTGGCCCGAGAGATGGGCTACCGGGTGGCCTTGCCCGCAAGGGGTGGCAGGCAGGGCTTCCTTCGGCGTGACCCCAAGGCGTGGTTTACGGGGGCAGTGGCGCTTCTCCTGCTGGCGGCGCTGCTCGTGCGATCGTTCGGCGCCCCAGCTTGGGCAAACCAGGGCCTGCTGATCGCCGCCACAGCGCTGAGCGGCGTCCCGATCGCTCGTAAAGGGTGGGCCGTGCTCCGCAACACTCATCGGCCCGACATGAACGTCCTGATGATCGTTGCCGCGCTCGGGGCCTTGGCGATCGGCGAGTACGCCGAAGGAGCGGTGGTCCTGTTCCTCTTCTCGCTGGGGGAACTCCTGGAAGCGCTCACGATGGAGCGCGCCCGCGGGGCAATTCAGGCCCTGGCGGCGCTCAGCCCCCGCCAGGCGGTGCGCCTGACGCCCGAAGGGGAGGAGCACGTGCCCGTAGAACAGCTAGCCGTCGGGGACCGGGTCCTGGTGCGCCCGGGCGAGCGGATACCGGTTGACGGAAAGATTGTCGAGGGCCGGTCCGAGGTGGACCAGGGGCCCATCACCGGGGAAAGCCTCCCAGTGCGCAAGGAGCGGGAAGACCTGGTATTCGCGGGCTCGATCAACGGCTCCGGTGCCCTGACCATCGTGGTGACCCGGCCGGCCAAAGAGAGCACCCTTGCGCGCATGGTCCGTCTGGTGCAGGAGGCACAGGAAAAGCGCTCGCCAAGCGAGCGTTTCGTGGACCGTTTCGCCCGTGTGTACACTCCCGCTGTGGTGGTCGGTGCCTTGCTCGTTGCAGTGGTGCCCCCGCTGCTCGGGTGGGGCACGCCCACGCAATGGCTCTACCGCGCGCTGGTGCTGCTGGTCATTGCCTGCCCCTGCGCGCTGGTCCTCTCAACCCCGGTGACCGTTGTGAGCGGGTTGGCTTCCGCAGCGCGTGCCGGCATCCTGGTCAAGGGAGCCTTGTACCTGGAGCGCTTGGCCGAGGTGCGCGCGGTCGCTTTCGACAAGACAGGCACCCTGACATCCGGCCAGCCCCGGCTCGTCGAAGGGCGCTGCGCAAACCACGCTCCAGATTGTCCGCCCGAGGATTGCCCGGAGTGCCTGGACCTCCTGGCGAAAGCTGCGGCGCTGGAGCGACGGGTGAGGCACCCGCTGGCAGGAGCAGTGATCGAAGCCGCTCAGCGGCTCCAAGTAGCCGAGCGGTACGGGCCGGCCGAGGAAGTGGAAAACGAGGCTGGGCTGGGGATCAAAGGGTGCGTGGGCGGGCACGCGGTGAAAGTGGGTAGCCATAGCTACTTGCACGGCAATCAGGAAAAAGGGGAACCGTTCTGCCAGGAGGTGGAGCGGGCCGCCGCGCGCGGAGGGACGGCGATCCTGGTAGAGGACCTTTGCTGTGGGCAGCGCGCCTACGGGGTCGTCGCGGACCCGGTGCGGAAAGAAGCCTCTGAGGCGATCGCCGGCCTCAAGCGTGCCGGGGTGCGCCATACTGTTATGCTCACCGGAGACCGCCTGGCCGTAGCCGAGCAGGTCGCCCGTGAAGTCGGTGTGGACGAGGTCCGAGCGGAGCTCCTCCCGCAGCAGAAGGTCGAGGCCGTCGGTGACCTGCTGGCGCGCTACGGCAGCGTGGCGATGGTGGGAGATGGGGTGAACGATGCCCCCGCACTGGCGCGCGCTACCGTTGGCATCGCGATGGGGGTTGCCGGGTCCGACATCGCTCTGGAAGCAGCGGATGTGGCGCTCATGGGAGACGACCTTCGGGGCCTGCCCGAGCTGCTGCGGCTGAGCCAACAGGTGGTGTCGATCGTCCGCCAGAACGTTGCCCTGTCCCTCCTTGCTAAGGTAGCGTTCCTGGGACTGGCGTTGGCCGGGTTGGCCACCCTGTGGATGGCGGTCTTTGCCGACGTGGGGATCTCGCTCCTTGTGACGTTGAACGGCATGCGTCCCCTCCTGCGGCGGGGCACGGGATAGGTAAGGGCGGCGCCTGCCCCCTAGTCTTCCAGCAGGCGCCGTTCCCCCTGGAGTTCCCGCAGCCGGCCGATGTCCTGGGTCACCTCCAGCGTTCCCTGGTATTCCCCCTTTTCGTCCCGCACAGCGTAGTACACGATGTAGATGAACCGGCCCTGCATCTGGATCCAGAACTCGGCCCGATCCCGTCGGCCGGCCCGGAAATCGTCCAGGATCCGCTGGACTTTCTGGATGCTCGCCGGCGGGTGGCATTGCTGCACCTTACGCCCGATGACCGTCGCCGCGCGGGGAAAGATCCGCTCCCGGGTCTGGGAGAAGAAACGCACCCGGTCGTCCTTGTCCACGAAGGTCAGGTCGACCGGCAGATGCTGCAAGATCAGGTTCAACTCCGCCAGCGATAGCGCCCCGGTCTGGAGGGGAATCAGCCCCTCGGGAGGCCCGGACGGCTCGGCAACGACAGGAGAGACAGCCGTTTCGGCAGCATGTGGCGGCCAGAGGTCGCCAGGCTGCACGTAGCAGTAGCCGATCGTCGGTTCCTGATCGCGGATCGCCAGCCACTCCTCGTGCGACAGCTTTTCCAGCGAAGTGGGGAACAGGATATTCTCCTCCTTTACGATCATCTCCCGGATCATCTTCTCGAGCGGAAGAAACGCGCGGTCGAGTTGTCGGTCGAACTCCGGACCGTCCATCGGGGCAGTCAGCGCTGCTTCCAGTGCCTTCCATGCGGCGCGGATGTCATCGTGGATGGCCCACATCACGCGTGAAGGGCCCGAGAAACCGTGCTTTTCCAGGAAAGGGAAAAGAAGGTTCTCCTTGCGCAGATAGTGTTTCTCGTATTCCCGGAGACGGCGCAGCGCCTGGCGCGCCCGCTCGAGTTCCGCTGCCTTGTGCCCCGCTTTTAGGGCATCTAGCGCGCGGCCGAGCTCCTCCAACACCGGAACAACCGCCTCGTTCTCTGCCCGAAATGTATGCACAGGATGCCCGGGGACCGCTTCCGGCCGAGGCTGCGCCTCCAGCGACTCCCGGAAGACGGCCACGTGCACGTCGCACAGCCGCTTCACCTCGTTCTCCGGTAACCCCTCAGCGATCAACGCCTGCTCCACGGCGGCGATCTCGCTTGCGCCCGCGTCCCGGAGGAGCCGTGCAAACTCGCCCCGGACCTCCTCCACGCTTTTCCCCTCGTGGAGCTCGCGGATCAGGCGCTTGAGGATTTCCTTGCGCTGTTCCGAGTTGCGGATATACTCACTCATCGGTAGCCTCCTGTCCGTTCTGGCTACCAGTCTAGCATGAGAAGGCCGTGCTGTCTGCGACAAAAGTCGCCGGATGGCCCGAGCGTATCCGCCCGTGTGGCGAACCATAGGCGACCCAGCCTTTCGCCTGCGGAGCTGTTGCACCAGGTTTGCTCAGGACTCCTCCCAGATGCCCGCCCCAAGCAGCCGCAACAGGAGGGTGGCGTACGTACCGGGGGAAAGCAGGAAACGGATCCCCAGGCACCACCGGCCGGGGAAGCGCTTATCGGCGGAAGCCTGGAGGATCGCGACCTGGTCGGGAAAGGCCAAAAGCCTTCTTGTGCCCGCTCCCAGATACGCTCGGCGCAGCAGACGCGGCTTCAGGTCGGACCAGGAAAGTCCCTCTTCGGCCAGAAGGGGCGCGTACAGGGAAGACGCCGAAGGATCGAGCGCCAGGCGGTGGTGTGCCAGGGGGAGGCTCCGCTTCCGCCAGCGCGCCAGGCAGGCCCCCGACAGTTGCCGGTAAACGGGGAGCCGTTCTCCCGCGATCTCCAGTTCTTCCAGGGGCGTGTCGGAACCCATCTCCTGACGGATCAGGCGCCCGGCCAGCCGGTTCCACAGCAGGCTCTGGTAAGCGGCCAGGTACAACGAGAGGATGCGGGGAGTCACCAGGTTCAGCGCCTTGCGGAAGGCTTCCGGATGATCCCGCAGGAAGACGAGCACGCTGCGCAAGTTGGACAGCCGTGGGACGATTTCCAGCAGACCCTCCCAATCGCCCCAGAGATGCGCAGCCTGGGCCTTGAAGCGGAGCAGCTCTTGCGGATCTCCGGCCATCGGTTCGCAGAAATGCGCCCGCAGCGCTCCCTCCGCATCGCCGCGCAGGATGCGCTTGCCGACCCATTCGGCGCCGGGCGTTCGGGAGCCGAAACGCTGGGCATCGAAATAGTTGGGAAAGCCAAAGAGGGAAAGCTCCTTCAGGCGCGCAGCGACCCCCGCGATCTCCTCGTCAGCAAGGTTTCGCAGGATCACCGTAAAGCGGTTCCCCCGGAGGTCGCGTGGGTGGAGCGGCCGGGGAGACGTGCCCAGACGCCGGGCGGACCAGCCGTCGCCTTTGAGGGCGGCCGGTCCTTCCCCCTGTACCGCGGCATATTGGGTGGCCACCGAACGCCGATCCTTCAGGGCGGGGAAATGCACCTGTGAGAGAGGGCGGCCCAGCGCAGAAGCCAATTCCGCCTGGACCTCGAGCGTGGTGCGGCCCCGCTTGCGTACCCGGTAGATCGTATACGGGCCTTCCCCCTGGGGCACACGGATGATCTCCTCGACCTGGAAATCCTCGGGGTCCACTTGATAGCGCACGACACTCCTCCAGCGTGTGGGCATCGTAACATGGGGCTACAGCCCCGTCAAGCCGCGGTGGAACTGACGTGCGGTTCGCACCCGGCGCAAGCCCGCTGGCAGAGATTCGCCTCGGCCAACCCCTCCGTTCGGGCCGTTCGCGGGACTGCCTATGCCCTGCAGCACGACCCAAGGAAGCCGGCTTGCGGTTCCCTGGCAGGCGTGGTATGATGCGAACAACGGGCCACCCTTGAGAGAATCGAACACCTGTGCTATCATGGCGGAAAAGCCGGAGATGTAGGCGGGGCCATGGAATACGGCACCATCAAACCGATCGACATCACTCAGGAAATGCGCAGCGCCTACCTGGACTATGCGATGAGCGTCATCGTCGCCCGGGCGCTGCCGGACGTGCGCGACGGCCTCAAACCGGTGCAGCGGCGTGTGATCTACACGATGCACGAACTGGGGCTGCGCCCAAGCACCCCCTACAAGAAAAGCGCGCGCATCGTCGGCGACACGCTCGGGCGTTACCATCCCCACGGCGACGCCGCCGTCTACGAGGCGATGGTGCGCATGGCGCAGGATTTCACCATGCGCTACCCGCTGGTGGACGGACAGGGGAACCTCGGTAGCGTGGACGGCGATGCCCCAGCCGCCATGCGCTACACCGAGGCCCGCCTGGCCCCGATCGCCGAGGAGATGCTGGCCGACATCGACAAGGAAACCGTCGATTTCGTGGACAACTTTGACGGCACCCTGAAAGAACCCCGGGTGCTGCCAGCCGCGCTTCCAAACCTCCTCCTGAATGGTGCCTCAGGCATCGCCGTCGGGATGGCCACCAACATCCCCCCACATAACCTGAACGAGCTGTGCGCCGCGATCTCCCTGCTGATCGAGAACCCGGAGGCTTCGGTTGAGGAACTGATGCGCGTCCTGCCCGGTCCCGATTTCCCGACCGGAGGCATCATCCTGGGCCAGGAAGGGATCCGCATGGCCTACAGCACCGGGAAGGGCCACTTTGTGCTACGCGCCCGTGCGCACATTGAGGAAGCAACCCGGGGGCGGGTGAGCATCATCGTCACCGAGCTCCCCTACCAGGTGAACAAGGCGCGCCTGCTCGAGCGCATCGCCGAACTGGTGAAGCAGGAACGGCTCCCGGACATCTCGGACCTACGGGACGAGTCGGATCGCAGCGGCATGCGCATCGTGATCACCCTCAAGCGGGAAGCCGATCCGAAAGCAGTGCTTTCCCAGCTCTTCCGCCTGACCCCGATGCAGATCACCTTCGGGGTGAACCTCCTGGCCCTGGTGGACGGGACCCAGCCGCGCGTCCTCCCCCTCAAACGCCTCCTCCAGCATTACATTGCCCACCGGCAAGAGGTCATTCTGCGACGCACGCGCCACGACCTGGAAAAGGCGCGCCAGCGCGCCCATATCCTGGAAGGGTTGCGCATCGCGCTCGACCACCTGGACGCGGTGATCGAGACCATCCGGCGTTCTCAAACTGCCGATACGGCCCGCCAGAACCTGATGAAGCGCTTCCACCTGACGGAAGTACAGGCACAGGCGATCTTGGAACTGCAACTGCGCCGGCTGGCCGCCCTAGAACGGAAAAAGATCGAGGAGGAGTACGCGGAGGTACGCCGCCGGATCGGGGAATTGGAGGACGTCCTCGCCCACCCGCGTAAGGTTCTTTCCCTCATCCAGGAGGAACTGGACAATCTGCGCGCGCGCTACGGCGATCCCCGTCGCACCCGGATCGCCGAAGGAGAAACGACGGAGGTCACGGAAGAGGCCCTCGTTCCCGAACTTTCCGCCTGGGTCCTAGTAACCGAACGGGGGTACGTGAAGCGTATGGCGCTGGAAGTCGGCCGGCGCGCGCTCTTCGGCGACGGTCGAGCAGAAGACGGGGCACGAGAAGCCGACCCTGTCCTCCACGCCCTGCGATGCAACACCCGGGAGGACATCCTTTTCTTCAGCGAGCGCGGCCGCGCCTACGCGCTCAAGGCCCATCAGCTCCCGGAAGCCGAACGAGATAGCCGGGGGTTGCCGCTGAGCAACCTGATCGGGATCGAGCCGCAGGAGCACATCGTGGGGCTGGTATCCGTGGACGACTGGGATGCCCCCCTTCACCTGGTGATGGCCACCCGTGGCGGCCGGGTCAGGCGCACAGCGCTGGCCGAGTTCCGAAATGCCCGCGCGGAGGGGACCGCGGCCTTCCCGCTCGACGAGGGCGATTCCCTGGTCTCCGTGCAGCTGGCCAAGGGTGCGGAAGAGATCCTCCTGGTCACGGAGTCGGGACGCGCGCTGCGTTTCCCCCAGACCGAGGTGCGCCCGATGGGCCGAAGTGCCTCGGGAGTGAAAGGGATTGACCTGGAGGCAGGCGACCGGGCCGTTGCGATGGAGCTCTGTCGAACTCCGGATAGCGAGCTACTGGTCGCCTCTGCCCAGGGGCGTATCAAGCGGGTCGCGCTGGCCGAGTATCCCGTACAGAGACGCGCGGGCAAGGGCGTGATCACGCTCGCGCGCGGAGATCGGGTTGCGTGTGCCCGGGTCGTTCAGGAAGGAGATTGGGCTCTGTGCGTGACTGCCAGCGGTGCGGTATTCCGCAGGCCCACCTCGGACATCCCCGGCACGGGGCGCACCGCTCGCGGACATCCGCTGCCTCTCCAGCGAGGAGATCGCGTGGTCGCCCTCGTCGTGGGGCCAGGCGGAACAGTGCCGGGCCGCACACCGGCACCATCCGGCACCGCTGGAGCGCGCACGCCGCGGAAGACCCGGCCCGTCGATGAGACCGAAACTAAGGACCGCAAGCAAAGGACTCTTGGTACGTCGGCGAAAGGAACAACCGCAACAGCGGCCACTCCTGCCCAAGTAGAGGCTGTTGCGCCCGCGCGGCGGCGGTCCAAGACGAAGGACCAAGCGGACACCGGCGCGCGCCCCGCCCAGGCCAAAGTGCCTGCGGGCAAAGAAGGACGCTCCGTCTCCCGCGAGCGGAAGGCTTCCAAGCCCGACACAAGGGCGAAAGTCGCGAAATCCCCGCGGGCAAGGCCCGCCTCCAAGGAACGCCCCACTTCCCGGGACCGGAGGGCCTCCGCCCAGCCCAAGCCCGAACCAACGCCGGAAGCATCCGCAGAGCGCAAGCCGCGCCGAGCCCGGAAGGGAACCGCCGAGGAACCGTCGGATGGGGCATAGCGGCCAGGACGCCCCCTGAAAGCCGGCAGCGTTGGCTCCTCTTCGAACAAAGCCAGCACCCGAAGCTCGGTAGAGCTCTCCGCGGCTTGGCTCCGTCCCAGGGGGACGCCCGGCCTCCCCACCGGCTCCAAAGGGAAGATTGCCTGCCGGAAGACAACCATCCTCCCGCAGGGCGGCCAGCAGGAGGATGGACGATCGAACCTAGCGCTGTTCCTTGATGCGAGCGGACCGGCCGGCACGGCCGCGGAGGTAGTGCAGAACGGCCCGCCGAACCTTGCCCCGCCGTAACACCCGGATCGTCTCTACGCGCGGCGAATGTAGGAGGAATGTCCGTTCCACTCCCACCGCGTGCGCCCCGACGCGTCGCACGGTAAAGCTCTCGTTGATCCCGCGCCCACGCCGGCGGATCACGACGCCCTCAAAGTCCTGGATGCGCTCCCGGTCGCCTTCGACCACACGCACGCTTACCCGCACCGTATCGCCGACCCGAAAGTCCGGCACGCTCTCCTTAAGGTAACGCTGCTCTACAGCCTCGGTCGTCCGAAATTCGGGCATCTCACCTTGCCTCCGTGCACGCTTATTTCCGCCCGGGTCCGCACGTCCCAGGGGAATTGTCCGGAAAACGCGAAAATTATACCACAGGGTCGCTTCCCTGACAAATCGCCAGGCATTCTTGGAGCTCCCCAACCGCCTGGTCGGGATCCTGGAAGTGCACCGCGTGCATCCCCGCCGCCCGGGCGCCTGCCACGTTGGCCGGCAGGTCGTCGATCAGGATGGCTTCCTCGGGGCGTACCCCCAGCCGCTCTGCCGCCAGCCGGTAAATCGGTGCATCCGGTTTGGCTACCCCTTCTTCCGCGGAGATGATGATCAGGTCGAAAGCCCGGTGCAGCCCCAGCCGCTCGAACACCCGGCGTGCGCCGTCCCAGGCATTGCTCAGGATGGCCGTGCGGTAGCGAGGCCGCAGGCCAGCAAAAAAGTCCAGCAGTTGCTCGTCCAACCGGTCCCCCCGCCAGAAGTCATGCCGAAAAGCAAGCAGTTCATCCGGGGACAGGTGGAAACGGCGGGCGACATCCGCCCAGACCTCCTGCTCGGTGGCCTGGCCGCGCATCGCGCGCATGGAAACCTCCGATTCGAACACAAGGCCGGCCAGGGAGCCCCGGGGGAGACACAGGCGCTCCTCCCACAGCGCCCGCCCGCTGCCATCGACGGTGCGCACGAGCACTCCACCGAAATCGCTGATGATCGCCCGAATCGGCATCTTGGCTCTCCACACGACAGGGCGCCGGATCGAATCCGGGCGCCCGCTCCAAACGCTGACCCCTGCAGCCAGCTTTCCTATGCCCCAGGAGGGATTCGAACCCCCAACCCGCTGCTTAGAAGGCAGCCGCTCTATCCAGATGAGCTACTGGGGCAACAAACGCCCACCACAGCAGGAGGACTACCTCCAGGCCCGCTACCCCCACGAACGCACCCTGTGGGACTTATTTTACCGTAACCTGCCGGCCTGCGCAACTTCAGTCGGTTGCTCCCTGAGCCACTCAACGCACCAGAAGGTACATGATCGCCGCGATCAGCACCAAAACACCCAGCACCAGGAAAAGGAACTTGCGCTGCTCCTGGCTGCGTCGTCGGGCGTTGGCTTGCAGACACTCGGGGCAGAACGGTTCCTCTTCCCCTTCCTCCGTCAACACCGCCAGCAGCGTCCCCGGCGCGCGCAGAAGGGTATGCCACACTGTCCGCAAGAACTCCCCCAGCCGCAGGTAGGGGAGGGCACGCCGGACGTGGGCCTCACAGAGCGGCTTCCCACACACGTTGCAACGATCGCTGGCTTCCGCTTCACAGAAGGCGCACCTCTCTGTCATTCTGCCCTCCTGCTCCCCAGGCGCACGCTACCGGGCATACTTTTCCACAAACCGCCCCATCCGAAGCAGCGCTTCCTCGATATCCTCCATCGAAGCCGCATAGCAGCAGCGCACAAACCCCATCCCACAGTCACCAAACGCGTTCCCGGGAACGACCGCGACCTTTTCCTCAAAGAGCAGCTTCTCCGAGAACTCCTCGCTTGACATCCCGGTGCAGGCGATGGATGGAAAGGCGTAAAAAGCCCCACGCGGCTCAACACAACTGAGCCCGATGGCGTTCAACCCCTTCACGATGACCTGACGCCGTCGGTCATACGCCGCCCGCATCCGCTGCACATCCTCTTCCCCGCTGCGGAGCGCTTCCAGAGCGGCGTACTGGCTGGGTGTGGGCGCACACATGATCGCGTACTGGTGCACCTTGCGGATCTCCCGCGCAATCGAGGCTGGCGCGGCGACATACCCAATCCGCCAGCCGGTCATCGCGTACGACTTGGAAAAACCACCCAGCAGCACCGTGCGCTCGCGCATCCCCGGCAGCGAAGCAAAGCAGGTGTGTTCAACCCCGTAGACCAGCCGATCGTAGATCTCGTCCGAGTAAACGAGCAGATCGTAGCGCTCCGCAAGCCGGGCAATTTCGACCAGGACGGCCCGTTCCATCACCGCCCCGGTTGGGTTGTTGGGATAGCCCAAGAGCAGGCCCTTCGTCCGCGGGGTGATCGCCCGCTCCACCCGATCCGGCATCAGCTGAAAGCCGTCCTCCGCCCGGGTAGCCACGGTAACCGGGCTGCCACCGGCAAAGATGACCCCGGGGCGATAGGAAACGAAACAGGGCTCGGGGACGATGATCTCGTCTCCGGGATCTACCGTCGCAAGGAGGGAAATGGCCAGCGCTTCGCTTACCCCCACCGTGATCAGGAGCTCCGTTTCCGGATCGTACCTCACTCCGTAAAGCCGCTCCAGATGCGCCGCCAGCGCTTCCCGTAGCTCCTGTAGTCCCGAGTTCGAAGTATACGCGGTTTTGCCCTCCTGGAGAGAGCGCACCCCCGCAGCGATGATCTGAGGCGGCGTGACGAAATCCGGCTCCCCGACTCCGAGCGAGATGACATCCTTCATCGTAGCGATGATATCGAAGAAGCGGCGGATGCCAGAGGGAGGAACCGCGCGAACCCTGGCGGAGAGGAAATCGCGGGGCATCGCAACCTCCTTGTTGACGAAACGCTCCATCGGGTTTCCATTCACCGGGGACGTTCCCCCAGCGCACCGATTCCATCCTCGCCCCCGGCGCGCCCGGATTGTACCACATCGCCCCCGGCCACGCAACCACGGTTGCCAGGGAACCCCCAGGGGTGATATAATCCCGGTGCAGAGAGCAGAAGGAGGTTCCCGTGGCGCAACGCTACCGCTGGATCGACCGCGTGCGTTACGCGTTCGACAACACCTTTTCCGGAGGCCCGCTCGCCCTCATCGGCTGGTTGGCGTTGCTCGCTTTGGGGTTGATCCTGATCGTCTCCCTGCTCGTATGGGGTATGGGTCTCGCTCCCGGCCGTCCCACGTTGGCCGAGATCGCCTGGATGAGCTTGATGCGCACCCTCGATGCCGGCACCATGGGCGGCGATACCGGCCCCTGGCCCTTCCTCCTGGCGATGTTCGTGGTGACCCTCGGCGGCGTATTCGTCGTGAGCACACTCATCGGCATCCTCACCACGGGCCTGGAAAGCAAGCTCGAAGAGCTGCGCAAGGGGCGCTCCCGCGTGATCGAGCGCGACCATACCGTCATCCTCGGTTGGTCTCCCCAGATCTTCACCCTCATATCGGAGCTCGTAACCGCCAATGCCAATCGCCGCCGTTCGTGCATCGCCATCCTGGCCGATCGGGATAAGGTGCAGATGGAGGACGAGATCCGCAGCCTGGTCGGGCGAACGGGCCGCACGCGGATCGTGTGCCGGCGCGGCAATCCCCTGGAGATGAACGATCTGGAGATCGTCGGCCTGAACGAAGCGCGCGCGATCGTCATTCTGGCTGCCCCGGGGACCGATGCGGACACCGACGTGATCAAGACGTTGCTTGCGGTGACCAACAACCGCCACCGGAAGCCGCGGCCTTACCATATCGTAGCCGAAATCCGCGATCCCAGGAACCTGAGCGCCGCTACTCTGGCCGGGCGGGGAGAGGCAGAGTTTCTCTTAAGTTCGGAACTGATTGCCCGGATCATCGCCCAGACCTGCCGCCAATCGGGGTTGTCGGTGGTCTACTCCGAACTGCTCGACTTTGCCGGCGACGAAATCTATTTCTGTGAGGAGCCCGCCCTCGTGGGCCAGACGTTCGGCGAAGCGCTCCTGGCATACGAGGATTCCGCAGTGATGGGCTTGGTTCTGGACGGCCGGGTACGCTTGAACCCACCCATGGACACCCGCATCGGTCCGGGCGACCAGGTGATCGCCATCTCCGAGGACGATGACACGGTGCGCCTTTCGGGGCTGCGGGATCTCGGGATCCAATATGACGCGATCCAGCCGGCACGCTCCACACCCCCTCAACCAGAGCGAACGCTCCTCCTGGGTTGGAACCAGCGGGCTCCCTTCCTGGTCAACGAGCTCGAACGGTACGTGGCGCCGGGCTCGGAGCTGACCATCGTGGCCGGCTGCGCGGGTGTAGAGGAGGCGCTCGCGAGTTACGGTACCGGGCTGCGCCGACAGAAAGTCTCTTTCCTCCACGGCGACACGACTGACCGGCGGCTGTTGGACCGTTTGGGGGTCGAAAGCTACCACCATGTGGTCATCCTCTGCGATTGCGACCAGGACCGCCAGCGAGCGGATGCGCGTACCCTGATCACGTTGCTCCATCTGCGGGAAATCTCGGAGCAATACGGCCACCCGTTCTCCATCGTGAGCGAAATACTCGACGAGCGGAACCGCAACCTGGCGGAGGTTACCCGGGCGGACGATTTCATCGTGAGCGAACGCCTCATCAGCCTGATGCTGGCCCAGGTCTCAGAAAACAAGAGGCTGAACGCGGTGTTTGCCGATCTCTTCGATCCTGAGGGTTCAGAGATCTACCTGAAGCCGGCCGGCCAGTACGTCCGGCTGAACGAGCCGCTGAGCTTTTATACCGTGGTGGAGGCGGCACGGCAGCGCGGCGAGGTCGCCCTTGGCTATCGGCTACGAGCGCTATCGCAAGATCCTGCCCGCTTTTACGGCGTGGTGCTCAACCCCGACAAGTCGCGCCCGGTCACCTTCCAGGAAGAGGACCGCGTGATCGTGCTGGCTGAGCAATAGTTTGGGTCCACGTTCAGCAAGCCCTCGGGGGATCTTGCGTGGGCCTGGGGAAGCGGTCGGGACAGCGGAAGAGCCAGTCCGGGCAAATAGCGCTGTGGTCTGTCCTTCGGAACGCTGTGGAGGTAAGCCTTGGAGCAAAACGAGATCCTGTTCTATGGGACCACGTGGTGTGGCATGTGCCAGCGTCGCCGCGGGTTGCTGGATCAACACCAGATCCCTTACCGCTGGATCGACATTGACCAGGACGTGGAGGCCGCGCGCTTTGTCGAGCAGGTGAACCACGGTTTCCGGAGTGTGCCAACGATCGTTTTCCCCGATGGAACAATCCTGGTCGAACCGTCGGAGGAACGGCTCCGACAGGCGTTGAGAATCGAATGATCCATCTGGCCATCTTCGTGCTGGGCGTCCTTGGGCTGTTCCTGGCAGCTGCCGGGGTGGTCTACCTGGCCGTTCGGCTGGGTGCGGTGATCTTCCGAGCCCTGGAAAAGGCGCGGTACGAGGACCAAGAGAATGGGGACACGTACGAGGCTTCTCGTGCACTGCGGCGTCCCGACCGGAGAAAAGGAGCGTAAGGTGAGCGAAGAAACAGGCATCAGGGGATCACAGAAGGTTCCCTCGGGCATCGGAGGACGCCTGTCGCAAAGCGGGGGCCCCCCGGGGCAGGTGCCGCCAGCGTCGACCCCTCCTGGAGGCAGCGAGGCCTCGGCGGCGGAGCGCATCGCCTCGCTCCAGCGGCGGCTGGCAGAACTGCGCAACCGCGCCGGACTCTCCGATGTGCGGGGCGCACTGGTGCGCCTCGAAGGAATCGTTGCCGGATTCCCTGCTGCGGTAGCGGAAATCCGGCGCCTGGGCTACGCCTACCGGGCGGGCCTGGAACAGGAAGCGGAGGCGCTACAGAAGCAATGGCAGGATCTCGGCCAGAAGGTGGAAGCCGAGGCGGCCACGCAGGGGCAGCTGCTCTTACAAGGCGTGGATGCCCTCCAGCGACGCCTGACGGCGCTCCCTGTGCGCCCAGACCCGCAACAGCTGGACGTTCTGGAACGAGAGCTCGCGCTCCTTGAAGGGCGTGTCAGCAGCGCTTACGAAGGCCTCAAGCGCCTCTATGCGGCAGCGGAAGAAAAGGTCCACCAGATGGAGCGCCTCGTTCAGAGCCTGCGCTGGATGCTCGATCAGGTGGCTGCCGCGACCTTCCGCCTGCGTCCGGACGAAAACCTGGTGGAGGCGCTGGAGGCGCAATACCTCACGGAGGGCCAGCAGGATGGCCCCCAGGGGATCCTTTACCTCACGGACCAGCGCCTCCTCTTCGAGCAAAAGGAGGAGGTGACGAAAAAGAAGCTCCTTTTCATCCCTACGGAGAAGGAGCGGGTACAACGCCTGCTGCTCGATCTCCCGATTGGCTCCGTGCAGCGAGCGGAGGCGAACGAGCGTGGGGCCCTGCTGTGGAAGAAAGAGCTGCTCGAACTGGCCCTGTCCGCTCCCGCACCGGTCTCGCGTGCCCGCTTTGTGCTCAAAGGGGACTCGGAAGCGTGCCAGGCGCTGATCGGGCGTATCCAAAGCGGAGATATCGCTGAAGACCGGGTGGGGCCGGCACCCGAACGAGCAGAGCCGCCCCGTCAGCTTCCAACCCGCTGCCCGACGTGCAGCGCAGCCCTGACCACGGAGATCGTGCGCGGCATGCGGAGTATTACCTGCGAATACTGCGGCACGGTCATTCCGCTCTAGAACCGGCGCGCTCCCACTGCTCCCAGGCAGCCCTGGCCCAGGCCAGGGCTTCTTCCAGGGTACTCACCTCGCCGGCTGCCTGCGCCTCCCGGATGCCTTCGAGCAATCGGCCTACCCACGGCCCCGGTTCGAGTTCCAGCGCCGCGATGAGCGTATGCCCATCGAGGAGTTGCGGAGGGTCGATCACGCGTTCGCGGCCTTCGCACGCAATGCGCAGCACTTCTTCCGCACGCACAGTCGCGTGGTCAGGCGCCGCTTTTCCATGCGCCAGCCGGTCGACCAGGGCCAGGAGCAGTACCCCCTCGGCAATCGCGCCGCAAGCCCGGTAGAACCGATAGACGGCACGCAAGGAAAGCGCCTCTCCTTCCCAGAGCCGATCGGCCTCCGGCCGTTCCACCGCGGTCACCAAGGCGCGGACCTCCCGGTCGCTCAGACGTAACCGGCGTCCCACGCGCCGGGAGAGTTCCCGCGGCGGTTGCGCGTGGTGCAGCAGGGCAGCGAGTTTGAGGATGACGAGCACCGTACGCTCGTCGCAGAGCCGCATCTCCAGGCGACGCCGAAGCGCGTCGCGGTCGGGGATCTCCAGGAGCAGTGCCAGCCGCCTGTCCTCCTTCGCCTCGCCCGCCAACTGCGCGACCAACGCTTCCAGGGAGAGCACCAGTTCCCACAGGTGCTCCAGCCCGGGTGTGTTCCGCGCCTGCTCCACCTCCGGCAGCACCACGGGCAGGAGCCCGTACCTGTCGAGCAACGGAAGGTAGCGCCCCGCACCCCGACAGAGCAACAGGCGGGCGATCTCGTCGCGGATGCGTTCCCAGGAGACCCGCGCCAACTCGGGCGCGGCCTCCGCCGTCCACCGGGCAGTATCCGCGTCGACCGCAAAGCCGAGCTCCGCAGCTAGCCGAACCACGCGTAACGTGCGCAAGGGATCGTCGAACAGCGCCTGCCGGCCGAGCGCGCGGATACAGCCCCGCTCCAGATCCTCCCTTCCCCCGAAAGGATCAATCAGCTGCTCCACCACGGGCTTGCCGCGCAGCGCTGCTTCAAGCGTTTCGAGTGGGAGGGCCATAGCGTTGATCGTGAGGTCGCGCGCAGCCAAGTCGCTCCGGAGATCGCCACCGCGCAACGCAGCTACATCCACCGTGCGGCGGGGCACATCGCCGTCGCCCGGAAGGACGATGCGCACGATCGCGTTCTCCTCGTCCAGGAGCACAAAGGAGCCACCGAGCACCCGCGCCAGCCGCCGGCCCACACCCAGCGCATCGCCCGCGACCACGAGATCCAGGTCATGCAGGGGCCGGCCAAGCAAGAGGTCTCGCACGCACCCGCCCACGAAAAAGCCCGGGGTGCCTTCTCTATGCAAGGCCTGTACGACTCGCGCAACCGTTTGTTCCAGGGCGTCCAGTTCCACCGAAGCCTGCCTTAGGTCAGCGCCTGGCCGGGCGAGCGCTGGTGGCTTGCCGCAGACGGGTCCTTCGGCTGGTGCCTTTCCCACTCGCTGAACACGCAGCCGCAGTAATCTTGCCGGTAGAGGCCATAAGCCTTCGCCAGCCGGCCGCGCTCGGCCCAGCCGCGGCGGAAAGGCTCGTAGTGAAAGGCCACGCCGTATGCAGCGGCGGTTTCCTCCCCCACCCTGCGGATGGCCGCTTCGTCTTGGTGGATGCTCACCAGGAGGGTTGTGGAGAAAGCGTCGAAGCCATGCTCGCGAGCAACCTGAGCTGTGCGCTCGAGGCGAAGCCGGTAGCAGATGGCACAGCGCTCGCCAAAGGCCTCATGGCCGCACACCCCGCGGAAGAAGGCCACGAGGTCGTAGCCCTCCTGGTCCACAACCGCCAACTCGACGGCCCGCGCCAGTTGCCAGAGCGCTTCCCGCCGGCGTTCGTGCTCCGTGTAGGGGTGGATGTTCGGATTGTACCAGAAGGCGGTCACCGCAAAGCCCTCCGCTCGCAGCCGCTGGACCGGGTAGGTCGCGCAGGGACCGCAACACACGTGCAAGAGAAGGCGTTTCCCCTCCGCACGCGGTTCCAGTGGGAGCACGCGCTCCGGGCGCACCACTTCGCGTCGGAGGCGAATCGTTAGCGGCTCCTGGGAAAGCAGCTCCGCGTTTCCCGCAGCAAGCAACGCCCACGCACGTTCCACCGGGCAGGGAGAAAGCTTCCGGCCGGCCGCGTCGTAGACGATGGCTCTCTCGCGCCGGGTCTGGGACATCGACTCCCTCCCTTACCAGAGGGTGCGCTGCTGGGCCTCGAACCGTTCCTCGGGGTATGGCAGGCCCAGGTGCTCGTAAGCCAAGCGCGTGGCCACGCGCCCACGGGGGGTGCGCTGGAGGAAGCCGAGCTGCAAGAGATAAGGCTCGTACACATCCTCCACCGTGTCCACCTCCTCCGAGGTCGCGGCCGCGATGGTCGCGAGCCCCACCGGCCCGCCGTCGAACTTTTCGATGATCGTGCGTAGCACGCGGCGGTCCACTTCGTCCAGGCCCAGTTCGTCCACCTCCAACATGCGCATCGCCGCGCAAGCCACCTCAGCGGTGATTACACCGTCGGCCATCACCTGGGCATAGTCGCGCACCCGCTTGAGCAGCCGGTTGGCGACCCGTGGCGTGCCACGGGAGCGTCGGGCGATCTCCCGTATCCCGCTTTCATCGATCGCCACGCCCAGGATGCGCGCCGAGCGGCGCACGATTTGCTCCATCGCGTCGAGGCTGTAAAAGTCGAGCCGGAAAGTTGCCCCGAAGCGGTCCCGCAGGGGAGAGGTGAGCAACGCCAGGCGGGTGGTCGCTCCAATGAGGGTGAACGGGGGCAGGCGCAGGCGGAGCGTACGGGCACCTGGCCCTTTCCCCACAACCAGGTCCAGGGCAAAATCCTCCATCGCCGGGTAGAGCACCTCTTCCACCGCCCGATTCAAGCGATGCACCTCGTCGATGAAGAGGATATCCCCGCGTTGCAGGTTGGTCAGGATCGCGGCCAGGTCTCCCGCGCGCTCGATCGCCGGCCCTGCGGTCACCCGGATCGCTACCCCCATCTCGTTGGCGATCACGTGCGCCAGGGTGGTTTTCCCTAGTCCCGGGGGGCCGTAGAAGAGGATGTGGTCGAGCGTTTCTCCACGCGCCTTGGCCGCAGCAATCGCTACGCGCAGGTTGGAAAGCACCTTTTCCTGCCCGTAGAGCTCGCTCAACCGCTGCGGCCGCAACGTGTGCTCGGCCTGCCGTTCTTCTTCACGCGCCCTTGGAGAGACGATCCGCTCTTCCATCGCTGCCTCCGGGGCAAGTCGCGCCCATTATACCACACCCGGTGGGACAGCAAGGAGACGGGCAACGGGGGCAAAGGAGCGACGGTGCAGCGGGCACGGCCCCCAACGGAGGAGCGCCAGCCGGTGCCTGGGCGTGCCGTACCCCTTGTGTTGCTCAAAGCCGTATTGGGGATAGATCGCAGCCCAGGCGGTCATCAGCCGGTCACGGTAGACCTTGGCCACGATGGAAGCCGCAGCGATCGAAACCGCCCGGGCATCGCCGTGGACGAGCGCACGCTGCGGGATCGCGAGTTCCGGAAGCACTAGCGCGTCCAGGAGCAGGGCGCGTGGCGCGATGGGCAACCGGCCGATCGCTTGCCGCATGGCAAGCCGGGTCGCTCGGACAATGCCCAGGGCATCGACAAGCACCGGAGAGACGACCCCGATCCCCACGCCCTCGGCCACCTCGACGATCCGCTGCGCCAGCTGTCTGCGCCGGGAAGCGGTCAGCTGTTTGGAGTCGTCGATCCCCGGAAGTGCGAGGGGATCGCGGCACAGACGCTCTACTGGAAGGATTACCGCTGCGGCTACCACCGGGCCGGCCCAACAACCGCGCCCCACCTCGTCCACCCCAGCCACGGGGACCAACCCGCGCGCCCACAGCGCTAGTTCCTCATCCCACGTCGGCGCCATCCCCGCACTCCGCGACATAGAGCTGCACCTGATCTCCGCGCTGCTGGAGCAGCAGTTGTGAAACTCGAAAGGCGGCCGTCGGGAACTCCCGCCCCGAGGAGGAGCCGTTCAGCCACCGGGCGGCCAGACGCAAGGGGACTACGCCGGCCGGCTGCACCGAATGCACGACGAGCACGCGTCCGCCTGGTGCCAGCACCCGACGGAACTCGGCCCAACACGCGGGATCGTACAGATACGCCGTGGGAAACACGCTGACCACGGTATCGAAAGTGCCGCCAGGAAACGGCAGTGCCTGCGCGCACGCCCGGCACAAGCGGGGAAGTCCCTGCCGGCGCAGCCGGCGCCGTGCTCGCCGCAGCATCGCGGAAGAAGGATCGATACCCCAGGCTTGCCGGTCCTGCATCAGCCGGGCGAGCAGCCGCCCCGTCCCGCAGCCCACCTCCAACACCCGCTCCCCTTTCAGAAAAGGAAGCACCGCCTCTCCCCAGGCCGTCCACCGGCCCAAAGAGACGAGCCACGCGACCCCATCGTAGGCCCAGGCGAATTCCTGGTAAAGACGCTGCAGCAACCAACCCAGGATGCGCACAGGAAACCAGCCCTATGGCAAAAGACGTAGGGGATCCCCGCCCTGGGTGCCCTCACGGCTCACCGGATTCCGCCAGGCGCTGCTGGGCTTCCCTGGCCTGCGCCGTCCCGGGAGCCACCTCGACCACCCGCTTCCAGGCCGCTTGCGCCCCTTCTCGGTCTCCCAGGCTTTGCAGCACATACCCGAGGAGAAGCCACGCCTCTGGTTTGTCGGGTGCCTGGGCCAGCACCTGGGCCAGCTCCTGACGCGCCTGCTCGATGAGCCTCCGGTCGCCTTCCAACTCCCCCTGATAGAAAAGGGCTTCGGCCAAATAGGTGCGGATGTCCGCATCGGCCGGCTGCAAGGCGAGGGCCCGCGCATAGTAGCCGCCGGCCTCCCGGAAAAGGCGCGCCGCCTGGGCAGTATCTCCGCCCTGCCAGGCGGTGATGCCCAGGTCGTACGCCTGATTGCCCAGGTCCAGCAATGTCACGAGGTCCTCCGGACGGTCGGCCTGCCGGGTCTGCACGAGCTCTACGAGGACGCCAGAGCCGACCAACACGAGCAGGCCGAGCACGGCGGCCAGGCGCCAAAAGGCCTTGCTCCCCCAAAAGCGACCCCGTTTGCTGCTTCGCCGCGGTGCCCGGGGACCGCAGGCCGACGGTCGGCGAGGCACTTCGGCAGCGGGCGAGCGAGGTTCCTTCGGCTTCCCCCGCGGGGGGCGTGGGCGGTAATCGAGCGACGATCCCGACATGTGACCTCCGGCCCGGCCAGGAGCCAGATACCCTGTAACAAGCGCCAGACGGTATCCCGCACGCGTGTCGCCATCTTACCACATGAACGGCCGCCCGACAACCGCTTCCGCGAAGGCGCACACCCGACCAGCTCGGCGTGGGGCCGCTCTCCTTCCAGCCCAAAGGAGAAACATAGAAAATTCTGCCAGCACATTCATCCCATGTTGACAGCAAAGCCCAAGCGTATTAGAATGGGGCGAAAAGTGCGGGGAGGAGAGATGCCGGAAGGGAAATATCCCCCGAGGCGCACGATGCGGGACATGCCTCCTGGCGAGCAGCCACGCGAGCGACTTCAGACCCTGGGTGCGTCTGCGCTCTCCGATGCCGAGCTCCTGGCTATCGTCCTTCGTACCGGTGCGCCCGGGCGCACGGCGCTCGAGCTCGCGCGCGACCTCTTGCTGCTTCACGGCGGCCTGGAGGGGCTGATGCGCGCGAGCCTAGGTCAGCTGGCACGCGAACGGGGTATCGGCCGGGCCAAGGCAGTCCAACTGAAGGCCGTCCTGGAGTTGGGTCGGCGCCTGATGCTCGCCACTCCAGGGGAAAGGGTGCAGATCCGCACTCCCGGCGATGCCGCCCGCCTGTTCCAGGCCGAGATGGCTTACTTGGAGCAGGAACAGGTACGTGCCCTGCTGCTGGATACCCGACACCAGCTGCTGCGTCAGGTGCTGGTGTACCAGGGAAATGTGCGCGCGGCCATCGTGCGCGTCGGGGAGCTGTTCCGCGAAGCGGTTCGGGAGAACGCCTCCGCGCTCATCGTCGCCCACAACCATCCTTCGGGCGACCCGACCCCCAGCCCCGAGGACATCGCTCTCACGCGTGAGATCTTTCGCGCCGGCCAGCTCCTGGGGATCGAGCTGCTGGACCATCTGGTGGTTTCCCGGACGCGCTACGTTTCCCTACGTGAGCAGAGGCTGGGCTTCCAGGAATGACCGCTCAGCGCTGACGCCGGTGCACCAGGACGTTCTCTTCCAGGGAGTAGACCCGTCCCTTCCATGGGATGCCCGGGCCAAAGTGCGCCTGCCAGATGGAATAGAGCACCATCCCCAAGACAACCAGCACCATCAGAGCGTGCAAGAAGCACGGCCAGCGGTCCATGCGCAACCGACGGGCCACCAGGAGCCGGCCTACCCACGGGAGGACGATCTGCACCAGCGGCCATGCCCAGGACGCGCGGTCCCAGTGTCCGCCCCGCCAGGACAGATAGAGAAGGATGTACGGGCCTACGAAAAGGAGAAAATTCACCCCGAGCAGTCCCACAAGCCCAAGGAGGAAGAAATCAAAGGCGGCGTAAGCGCTCTTGGCCAGGCCCCGCCAGATCTCGCCCAGGTTGTGGTAGAGGCGCACGGAAAGAACGTCGCGCCCATTGAGCAGCAGGAGCCGGCCCCCGTGTTGCTTCACCAACCTCCCCAAAGCCATGTCCTCGGCGATCTCTTGCCGCACCGCCGTATGCCCGCCGATCGCCCGGTAGAAAGAGGCACGGAAGAAGAGAAACGGGCCAAAGGCCATGGAGAACAACGGCTCGCGGCTACGAGCAACCAGGCCCAGAGGGAGCAAGAAGAGGGGGAAGAACGGGATGATCGGGAGCAGGACCTTCTCCCAAAAGCTGCCGGTGGCCAGATGGGGGATGTAGGTGAGTAGATCCGCCTGCTCCTGCACCGCAGCACGGACCGAGGCGGAAACCGACGCAGGCGCGTGCACGGTATCCGCATCCGTGAAGAGCAGCCACTCCCCACGCGCCTCTCGGGAGAGCTGGTGGCAGGCAAACGCCTTGCCGTGCCATCCGGCCGGCAACGGCCGTCCCCGCAACAGCCGTACCCGTGGGTCCTTGCGCGCAATCTCCTGGACGATTTCCGCCGTGCGGTCGCTCGACTCGTCGTCGAGCACCAGGATCTCCAGCCGGGGATAGTCCTGCTGCAGCAACGACTCCAGACAGCGGCCGACGTTGCGCTCCTCGTTGCGCGCCGGAACCAGCACGGACACCAGGGGAAGCTTCTTGGGAAGAGGACCAAAGCAGGGCGGTTCGCGGAAGAAGCGCAGGTTGTTCAGCAGGTTGAGCAACATCAAGACGAGGAGTAGGGTGATCGCCAACTGATACAGCAGCATGGCGGCTCCTTTGCGCTAAAGTACGGGTTAAGCGTGCTGCGCCGCCGTCGGCGGGTCGAGAGACTCCTCGGTCTCGGTCTCCTCTTCGCGATAGAAACCCGGGCGTGCGCCGTCGCGCCACCCAGCAGAGGCCCACACGCGGCGCTCGTGCGCGGCGTCGAGCCATTTCTTGAGTCCCAGCGCCAGGAACAAGGCAAGGGCATAGAGGGCCATCGGCAACGGGTAGCCCAGGAAGGGCGGTAGAACAAGCAAGGTCACGACCCCCACGACGATGCTTTTGTTAAAGTCGTGCAGGAAGAGTTGGGACAACCCAAAGGTTGCAAGGCCGCCCAGCGCCGCTTCCGGCATCCACGCCATGATGACGCCGAAGGTCGAAGCGACGCCCTTGCCCCCGCGGAAGCGCAGGAACACCGGAAATCCGTGCCCGGCGATCACGGCGGGGCCCGCGAGGAGCGCTGCCGTCGGCGAAACGCGAAGCACATCCCGCGCGAACATCACCGCGGCCATCCCCTTGATCCCGTCGAGCAAGGAGACGATCGTCCCCCAGGTGGGCCCCACAACATGCCATACGTTCCGCCCCCCGACATTGCCCTCGCCCACCTCGCGGATGTCCAGCCCGGTGCGCCTGCGGGTGATGAGGTATGCAAAGGGGATGGACCCCAAGAGGTAAGCGAACAGGATCGCCAGAACGGCTCGCGCGACCATGGCTTCACCTCCTTTGGCCTCATCGGACCCCCGCTTTCGCAGGGCCACTCCCCTAACGCCGGGTCAGGCGCGCGAGGCCCCACAAGAGCAGGCCGACCAGGAGGCCACTTCCCACCGCAATCGCCGCAACCTGCTCCGGGATCAGCGGCTGGTGGACAACGATCCCGCTCGGTGGCACGTAGCGTTGCATGTGGGCCCAAAGCCGCAAAAAGTCCCGCATCGCGCGAAAGACCACCCGGAAGCTTCCCCCAGACTGTTCCCCGACCAGCCGTGGATAGTGGTGCACCCCCACTTCGGTGAGGGTAGCACCGGCTCTGCGCGCCTTGGCAAGCATTTCCGTGTTGATCAGGGCTCCGCCGAAAACGAGGTCCATCCCGCGTAGCAGATCCCCACGGAATACCTTGAAAGCGCAATCGATATCGCGCAATCGGATGCCGAAGAAGATCCGCACCGCCAGGTTAAAGATGGCTGCATAGAGCAACCGCAGCCAGGGATCGCGCCGCTGGATACGATATCCGGCGACGATATCGTACGCGCCGATATACGGGATGAAACGCTCCAGGTCCGCGATATCGAACTGACGATCGGCGTCCATGAACATGACATAGTCGCCGCGCGTATGGGCAAAACCGGTGGTGAGGGCATCCCCATAGCCCCGGTTCACTGCGTGGTGCAGGGCGACCACCCGCCTGTCCTCGGCCGCCAGCCGGTCGATGATCTGTGGGGTCGCGTCGCGGCTCCCATCGTCCACTACGATCACCTCAAAGTCGCGCACCAGCCCGGGCAACACCTGCAGGCACGACCGGACGACGGGCTCGATGTTCGCCTCTTCGTTATGTGCAGGCAGGACGACCGAAAGCATCGCTTCCAGCACCCCGCACCTCCCTCCGCTCAGGGTTTCCACTGGGTGTATTGGGCGATGTAAGCTTTGACGGCGTTGTAAGCCGGCCTTGGTTCCCAGGCTGCGTTCAGCAAGCCGAAGGCCGCCTTTTCGTCGCTCGGGGGCGTAATCGGCGCAAAATTCAGGTTCCAGATGAACATCGCCCCCATCCAGGGCTGATAGATCGTGCGTCCCATTTCCAGCGCCTCAATGATGTAGTCGGCCTGCTGCTGAGCGGTATTATCGGCAGCGTACTCGTACCCCTTGGCCGGAGTGTCCGTGATCCCCTCAATGGACGCCCAACCGAACTCGGTCACCCAGATCTGCTTATCGCCGTCGCCGTGGGCCTCCATGACGGCCCGGATGTTCTCCACATGACGGAAATAGTGCGTGGGGTGGTCGAGCCAGTTCGGGTAGGGGCCCGGCTTCTCCGGCCATAGCGTGTCCGGAGGGTTATGGGTCCCCGCCACGTGCACCGCAAGCACGTCGAAGTAGTTGCGCACCTCGCCCCCGTTATAAGCATACGCCGCGTTCAGGTACTTGATATCGGGGATCGAAACGGCCGGATCATCCCACCCGGTAGGCGTGAGCGGGCCAAACAGGACGATGGCATAGGGATCTACCTGCTTAATGCGGGTATAGGCGACCTTCAGCAGCTCGACGTACCGTCCAGCCCCCTGGACATAGCCGTCGTTCTCCACGGCATAGTTCTGCTCGTTCCAGATCTCGTAGGCCTGGATCTTTCCCTGATAACGCGTCGCCATGTCGGCCAGGAAGTCGCCCAGGTCATTCGGATCGGCCGGCATCCCGTACCCCCCGGACTCCGTTGCCCAGGCCGGCGAGCGGACAATGCTCACCAGGAGCTTGCGGTTATGGCGTCCCACGGCTGCCACCACATTGTCCAGCTCGTCCCAGATGTACTCCCCTTTGGCAGCCTCAATGTCCCGCCAGCTCACCTGCTGCCGAACCCATTCGGCTCCCAGGTCATCCACGTACCCCATGACCTGGTCATAGTCCATATAGTAGAGGTGAACGTCTACCCCGAAGGAGAAATGGGGCGTCTTCATGGGGAATGTCGGATCGGGCAGCGGCGTGGCCGTGGGGGGTGGCGTCGGGGTAGGCGCCTCGGTCGGCGAGGCCAGCGGAAGCGGCGTCTGGGTCGGACCGCCGGGCGTGCTCGGGGGCTGGCCACAGGAAGCCAACAGCGACAGGGCCAAGAGCAGGGCCAACGCCACGAACCAGGTAGTTCGGCGATCGTTCATCTTGTCCTCCTCAGCAAAAAGCTACTTAGGCATGCGCACCAGCGCTTCGTAGGCCGGCCGCGGCGTGCCGTTGGGCCGGATCACGCCGAAAGGAACCTTTTCGTCCCACGGCGGGAATTCCTGGCCGAAGTTCAGGTTCCACAGGAACATCGCCCCGAGCCAAGGCTGGTATTCGGTCCGGCCCTTCTCAAAGGCCCGCACGATGTAAGCGGCCTGTTCCTGCTCCGAGTTTTGATAGGCATATTCATAACCCGGGGCGGCCCGGTCGGTGACGTTTTCCGTGGAAGCCCAGCCAAACTCGGTCACCCAGATCTTCTTGTCGCCCATGCCGTATGCCTCGACCACAGCCCGGATCCTCTCCAGGTGGCGGAAGTAGTGGCTCGTGTGATCGGTCCAGCCATCGGGGCCGGGATTCTCCGGCCAAAGGGTATCGGGCGGGTTGTTGGCTCCAGCCACGTGGACCCCAAGGACGTCGAAGTAATTCCGAATCACTCCCCCCTGGTATTCCAGCATCTGGCGCAGGTAGGTCAAGTCATCGATCGCAATGGAAGGGTTGTTCACTCCGGTGGGTGTGAGCGGCCCACAGACCACAATCGCCCCCGGATCCGCCTGTTTGATGCGCGTATAGGCTACCTTCAGCAGTTCCACATAGCGCCCGGGGCCAGCGACATAGCCGGCGTTCTCCACGGCATAGTTCTCCTCGTTCCAAATCTCGTAGGCCAGGCCTTTCCCCTTGTAGCGCGAAGCCATCGCCGCCATAAAGTCCCCCAGGTCGTTCGGGTTGTCCGGCATGCCATGGCCGCCGTCCCGCGTGGCCCAGGGTGGAGACCAGACGATGCTGAAGAGGACCCGGATCCCGCGCCGGGAAGCCGTGTCCACGATCTGGTCCAGGAAGCCCCAGTTGTAGGCCCCTTTAGAAGGCTCGATATCCGCCCAATGCACCTGTTGGCGGATCCATCCGAAACCTGCCCCCTGTACCAGGTCCAACACGTGGCTCAGGTTCCACCCCGTCAGATGGACGTCGAAGCCGTAGGCCATCCCCGACGCCGGTGGGGGAGTGGGGGCGGTTGGGGCCGGCGATGCCGCGACCGGATGGGAGGCCAGGTACTCCGAACCGAGCAACCCCAGCAGAACCTCGTAAGGGGTGCCGGCCAGTTCGGGATGGTACTCGAAGCGATTGCGTTCGAAGTACTGCACCAGGTAAGTCTGCCCATCCGTGGGGCTCACCTCGTAGAACGGCTCTGAGATCGGATAGCCAAAGATGGGAAGCCCACCGTGCCGCTGCCAGTAGGAAAGGAAGCGGCCCGAAAGGGAGTGGCCCCCGTAGTAGGGGAAGTAAAGCCTGCCTGGAGTGTCGTAATAGGGAGGAGGTGCCGGATCGAACCAGCGCCCCTGGGTCACGATCACCCCGAGCAGCCTCAGAAGCACCTGGTAGCGCGTCCCGGCATACTCGGGGTGGTATTCAAAGATCGCGCGCTCGAAATATTGGGTGAGGTAGACGTTGCCGTCCGTGCTGACGTCCATAAACTCGTCGGTGATCGGGTAGCCGAAGATGTAAAGGCCCCCGTACCGCTCCCAGTAATCCAGGAAAACGCCGGAAACCGTATGTCCGGTCTGGGGGAAGTAACGGGAACGGGAGGAACCCGGAGCGGCCGAGGCTTGCACAGCCGCAAAGAGGCTGACCACCAGGAAAAGGAGGAGCGCCCACGACACGGAACGTCGTACCGCCATCGACTCAACCTCCTTGCCGTGTTCAAGACTGCCCGCGTGGGGGGGCCGGATTGCCGGGCATTATAGCACGTCCATGCCCACCGGGCAAATCGCTGGAAGCCGGCTCTGGCCAGGGCTCCCGCACGGCCAACCCCAGGGCTTCCCTTGCTTCGGCCACCACGAAGAAGGAGCCAGTGACGCAGACAAATCCCTTAGGCCCGCACCATTTCCGCGCCTCCCACAGCGCCCGGCTGACAGGAGCTATGGGGCATACAGGGATTCCGCACCCTTCCACAAGTGCAGCCAGTTTGCATTCGTCCACCGCGCGATGGTGGGCCGCTCGCGTCGGCAAGACGAGGTCGACCAGGGGAACGAGCGGCCGGAGCAATCCCACGAGGTCCTTGTCCGCGGACGCACCCACGACCAGGGCACAGGGCCGCCGCTCGAGGAACCCCGCTTCGCGCAAGGCCACAGCCAGGGCAGCGGCTGCCACGGGGTTGTGCGCGCCGTCGACGACGGTCAGCGGATGGCCGGCGACGACCTCCAGCCGGCCTGGCCAGCACACGGCGCGCAACCCTTCCCGCAGGGCACGTTCCGGGATCGCCCACCCTTGCGCGCGCAGCAGCTCTACAGCCAGCGCCGCCAGTCGGGCGTTCTCCTGCTGATAACGGCCCGCCAGGCCGACCGTGCCCACCGGGCTTTCTCCCGCAACATGTACCGTCGCCCCGACCCGCAAGGCGTGCGCGACCACGACCTCCCACGCCTCGGGCGGCTGGCGCGCCGAAGCGACCGCGCCTCCCTCGGGAATCGCGCCAGCCTTCTCCTGCGCGATGGCCTCCAGCGTCTCGCCCAGGTAGCCCTGGTGGTCGAGCGAAATCGGCGTGAGGACCGTCAGGACGGGCCGCAAGGCGTGTGTGGCATCGCTTCGTCCTCCCATGCCCGCCTCCACGACCGCCACGTCGACGCCTTGCCGGGCAAAATGCGCCATCGCAAGCGCGGTCAACCCCTCAAAGAGCGTGGCTGGGCCGATGTCCCAGCCCAGGCTCTCCTCCAGTTCGGGTAGCAGGGCGCGCAGGCCGGCCGCAAAGTCCAGGCGACCGATGGGGAAGCCGTTGACCCGGATGCGCTCCCGAGGGGTGTGCAGGTGAGGGGAGGTATAAAGGCCCGTACGATACCCCGCCGCGCGGAGCACCGCTTCCAGCATAGCGGCGGTCGATCCCTTCCCTTTCGTGCCGACCACCCGCACCACGGCAAAGCGGCCGTCCGGGGCGCCCAGACGGTCCAACAAGCGTCGGGCACGCAGCGGGCTGGCCCGCGCGTGCTCGGGGAAAGCCTCCTTGCAACGGGCATAGCGCGACAGGTAGTCCTCAAGACAGGAAAGGGCGGAGAAAAACTGCGCTGCAGGCATGGCCGTCCGGTGCCTAAAGGGCCGCATACCGTTCGCCAACCAGGCGAGCGCTCGCCAGCGGAAGCATTTCCCCCTGGCCACCGCTCAGCGCCTGTCCGATCGGTTTCCCCTTGCGCAGGATGTAAAAGGGCACATGCTGCGCGAGCAACTCTGCCTGCACCGCTTCCAGCTCCTGCCATCCCCCGAAGGTCGCGCCATCGACCAGCACCACAACCGCACGCACCCCGCTGTAAAGGAGGTCCCGGAGCCCCGTGCGCACCCACGCTGGGTCGGTGGAGCAGGTGATCACGACCAGGCTGGTATGTCGCCCAAATCGGTTCGCTTCAGCGGCCAGCACTTCCGCCAGAGGCGTCGTGCCATGCGCACGGAGGATCGCTAGGCTTTCCAGGAAACGATAGAACTGCCGCGGTTCGCGTTCCGGAGGGATGACTTCGCGATACTGCCCCCACGCGATGAGGCCGGTGTTCCGCCGTTGCTGAAGGATGAAATGGCGACCGAGCGAGGCTGCGGCGGTGACGATGTATTCCTCGGTCGATTCTGGGGTACGCACTTCCTGGCCAACGTCCGGCGGGGGAGCTCCTCGCCACGCCTCGCTCCGCTGGATGCTCCGTTCCATATCCAGCACGATCCAGACGTCCGCCGTGGGGTCAAGCTCGAACTCTTTCACGATCAACCGCCTATGGCGCGCGGTAGACGGCCAGTGGATCCGGTTATAGCTGTCACCCGGCGCATAGTCACGCACCTCGGAGACGTTTGGGGTGACCTGATGGGTGCGGCGCCGGGTCGCAGTGCCTCCCGGAAGCTCCGCCGGAGCCAAGTGAAAACCGTAGATCGGTTCGGTCGCTGGGTACACCAGCACTTCCGAAGCGGCTGGAATGAGCTGCCGAAACAGAAACAGCCCTAGAGGGTCGCCTGTGGAGACCCGGATCGGCCCGAAGGTGTACTTGCCGCGCAACCGGCAGGTCGTGCGGGCCCACAGGCGCCGTCGCTCCCTTGGGGGGACGCTGGTCACAAAGCGGGCCGTGTGGCCCGGAAGGTCGTTGCGGTCCTCCACCTCAACCCAGAGCTTGGGCCAGGCACTCTGATTGTGCACCACCAAGCGCTCCTCGACCTCCTTGCCCACCTGGGCACGCGTGGTCCGCAGCTCTCGCCAGGCCGTCAGCCCACGCCGGTTCAGTTGCGCCCAAAGGTAACAGACCACCAAGAGTGCGGCGAGCAAGTAGAAGAGATGAAACAGGATTCGGTTGCCCGTCCCCTGGGCCATGAAAAACACGGCCACGGTAAACAAGAAGAGCAAGAGGGCACGCATCTCAGTCCTTGGCCTGCACGGGCACGGTGATGATCACCGCCGTGCCTTTCCCTGGGATCGATCGAATTTCCGTGCGCCCGCCAATCAGCCGCGCCCGTTCCTCCATGTTGAGCAGCCCAAAGCTTCCCCGCTTTTCGTAGTTGGCCCGTACCTCCTCCACGTTGAATCCCACCCCATCGTCCTGTACCCAGGCTACCAGGTTTTCCCCCTGTCGCGCAAGTCGCAACCAGATGTTCTTCGCCCGGGCGTGCTTGCGGGCGTTGTTCACCGCCTCTTGCATGATCGTGAATACGGTCGCCTCGATCTTTGGGTCAAGCCGACCGGAAAACCCGCTCGTATCCAGGTGCACCTGCACTCCCTCGGAGGCCGGGAATCGCTGCACGTACTGCTCCAGAGTTGGAACAAGCCCCTGGGTTTCCAGAATGACGGGACGAAGCTCGAAGAGCAGGGTGCGAACGTCCCAGGAAGTCTTGCGCGCAAGCTTTTCCAGGTTGTCCAGCTCCTCGAGCGCCTTCTCGGGGTCCTCTGCCAGCAAGCGCCGGATGTATTCGACGTTCATGGTGATTGCTGCCAGCGCCTGCGCCGGCCCGTCGTGCAGGTCGCGGGAGAGTTCCTTGCGTACGTTTTCCTCGGCCCGCACGATCTTGTCGCGTTCCTCGCGCAGATCCTGGTACAGCTGCGCGTTCTGGATGGCGATCGTGGCAAAGTGAGCGAGCGCCACCAGCTGTTCCAGGTCGGCGCGCGAATAGGCCTGCTCGTTGATCGAGCCCAGCACGATTGCACCGTAGTTGCGCAGGCCTGCACGCAGCGGCACACACATCCCGGAGCGGCAACGCTGCAGCGCCATCACCTGACGAAGCTCGACGTCGCGGCCCAGGTGTTCGAGGAGGGCGGGTTCGGCGGTGGCCAGGCAATTCGACAGGGTGCCGCCCACCAGGTAGACGCGCGTGTCGTTGTCCGCAACCCTCATCCCCGAGGAAGCAGCGATCGACAGCTCATCCTTCCCTCCGGTCAAGAGCACGATCCCCACGGAAAAGTCCAGCAGCCGCCGGCACTCCTGCAGGATCCCTTCCAGCACCTTCTGGTAGCTCAGGCTCACGCTGAGGGTATGGGACATCTCGTAGAAGGCGCGCGCTCGCTTGGCGGCACGGAGAAATCGGCTACGGAGATCCTCCAGCTGCAACGCCAGGTTACGCAGCTGTTCTGTCGCCGGCCGACCCACCTGTTCGGCGATCAGGCCCCCGAAAACGCCGATGGTCAGGATCGCCCCTGCAAACAGGCTAACCTGGAGGGGGTCCACCCGGCTGCCGGGCTGCAACTGGTCGCGCATGACCAAGAGCCCGTACCCAAGCAACGTCGCCAGGTTCAAGCCTAGCCCCGCTGCCAGCCCGAGCCGCAGGCTGATTGCCGTCACCGTGAACAGCAATAGCGGCAGGAGAGGACTGCGGGTCGCCCCGGTAAAAAAGAGCAACGCGAGGTCCAGCGCGACGTCGAGCGCAAAGGAGATTTGCACCAGCGCACGCAGGCCCCAGCGTCGCCATAGAAAAAGCGCCTCAAACCCGACCAAAAGCAGGTAAACCAGGAGAACGAGCAGCGGCAAAGCTGGCCAGGGGGAAAGGCCGCGAACGAACCAGAAGAGCGCCAGCAACCCCAGCGCCAACAGGACCCTGGTGCCTGTGAGCACCCAGTCGGCACGGCCGGATGGCTCCTGAACCACAGGGACAGAAACCTCATCGTCCATGATCCCATCCTCTCTCCGTCTCTCCGCGCAGCAGTTCCCACAGCAACATCTGACGGATTGCCGTGACCGCCGCCACCTGCTCTTGCCATTGCACTGCCAGGGCAACCGGCTTCCCCGGGCTGCTCCGCTGGACGAGCCGACGGTGGAGTGCCGCCTCCTGCTTCACATGATCCAAGAGCGTGGCGACGTCCTCCAGCGTCGCTCCCCGGGAAAGCAGGGTGCTCACAGCGCGCGCCAATGGCAACGCGGAGACAGGGAGCAACCCTTCAGTGGACACCAGCAGTCCCAGGCTTTCCAGCCGCGCGACCTGCTCCGAGGTCAGCCCGGCTTCTTCCGCAAAGCGCGAACGAAAGAGGCCCTCTGTGGCCGCACTCTCACCCCCTGGTCTGGGCGCGGAGGCCCCAGACTCCTCCGGAGGGCAGAGTCCCATCTCAGCGAGACGGCTACGGATGGCAGAGAGCGACAGTCGCTGCGCCTTCAACTGACGGATCAAGCGCAGGCGGTCTACGTACGATTCATCGAATTCCCCATACTTGCCACGGCGCGGCGGGTTGGGCAAAAGGCCTTGCTCGATGTAGTAGTGGATGGTCCGCACAGTCACCCCACTCCGTTCAGCCAGCTCGCCGATGCGCATCATCCCTCCTTATGCTGCCGCACTCAGCGGGTCCGATGGGTGCACCCGCACGATCCGTCCGTCCAGCAACTGCACTTCGTGGGAAGCCACAGCGGCTAGGTTTCGGTCGTGGGTCACGAGAAGCACCGTCTTCCCCAGGCGGTGCACCGCGGCCAGGAGCTCCAACACTTGCTGCCCGGAGGTACTGTCCAGGTTCCCTGTAGGCTCGTCGGCGGCAATCAACCAGGGATCGTGCACCAACGCCCGTGCCAATGCCACGCGCTGTTGTTCCCCTCCGGAGAGCTGCGCAGGGAGATGGTGCGCGCGATCGGCCACGCCCACCTGCTCCAGCGCTTCCCAAGCCAATGCGCGGCGCTGCGCCGCTGGGTGACACGGATTCAGCTCCAGCGGAAGCATCACGTTCTCCAGAGCGGTCAACGTCGGGATCAACTGGAAGAACTGGAAGACAATCCCCACATAGCGCCCGCGCCAGCGGGCAAGCTCTTCTTGGCCCATCCGATCCAGGCAAACGTCCCCCACCCACACCTCGCCTTCCGAAGCCCGGTCGATGCCCGTAATCAGGTTCAGGAGGGTTGTCTTGCCGCTGCCCGACGGGCCGACAATGGCCACAAATGCCCCCTGTGGGAGGTCCAGGTCGATGCCCTGTAGCGCGATACAGGCCACGCCTCCCTGTTGGTACCGCTTCGTCACCCGACTGAGGTGTATCCAGCCACGCTCCATGCGGAAGCCTCTGCGCCCGCCCGGAGAGCATTATACGGGATGCGACGAACCCCGTCAATGGCACCCGTTGGCAACGCAAAGGTTTCTGTGTTACAATCCCTGCATCCTGCAGGGAGACCATATGCCCCAGAGGAGGGTTCCATGGGCCCGACAGAGGCGCTTTTGCTCGGGATTGTCCAGGGTCTGACCGAATTCCTTCCCATCAGCAGCAGTGCTCACCTGGTGCTCTTGCCCGCCTGGTTGCACCGCCCTGGACCGCCACTCGTTTTCGATACCACCGTTCATCTGGGGACCCTAACGGCTGTCCTGGTAGCGTTCTGGTCGGAAGTCGGGGCCCTGGCAAGAGCCTGGTGGCAGGGCCTGCGAAGCCGCCGCCCCCTCACAAGCCCCACTTCGCGGCTGGCCTGGTGGCTGGTGCTAGCCACCCTCCCGGGGGCCACCTTCGGTTTCCTGTTTGAGGAAGCTCTCGAGCAGCTCTTTTCCAACCCACGGATGGTCGGCGGGATCCTATTGCTGACCGCGCTCTTGCTTTTCCTGGCCGAGCGCTGCTCCCAGCGGACCCGCTCCCTGGAGGAAACGCGCTGGACGGATGCGCTGTGGATTGGCATCGGACAGGCGGCAGCGATTGCCCCAGGGCTGTCCCGCAGCGGTACCACCATCGCCACCGGCATGCTGCGCGGCCTGCAGCGCGATGCTGCAGCCCGCTTCTCCTTCCTGCTCTCCATTCCCATCGTAGCAGGCACTGGAGTGTACCAGCTGCTCAAGGTGGCTGCAGCACCTACACCCATCTCCTGGTCTCCACTGGTGCTAGGCTTCATCGGCGCCGCGCTGGCCGGGTTTGCAGCGATCCGGTTCCTGTTGGCCTACCTGAGGCGCCGGCCGCTCTACCCCTTTGCGCTGTATTGCCTCCTCCTTGGCTTGCTTGCCTTGGTTATCCCTCTATGAGCAGTACCCCATCCCAGCCACACGGCCCCTTTAGGATGGCCGTTGCCCGAACAGGGCCCGGCCCAGCCGCACCAAAGTGGCGCCCTCCTCCACAGCAACGGGATAGTCGTCTGTCATGCCCATCGAGAGGTGGCGCCAGGGTGCCTCCGGGTAGCGCTCCCGTAGCCCGTCCCGTAACTGGCGCAGCTGGCGGAAAACCGGGCGCACCTCCTCGGGGTCGCGGCAGATTGGCGCCACCGTCATCAGGCCTTCCAGCCGCAGTTGCGGAAGGGAAAGGATGGCCTCCACTGCGCGATAGAGCGACGAAAGGTCGTCCAGGCGAAAGCCGAATTTGGTCGCCTCCCCACCGACATTCACCTCCAGCAGGACCGGCACCACCCGCCCCGCAGCGTCCGCCCGTCGGGCGAGGATCTGGGCCAGTTCCAGGCTATCGACGGAGTGGATGATGTCGAACAGGAGCAGAGCGGTTCCGGCCTTGTTCTTCTGGAGGTGCCCGACCAGGTGCCAGGTGACCCCCTGGAGGTCCCCGAGCTGCGAGCGTTTGTCCCGGGCCTCCTGGACCCGATTCTCGCCGATGTGGGAGAGGCCGGCCGCCACCGCCGCGCGGACCACCTCCGCGGGGAACGACTTGGTCACTGCCACGACAGTGACCTCGGCAGGATCCCGGCCAGCCCGCTGTGCCGCGGAAGCGATCGCCTGTTGCACCTCCCGCAGGCATCCCGAGACGCGGGAAATCCAGAGATCCAGGCCCCGTTCGCCCACCCTTTCCGCTCCTGGAATTCACCCGCCCCTGGCAAGGCCGATGGCCGCCCCAAACAGCCCGTTCAGGCGCCCCTCGCCCCGGAAGGAGAAGAAACGATCCGGGTGGCAGGCTGTGCACAGGCGGGCGACCTCGACATGCTCCCGGAGTACACCGGCCGCCAGTAGCACCCGACAGTTCGCTTCCCAGAGGTCCAGATAGGCGTGCCCGGGCCGACCCGGGCGCAAAAGGCCCTGGGCATCCTCCCACCCGTTCAGCGCAGCCAGCACCACCTCGCCCACTTCGTAGCAGCACGGGCCGATCGCCGGACCCAGCCCCACGCGGAGGTCCGCCGGCCGCGTGCCAAAGGCCGCCGTCATCGCCTCGACCAACCTCCGCGCGATCCCAGACAGCGTCCCCCGCCAGCCGGCGTGGGCCAGCCCAACAGCTCTCTGCCGCGGGTCGTAGGCCAGAACCGGTACACAATCGGCAAAGAAACCCAAGAGATACACCCCTGGGGTACAGCTGATCAGTGCGTCTGCCCCGTGCCCCTCTTCCCACCGGCCGTATGCCGCACTCGGAACCAGGACCACCTCGGCGCGGTGCACCTGCTTGGTGGGCACCAGCGCTTGCACCGGGACACCGAGCGCCGCCGCGAGATTCGCGCGCCCCGGGGAGTCAGGCCGCTGCACAGAGCCGAAGGATCGGTCAGAAATGCCGTGCACCAGTTCCGCGAAGGCCGAAAGGTTCCGAAAGCGCAGCAGTTCCAACCTTGACCTCCCCTGCAAGTGGGTCTATAATCCCCTCAGGATCGTCCCGCCTGGAGGGGAAAGAGATGCCGCCCCAGCAACGCCGAACCATCGCCCCGGAGGAACCGATCGAATGGGAGGACATCTCCCGCTCGGTGATCCTGCAACCGCGTTTGCCCCAAAGCCGGCCGTCTCCGGAGCAGGCCGCAGAGCTCCGGGAAGTCGAGCGCGCGGGCGGGACCCAGCTGACCTCGGAAGTGTACGGCTGCGGCTGCCTGATGGCCGTGGCGATGCTGGGGGCCTTGGTGACGCTGGTGCTCGCTGCTCTCATCCTCGCGGGCGGACCGGCGGGAGCCTTCGCCCGGGGGCTCATAGAGGGCCGTCTCTTCGAGGGACCAGCGCTTTCCCATGCCGAGGTGTGGAAAACGCTGATTCTCCCCAGCCTGGTCTGGATCGTGCTTGGAGCCCCAGTCATCTTCCTCGCGATTCGCCGTTGGCAACAACGCCATCGCTAGGTTGCCTCCCAGCTGCGCGCTCGGCCGATGGAACTTTCGTCATCGCCCGGGGTACGGGGTCGCCGTAGGTCTCGGTGTAGGAGTCTGCGGCGTCACCGGTGTGGTCGGCTGGGGATAGGGAGTTACCGGGGTAGGGGTACGCACCGTAGCTGTCGGTCCCGGGGCGCCGCGGGTCGGGGTGGGGGTAGGGGTCTGGGTTCGAGGAGTCGGGGAAATCGTCGGCACCGGCGTTGGCGTCACCCCGGCGAAGGGAGGCTCCGTGCGCCCCAGGGCCAGGTTGACCAGCTGGATGACATCCAGAACATCCGCACTGCCGTCCCCGTTCACATCGAGGGCCACGATCTCTTCGTCGTCGGCGATGTGCCGGCCCAGGACGATGTTCACCCCGCGCTGCACATCCAGGATGGTCACCTCACCGTCCCGGTCGACATCGCCGTCGTGCAGGAAGCATTTCTCACAGATGATCAGGTGGCCGTCAAAGATATACGCCGGTGGCACCTGAACCCGGTTCCCGTCCACGTCCGTCAGGATGGCCCGCGTGATCTCGATTTCCGCCCGGCGCCCGTCGCGCGCGCCCTCGTGGACCTCGAACAGCAGGCTCACGATCGGGCCCCGCCCCGGAGGGATCGCTTCCCCTTTCGGAGAGAACAAAAGGAGGCTGATCTGCCCTTTGGCGCTATCGATGACCGGCCCGGGGCGCGTCATCACGGCGCTGCGCGGGGTGAGATCCACCCCCGCCGCAGTCAGCAGGCTGGTATCGTAGCGGATGTCCAGCTGCAATCCAGCGACCCAGATCAGCGTGTCCGCATTGACGTATACACGAACCACCCGCCCTCCCACCGCTCGGGTATCCTGGACGCGAAGGGCATTGTCCTGAGGCCGCTCGTCCACCCGCATCACGGATCCCCACGAGGTCGTGAAGGTGTGGATGTCCTCCAGGTTTTCCTCCTTCGTCGGCAGCGGAGGCGGGGTGGGTGCAGGACAGGCCGGGCAGGTTGGGCAAGGTGTTGAGGTAGGGGGAGTCGTACGGGTGGGCGTAGCGGTCGGAGGGGTGCCGGTCACCGTCGGAGTAGCAGTCCCTGGGGTGGGAGTCCTGGTGGGGGTCGCGGTAGCCGTGGCGGTCGGGCTGGGGGTGGTCGTGCGGGTGGGCGATGGGCTGGGGGTGCTGGTGCGTGTTGGGGATGGCGTGGGGCTCGAAGTGGGCGTTGGCGTGGGAGAAGCGGTCGGAGTAGGGGTTGGGGAAGGGAGCCGCGTCGGCGTGGCCGTCGGCTGCAGCGAGGTTTCAGGCGGCTGCCCGCCTCCCAGCGCAGCGCCGTAGGTAGCGCTTTGCCGACAGGCCTCCTCCTTGAGCCCACGGGGCGGGCGCGGGGTGGGGGTAACCCGTGGCTTGGGGCCAAGGAGCACGAGCGGGTCCAGGTACCGAAGCGCTCCCTGCTCCGTGCCAAGCCACACCTCGCCCGGACGCGTGGCCACGACCACGGTCACGTTATCCGACGGCAGGCCGTCGGCCGGCCCGTAGCGCACCCATTGCCCACTCGCAGGCTGCAGCACGCTCACCCCGCCGCCCGGCAAGCCATAGGTCCCACACCAGATCCGCCCCTGCGCATCCGCGGCTACGCTCTGCACCCAGTTCGCCGCAAGGCCGCTGTTCTCCGCGTTATAGGTCGTCCAGGTACGGCCGTCGTAGACGCTCACACCGCCGCGCCAGGTGCCAGCCCAGATGCGCCCCTGAGGGTCGACCGCAAGGGACAGGACAAAGTCGTCTCCCAGGCCATCGGCACGGGTGAATGTACGCCACTGGTTCCCCAGGGCCGACAGCCGGCTCACGCCGCCCCCTTCGGTCGCGAACCAGTAGTTGCCCGCGTCGTCGATGGCGATCGACGTCACCACATCCCGCGGCAACGGGGAGTTGCTGCTGTTGAAGGTGATCCAGGAGCTGCCCGAAAAGGCGCTCACCCCTCGCGAAGTCCCGAACCAGATCGTTCCCTGGGCATCCACCGCGATCGCGCGCACCCAGTTCGAGGCCAGGCCGTCCTTCTCGGTGAACACCGTCCAACCGTGCTCGTCCAGACGCGCTGCCCCGCCACCCTGGGTACCGAACCAGACCGCCCCCCGGGTGTCCGCGGCAATGGCGGTGACCCAGGGATGGGGCAGTCCGTCCGCCTCGGTATACACCGCCCAAGCATCGTCCCCCGGGTCGAGATCATCGTTCAGCGTGAGCACACCGACCCCCTGGGTTCCCCCGAACCAAATGCGTCCCTGACCGTCCCGAGCGACTGCCCAGACGGCGCGGCCCCCCAATCCCTCACCGAGCAAGGGCGGCATCACCCAGCCGGCCTCCAGCCCCGCGGGTTGCTCCACAGGAAGCGTTGGGCCGGGGGACAAGGGGCTCTGAGGCACTCCGGGCTGGCGGTTTTCCTGCGCAGAAGTGGGCGACGCCGGTGCGGCCGGCCCAACGGGCGCCGGGGTCGGCCAGGCTGGCAGGGTCGGGGGCTCCAGCGCCATCCCCGCGACGCGCCGCTCTACTTGGAAGCGGAGCTCCTGCCACGGGTTCCCTTCTTCGTAGAACCAGTGCCAAGGCTGCTCCAGCAGATCATACTGCACCACATAAGCCCCAGCGCGCAAGGGTGCCCCCAGGAGGAAGGTGAAGGTATAGACCTCCCCTGGACGCACCTCCTCCTGCAAGGGGAGGAATAGCGCTTCCCCGGAGGATCCAGGCGGCTCCCCCGCAACGACGGCTTCAGCCACTCGAAAGCCCAGGCCGACCTTCCCCTCCATCCAGGTTTCCCAACCATCGTTGCGCACCGGGAGGCCCACGGCGTAGGTTTGCCCGGCTGTCAGCACTTCTGGAAGCATCGGGCGCAGAAACGTCGCCCGGTGCTCGTTGGTGCCCCCGAGCTCATGGCGCATCAGGTAGAAGAAGGTGTAGGCATCCACGACCTGGTAATCCCGCTCCGGGTGCAAGCGACGCAACTCTGCCGTCAGGTCGTGCAAGAAAGACGGAGAAACGAATACACAGCGGAAGGCAAGAAAGACCGGCCCGCCGTTCCCGTGGTCCTCCCGGTATTGCTCGTAGGCCCGGTCCACCTGCTCGATCCACGCCTCGAGCGAGTCTTCGTGGCTCATGCCATAGTGCGGAAACGCCGTCAGGGGCGTATTCCCCTGCAAACGAGGCCACGCCCCGACCAGGTGGTGCCAGTTCACCGTGATGCCATCCGCAGAGAAGGTCCGGTAGAGGTCGACTACCTCGTCGGGCGCTTCTGCCCCCTTACCGTTCAGGAAAAAGCCGGTGATGGACAACCCAGTCCTGCGGAAGTAGCGCTCGTTATGTTTTTTCCAGGAGGGCCGAAGGGCCTCCGGAAGCGCTTCCGGGTTCAGGTACCCGGCTCCGCTGTCTGCGGCGACAAAGCTGTCGTTTGCGCTCCGGGTGCGCAGCAGGTAATGCAGGATATCCGGGAGGATCTCGATGTGCTGCGGGTTGATCCCCCAGGCGAGCGGCAGTTCGCCCCGACGTGCGTCCTCCCAAAACTCGGGCATCAGCGTATAGAGCGGCTGGGCAAAGTCGTAATCGCCCATGTAGTAGAGGAGATAGGTCTTGGCCGCAACTCGGTCGCCTTCGAGCAAGCCCCGAGCCCGCAGCTCGTCCGGTGTGGGGCCTGCCGGCCGAGGAAATGCGCTCGGGAAGGGTGCCTGGCTGTGGAGGGAAGCATTGGCCATATCCAGGCCAAAAACGTCCCCCAGGACGCCGGTAAAGTACGCCCCGTAGCTCGAGGCCAGCCAGGCCATCTCCCATTCCCCCTCTACCGGCTGATGCTTTCCCCCGCTTGAGCCGGCATTGCTATACTTGTCCCACCAGGGCACGAATCCCCAAAGGGCGATCATCTCATCCCCGGCCCGGCCCCGCGCTTCGGAAAAGATTTCTTCTAGGACGGCCCGGTCCCGGCCAAGCGGTTGGTCTGGCTCGTCGACCGGTGCTTCATCCGGCCACGGGGAAAGATCGAAAACGAAAGCGCGGTGTTGCACCAGATAATCGCGCGCCAGGGCGGTCGCCACGCCGCCTGGTTCTTTGCCCTGTTGGAGCAACACCGCAGGCCAGCCGTCTTCGATGTAGGCCAGCAGCAGAGGGTTCGCGCGGCCGCTTTTCAGGTACTCCTCCATCGCCCAGCGGTAGGCTTCTTCCTTGGTCCGAAAGCGGCCGCTCAGGTCCAGCACCACCGGCAGCACGCGGGAAACGGTATCGAAGAGCTCGCTTCCCCTACGCAACACCGCGGCGTCCTCCACCCCTGCCGCAGTGGTGGCCACGTTCAGCGTGGCCGGAACGGCATCGTCCCACACGACCAGCCCACGCAGATCGTCCCGAAAGGTGCGGAGGAGGGCATCCAGGTCCGGGATCGGCACCAGCGTATACCGCTCGAGCCACTCCCCCGGCTGCCGGAACGTTTCCAACCAGTAATCGTCTACCCCGGTGGCATGGTAGACGTAGAGCCTTGGGCCCTGGCGGTTCACGATCCCCTGGAGCGTTGCGACCAGCACGGCCAAATCGTAGTCGCGTAACCGCTCAGAGGCGCTTTTCCCTTCGATCCCCCGGCCGGGCGGTTCGTCCTCGAAGGCGTGGCGGAGGTCGAAGGTATAGAGGATCTGGGCCTGCTCGGGTGGAGAGGAAGGAGAGAAGGGAACCGCGCCGATCGAGCGGGGAAGAGCGTAGAGGCCGGCGAGCAGCACCAGCAGGAAGCCAATTCCCAGGAAACCCCTCCCTTTGGCTCGTGCGAGATGTTCACGCCAAAGCCTGCCCACCGCTGCCTCCGTTCGTCCTCTGCCCGGAATTCTACACCAAAGCCGGGGGGCTGTCAACGCACGAGGAGCACACGATCACCCTCCTGCAAGCCGGCGATCACCTCGCAGGAAGCCGCGTCCATCCAACCTACCGTCACCGGCACCCGTTGTCGTCGACGTCCCCGCAGCACCGTCACGTAGTTGCGTTCCCCCACGCGCTCCAATGCCGCGCGGGGCACAAGCAGCACCCCCTCCCGCTCTTCGGTGACGATGGTGACGCTGGCGGCCATGCCCAGGCGAAGGGGAAGATCCGGCGGCGGGTCCACGCGGATGCGCGTCAGGTAGGTCGCGCTCCCGCGGTCGAGGGTGACCGCGGGAGCGATTTCCTCCACCACGCCGGGGAGCGGCCGGCCGGGGAAGGCATCCAGGGTCACCGTGACCCGCTGGCCGGGAGCGATTTGCCCTACGTCGATCTCGTCCACGTGCGCCTGAACGTAGAGCTGCTTGAGATCGGCCAGACGGACGAGCTGCGCGTACACGCCCACGAGTTCCCCTTCGCGCACCGCCACGTCGATCACCGTCCCCGCAAAGGGAGCGCGAACCGTCGCCCGCTCCAGCTCCAAGCGCGCCTGTTCCAGGGCGAGCTCGGCCCGGCGCACTTCCAGCCGGCGAAGCTCGACCTCGCGAGGCGGCCTGCGCAGTTCGGCCAGGTTCGCCAGCGCCCGGGCAAGCTGCGCTTCGGCCACAGCCAACTCCTCGGCCCGGGCGCCTCCCATGAGTTCTTGCAGGCGCGCGCGTGCTTCGCTCAGACGTGCCCGGGCGGCCGTCAACTGTGCCTGGCGCTCGCGCAACGCTTGCTCGTAGGTGAGGCGCGCCTGCTCTGTGGCCGCCTGGGCATTCTCTACCCCCCTCCAGGCAGCCGCTTCGGCATCCTGCTGGGCCTGGCTGAGGATCACGCCCCGTTGTCGCAGCGCTTCGTTCTCCCAGTAGATGCGGCTGTAAGCATCCTGCGCATCCCGCAGCTCGTTGGCCGCCTGTTCCCATCGGAGGCGGGCTGTCTCTACCGCCAGCGCAGTACTGCTTTCGGTGGAATCCAGCGCCGCTTGCGCCTGCACGACCTGCTCGCGGGCAATCGTGAGCTCCACTTCCTGGGGCCCCCGGTGCAGGGCGTCTAGCCGAGCCTGGGCCAGGCACCATTCGGCCTCTGCGGCCGCGATCTCCTCCGCCAGAGGCCGTTCCTCAGCCTCCGCCAGGCGCAGGCGGGCAGCCTCGAGCTCCAACGAGGCGATCTCTACCTGGAAACGTTGCGCCTCCGCTCCAATGGTGAGGAGGACAGTTCCCGTGATCACCTGATCCCCCTCATGGACGCGCAGCTCATCCACCGGGCCAGAAATCCAGGCCGTGAGCAACGCCTCGCGGGCCGACACGACCGTCCCCGGCGCGACCACCTGCCCGCGAATGGTACCGCGGCGCACGACGGCGGTGGGCACAGCCCGCGTCCCCTGCCAGATCCACGCACCCACGCCAAGGAGCAGCAAAAGCACCGCCGTGCCCCAAAGGACCAGCCGCCTCTTCCGTCTTGCCGTGTCCATCGGGGACCTCCTGCTGGATTTGCAAATTCCCGGCCTATCTGCTATAATCTCGCTGACCAGGGCAGGCTTCTTTGAGGAGGAATGGTTCGATATGGCCCATACTCGTTCTGCTTTGAAGCGTATCCGCGTAGCCCAGCGCCGTCGCCGGCGCAATCAGATGATCCGATCGCGGGTCAAGACCCTGATCAAGAAAGCACGCGCTTTGATCGCCTCCGGGGACCTGGAGGGAGCGCGGCTGGCGGTCGGCGATGCGATCAGCGCCCTGGACAAGGCCGCAGAACGGGGCGTACTGCACCGGAACAATGCGGCGCGTCGCAAGTCCCGCCTGATGCGGCGGTACAACGCGGCTTTTCGGCAGGCCAGCCCCGCAGCGTAGCGTGGAGTCTTCCGATCCGCCCCTGGCCCGCGGGGGCGGATCTTGTTGTCCCCAGAACAGAGCTTCTCAAGCGCGGCTCTGTGCGATTTCAACAACCAGGAGCTCGAGGGCGACCTCCCCTTCGCGCTGCCCGGTCTTGATGGCCCAATCGGCCTCGACCAGCCGCTCGTAGATGCGCTGAAGCTCCTCCTGCCGAAACAGGCGGCTCTGCTCGAGCAGGCGTTCGGCGACAAAGCGCGGCACGCGGAGGATGCGAGCGACTTCGTCGGGACTCCGGATCCCCGGCGGGAGCCCCTTGACCTGCCCGAGCAGGCGGAACTGTCGCGCGACCATCGCCAGGATACCCAGGGGATGCTCCCCCGATCGGAGCAGGCGATGCAACTCCACGAACGCCCGCGCGCGCCTGCGGTGGCCCAGGGCGTCGACCAGGGCGAAGATGTCGCTCAACCGGGCTTCGCTGGCCAACTCGGCGACCAGGCGTTCGTCGATCTTGCCCTGAGGGCCCACATAGGTCACGAGTTTCTCGATCTCGCGCAGGAGCACCCCGGTATCGTCGCCGACAGCAGCGGCCAGGAGCTCGCAGGCAGCAGGGGTGATCTCGGCTCCCTCACGGCGGACCCGGCGCGCGATCCAGGCGGGAAGTTCCCGCTCGCGAGGGGGCGCGAACTCGCGCACCTCGCCGACCTGCTTCACCAGCGCGACCAGGGGGTGATCTGCAGGCAGCGCCCTGGATTCCCGAAGGATCAGCACCGTGGTCGGCGCAAGGCGCGGCAGGTAGTCGCTCAGGCCGTGCAAGAGCTCGCTTTCCTTGCGCTCCAGCCGGCCGGCCAACCCCTCCACTAGCACCACGCGGCGGGGCGAGAGGAAGGGAAGCGCCTGACAATGCTCGACCAGCGAGGCGAGCGAAAGCTCCGCTCCGTCCAGCCGCGTGAAGCCCAGGTCGGCCGCCTCGGGCGAGAGCGTCTCCCGGCGCAGTTCGGCGAGCGCTTCCTCGCACGCTACCCGGTCGTCGCCGTGAAATAGATAGACCACCTTTCCCCTCGCTGGCAAGGGAAAAACCCCGCCGTGCCGTACACCGGTTGAGTTCTAAACCTGAACTCACAACGTGGGAGCCGGTATGACGGTTTTGTGCTTCTGCACCGGGCCCTGCCCATCCAGCCTGCACAGCCCCGTCAGGGACTAGCCCCCTATGTGGTAGGTGTTGGCTCAGAACTTGCCGCCGGCGCGACGAGCACGGCAGGGTTTCTATTCCTATTGTACCACAAACCGGGCAAGTGTGCAAATGCCCCGCGGAGACCACGTCCAAGGAGCACCCAGGGGCAAAGCCGGTGGGCAGCAAGTTGCCTCTGGCAGCCAGTTGCGCTATAATCACCCTAAAAGGAGCCCAAGGAGGCTATCGATGAGCGAGCCAGAGTCACCGGCGCCGGTCTGCCCGGAGTGCGGCGAAGAGCTTTGGTACGACGAAGAGTACGAATGCTGGGTGTGCGACAATTGTAACCTCGAATTCTACGAAGAGGACTGGGAAGAAGAGGAGGAAGAGGAAGAGGAGGACGAGATATAGAGGACTCCATTCCCCCAGCGCTCCATCGAAGGGCCGCACCGGAGCAACTGGAAGCGATTGCCGCGATCCCCAGAAGCACTCTTCGGAACCCTTCGCGCAAGCGCGATTGGCTTTGACAGATCGCCCGGCAGCGGGTATGATGTTGCGCCGATGTGCCAAACTTTGCTCTTTTGGAGAGCTGGTGCAAGGAGGAAGTAGGGATGAAAAAGTGGGTGTATCGGTTCACGGAAGGCAACGCATCCATGAAGGATCTCCTCGGGGGCAAAGGCGCCAACCTCGCCGAGATGACCCGGGTAGGCCTGCCAGTTCCGCCGGGGTTTACCATTACCACCGAGGCCTGTAACGCCTACTTCGATGCCGGGGAACAATTCCCCGAAGGGATGTGGGAGCAGACGCTGGAAGCGCTCCGCTGGGTCGAGGAACAGACCGGCAAGCGGTTCGGCGATCCCGCCAATCCGCTCCTGGTCTCCGTGCGCTCGGGCGCACGCGCCTCGATGCCTGGCATGATGGACACCGTGCTCAACATCGGATTGAACGACGAGACGGTTGTGGGGCTGGCTCGCCTGACCGACAACGAGCGTTTTGCCTACGACGCTTATCGCCGGCTGCTGCAGATGTTCGGCCGCATTGTCAAGCACATCGACGGCAGCCGCTTCGAGCAGATCCTGGATCGCTACAAAGAGCGCACCCCTGGGCGACAGGACACCGATCTCACCACCGAGATGCTCAAAGAGATCGTCGCCGAATTCAAGCAGCTCTACCAGGAAGCGGTCGGGGAACCCTTCCCCCAGGACCCCTACGAGCAGCTGCGCGAGGCGATCATGGCCGTTTTCCGTTCCTGGTTCGGCAAGCGGGCGGTGGACTATCGCAACGCCCAGGGCATCCCCCACAGCTGGGGCACGGCGGTCAACATCGTCACGATGGTGTTCGGGAATATGGGCTCGGATAGCGGCACCGGCGTGGCTTTCACCCGCGATCCGGCGACCGGCGAGAAGGTGCTCTTTGGCGAGTACCTCGAGAATGCCCAGGGCGAGGACGTGGTCGCGGGCATCCGCACGCCGAAAAAGATCGCCCGCCTAGCGGAAGAGATGCCGGCCATCTACGAGCAGTTCCGTCAGGTCGCCGAGCTGCTGGAGCGGCATTACCGCGATATGCAGGACATGGAATTCACCGTGGAGCGCGGCAAATTGTGGATGCTCCAGACGCGCGCCGGCAAGCGTACGGCCGCGGCCGCGGTCAAGATCGCGGTCGACATGGTGCGGGAAGGACTGATCACCAAGGAAGAAGCCATCGCGCGCGTCAACACCTTCCAGGTTGACCAGCTCATGCATCCGCGCTTCGACCCCAAAGCGAAGGAGCGGGCCTACGAGGAAGGTACCTTCCTGGCGCGCGGCCTCAACGCATCGCCAGGTGCCGCTTCCGGTTTGGCGGCCTTTGATGCCGACACTGCTGAGGAATGGGGGCTCGCGGGAAAGCCGGTCATCCTGGTGCGCCCGGAGACGTCCCCAGACGACGTGCACGGCATGCTCCACTCCCGCGGCATCCTGACCCAACGGGGCGGCGCGACATCCCACGCGGCCGTGGTCGCTCGCGGCCTTGGACTTCCCTGCGTGGCGGGATGCGAGGCGATCCGCGTAGACGAGAGTGCGCACCTCTTTACCGTCGCGGACCGGGTCATCCGAGAGGGCGATACGATCTCGATCGATGGCACCACGGGCGAAGTGTTTGCCGGGGCGATCCCCACGATCGCGCCCTCCTTCGAGGAACAGGCCGACCTGCGTCAGCTGCTCGAGTGGGCGGACGAGATCTGCGCCCGCGAAGGGCTGCGCAGCGGCCCCCCCGGTTACCCCACCCGCGGCCTGCAGGTCTGGGCCAACGCCGACTACCCGCGCGATGCGGAGCGTGCCCGCGCCTTCGGAGCCAAGGGAATCGGCCTGTGCCGCACGGAGCATATGTTCTTCGAGGAGGACCGTTTGCCCATCGTCCAGCGGATGATCCTGGCTGAGACCGAAGAGGAGCGCCAGGCCTGCCTGGACCAGCTATTGCCCGTCCAACGGAGCGACTTTGAAGGGATCTTCCGCGTGATGGACGGCCTGCCGGTGATCATCCGGTTGATCGACCCTCCGCTGCACGAATTCCTTCCCTCCTATGAGGAGCTGCTCGTCGAGGTCACCGAGCTGCGGCTGCGCGGCAACGATCCTCAGAAGTTGGCGGAGAAGGAACGATTGCTCAAGGCCGTGGAAGGGATGCGGGAGATGAACCCCATGCTGGGGCTGCGCGGCATCCGTTTGGGGATCATGTTCCCGGCCATCACCCAGATGCAGGTCCGGGCGATCTTCGAGGCCGCCTGCAACGTGGCCCAGGAAGGGATCGTGGTCAAGCCGGAGGTGATGATCCCGCTCACCGGGCACGCGAACGAGTTGAAGGTGACACGCGAGATCCTGGAGCCGATCGCCAAGGCCGTCATGGCGGAGAAGGGCATCCAGATCGACTACAAGTTCGGCACCATGATCGAGATCCCGCGGGCGGCGATCACCGCGGACCAGGTGGCCGAGTACGCCGAGTTCTTCTCCTTCGGCACGAACGACCTGACCCAGACCACCTTTGGCTACTCCCGTGACGATGCCGAGGGCAAGTTCTTGCTCCAGTACGTCGAGCGGGGCATCCTGCCGGAGAACCCCTTCCAGGTCCTTGACCGGGACGGGGTGGGTTTCCTGGTGCGGCTAGGGGTCGAGCGGGGACGCAAGACGCGCCCGGACCTGGAGGTAGGGATCTGCGGCGAGCACGGGGGCGACCCGCGGTCGATCGAGTTCTGCCACGAAGCCGGCCTGAACTACGTCTCCTGCTCGCCTTTCCGCGTGCCGGTCGCGCGCCTTGCCGCCGCCCAGGTGGCCCTGGGAATCCCGCAGCAGAAGGAAAAGGAATAGACGGCCCGGCAACGGTAGCCCCCGGCTCCGCGGGAACATTCCTGCGGAGCCGGATTTTTTCGCCCGTCTGCAGCAGCCACGCCCGCGTGCGAAGGCCCGCCGTCGCCAACCTGCCTCCTTGTGGCAGGAGAGGGGAATGTGCTTCTTACGCCGCGCTATCCTCAAAAGCGCGCGTGGGCCCATTTGTTTTGGCAATAGAATCGTGCTATAATAAGACGGAGATTCGGCTCCACGGTTCGCCCACAAGGAGGAGCGATGACCCGCCTGAAGGCTTCTTCCGGCCAGTTTGGGCTCATCGGGGGCATCTGTCGGGCAACCAGCGACAGCATCCTGGTGGTGGAACCGGGGCCGGCCTCATTCGCGGCACGGCGGAAGGGCAACCTCTATCTTCTGGCGGAGCCTGGGCTGGAAGGGGTGCGGAGCGCGCTCGTGCTGCGCCAGGTATTGTCCGAAATTTCCCAGGCTTACTACGATTGCCCCTCCCCGAGCATCACCACTTGCCTCAACCGGGCGATCCAGCAGGCGAACCGCAGCCTGGTTCAGCGTAACCTGGAGGTCTCTGCCCACGAAAAGGTTACCGTCGGCGTCACGTGCGCCGTCGTCCGGGGGCAGGAAGTGTTCCTGGCCCAAGTGTTGCCTGGACAGGCCTACCTCGTGCATCAGGGACGCCTGAGCGCTTTTCCCCTGCATCCCTCGTGGAGCCCGGAGAACGCCGCGCTCCCTGCAGCGACGCGCCTGCTGGCGCTGGGGTGGGAGGAAGAGGTGCGCCCGGAGTTCTTTCACAGCGCGCTCTCCCCTGGGGACGTGCTGTGCCTGTGCAGCAGCAACATCGGCCGCTTCCTCGGCCGGGAAGAAGCGGAGCAGCTGCTGCTTTACCAGGAACCGGGCGATGTGGTGGAGCAGCTCTACCGGCGGCTGCATGCCCAGGGTTTTACCGACGCGCACGCGCTGGTGGTGTGTCTGGAGCTGGCGGCCGGCGGTGCCGCCGCGCCCTGGTGGAGCGCGAGGGGATTGCAGGAGCGCGCTCGCCTGGCCCTCGAGACCATTGCGAGCTGGGCTTCGTTCCTGGGAACCGAGGCACGTCGGCTGTTTGTCTCTCCCCGCCCTGCGCCTCCAAAGCCTGCCGCGCGTCGGGCCCCGGCTCGCCCGGAGCCGGGCCCTGAGGTCCCCTCCCTGGCGCGCCCCAAGCCCGCGGCGCCGTGGTGGAAATCCCTGGCCGAGGCGTTGCGCCCTCAGGCCGGCCTGCCTCGGGTCGAGCGCCCCCGGCTACGCATCCGCCCGGCCCGGGAAAAACGCCGGCTGCTGATGCCGTTCCTCCTGGGCCTGGGCGCGGTGCTCGTGTTGGCGTTGCTCATCGGCCTTATTGCCCAGCAACAGCAGCGGACCCAGGACGCACGCACCTTCGCCGCGATCGCGGAAGCGGAGCAACTGGTGACCCAGGCCACGCAGACGCGCGATCTGGCGAACGCCAATGCGCTACTGAACCAGGCGGAGCAGCGGCTCTCCCAGGCCCAGGCCAGCCGTCGCACCCGCATCGAACTGGAACGTGCCCTGGCGGCGGTGCGGGTTACCCGGGACCAGATCAACCAGGTGCTCCGGATCGCTCCGGAAGAGTTGGTGCCGCTCATCCGTTCGGAGACGCTGAGCGCCACGGTCGCGGCAGCCGGCTTCGGCGGCGGGTGCGCTTCCGGCTGTCTCTGGCGCGACCTGGTGGTGTTGGACTATGCGCTCTTTTTGCTCGAGGAACAGCATGGGACCGTCTATGTCTCCACGACTCGCGAACTGCGAGCACTCCTTGGACCCGGGGCACGCGACGGGCCGCCTACGGAACCGATCGTGGCCATTGCCCGTCTGGAGCGCCCGGCAGATTGCAGCCTCCCGGACCAGCCGCCGATTGTCCCCTGGCTTGCGGCCGTGGATGCCGCCCGTCACCTGTACCTCTACCGCCAGGGCACCTGGGAAACGTACGAACTGAGCGGAGAAGGCTCGTGGAAGGCGCGCGCGGTACGCCTGGAGGGCTTTCAGGGCAACGTCTACGTGCTGCGCGGCGGACCAGGACAGATCCTGAAGTTCCCGTGCAACGCCTACGCCTTGCGCATCGAGTGGCTTCAGCAGGCCGAAGCGGACCCCCAGGGCGGACCGGCCGAGCGAGCGGTGGATCTCGCCATCGATGGAGCCATCCACTTGCTGCAGCCGGATGGTTCCGTACTCACCTTCCGGGGAGGCCGGCAGGAAACCGCACTCAGCTACCAGGTGTATCCGAGCCCGATCTCCCCGGTGGCCATCTATGCCGATCCGGACACGACCTACGTCTATATTGCCGATCGACGCGGCCGCATCCTCCAGTTGCGTAAGGAGGGGGCACCGGTACTGGTGCAACAGATCCGAGGCCCTTCGGACGACGATCTGCTCTACCTGCAAGCGATCGCGGTACAGGAGTCTCAAGGCGTGCTCTACTTGCTGACCGAGCGTGGCCTATTTCGGGCTCGCGTGCCGCTGATCCCGAACCCGGTGCCTACCCCCAAGCCTACAAAGACCCCGTGAAAGGAACCCGGACCGATGGCCCCAGTCGGCGAAACCCTGCGTGAGCGACGGGAAGCGTTAGGCTTGGCCCTGGACGACGTCTCCCGGCAAACCCGCATCCGCCGGGAGTATCTGGAAGCGCTCGAATCCGCACAGTATGACCGGTTGCCGGCAGATGTGCAGGTCCGCGGCTTTCTCCGCGCCTACGCGCAGCTCTTGGGACTGGAGCCACGGGAAATCGTGCACGCCTACGAACAGGAGCGCGGAAAGCCGGAACTGGTCTCCATCGCCCCCGTGAGCACCCCGCCGCGCGTGCGCTCCTGCGTCCTCCCGAGCGTGGGCATCGTGCTTTTCGCTACGGTCGCCATGGCGGCGTTTGCCATCTGGGTCTATTACGGCTGGCTCCACCCGGCGACCATCCCGCCGACGGCCACGCCGAGGCCACCAACGGCCACCCCCCTTCCGCCTACGTTCACCCCTCCCGCGGCGCCGTCGACATCCGCGCCGACTCCTACGCCGCGCAGCTACCGCGGGCTGGAAGCCGTTTTCCAGCTCAGCGCCCCCTGCTGGGTCCGGGTAGTGTCGGATGGCGTGCAGGTCTTCCAGGGAACCCTTCCGGAGGGCTCGACGCGCACCTTTACCGCGACCCAAGAACTTCAGGTGCGATTCGGGAACGCGGGCGGGGTGCGGGTCATCTTGAACGGGCAGGACCTTGGGATCCAAGGAGCCCCGGGCGAGGTCGTCAACCGGATCTGGAGAGCGCAACCGTGATCCTGCGGGTCGCCCTTGCGCAGATGGAGGTGGCCATCGGAAGGCCAGAGGAAAACCTGTCCCAGGCCACCGAGATGGCGCGGCGCGCCGCCGATGCGGCCGCCGACCTTCTGCTTCTCCCGGAGCTCTGGCTCACCGGTTACGACCTCGAAGCTACCGAGCGGCACACGCGCGAATTCCCCGAGTGGTTGGAGCGGTGGGCGGAACTCGCGCGCCAGTTCAAGATGGCGATGGCCGGATCGGTGCTCGCGAACGACCCGGCCGGCCGGCCCACGAACACGGCCATCCTGCTCTCCTCAGAAGGGCAACTCGTTGGCCATTACCGCAAGATCCACCTCTTCGGCACGCTGGGCGAGGTGCAGCACCTGGTACCCGGCGATGAGACCCCGTCCTTTGCTCTCCCCTGGGGGACGGTTGCCCTGGCGATTTGCTACGACCTGCGTTTCCCAGAGCTCTTCCGCCGCTACGCCGACCAGGGAGCGGAGCTGGTGCTTCTGCCCTCAGAATGGCCTCTGCGCCGTCTGGAGCACTGGCGGATCCTGCTCCGCGCCCGCGCGATCGAAAACCAATGGTACCTGCTCGCCTGCAACAGCGTCGGCCGCGGGCCGGGCGAAACGGTCTTTGCGGGGCATTCCGCCGTGGTGGGTCCTTGGGGCGAGCTGCTCGTGGAAGGCGGGGAACAAGCCGACCTCCTCCTGGCGGAAATCGACCTGGAGGAGGTCGCTCGGGTACGCAAAGCCTTTCCGGTGCTGCGCGATCGGCGACTCTAGACCTCGGCTGCGAGTCTTTTCCTCAATTCCGTCGGCGCCCACCACCGACCAGCGAGAGAAAGTAGAAGAGCTGCATCACCGCGGTCAATAGCGCGGCCACATAGGTCCAAGCCGCTGCCCGCAGGACCTTCTGTGCCCCCTCAACTTCTTCCGGGACCACAAGGCCGCTTTCGCGGAGCATATTGAGCCCGCGCCGGCTGGCATCCAGCTCCACCGGGAGGGTGACCAGGTAGAACAACGCGGCGGTGCTGAAGAGCAGGATCCCTGCCCAGGCCAAGCCACCGAAGCGCAGGAGCACCCCGATCAGTACCAGCCAGGGGCCGGCCGTGGAGCCGATGCTGGCCACCGGCACCAGGGCAGCCCGAAGACGCATCGGCGCATAACCGCTATGCACCTGCTGGGCGTGCCCTACCTCGTGAGCGACGATCCCCAGGGCAGCCACGGAGGGCGTGCGGGCAACGGGTGCGGACAGGCGCAACGTATCCGTGCGAGGGTCGTAGTGGTCCGTCAGCTGGCCGGGTGTCCCTTCTAGGCGCACCGAGCCGAGGTCGTTGTAGATCAGCAGGTGTTGCGCGGCCTCGGCGCCTGTCACCCCCCGCGCGTTGCGCACGCGCGAATAGCGGCCGTAGGCATTGCTCACCATCAGCTGGGCTATGAGCCCCAGGAGCAACGCCGGCCCAACGAACAAGAGGTAACGTGGGTCGAAATACCAGAACATCGCTCTACCTCCGCCGGCCCAAGAGCGCCCCACAGACGCCGGCACCCATTTTATACGTTTCCCGCGTTGGAATGTTGCCAGTTGCGCATTAGAAAGCGATTAGAACCAGCCGAGCACCTGGAGCAGTTCCTCGTGCACCCGGCCGTTCGAGGCCACAATCCGATCGTCGTGCACGTCCCACGACCGGCCTGCGGGACCGCTGACGCGTCCCCCGGCCTCGAGGACGATCAGCCCACCGGCCGCCACATCCCAAGGCTTCAGCCCCATTTCCCAATGCGCCTCTTGGCGCCCGGCCGCCACGTAGCACAGGTCGAGCGCGGCCGACCCGCTCCGCCGGATGCCCGAGACCACGGGCATCACTCGTGCGAACTCTGCCAGGTTGTTGTCGGGACGCGCGGCCTTGTCGTAGGGGAAGCCGGTGCTCACCAGGCTTTCGGCGAGCCGGTCGCGTGCGGAAACTCGGATGGGCTGCCCGTTCAGAAAAGCCCCACCGCCTCGCGTGGCCCAGAAGCATTCCCGACGCACCGGTTCGTAGACCACGCCCACGAGCGGCTCCTCCCCGCACCACAGGGCGAGCGAGACCGCGTAGTGGGGATATCCGTGGACATAGTTGTGCGTGCCGTCCAAAGGGTCGACAAACCACCGAAACGGCGCCCCACGCACCTGCCCCAAACCTTCCTCGGCCTCGATGTCGTGATCCGGGAAAGCCTCCCGCAGTACCCGGACGATCAATGCCTCCGATGCCCGATCGACCTGGGTGACCAGCTCTTGGGCACCCTTCTGCGTTTCCGCCTTGGGCCTCCGAGCCTGGCGCAAAAGCAACCTCCCGGCCCGGCGGGCCAGGACAATGGCTAACTCCAGTGCCCCCTCCAGCGTGCGCAATTCCCCCTCCTCCTACGGGAACTGGCGGACGAAACGCAGGTCGCCGGAGAAAAAGACCCGGATGTCGTCGATGCCGTATTTCAACATCGCGATCCGTTCCGGACCCATCCCAAAGGCGAAGCCGCTCACGCGGTCCGGGTCGTAGCCCCCGTTGCGCAGCACGACCGGGTGCACCATCCCCGCGCCCATGATTTCGACCCAGCCGGTGTACTTGCACACCCGGCAGCCCGCGCCCCCGCACAGGACGCAATCCATATCGACCTCGACGCTGGGCTCGGTGAAGGGGAAATAACTGCAACGGAAGCGGACGCGCCGCTCCGGCCCGAACATCCGCCGGGCGAACTCGGCGATCACGCCCTTGAGATCGGCCATGGTGATCTGCTCGCCCACGGCCAGACCCTCGACCTGGTGGAACTGGCTCTCCGAGCGGGCCGTGACCTGCTCGTAGCGGTAGCACTTCCCGGGCAGGATCACCCGGATCGGCTCGGGGCAATAGGTGCGCATGGCCCAAATCTGGCCAGGTGAGGTGTGGGTGCGCAGCAGCACGCCCTCGCGCGTGGTATAGAATGTGCTCCACATATCGCGCGCCGGGTGGTGGGGCGGGATGTTCAGCAGCTGAAAGTTGCGCTCGTCCGTTTCCACCTCGGGGCTGGAAAAGACCTGGAAGCCCATGTCGGCGAAAATAGCATAGATCTGGCGCAGCACCCGGTTGCTCAGGTGGATGTGGCCGAGCGCTGGCGGCCGGCCCGGCAGGGTGACGTCGACGCGCTCGGCCTCCAGGGCCTGCCGGAACAGCTCCTCGCGCAGGGCCTGCCGGCGCGCTTCCAGCGCCGCTTCCAAACGCTGCCGCAGGTCATTGGCCACCTGACCCACACGGGGCCGCTCTTCCGGGGGCAGGTGCCCCAAAGAGCGGAGCACCTCGCTGAGGGCGCCTTTCTTCCCCAGATAGGCCCGCTTCCAGGCCTCCAGGGCTTCGCTGGTCGATGCGGCCTCCAGACCAGCGAGTGCCTCCTCCTCCAACCGCGCGATATGCTCCAGCATGGCTAACTCCTACCGTTCGAACGGGCGGGAGCCGGTTCCTCCGAAAGCACCGTTTCCGCGGATCGCTCCGCCACGAGCCATAGATCGGGGAAACGGCGCCGGATCGCCTGCACGATCCCTTCGGCGTCCAGGCCCAGGCTGGCCCGTACCTGCTGCTGCGCGCCATGGTGCACGAAATGGTCCGGGATCCCGATGCGCAGGAATTCCCGGCCGGCCGTGAGCACCTTGCGCTCGAAAAACTCGAGCACCGCGCTGCCAAACCCGCCGGCCAGCGCGTTCTCCTCCACGGTCACGATCCGCCGGAAGTTGCGCGCGATGCCATAGAGGAGCGCCTTGTCCAACGGCTTGACAAAGCGCGCGTTGACCACCGCCGCCTCGATCCCTTCCATAGCGAGACGCTCCGCCGCTTCCAGCGCCGGATAGACCATGGAGCCGATGGCCACGATCGCCAAGTCCCCCCCAGAACTCTTGCGCAACACCTCGCCCGTCCCAATCGGGATGGTCTCGCAACCTTCGGCCAGGGGCACCCCTACCCCTGCCCCGCGCGGGTAGCGAACAGCCACCGGCCCCTCGACCGCAAGCGCCGTCCAGAGCATCGACTGCAGTTCCCGCTCGTCCTTGGGCGCCATCACGACCATGTTGGGGATATGGCGTAGGTAGGAGAGGTCAAAGACCCCATTGTGGGTGGCGCCGTCGTCGCCCACGATCCCCGCGCGGTCCAGGGCAAAGATCACCGGCAGATTCTGCAGCGCCACATCGTGCACGATCTGATCGTAGGCCCGCTGCAGAAAAGTCGAGTAGATCGCGACCACCGGACGCAACCCCTCCGTAGCCAGGCCGGCGGCGAAGGTCACCGCGTGCTCCTCGGCGATGCCGACGTCGTAGAAACGACTCGGAAAGCGGCGGGCGAACTCCACCAGGCCTGTCCCATCTGGCATCGCGGCAGTAATGGCGACGATGCGGGGGTCGGCTTCCGCCATGCGGATCAGGGTCTCGCCGAACACCCGGCTGTAGGAAGGAGCGGAGCTCTTTCCCTCCCCGTTCGGCGCAACCCCGTGAAAGTTGGTCGGGTCGGCCTCGGCGGGTGGATACCCCTTGCCCTTGGTCGTGTAGACGTGGACAAGCACCGGTCCTGGAACTCGCCGTGCTGCGCGCAGGGTGCCAATGAGGTCGCGCAGGTCGTGGCCGTCGACCGGACCGATGTAGGTAATCCCCAGTTCGTCCCAGATCCGGGTAGGGATCAGGAGCTCCTTGAAGCTGTTCTTTACGCGTCGCAGGAAATCCAAAATAGGGCGCCCGAGGACCGTGCGGCTGAGGATCCGTTCCGCCCGCCCTTTGGCCAGCTGATACCGGGGATCGGAACGGAGCCGGTTCAGGTAGCGGGAGAGCCCGCCCACGTTGGGCGCGATCGACATGCCGTTGTCGTTCAGGACGATGATCAAGCGGGTGTTCAGGTGGCCCGCGTTGTTCAAGGCCTCGAAAGGCATGCCGCAAGTCATGGAGCCATCCCCGATGACGGCGACGACGTGGAAATCCTCTCCTCGCAAATCCCGGGCGCGGGCAATGCCCAGCGCCGCGGAAATCGAGGTGCCGGCGTGGCCTGCCCCGAACGGATCGTGGGGGCTTTCCGCGCGCTTGGTAAAGCCGCTCAGGCCACCGGCCTGGCGGATGGTGTGAAAGCGGTCCTTACGGCCGGTGAGCAGCTTGTGCACATAGGCCTGGTGCCCGACGTCCCAGACGATACGATCGCGCGGGCTGTCGAAAACGGTGTGCAGAGCGATCGTCAGTTCGACCACGCCCAGGTTGGAAGCCAGGTGACCCCCCGTGCGCGGGACCACTTCGATCAGTTCGTTTCGGATCTCCTGGGCCAGGTGTTTCAGTTCGCGCAACGAAAGGTGTTTCAGGTGGGCGGGCTCGTTCACCCGGTCGAGAACACGTTGTCCCATCTCCTTCTCCTGCTTGCGCCTTCGCTCCTGGCACCCCAGGAAGGCAACAGGGAACGGAGCTGCCGTTCCCTGCCGGGGAATACCAAGGCTCTGGGAGGGCGCGCCTCGGGCCTATTCCAGCCTCCAACAGGCGACGAAATGTTCGCCCCCATAGTCCTTGAAGGGTGGCTCTTCCTCGGCGCAGCGCTTCATGGCAAACCGGCAACGGGTGCGGAAGCGGCAGCCCGAGGGCGGATTCACGGAGCTGGGCACATCGCCCTCCAGGATGATCCGCTGGCGTTTCTTCTCGACCACCGGATCCGGCACCGGGACGGCCGAGAGGAGCGCCTGGGAATACGGGTGCTGGGGGTTGTCGTACAGTTCGTAGCTCCCGGCCATCTCCACGATCTTGCCCAGGTACATCACCGCCACGCGGTTGCTGATGTGCCGGACCACCGAAAGGTCGTGGGCGATAAAAAGGTAGGTCAGGTGGAACTTTTCCTGGAGCTCCTCCAAAAGGTTAATGATCTGCGCCTGAATGGAAACGTCCAGGGCCGAGACCGGCTCGTCGCAGACGATGAACTCCGGTTCCACGGCCAGGGCTCGGGCAACCCCGATGCGCTGCCGCTGCCCACCGGAGAACTCGTGCGGGTAGCGGTTGATGAAGTATGGATTGAGGCCGACGACCTTCAGGAGTTCCATCACCTTCTCGCGGCGCTCGCGGCCATCGGCCAGCTTGTGCACGACCATAGGCTCGCCAACAATCCCCCCGACGGTCATGCGGGGGTTGAGGGAAGCGTAGGGGTCCTGGAAGATCATCTGGATTTTGCGACGCATGCGGCGGAGGGCTTCGCCCTTCAGGCGGGTCAGGTCCACCCCCTCGAAGATGACCTGGCCGGCCGTCGGTCGGTAGAGCTGCACGATGGCGCGCCCGGTGGACGATTTGCCGCAGCCGCTTTCTCCCACCAGCCCCAGCGTCTCGCCGCGGCGGATGTAAAAACTAATCCCGTCGACGGCTTTGTTGTCGGCAATCTTGTGCTGGAAGATGATCCCCTTGGTGAGCGGGAAATACATCTTCAGGTTGCGGACTTCCAGGATGATATCGCCGGATTTCGCTTCCATCGAGCCCCCCTATGGCCGGGAGATCCAGCCTTCTTTGTTGATGTCGAACCAACAGGCCGCCTGATGGTTCGGCCCCACCGTACGCAACGGCGGCCGGCCTTCCTCGCAACGCGGCTGGGCATAGTCGCAGCGCGGCACGAACGGGCACATATCGGGCAGGTCGATCAGGTCCGGGGGCAGCCCCCGGATCGGGTTCAGCTTCCGGCGCTCACGCGCATCCACACGCGGGATGGAGCGCATCAACCCCAGGGTGTAGGGGTGGCGCGGGTTGCCGAACACCTCGTAAGTATCGGCCGTTTCGACCACGTGACCCGCGTACATGACCACGACGCGGTCGCTCATGCCGGCCACCACCCCCAGGTCGTGGGTGATGATGATCACTGCCGTGCCCAATTCGCGCTTCAACTTGTTGATCAGGTCGAGGATCTGTGCCTGGATGGTCACGTCCAGCGCGGTTGTGGGCTCGTCCGCGATGAGCAGCTCCGGGTTGCACGAAAGGGCCATCGCGATCATGACGCGCTGCCGCATGCCGCCGCTGAACTGGTGCGGATAGTCGTCCAGCCGCTTCTCCGCCGAGGGGATGCCCACCATGCGCAGCAGTTCGAGGGTGCGCTCGCGTGCCGAGGCGCGGTCCATCCCCAGGTGCAGCTCCAGTGCCTCGCTGACCTGTCGGCAGATCGTGAGCACCGGGTTCAGGGAGGTCATCGGGTCCTGGAAGATCATGGAGATGCGGTTGCCACGCACGTGCCGCATCTCCTCCTCACTCAGGCTAAGCAGGTCCTCGCCGTCGAAGATGATCTCGCCCCCGACGATCCTGCCCGGTGGCTGGGGGATCAGCCGCATGATGGACAGGGCGCTCACGCTTTTCCCGCAGCCGCTTTCGCCCACGATGCCCAGCGTCTCCCCCTTGTGGACGTAGTAAGAGACCCCGTCGACCGCCTTGACGATGCCGTCCTGGGTCTTGAAGTAGGTCTTCAAATTGTTCACTTGCAGCAACGGTTCGGTCATCTCGACCCCCCACTCTGCGCTACCGTTCATAGATCCGCGGGTCCAGGGCATCCCGCAGGCCGTCTCCGAAGAAGTTAAAGGCCAGCACGGTCAGACAGAGAGCGATGGCAGGGAAAAAGACCGGCCACCAGTAGGATCGCATCCCCTGGTACGCATCCGAAAGCATGATCCCCCAGCTCGGCGTCGGGGCGTTCACCCCCAACCCGATGAAGGAGAGGAATGCCTCGGTAAAGATATAGCCCGGGATGGCCATCGTTTCGGAGACGATGCACGGGCCCAGGACGTTCGGCAGCAGGTGGACGAAGAGGATGCGGCTGTTCGAGGCCCCTACACAGCGCGCCGCTTCGATGAACTCTTTTTCTTTATAGGACAGCACCTGCCCGCGCACCAGGCGGGCCATCCCCAACCAGTTCAGGGCGCCCAGAGCGATGAAGATGAACAGCATGCCGCCCAGGCGCCGGTTGGTGTCCAGCAGCCACCGCAGGAGCGCACTGGCCTCCGCGCCCTTTTTCTCGTACTCGATCGTCAGCGCCTTGAAGTACACCTGGAGCAGGATGACAAAGATCAGCAGCGGGTAGCCGTAGAGGATGTCCACGATACGCATCATGATGTTGTCGACCTGGCCGCCGAAAAAGGCTGAAATCAGGCCGTAGATCATCCCGATGGTAAAGCTAACCGCCGCCCCCACGAACGCCACCGAGAGCGACACGCGAGCCCCGTAGATCACCCGGCTCAGAACGTCCCGTCCCAGGCCGTCGGCCCCGCAGATGTACCGAAAACCGGCGTACGAGCTAGCGCGCGCTTCCTCTGTAGGCTTGTAGACCCCCATCGGCGGCACCCGCGGATACTGCGCGGCATCCACGCGCTTGCTTTGATCCAACTGCTTGGCAAACGGGGTATTGTTCTCTGCCGCCAGGGTCGCCCAATACCCTTCCAGGCGGAATGGGTTCACATAGTCGGCAAAGATGGCGACCAGGATCAGCAAGAGGATAAAAATGCCGCTCGCCACCGACATCTTGTTCTTGAGCAGCTGACGCCAGGCATCCCGCCAGGGAGTCCGTACCTTCCGCTGCAGGATGACCAGGTCATCGCGGGACATCTGCTCGGCCGAAACCGCCATCGCTTTTCCTCCTCACCTGTCCCGACAGTTGGGCCTAGGAGTAACGGATCCGCGGGTCCAGGATCCCGTAGGTGATATCCACCGCCAGGTTGGCGATCACGATGAGGATGGCGTAGATGATCGTCGTCGCCATCACGATCGGATAATCGCGGTTGCCAATGCTTTGCACAAAGTGCTTGCCCATGCCGGGGATGGTAAAGATCTGCTCCGTCACTACCGTGCCGGTCACCACCGCGGCGAACATCGGCCCGAGGACCGTCACTACCGGGATGAGCGAGTTTTTCAGCGCGTGCCGCACCACCACCGCCCGCTGCGAAAGCCCCTTGGCCCGTGCGGTCCGGATATAGTCCTCGCCGATCACCTGCAGGAGCGAGGCCCGGGTGAGCCGGGCGATGCTCGCCGACATCCCGATCCCCAGGGCGAAGGCAGGCAAGATGTAGTTCGAGAAGCGCCCGGTCCAGGTCAGGTTGAAGAGCTCAAGCTTGATCACAAAGATCCAGATCAGGAGGGGACCCATCACCATGACCGGCACCGAGACCCCTACGATGGCAAAGAAGGTCGCCACATAGTCCAGGATGGTGTTGTGCTTCAGCGCCGCGACGATGCCCAGCGGGATACCCATACCGACCGCAATGGCCAGTGCGAGCAAGCCCACGATCGCCGAGATAGGAAAGCCGTTTTTCGCTTCAAAGATCACCCGGCGCACGACGCCCGTGAATTGATCCCCTTTCCAGCGCACCGTGAGGTCACCCGGGAGCTTCTGGGCCTTCCCTTCCGGAAGCACCAACGGCTGGTCCTGGCCGGCCGAGGTCACCGCCCACCCCCCATCCTCCTGAAGGTGCAGGGTAAAGCGCACCGGCAGATCCAGCCGCCGATCCATCAGAAGCGTTTTCCCCTTGAGCGCGACCTTCGTGCGGTCGTCCAGGTCCACCGAGCTTCCCGCGCGCAGCTCCGCAGGCGAGCCGTCCTGCAGGATGACCGAAAGCTCGCCCGCTTTGCTCCATCCCAGGGTGAGCCGATCCCGGCCCCGACGCAGGTTTACCTCGCCGTCCCGGTTTTGGATGACTGTCCCGTCCGGCAGCACGTACTTCTCTCCAGGCGCCAAGCGGTGCTCCGAACCATCCTTCTCGATCAGGGCAATCATCCGCACCAGCGGGAGCCGTACTTCTTCCTCGAGGACATAGATATCGCCCCCCTGGCTCAGGACAAGCAGATTGCCCACCTCAACCGCTTGGTTGCCAAGCGTGCGATAGGTGTCGCCCACACGCACCGCGATGCCCTTTTCCTTCCCTGTGGCCTCCCGGAACTCGACCCGGACATCGCCCTTGAGGACAACCACGTTGGTGCCTTCACCCAGCACCGTGGTCCCGTCCGGCAAGGTCAATCGCGTCCCCTGATCCAGCGGGATCAGGTTCCCCCGGCCGTCGTTCACGGCGAGCTTCCGCTCCACCGGGACCTCGAACACCGACTGCGCCAGGAGCTTGTCCGCGGGCATCGAGGCGGTGACCGTGACCACCCCCTTGCGCTGCGTCACGGAAGCCCCGTTGGCCAGAGTAACCGTGCGCCCTTCCTCGAGCAAGCGCACCTTTCCCGGCCCTTCGCGCACCACGAGCACCGGTTGGAGGTTGAAGCGGATCGCCGCGTGGTTCACCAGGACATCGCTGCGATCGGGGGCCAAGCGGACGTAGTAGTTGCCTCCGATCCCGTAACCGACCCCCTGTTGGGCCAGCTTTTCGAGCTTCCCATCCGCCTTCCGCACGGCCAGCAGGAGCGAGGAGGTCTCACTGATCTGGAGCTCCGGGCCATTCTCCTTGCGCACGACAATCTGGTCGCCCGCTTGGCGGACGGTAGTCCCGTCCTTCAGGGTCACTTCCACGCCCTCGTCCAACGGCACCCACCGATCCCCATCGTGAATGGCCAGCCCGCCTTCGCTCAACGGGAGGACGCGCAAGTCGCATTTGAGCGCTACGTCGCGCCGCCGTTCCACGCTGAGCTGGTTGCCGTCGAGCTTGAGCACGGTACCGTCCCGGAGTTCCAGGCCTTTGCCAGGGACCAACGGGCGCTCCTCGTCCACGTCCATCACGACCAGGCTACCATCCGCCTGCCGACGCAGCGTAAACTCGGCACGGGCCTGCTGGATCTGCAATACCTTGAGCCCCAGTACGGCGCTGACCTCGCGGTCGCGGTACTTGAAGGAGACCCCAAAGTCCAGGCGAGCCAGGTCCCCCAGGTAGTTTAGGTACTGCTGCCAGATCGGCTTATCCAGTCCGTACTTGCGTTTGATGTTGCGCACGACGTGGGGTGGAAGCTGCTTTTCTCCCGCAAAGTCGAACGGTCCGCCCGGCAGCTCCCGCACGGTCCAAAACGTCAGCGCAGTGACCACGAAAAAGACGGGCAAGAACCAGAAGAGCCTGCGCAGGATATAGGCAAGCATCGTCCGTGACCTCCTCCGACACCTCGGTCAGGCCTGACCCCTGGCCGAGCGCGGATTATATCATAATCCTCCCCGGCACGCAAACGTTTCCTTCATTGGTTTTGCTCCAGCGTCTGCCGCAGCGCCCGGAATTCCTGCTCTAGGCGGAAGATCTCCGCTGCCAAACTCCGCTGACGCATCTGTAACGCTGGCAGGGAAGCACTCCGCGACAGAAGGGCACGCCGCCGGTCCCGTCCGCGGCTACGCGAAAGCAACGCCTGCAGCTCCGCGATTTGCCGTTCCACCTCGTGCTGCTCCCGGAGGAGCCGCTGAATTTGCGCCTGCAGTTCGCGGAGCCGCTCCCCCGCAGCTTCCGGCTCCTCGGGTCTATCGGCCACCGCGCGATCGTCCTTTCTTTCACGCGCCCGGAGGGGCTCGAACCCCCAACCCTCGGTTCCGAAGACCGATGCTCTATCCGTTGAGCTACGGGCGCTCATCGCCGGCTGTTCACAGGCCGGTTAAACAATATTATAGCACCGTCCCCAACAAAATGCCAACCACGCTTACAGTTTGCTCTTGACCCCGTAGACATACCCCCCGCGCAGCCCAGCCAGCTCCCGAGCATAAACGAAGGCCCCCGCGTCCACCGCGGTAACCAGGTCCACCAGGCGCGCCAGGTCTCTTGCCCTGGAAACGACGGTCAACACTTCCACGCGTCCTTCCCGTCCCACCCCACTGTGGCGGGTGAGGGCAAAGCCGGCCTGGCGGAGGGCGTCCTCCAGCTCCTGCCAGGGGCCCCGGGTGATGATCGTGGCCTCGACGACCCCGCGGCTCATGCGTTCCGAAAGCGCCATGCCGACCACGGTGCCCGTGGCAAACCCACCCGCGTATGCGATGACGTTCAGCCAGTTCCCGATGTCCTGGATGACCCGGCTGACCACCAGGATGTAGATCAGGATCTCCACAAAACCGACCAAAGAGGCCAGCCATTTGCGCCGACGGACGATCAGCTGCACACGGATCGTCCCCAGTCCCACATCCACCACCCGTGAAGCAAAGATGAGCACCGCCCATAGAACCCCTGGCCAGGTCATACGTCCTCCTTACCCAACGACTCGGCAGCCCAGGACGGCTTCGAGCGCCTCCCGCGGGATCGGACCCACCCGGAGTAGCCGCGGGGGTTCCTGCGTCAGGTCGACGATCGTAGAGGCTTGCTCGACCCGGCAGCGGCCTCCGTCCAGGATGAGCGGGATGCGTCCTCCCAGCTGCTCCAGCACTTCCTCCGCGGTCGCCGGCGCGGGGGCACCGGAACGGTTGGCGCTGGTCGCGGGCAGAGCCCCGCCCAGTTCCCTGGCCAGCGCCCGGGGCACAGGATGGTCCGGAAGGCGCACAGCAACCGTTGGCCGTCCAGCGACCACTCGCTCCGGAACGATGTCCCGGCGCCACAGGACGAGCGTCAGCCCTCCCGGCCAGAAACGCCGGACCAGGCGCCAGGCCGCCTCCGGCACTTCGCGGCAGAACCGTTCGATGCTTTCCGCATCGGCCAGAAGCAGCGGGATCCCCCGTTCCTCGGGGCGGCCCTTGGCCTGGAAAAGCCGTTCCACGGCTGCGCTGTCCGCCATATTCGCCCCCACCCCATAGACCGTGTCCGTAGGAAAAGCGACCACCTGGGAACGCCACAGCCAGCCCAGTGCTTCCTCCAGCGCCCCAGGTTCTTCCACCCGGCGTACCACAGTCGTCCAAGTCGCCATCGACATACCCTCACCGACGCCCGAAAAGGCTGGCAACGATCGCGGCCATCCCGAGCAGCCCCACGAGCAAATACTCCAACGCGACCTGCCGCGTGAGCGTCCCGGCCAGTCCGTGACGGACCAGGTTCACGGCCACGTAGAAGGCGAGGAGCAAGAAAGCCCCTCCGAAGAGGCCCCCGATCGCCCAGTAGTTCAACGGCCACATGACCTCGCCCACGCACAGGCTGACCACAGCCGCCGACCACTTCGCCTCAGAGGGCGGCGCGATCCGGCCTAGCAGCTCACCGGCCAGCAGAAAGGAAAGCAGCACAGTCGTGGTAGCAGAAAAAAGGCTGCGTACCTTCAGGGCATAGATCGCCGAGAAGAGGAAAAAGGCCGTGGGGTAGACCATCACCTCCAGCACCTGCCCGGCGAAACGGCGCACCTGGATGCGCTCGTCCTCCGAATAGTGCTGGGCAACGAGCACGGCAAGCAGGCAAAGCCCAGCTACCCCCAGGCCGATCGCCCGGACAACCAGATCTCCCAGCCACCGCAGGAACAGGAATGCGGCCAGGGTGATCAGCACCGGAAGCCTCCAGGAGGCGGGGTGCAGTCGAATCCCGTGGGGCCTCCAGGCCACTTCGGGCCCGCTCTCTTCGCGCTGCACGGCCTCCGTTCCTACGATCACCAGGAGGAGCAGCGACAACAGGATCAGCCAGGCAATGGAAACGACGGCGCTGACTCCTCCGGGCAGAGGGAGGGCGACCGTGAGCGTGTGGATCCGCGCCGAGAGCAGGACGATCCCCAGCCCCATCAGGACTATACCGACAAACGGCAGGATCCGCTCGTATCGTGGCATCGGGACGCCCCTCTATCGGGAGAGGCGCGCGATCACCTCGCGCGCAGCGATCACGCCCGAGACCGAAGCCTGGATCAGCCCGCGCGTCACCCCTGCCCCATCGCCGACGGCGAACAGGTTGGCCACCTGCACCGTTTCCAGCGTCGGCGTCAGGTCAAGCCGCGATGAGTAGAACTTGGCCTCGACGCCGTAGAGCAGCGTGTGCCGCGAGTTCACGCCCGGGGCTACCTTGTCCAGCGCCTCGAGCATCTCCATGATGTCCGCCAGGTACCGATACGGCAGGACGAAGCTCAGGTCGCCCGGGACAGCGCTCTTGAGCGTGGGTTCGACGATGCTGCGTTCCAGGCGCGCGGCCGTGGTCCGTCGACCGGCCCGCAAGTCACCCAACCTTTGCACCATGACCCCGCCGCTCAACAAGTTGGCCAGCCGGGCCAGGTAACGCCCGTAGGCGATCGGCTCGTGGAACGGCTCGGTAAACGAGGTGGAGACGAGGAGGGCAAAGTTCGTGTAATCGGTCGGGCGTTCGGCGTAGCTATGCCCGTTCACCAGCACCACCGGGGGATCTCCATCCGCAAATTCGGGAGTGACTTCCCCGTGCGGACAGACGCAGAACGTACGCACCCGGTCGTCGAAAGCGCGGGTGGTATATTCCAGTTTCGCCTCGTACAGCACATCGGTGAGCGGGGCGAGGACGGCTGCCGGCACTTCCACCCGCAACCCCACATCCACCGGGTTGTTGCGCAGGGAGACGCGCAACCGTTCGGCCTCCTGTCGCAACCAGGCCGCTCCCTCGCGGCCAGGAGCCACGATGACAAAATCGGCCGGGATCGTCTCGCCCGAGGCCGTCGTCACTCCTTGTACGCGCCCCCCGTGCGCCTCCAGGCGCGCCACTGGCGTGTTCAGCCGGAGCTCCATCCTCCCTTCGAGCGCGCGGCGGATGGCCTGTACGATCTCGCTGCAATGCTCGGTCCCCAAGTGGCGGATGGGCACCGGCACCAGGCGCAGCTCTGCCAGCGCTGCCCGCCGCTGCAGATCCTCGACTTCATCGCCGGTACCGTACACCCGCTCGGAGGCCCCGAACTCGCAGTAGATGCCATCGACGTAAGCGATGTAGCGCTCGACCTCGGCGCGCGGCAAATAGTCGCAAAGCCAACCGCCGACGTCGGGGGAGAGGGTGAGCTTCCCGTCCGAGAAGGCTCCGGCGCCCCCCCAGCCGGAGAGCTGAGCACAGGGACGACAGTTGCGGCAGATGCCGCCGGACTCCCGGATCGGGCAGTGCCGTTCCTCGAGGGCATGCCCCTTTTCCAGAAGGAGGACGCGCCAGGACCCATGGCGCACCAGCTCGAGGGCGGCAAAGAGGCCGGCCGGGCCGGCCCCGACGATGATCACGTGATAGCGCTCGCCCATATCCGTCCGCCTGCCCCCTCACGCTTCAAGCGGCGCAAAGCGCGCGGTGAAGTGACGCAGGAAAGGCGGCTCGTAGACAATGCGCAGGCCACGGATCCCTTCCCGGCGTCGGTACACCTCCCCGACCACTTCGGCCACGTAGGCCAACTGGGTGTTCGTATAGACGCGCCTGGGCACGGCCATGCGCACCAGCTCCAATGCCGGATAGATCGTTTGCCCGGTCTTGGGGTCGCGGCGAGCGTTCATGACCGTCCCGATCTCCACCGTGCGGATGCCGCCGGCGATGTAGATTTCCACCGCGAGCGCCTGGGCGGGAAGCTGGGACTGGGGCAGGTGGGGCAGGAAACGACGGGCGTCCAGGTAGACCGCGTGGCCACCCACCGGCTCCAGGATGGGCACCTCACGCTCCCTCAGGCACTCCCCGAGGTAGCGCACCTGGCCCACCCGGTGGGCCAGGTAGTCCTCGTCCAGCGCTTCCCACAGGCCACGGGCGATGGCTTCCAGGTCCCGGCCAGCCAGTCCGCCATAAGTGGGAAACCCCTCGACCAGGATGAGGCGTTGACAGATCCGCTCGTAGAGGTCGCCGTCCCGCATCGCCAGGAACCCGCCGATATTCGCCAGGCCGTCCTTCTTGGCGCTCATCGTACATCCGTCGGCGTAGGAAAAGGTCTCGCGGGCGATCTCGAGAACGGAACGGCCGGCCTGTCCGGGTTCCCGCTGCCGGATGAAGTAGGCATTCTCCGCGTGGCGACAGGCATCGATAAAGAACGGGATGCCGTGCCGGTGCAACACCTGGCTCACCTGGCGGATGTTCTCCAGGGAAACCGGCTGTCCCCCGCCGTTGTTGTTCGTGATCGTGATCATCCCTAAGGGGATGCGCTCCCGCCCGACTTCCGCGATCAATGCCTCCAGCCGGGCGATGTCCATGTTCCCCTTGAAGGGATGGTCCGCCTGGGGGTCCAGCCCCTCCGGGATGACCAGGTCGACTGCGTGGGCGCCAAGCGCCTCGATGTTCGCCCGCGTCGTGTCAAAGTGCATGTTGCTGGGCACTACGTCCCCCGGCCGAAGCACGGTAGAAAAGAGCACGTGTTCCGCCGCGCGCCCCTGGTGCGTGGGGACAAAGTAAGGAAAGCCAAAGATCGAGCGGATAGCCTCCTCCAGGTGATAAAAGTTCCGGCACCCGGCATACGACTCGTCCCCGACCATCATCCCTGCCCACTGCTGGTCGCTCATCGCGCCGGTGCCGCTATCGGTCAGGAGATCGATGTAGATATCCTCCGCTCGCACACGAAACAGGTTGTAGCCCGCCTCCTGAACGATGCGCCGGCGTTCCTCCTGGGTTGTCCGGCGCAACGGTTCGACGACCTTGATGCGAAACGGCTCCACGGGTGGGCGATCCAATTCCGGCCTCCTTCGGCAACAAGAGGAATCCCCGGCACCGGGGATTCTTGCGGAAGCAAGGCCATTCTATCCCCTTTCCCTAGGCCTGTCAACCAGGCCATTTGCGTCGCGACCCAGGTTGTAGTAGAATGAGCGCGTCACGGACGACGGGGCGGGCCGGCGCTGTGTGCCGGCCTTTTTCGGGTTCCCGAACTGCAGGGCCGCAGGGGCGGTCCGAAGCCTCGCCGGCCCATCGCCAGGCGGAGGAGGAAACGAATGTCCATCTGTCCCAACTGTGGGGCGCGCAACCCGCGCGAGAATACGGTGTGCCGCTCGTGCGGCGCCGTGCTGGGAGCCGAGCCAGAGCCCGCTGCCCGGGAGCAACCTCCGGAAGCAGAGGAAGAGGCTGTAGCGACCGAAGCCGCCCTGGAAGAAGCGGCACCGAAAGAAGCGATACCAGAAGAGGAGGAAGAAGCACCCGGGATGACCTGCATCCGTTGCCAGGCGCCGATTGCCCCGGGCGAGGCGCTGGTGATCCCCGGGCGGGTGCGCGGCCAGCCGGCCGCCCTCTGCCCACGCTGCGTCTCCGATTTGGAAGCACGCTTCGCTGCGGAAACGGAAGGGATCCAGCTGCCGCGGGCGGTCCTGTTCGGCGCGGGCGCAGCCATCCTCTTTGCGGCGGTTTGGTACCTGGTCTACCGGTACACGGGCACGGATCTGACACTGTTCGCCTTCCTGGGGGGTTGGGGAGTGGCCGAAGCCGTGCGCTTCGGCGCAGGAAAGAAGCGGGGCCGAAAATTGCAGTGGCTGGCGCTGGGCCTCACCGCCGCCATGATCTTGGGGGCAGAATACGCGATCCTCGGCCGCCTCAACCCGGCCAATTTCCTGACCGCCTTCTGGGCCCAGCTGACCGGAAGCCTCTTTACCCTGGTGTTGTATGCCCTGGGACTCTTCCAGGCCTACTCCACCCCGGCACCCCGCCGCCTGGTCGGCACACGCCGGTAAGAAGCTAATCGCAGGAGCAGCCCGCCATACGCTACCGTGATGGCGGGCCGCTCCCTGGACCCACAACAGCGAGCAGCCCGGTGCTACGCAGGCGCCGTCCGTTCGTAACGCCGAATTACCCCCACGACCCGGCCCTGGATCGCCACCTCGCGCGCGTCCACGTAGATGGGGGCCATCTCGCGGTTCTCCGGTTGCAAGCGAACCCGCCTTCCCTCTTGGTAGAAGCGCTTCAGGGTGACCTCCTGGCGGTCCTTCAGCCAGACGGCCACCATCTCCCCATTGTGCGCAGTTTGCTGATGGCGCAGGATGACGATGTCCCCGTCCGCGATGAAAGCGTCGATCATCGAGTCGCCCTTGACCCGCAGGGCGTATAGGTCATCGGTCGACTCCGGCCACAGGTCGACAGGGAGCTGCACCCGCTCCGTGTCTTCACTCATGCGGAGCGTCTCCAGGGCAGCTGCGTCTTCGGGCACCGGGATCGGCTGGCCGGCCGCGATCGTGCCCAACAGCGGGACGGAGCGCAGGTTCTGCAAGAACGAGACGCCGCGCTCGTTCAACGTGATCGAGCGCGAGGAACGGCGCTCCCGCTGCAGCAAACCGTGGCGCTGCAGGGCCTTCAGGTTATAGTCCACCACCGAGGTCGAGGAAAGGCCGAGCGTCGTCTGGATCTGCCGGATCGAGGGCGGGTATCCACGCTCCCGGATAAACTCTTCTACATACTGGAGGATCTGCCGCTGCCGTTGGCTGAGTTTCCTCATCGTGCCATCCTCGTCGCCCCATCCGGGCGCGCCTCTCGTCCTATCTCTTTACGCCCATTATACACTCGCACGTTTGTTCTGTCAAGTCGCCGCGCGCGTTGTGACTGTCCGCTTCGCGGTGGACTTTGCATCACAAGAAGTTGCAGGGGGGCTTGCCCCTGCTTTCTTCCGTGCTCATGCGCTCAGCGCCCGAATCAGCGCTTGATCGCCCTCCTCCCGTA
>Ga0078972_1000463_pt1 | contig 169630 bp, 155 predicted proteins | sample YelNatPaOPGAMG01_FD_67568 | JGI IMG/M metagenome (GOLD analysis project Ga0078972, IMG submission 67568) | Hot spring thermophilic microbial communities from Obsidian Pool, Yellowstone National Park, USA - OP-RAMG-01 (SPADES assembly) (version 2) | ecosystem: Environmental > Aquatic > Thermal...
AAAGCGGTCACGAGAGAGGACGCGACGGGACATCTGGTACGCGGTGGAGCCGGGGGGGCGGCGCGGCGTTTCACGTGAAACCCCGCGACGACACGCCCCGATGTGGCGGGACCGCGCGACTGGCGGCGAGACAGCAGGTCGCAGACGGAGCACAGGCGGAAAGGCGACCCGGAGGCAGGGGGTCAAGCGCTTTGGGGGGCGGGTGTCAGCGGTTGCTCTCCATCAGTTGCATCAGCCGTTCCTCATGCAGCCGGATGCCGATCTGGCTGATGAGGTCATCGCGGAACTCGAACAGAACGGCGCCGCTCATCGAGATCCGCTCGCCTTCCGGGTTGAGCCAGTTGCTTTGATAGCGCGCCGCCAGCCCCCTGGGTCGCGAATACACGCGCACGTGCTCGAAGCGAACTGATGGAAAATGGCTGAAGACGTCCGCACTGTAGGCGCGGAAGGCGGCTCGTCCATGAATCTCGCCAGCCAGCGGTAACTGACCCGGCAATAGATACACCACGTCGGGTACGCACAGATTCACCAGCGCATCCCAGTCGTTGGCGGTCAACGCATCGAAATAGCGCGTCACGACCTGGACCTGACGCCTCTGAGACGACTCAAGCGGGGTGTTTAGCGCTGCCGCGATGTTCGAGAGCAGATCAGTAACGTCGAACGGTTTGCGAATGATAAAGTCACATGCTGTGCTCTGTGCTTCTTCGGGGGTGACGGGCCAGGCCGTCACGACACCGACGGCTGTTGGCGCGGCGCGCAGGCGGAGTGGCTCGAGCGATTTTAGCGCCTCCAGACGATTTCGTCCGAACAACTCGGAAAGAATCAAGTCGAATGCGGTCTCGTCGATATGCCGCACTGCGTCCAGTAGCGAGCTTGCCATTGTAACGGTATAGCCGTCGTCGGATAGCAACATCTCGTACAGCGATGCCAGGTCTTCTCCAGGCTCGACAACGAGTATCCGCGGTGATCGACTTGCTGGCTCGGACATGGCTTCACTCCCCCTTGGCTATGACTTCGCGCGTATCCGCGAGCGCATTCCGGCAAGATTCTGTTCACCTGCTCCTGTCGATGACGGCCGCTAGTCGTCATCAGTGTACCGCAATCTGCCAGCGCATGCGCGGTGCCAGAAGATGAGCACGAACCGTTGCTGGCAGGCGCGTGGCTGGGCATGAATGGCGCGGCTGGGTAGACTCGCCTGGTCACAGGATAGTGGATCGTGGTAGACACGTGATGCACAATGGAAGTGAGCGTGAGCCTCTCCTCGGAGCACGTGATACGCGGCGGCGGACAACAGGGTGACTATGCGTGAGTGGCAGCGAAAGAGAACGCGGCGACGTGCAAGAAAAGTCTAGTGACCTTCGGCAGCTGCCGCGAGTGGCTCTCCTGCTGCTCGTCGCTCTCCTCATCCTGCTCGCGATGGATAGCCTGCTCTACAGAGTCCGCTTGCCCGTTACGGTCCAGGTGCGTAGTGGAAACGGCGCGCTGCTGGTAGATGGCCAGCAGATCAATCTCGGTCCGACGGGACCGCTGACGCGCTTCCAGCTGCTGCCGCGCGATTCGCTCGTCCACGAGTATCAGATCGACGGCACCGACAGCACGAACAATTTTACCCTTGATACGACGTATCTCGCGAGCATCGCGTCCTCGCCCTACTATCGCTTCCAGGCGTGGATGCGCGATCTGGCGGGCACGAGCGAATGGCGAGACCTGCGCATTCTGGCGGGCAACCACATGGTCGCCAGCGAGCCAGCTCCCGCCGAAGCCGCCTCCGTCTCCCTGCCGCCCTCCAGCAACTATACGATTGCGCTTGCCCTGCAACGTCCCGAAACGCCGATGAGCTTCGCGCTCACCGCAGGCGACGGCAGCGTGGAGCAGATCACCCTCGACCGCAACAACCGCCAGATCACCGTGCTGCGCATCGTCGCCGGCGCGGCCCCGCGGACCGTGGCCAGCGTTTACTTCCCACTCGATGCCGCTCCATTCGCGGCGATGGTAGCGGATTTTGTCGTGCGGCTGCTGATCTGGGCCATCGTCCTGCTGCTGGTGGTGATGGCGGCTGAGGCATACCTCGCCATCGCTGGCTTTCTTCTCGCTGGCCGCATGCGTCTGACCGTGAACATGGCTGAAAGCAAGCCAGAGTCGGAAGCCGTCGAGCCGCCGGAAGAACCAGCGAACGCAGATGGCGTCTCTGGCCCACGTGCGCATGTGGCAGTCGCTCTGGGCCGCGCCTGGCTCTCGACGTTGTGGCGGAGGCTGACCGTCGCGCTCCATCCGGTCGCGGTCGTCGCGCTGGCTGGCTCGCTGGTGTTCACCGCGTGGATCGCTCGCGTGCAGTTCAACGCGGAGCCGCATGTCTACGACGCCAGCGCGTATCTCTTCGCGGCGCGCGTCTATGCCAGCGGCCACCTCTGGGCCGCCACGCCAGCCGCGCACGCGCTCTTTCCCGGTCCCTTCATGCTGGATGTCGCGGGGCGGCGCTTCGTGCAGTATCCTCCCTGCACGGGAGTGATGCTGGCGGTTGGCGTAAAGCTTGGCGTGCCGTGGCTGGTCGAGCCGGTGCTTGGCACGCTGGCCCTGCTCGCCACCGGACTGATTGCCGCGCGTCTCTTCGACCGGCGCGTCGCGACGATAGCCGTGCTGCTGGGTGTGCTCTCGCCGTTCTATACGTATATCGCCGCGAGCTATCTCAGCCACACGGTCGCGTTCTTCTTTCTCGCCTGGGGCACCTGGGCGCTGCTCCGATTCGCGCAGGGAGAGGCGGGCTGGAACCTGCCGCTGGCTATCGCGCTCTTTGGCATGGGACAGCTCACGCGCGACGAGGTGGCACTGCTCTACGCCGCTATCGTCATCGCTGGTATCGTGGCGCTCTCGTGGCGTCGCCTGCGGGGGGACTGGCAGCGCTGGATCGTTCCCGCTCTGGCTGCTCTCGCGATGGCCCTCATCTTCGCCGCGCTGAATCTCGGCTACAACGCGCTCATGACGGGCGATCCGCTGCTCTCTCCCCGGCAGATGTTCTTCGCGGGCGATCACTGGGGATTCGGCCAGGGCGTTGGCTTCTATGGCCAGCATACCGTCGCGGCGGGCTTCGTCAATGTGGATGAGCTGCTCACGATCCTCTCCATCGATCTGTTTGGCTGGCCGTTCTATCTGACGCTGGCGTTTCTCGCGGTTCCATTTCTGGCGCGGCGGGCGCGTGGCGCGGACTGGCTGATGCTGGCGGGCTTCGGCCTGATGACGGCGGCGTTTATCGGCTACTTCTACCACGGCATTTATCTGGGGCCGCGCTACCTCTACGAAACGCTGCCTTTCCTCCTGATTCTCTCCGCCCGCGGTATCGTTGTGCTGGCGGAGCTTGGCGCCCAGGCAGGCGCGGCCATGCGTGTGTGGCTTGAACGGCAGGGCGGGGGCCAGCAGGAGCGCGCGAGCGGACGCGTCAGCCTCGCGACGACCGCGCTCATCCTGGGACTGCTGGCCTGCTCACTGATCTACTTCTGGCCGCGCCAGCTCACCATCTATCAGAACTTCACCGGCCTGCCCGTCTACGAGCGGGTCAATCTCGCGGAAGCCTATCACCCGCCACTGCATGATGCTATCGTCGTGACGGGCGATTATCAGCTCTATGAGTACGTCTTCTTCCCGCTCAACACGCCGGAACTCAATGGCAGCGTCATCTACGCGCTGGCCGCTTCGCCGGAGCAATACGCCCAGCTACGCGCGGCCTATCCCGGACGCGCGCTCTATCAGGTGAGCGTCGCGCCTGATGGCTCGGTGCGCTACATCCGGCTCGCGCCGTAGCGGATGGCGTCGCAGGAAGTGGTGTAACCAGCTACTTGAGGCAGACGTTCTGCCCGCTCAAGTCATTCCAGCACGAGCCGCTCACATCCAGAATGACCACTTTCTTGATCGTCGGAAACTGGAGCAGCGTCTTGTCGATCTCGGTGCCGATGCGCGCGCCGGTGCCAACGCCCGCCAGCGCGGTTTGCCGGCAGAACTTCAGGGTGGCGGTTCCCTGCTCAGGCGTGGAGCCTTTCATGTTGAGCGTCAGCGTGAAGTCTGGTCCGCCTACGGGCAGCGAGCCGTTGCAGGTGGATGGTCCGGTGAACATGCCGTTCATCTCGCTGAACATGCCCCTGGCGCGCTCATCGGGAGTTGGTCCGGCAATGAGCATCTGCAGGGCAAACGTCGCGACCGATTGCGTCGGCGAGATGCGATTGACAGCCGTTACCGCGGTGAGGTTTGTCTCCAGTGCCTGGGGCGCCTGGGAGAAGAAGACCTTAACGACGGTGCCGGTCGACGCAGGCGTGGTTGGGGACGGGGATGCGCTGGTGGTTGCCGTCGCCGCTGGAGATGTGGCGGTGGCGGTCGCTGATGCGCCGGGTCCGGTCGATGAAGTGCCGCAGCCCGCCACAAGCAACACGACGACCACCAGCGCGAGCGCGGACCAGCGTACTCGTCCTGAAATTACCCGCGCCCGTGACCAGAACCTGGACATGGCTCTCCTCCTGTCCCGTAGCAGAGAATCATCGTTGTAGCATGCGATCATCCACATCACAGATTGCTCAGAGAATGCGATCAAATCATCACAAGAGCTATCCGCTGGTCTGCCGCGAGACGACCATCCGACGTGGCATTCCGTCGCCGCAAGACCTCTCAGCGCAGACGCAAGTGGCGCGCCGTGCCGTATCCATCCGGCGCGATTCGCCGCGGCACTATTCCCGCAACGGATGTCGCTATCCGGCCAGGGTTCCTGTCCAGTCGGCTATCATGCGGGCGATCTCCTCTTCGTGGCCGGAGTAGAAATGGTCCGCGCCATCGATCAGGCGCGTTGCCACGGACGCGCCAGCGACGTTTCGGATCGCCTCAAGGCTGGCCTCCGCTCCCGTCTCGCGGCTGCCGAAGAACGCCAGCACCGGGAGCCGCAGCGCCGTGACGCCCGCCATCTCCGACCCGAAGTAGCGGTCGACGGTCTCGGCGTGGCTCACAACAGCCTGGGCGCTCTGCCGGTACCATGGCGCCCATACCTGCGCGGGCAATACGTCCATCCCGCGTCCCTCCGCCACCATCTGCCGAGCGGCCTCCAGCTCGCCGGGGATGCGCATGCCGCGCAGATCCGGTGAAGCGAGAACGATGCCCCGCACCTCGGCCACTGGCGCTTCCATGCCGTAGAGGATGACTTTCTGCGCGCCTTTGCTGTGGCCGGCGACTACGATGCGCTGCGCCTGGCGGGACTGGAGCAGCCGGACCCATGCCGCTACGTCGCGCGGCGCGTCTTCCATCCGCTCCCAGCCGCTGCCGCCACCTCCCGCGAAGGGCATGCCGCTGCTCGCCTTCCAGAGCGTCGCGGCGATGTCGTGGCCGCGCGTGTTGCCGATCAGCACGGCATAGCCTAGTGTGGCCAGCGCGCGTCCCAGCCGCACATAGGGAGGATCGTAGAACGCCGCGGCATTGCCGTGAATCAGGAGAATGCTGGCGAACCGGTCCGCGACTGCTTCCGGCTGGATGAGCATACCGGCCAGCAGCACATCGTCGTCGGTTGCGGCATAGATGAGTTGTTCCGCATACCCGTCTGACACAGACTCCTCCTGTCCTGACCATCGCGGCCATGTCCGCGAGTTCCCGGACGAGTTATCGCGTGTTTCACGTGAAACGTGACGCTCGCCCGCAGACCACTATGCCACCAGCCGGCGAGGCTGAGTCAAGCCCGAAACGAGGAGACGAATACTTCTATCAGAAATCCATACCTGAGCGGCCTCTGCTTCGTATATACGCATATCTACGGAGACGTGCGGCGACGCCGAACCACGTGCCATAGAGTGGCGTGCCGCCGTATCCACCACCGGAGGAGTACTCATGACGTTCTTCCAGGTCGTGAATCTCGTCCTTTTGGTCGCGCTGATCGCTGGCGCCCTGTACCTGTTTCTGCCACGCCAGCGGTCCGGGACAGCGGCCAACTCTGCCGATGAGCGCCAGTTCAGCGGTCCGATCTTCCGCGACGATGACCGGTACTGGATTGGGGGTGTCATCTACAACAACCCGGAAGATCCCGACTGGCTCGTTCCCAAGCGCTATGGACTTGGACGGACATTGAATTGGGGTCACCCCACGGGCAGGCTGATCATGGTCGGACTCCTGCTGCTGGCTGTGGCGCTCGGCATCATAAGCGCCGTCGTTCCTGGATTCAGCACCTACGGTTGTCATCCATTCACCGGATGTCACCTGACTCCCTAGACAGGCGATTAATGGCGGAGTGGATGCGCTGCTCAACGCCATCGCCTGCCGAGCGTCGTGCTATTCGGCGCAGCAGGAGAGGCGCGACGGGTCCTTGTAGCGCGAGATCGCGGCGATCTTGAGCGCCTCGGCCATCGTCGGGTAGACGTGCAGCATATCGCGGAAATCGTCAATCGTCGCGTGAAAGCGCAGCGCCATCGCCGCCTCATGAATGATTTCCGCTGCCTCGCGTCCAACCATCGTGACGCCCAGCACCTCATTTGTCTCTGCATCGGCCACCATCTTCACCAGCCCACGCGTCTCGTGGATCGCCGCGGCACGTGGCACCAGCTCCAGCGGCAGCGTGTTGCACCAGCACGTGCGGCCGGCGGCATTGGCCTGCCGATCGGTCATGCCGACCATCGCGATCTGTGGATCGGTGAAAATCGCTCGAGGAATGACGCGATGATTCACCTCCACCGCTGGCCCGTCTCCAAGCGCGTTCCATGCCGCAATCGCGCCATCATGCGCGCCGACTGGCGTCGCCATCTGGCTCTCCACCTGATCACCGATGACATCGCCCGCTGCCCAGATGTGCGGCGCGGACGTGCGGAGCGTCGTATCGACCTGTACCGCGCCAGTCGCGTCGAGCGTCACGCCCGCGCTCTGTAGACCGATTCCTTCTGTCGCCGGAACGCGTCCTGCTGCCACCAGCAGGTGCTCTGCCCGCAACTCGCGTGTTCCGCCACGCTCCGCGACCGACACCGCGATGCCGCGCTCGCCATCACGCCAGACCCGCTCGACCGCCGCGTTCCGGAGCACGGTGATGCCTTCGGCGGCGAAGAGCGTCTCGATCATCCGGCCCACTTCCGGCTCGAAGTCCCGCGCCAGCACGTGCGGGCCGCGCTCAATAAGCGTCACGGCAGTGCCGAAGCGCGCGAACATCTGCCCCAGCTCCAGCGCGATATAACCGCCGCCGACCACAATCAGCGATTCCGGCAGCGCAGTCAGCTCCATCTTCTCATCGCTCGACAACAGATCGCTGGTGAGATACGGTACCGCGTCCAGACCGGCGATGGCTGGGATGCGCGGGCGTGAGCCGGTTGCGATGAGAAAGCGCTCTCCCCGGACCAGCCGCGGGCCGTTCACGCTATCGATGGCGACCGTCCGCGTGTCGGTGAAGCGTACCGTTCCTCGCGCGATCTCAACCTGCGCATCTCCGGCGGCCACGCTGTCGTATTTCCTGGCGCGATACTCACGCACTAGCGCGTCTTTCTGCTGGATAAGCGCCTGGAAGTCGAGCGCCGGAGCACATGGCTCGATGGCCGCGTAGCGTGGATGGCGCGCATCGTAGAGGTGCCGCGCCGCTTCCATGAGGTTTTTGCTTGGCAGACAGCCCCGGTTGGCGCAGGTGCCTCCCACCACCCGGTTTTCGATCATCAGGCTGCGCCTGCCCAGCTCGGCTGCACGCAATGCCGCCGCGAACGCTGTCGAGCCAGCACCAAGGATCACCAGGTCATAGACATCATCCGGTCGTGCCATGATTCGTCCTCTCCAGAATGCGGAATGCTGCCTTGAGAGGACGCTACACCTTCCAGCCAGGGAGAAGGTCAAGGGCACGAGCGAGGCTCTGATCGGGGTTAGGCGTCAAAGGCGAGGCAGATCGCCCCACTGCCTGCGCATTCCGCTTCAACGACGCGCGCCTGATGTTCCAGTTGGTATAGATCGGCGCGCAGCGCCATGAGCTCAGCGATGCGCGCATCCACCTCGCCTATCTTCTCGCGCGCGAGGACGCTCACGTGGCGGCAGGGAGCCACACCGCCATCGCGAATGGCGAGAATCTGGCCAATCTCATCCAGCGTCAGGCCGAGAGACTGCGCGCGCCTGATGAACGCCAGCCGCAGCGCATCGCCGCTGGAATACAGACGATAGCCGGATGCCGAGCGCGCCGAGGGCTGGAGTATGCCGATCCGGTCATAATAGCGCAGGGTGCGTGGGTTGATCTGAGCCTGGCGGGCCAGTCCTCCAATCGTGAGGGGAGCGTGTGACTCAGGGCTTCTCGCGGACATGACGTAAGCCTCCTTTCAGCGCGCGGCACGCTGAAGAGCTGGAAGGTCGTGCTGGCTGCTCCGGTTCCGCTGGAGAGCATAGACCGGAAACGGCGCGAAATCCAGGCTGGCGCTCCATGCCGGGCCATCAGTCGCCTGTTCAGTTGAAGGAAATGATTGCCGGCTCTCTCGGTGCATTGCGCGGCCCGCGGAAGTGGCGCGCGCCACGCGATGTGCCAGGTCCCGCCATCGCTGCCGGCATCTCACGAGACGGTAGCGTTTCCCTCCGTCCACTATTGCGCTTTTGGCGTGCTGGACCTCCGAAGCGCCCAACGAGCCGCCGAAGATTGCGTCAGCGGATTCCGGCGGACCGCTGAGCGTGTGGCATGGTCCCGTCCTCCTTGCGAAGAACGGGACCAGATGGATGCGTCTGTGTTTCACGTGAAACACTATGCCGTGGCGCTCGGACTCTTTGGCCGCATGGCGCTCAGCAAGTCCGCCTGGGCCAGCAGGGACCGCAGCCGGATGCGCTCCGCCTCGCCGAGTGGCGCCAGCGGACGGCGAGGCTCGCCGCCATAGTGCGCGACGAAGTGCAGCGCCGCCTTCAGCCCCGGCACGCCGTAGCCGGACGTGACGGCGGTGTTGACCGGCACGAGCTTTCCCTGCAATGCCCGCGCCTCATCCAGCTTGCCTTCCTCGGTGAGCGCGAAGAGGCGCAGGCAGGCTTCCGGCGCGATATTCGCCAGCGCGGCAATCGCGCCTTTCGCGCCGACTACCATCGCGGGCAGGAGGAAGCCCGCGCTGCCCGCCAGCACGGTGAAACCCTCGCGCGCCTCTGCCGCCACCTGCGCCATCTTCGCCACATTGCCGGAGCTATCTTTCATGCCGATGATGTTGGGATGCGAGGAGAGCTCGACCACCATCTCGGCGTCAAGATCAATGCCAGCCGAGTTGCCGGGCATGTTATAGATCATCACCGGAATCGGGCTTTCATCTGCCACCGCCCGGTAGTGGCCGCGCAGCGCCGTGCCCGTCATCGCGCCGCGATAGTGCGAGGGTGGAATCACCAGCGCGACATCCGCGCCCGCCTCCGCTGCCTGACGGCAATAGGCGATAGTCGTGCGGGTGGAGAGCGCGCCCGTGCCCGCCAGCAGTTGCGCCTCCGGTCCAGCCGCCTCGCGCACCGTCTCGATCACCGCGCGGCGCTCGTCCGCCTCCAGATGCACCGCCTCGCCATTCGAGCCGAGCGGCACGAAGCGCGTGATGCCGCGTTCGCGCAGCCGCCGGATATGCTCGCGCAGCGTCTCCAGGTCCAGCGACTCATCTTCATGGAAGAACGTCGGTACAGGCGGATAGATGCCGCCAATCACGGACGTGTTGCTCATGACTGCACCTTCGCCTTCGTTGTCTTTTTCGTTGCCTTCTTCCCATTCGCGGCATGCGGCGGCCGCGCCAGAATCGCGGGATCTGTTCCGGCAATCGCCATGAACCGCGTTGTCTGCCGGATCAGCCGGTAAAAGTTCGGCACGTGGTATTTCTCATTTGGCGCGTGCATGTTGTCGTCTGGCAGACCCGTGCCCATGAATATCACCGGCACGTGCAGCACGCTATCGAACAGCGCACCAATCGGGATCGAGCCGCCGGACCGCTGGAACACAGGCGGCTTGCCCCACTCCTGCTCGATTGCGCTCTCCGCGGCGCGCACGAAAATGTTATCCACCGGCACGTAGACCGCATGGCCGCCGTGGATCAGCTTGACTGTCACAGTGATGCCGGGAGGGCACAGCTCCTTCACTCGGCTTTCCAGCATCGGAAAGACTTCCTCCGGAGTCAGTGGATAGGGCAGGCGCATGCTCACCTTGGCGGTTGCCTCAGCGGGGATGACCGTCTTGGCGCCCTCGCCCGTGAATCCACCAGCGATGCCATGCACCTCCAGGGTGGGCCGCGCCGTCTGGCGTACGCGGGGGTCATACTCCTGCTCGCCCGGCAAAACGTCGATGCCCATCTCGCGCTTGAGCGACGCCGCCACGTCCACGGGGTTGCGGTCCCAGAGCTTCATCTCCTCTTTGCTGATCGGAGGCACCTTCTCATACAAGCCTGGAATGTTGATATGCCCATCGGCGCCCTTCAGGCCGACGAGAATCTGAGCGAGCGCGTGAATTGGATTGGGCGCGACCCCGCCAAACTCGCCAGAATGCAGGTCTTGCTTGGCGCCACGCGCGTGAATCTCGGTATAGACGATGCCGCGCAGGGCATAGTCGAGCGCGGGCACGTCGGGCGCGGGCATGCCGCTATCGGCGATCAGCGCGACGTCACAGGCCAGTTCGGCGGGATGTTCTTTGACGTACTGCTCGATGGCTTCGCCGCCGCTCTCTTCTTCGCCCTCGATCAGCACTTTCACGTTGACCGGCAGGGCGCCATTGCCGCCGCGCATCAGCGCTTCGAGCGATTTGACGAGCGCGAACATCTGCCCCTTATCATCTACGGCGCCGCGCGCGTAGATATTGTCGTTGCGCACGACCGGCTCGAACGGATCGCTCCGCCATTCGCTGACGGGATCGACCGGCTGCACATCATAGTGGCCATACAGCAGAACGGTTGGCTTGCCATCCGCTTTCAGCCATTCACCATAGACGAGCGGGTGCTGGCCTTCGATCTTGATCAGGTGCACGTTCTCCAGGCCGATGTCTTCGAGCTGGCTGGCGATAAACTTCGCGGCTCGCTTCACATCCTTCTTGTGGTCTGGAATCGTGCTGATGCTGGGAATCCGCAGTAACTCCTTCAGTTCTTTGAGGAACGCATCGCGGTGCTGTTCGGTATAGGCAAGCGCCGCCTCGGCTAGCTGGCCGTCGCTGGACATAGCATCATCCCCATTTCGCGCCATAACAGGAGGCCACACCGCGCTCCGCTCGCGGCGGAGGCGGCGTCATCGTACCTCCATCGTAGCAGCCTTGCGAAGGGGGTGTCCAGTTCCAGCGACGGAGCACTGAAGGATGAAGCCGTATCGGCTATCGAGTGGCGCTCTCCCGTGAGAAGTCAGCCTGCGCCAGGCGTTATGCCGCGCCCGTGCCCTCGGAAATCATGGACTGCTCGCCACGGTGACTCTCCACCGGCGCGCTCGACGGATGGCGAACTTCCATCTCATCGTAGCGGTTCAGCCGGTAGACGAGCGAGGAGATGCCCCAGCTGAGCACGAAGATCGCGATGATGCCGAACCCCACTACGCCAATATCCATGTTGTTGAGGAAGCTCCAGAAGCCGCCGGAGAGATTGAGCTGCGCGCTGATGATCTGCAACGTCTCGATGCCGCCGATGAGCACGGCCACCAGCACGGAGACGAGCGTAATGCTCATGTTGTAGAACAGCTTGCGGATCGGCTTCACAAAGGCCCAGCCGTAGGCGCCGAGCATCATCACACCATCCGTGGTGTCGGCCAGGCTCATGCCCGCCGCGAAGAGCAGCGGCAGCAGGATGATGACATAGAACGGCACATGCTGCGCGGCGAACGTGCCCGAAATCGCCAGCAGGGTGATCTCCGTCGCGGTGTCGAAGCCCAAGCCGAACAGGAATCCGACCGGATACATCTTCCAGCTTTTGTCGATGGTCTTGAAGAGGCCGCGAAAGATGCGGGCGAAAAAGCCGCGCTGGTTGAGATATTCCTCAACGTCCTCTTCGTTATAGACGCCGTCGCGCGTGGCCGAGCGGAACGTCTTGATGATCTCGACCAGGATGACGATATTTATGGCCGCGATGACGAACAGAAAGATCGCGGAGACGCTCGTGCCTACCAGACTGCCGATGCGCTTCAGCGGCGAGTTCTCGTTGGAGAGGCTCGTCGCCAGGTAGGCCGAGCCAGCCGCCACCACCGTCGCCATCACGAAGACGACCGTCGAGTGCCCCAGCGAGAAGAAGAAGCCAACGCCAACGGGCTTCTTCTTCTCCTGCATCAGCTTGCGGGTGACGTTGTCGATCGCGGAGATGTGGTCCGCATCAACGGCATGCCGCAGGCCGAACGTATACGCCGTCAGCGCCAGCGGCAGGAGCGCCGGATAGGAGAGCGACGCGACTCCGGCAAGCACCCAGAGCATGACGTTAACGCCAATGAGCAACACGTAGAGCGTAATGACCCGGCGGCGCAAACCAGGTGTGCTGTCGTTGAATACGCGAGCGAAGTTTGCTATCACCACAGATCTCCTGCCCGTGTCGGGAGGCGGAAAAAAGACGTGCCGTCTTCATATCGCCCGATGGATGTACATACCGTACCAGATTCGCACCGCTAGATGCAAATATTCGCGATTACGAGTTTTCGCAAGACGGCTGCTCCCGGCTATCTGTTGACGCATAGGTTCATTCTTTGCGTGCGCGTGCTGAGCGGTGGTGGCTCGCCATGTTGGATGCGCCGGTTGCCGGTTCGCTGATGACGCATCCGGTGGAGGAAAGGCGGCATGAGGTATCTGTGATCGCGCGTGTCAGCCCTGTGACGTGATGTCGACGCGCCGGTGCTACGTTGCGCAGGAGTACGGCAAAAAGGGCGCGAACCAGGTTCGTGCCGTCGTCAGAGGAGGATCCTATGCGTACCGCCATCGTCTACGATTCTCAATATGGCAATACGGAGCGCATCGCGCAGGGCATCGCGGATGCGCTGCGCGAATATGGCGAGGTCCGCACAGTGCGCATCGGGTTCGCGCATGCCGACACGCTTCAGGGGATCGATACGCTCATCCTGGGGTCGCCAACGCAAGGCTGGAACGCGACACAGGCCATGCGCGCCTTCCTGGATCAAATCCCGGCCGGGCAACTCCACGGTCTGGCTATCGCCTGCTTTGATACCCGCTTCCAGAAGCCGCGGTGGATGACGGGATCAGCCGCCGTCAAAATGGCGAAGCGGCTGCAGCGGATGGGCTTCTCGCTCATCGCGTTGCCAGAGAGTTTTTTCGTCAAGGGTTCGGAAGGGCCGCTGCTGGATGGAGAGCTGGAGCGCGCCGCCATCTGGGCGAGAATGATCCACAATCGGATGGAAACGCCGCACGCGGTGACGCCCTAGCGACGCCATCGTGCTGCCGGGGACCGGCGCCATGCGCTATGCCCGCTTATTCCATAGCTGATTCCACAATCTGGGTCCACAACCTGATTCCTTACCTGGATGCGCGTCATCCCGGTCGGGACACGCGGCTGCTGCTTGTCCCACTGCGGATACGCTCACCGGATGTGTTCGCCGCTCCTGTTGGAGAGCGGAAACGCGGTGGATTGTGTTGACGGCTCGAATATAGAACATATGTTCTTGCCAGGGGTGAGCGGCCAGGCGTAGGCTATGCAGCGGGAACGGCCTTCTCTAGATACAGGAGCATGCCCGCACATGGCGTATATCTGCGTGTTCGATGTCAACGAGACGCTGCTCGATCTGGCGGCGATGGACGGCCACTTTTCAGACGTCTTTGGCGATGCGTCTGTGCGCAAGCAGTGGTTTGGGCGCATGCTGGAGCTGGCGTTCATTCACACGATCACCGGTGAGTATCAGGATTTCCCCACGCTCGGCCGCGCCGCGCTGCAGAATACGGCGCGCCTGGCCGGCATATCGCTGCGACCTGAAGATCGTGACCGCATTCTTGCCGCGATGCGCGCGTTGCCAGCGCATCCAGACGTCGTGCCAGCCCTGGAGCATCTGCGCAGCGCGGGCTTCCGGCTGGCGACGCTCACAAATTCGCCGCTTGCCGTCGTCGAGGCGCAGCTTGCCTTCGCGGGCATTCGGCCATATTTCGAGCAGGTTCTCTCGGCGGATGAGGTCCGCCGGCTCAAGCCCGCGGCCGATCCGTATCAGATGGCGGCTGAACGGTTGGGCGCGCCAGCGGGCGAGTTGCTCCTCATCGCCGCGCATGCGTGGGACGTCTCAGGGGCAAGCGCCGCCGGCTGCGCTACCGCGCTCGTGACGCGCCCCGGCGTAATCGCCGATCCGCTTGCGCGTGAGCCAGACTTCTCCGTTCCAGACCTGGTGGCGCTGGCCGGGAAACTAACGCGGAGCTAGTCATCTCGGACTGCGCGCACATGCGTGCGACAGGCGGCATGAAATCGGCAATAGTGCGGATCGTATCGGGGTCCAGCGCACTTTACGCTGGCTGCGCCGCGTGCTATGCTATAGTATGTGAAGCTACAGCCGGATACAGTGTGAGCCAGGTACGAGTCATGGAGTATCCGGACGCGCCACTTCTGGCGCGGAGGAGCGAAGTCATGGCACAAAAATCCCTGGTTATAGGGGAACTTACTACACCTGAGCACGAAACCAACGTCGTGTGTCCTGTCGCTCGCACTGCCGAGATCATCAGCGGCAAGTGGACGCTGCTAATCATTCGTGATCTCACGACGGGCACCAAGCGATTCAGTGAGCTTGAGCGCTCGCTCGCGGGCATCAGCCCCAAGACGCTCTCGGAGCGCCTCTCCGCACTCGAACGAGAACACATCGTCTCCCGACGGACGTATGCGGAAGTCCCTCCCAAGGTAGAGTATTCGCTGACCGAAAAGGGGCACGACCTCGTCGAGGTCATCGACGCGATGCGCGCATACGGCAACCGCTGGCTAGGGTGCGGCCTGGCTTGATACGCCGCGCCTCTGGCCGCTCTGCCATCACAACCGCTCGATAAGCGCGGCCGCCTGGCACGCGATACCTTCTCCGCGCCCGGTAAATCCCAGTCCGTCGGTCGTCTTGGCCTTCACGCTGACCCGCGCTTCCTCGATTCCAAGCAGCCGCGCGAGCCGCTCGCGCATTGCGGCCACATGCGGCGTGAGGCGCGGACGCTCGGCCACCACAGTCGAATCCACATTCGCCACCTGCCAGCCGCGCTCACGCAGCAGGTCCACGGTGTATGTCAGAAAGTCTCCGCTGGGCGCATCGCGCCAGCGCTCGTCGCTCGAAGGAAAGTGCGTACCAATATCACCGAGCGCCGCCGCGCCAAGTAGCGCGTCTACGACGGCATGGATGACCACGTCGGCGTCTGAGTGTCCCGCCAGCCCGTGCGCGTGCGGAATCACCACGCCACCGAGAACGAGCGCTCTACCCGCCATATCAGAGAAGGCGTGTACATCATAGCCGGTACCCACGCGCAGGTCAGTCCCCGCCATGAGTTTGATCCGTCCTCTCTAGCCGCGCGGCCAGCACGCCAATCGCGTGCCCCATATTATTCCCCTTAGCCATGCTCATGATACTCGCGCGCATAGCGGCTGCCAAGGGGAACGGTGTCGGACCCACCGGGCGGCGCATCCAGCGGGCACCTTAGAGTACCCCGCAAGCCTGGCTGTGCCGAATCGGCGCATCCTTGAATACCCGCGGCTCCCCATATCTTGCGGCGGCATCTGCGAACGGGGTTGACAAACGTAACCGGTGCCAGTTACCATTGCCCTCACAACACCCTAGGGACCCTACCCCTGTGGGGTATGAAAACTCCTTACGCGAAAACTCGTAGAGACAGCTACGCGACGAGAACGGCACCTGGCGGGACGCTCTCCAGGCGAGCGGTCAAGATGTGGCACGGTAGTGTACGCCAAGCGAAAGAAATGCAGGCGTCTCATGACGAGTATCACCAATCTCGACTCCGCCACCCGCGCCGAAATCGTTCAGCGGCTCAAGGCCATTGAGGGCCAGGCGCGCGGCATACAACGCATGGTTGATGATGGTCGAAGCTGCCAGGATATCATGAACCAGCTTGCCGCGCTGCGCTCAGCCTCCCATGCGCTCAGCATTCACCTGTTGGAAAAATACGCGCTTCACTGCCTGCAAACGCAGGAAGATGCCGCCGGCTTCGAGGAAGCCGTCGCGCAGATTGTGGGCGTTGTCTCGAAACTGTCCCGATAGTGCCCGTACACGTGAACACATGTCGTTCGATATGGTCGTCACTGGCCGGTCGCTGCTTGGCCGTCCACTCGTGGAGAACTCGCTGCGCATCAGCGAGTGGCCCTCACCACTGTGGCGAGGTAGCTCACCTATCGGCAAGGAGAGACGGATGAGGACTGAGACCGAACAGGAGTCGCTCGGACCGGCGCCCGATCTCGATCAGCTCATCGCGGATCGCGTCGACGCACTGCTCGCGGAACGACTCGACCAGCTGCTGACGGAGAAGGTGACTGAGCGCGTCAACCACGCGATGAAACGCGATCCGGCGAAACGGCGCGCGGCGATCATCGCATCCAAGGGGACGCTCGACATGGCGTACCCGCCGCTGATCCTGGCGACGGCAGCCGCGGCGATGGACATGGAGGTGCGGGTCTTTTTCACCTTCTACGGCATCAACATCCTGCGCAAGAACGGACCGCAAAAGCTGCAGATCGCCCCCATCGCCAACCCCGCGATGCCCGTGCCCATGCCAAACGCCATCGGCATGCTGCCGGGGATGACGCCCGCCGCGACGAAGATGATGAAGGGCATGTTCGCCAAACAGAATGTCGCGACGGTTCAGGAACTGCTGCGGCAGGCCATCGAGCTTGACGTGAAGCTGATCGGCTGCCAGATGACCATGGACGTCATGGGATTCAAACGCGAAGACTTGATAGACGAGATCGAGATTGGAGGCGCTGCCACGTTCATGAGCTTCGCCAGCTCGGCGCACGCTACCTTGTTCATCTAGCGCGGCGCGGGACGCCTTCCGGCTCCGCAACCGCGCGTAGCGCTCAGAGCCAGCGCTGGCTCTCCCGAGGCTGTGCCACGCCAGTGCGTGTGCCATCCAGCAGAAATGAGGAATGCGCAATGAGCGAGCCCATTCACGTCGATCAGTATCTCGATGCCAAGGGGCTGGCGTGCCCCATGCCTGTCATCGGCGTCAAGCGCGCGATCAAAACCCTTGAGCGCGGCCAGATCATCGCCGTTACCGCGACCGACAAAGGCGCCTGCCGCGACATTCCGGCATGGGCCGAGCAAACCGGCCACAAGCTGCTCAGCTGGGATGAGCAGGCGGGCATATATACGTTCTATATCGAGAAGGCCGGCTGGGAGGACGACTAAGATGTACTTCCGCCAGCTCCGCCTGCCTGATATTGGCTGCGCGTCGTATATCATCGGCGGCAACGGCGCGTGCGCGGTCGTCGACCCGCGCTGGGATGTCGTCGCGCAGTACATTGGCCTCGCCCGCCAGCATGATCTGAAGATTACGCACATCATCGAGACACACACCCACGCCGATCACGTCTCCGGCGCGACACGCCTCGCCACGCGCACCGGCGCCGCCATTTTCATCCACCGCAACGCCCTCACGACCTATCCCCACACTGACCTGGACGATGGTGACGAGCTTGTCGTGGGCAGCGCGCGCATCGCCGTCCTGCATACGCCCGGCCACAGCGCGGATAGCGTCAGCCTGCTGGTTCGTGATGCCGAGGGCGACGACCCGCCGCGCTTGCTCAGTGGCGATACGCTCTTCGTCGGTGAGGTAGGACGCCCCGATTTGCACGGCGAGGGAGCCGCCGCGCTGGCAGACCAGCTCTACACGAGCCTGCATGAGCGCGTGCTGCGGCTGGATGACTCGATTGAGGTCTTTCCGGGGCATCTCGCTGGCTCGCTCTGCGGGCGCAAGATTCTGCCTGAGCCATCCACCACTATCGGCCGCGAGCGGCAGGCGAACAGTTCCCTCGCCATCAGCGACCGCGCGGCATTCGTCCAGGCGATGATTACGGATTTGCCGCCGCGCCCGCCCAACGTGGCGCGCATCGTCGAACTGAACCGCTCCGGCGCGCCTCCCGCGCGGCCAGATGTGACGCACGTCGAACCTGAAAACGCCGCGCCGCTGCTCAAGACGGCGGTTGTGGTGGATGGGCGCGATATGCGCGCCTTCGCCAGCGGGCACATCTGGGGTGCGCTCAACGCGCCCGTCAGTTATGGACAGTTTGGCGTCATGGTCGCCTGGATGGTTGATCCGGGTACGCCGCTCGTCCTGATCACCGCCGATGACGAAGATTTGAGCGATGCCATAAACTCGCTTATGGCGCTTGGCATGACGAATCCGCTCTTCGCGCTTGATGGCGCTCCGGAGGAGTGGCGGGCCGCTGGCCTGCCCGTGCTGCGGACGAAACTGGTGAGCGCGCTGGAATTGCGCGACCTCATCGCGCGGGGGGCTGTGGGCACCGTGCTGGATGCGCGGGAGCCGGCGGAACTGGAGCAGCAGAACACGATAGCAGGCGCGATCAGCCTGCCCTATCGCAAGATCCGCTCGCGCCAGTCGCTGCCGCCGCTCGTTGAGCCTGTGGTGACGCTCTGCAACAGTGGCAATCGCAGCGGACTCGCGGCTAGCCTTCTGGAACGGCTGGGCGTTCGCGTCCTGAATCTTGATGGCGGCACGAGCGCGTGGGAGGAGGCAGGCTTTCCACTCGTGCCGATGATGGCACTCGCTGGCTCTCAGGCGGGGGCGAGTTGAGTTATCCGCGTGGCGGGTGTCTCCCGAGAAGCCGTTGCCCGCCACGCATACCGTAGGGGTTCTCCGGCATGCAATATGGCTTTCTCATCGACCAGCGCTCGTGTATCGGGTGTCACGCATGTACGGTCGCGTGCAAATCCGAGCACGATGTGCCGACCGGCGTCTTCAGAACGTGGGTGAAGTACGTCGAGAAAGGCACATTTCCGAATACCCGGCGGCACTTTCTCATCGAGCGGTGCAATCATTGCGCCAATTCGCCCTGCGTCGAGATCTGCCCGACGCAGGCGCTCTTCAAGCGACCTGATGGCATCGTCGATTTCGACCGGAGCCGCTGCATCGGCTGCAAAGCCTGTATGGAAGCCTGCCCGTACGAAGCCATCTACATCGACCCCGTCACAGAGACAGCGGCGAAATGCAACTTCTGCGCGCACCGGATTGACCAGGGATTGCAGCCATCCTGCGTGCAGGTCTGCCCGGAAGAAGCCATCATCTTCGGTGATCTGGAAGATCCCTCCAGCCGCATCTCGCAGCTCATTGGCCGCAACTCGGTGCATGTGCGGCGGCCAGAGCAGGGCACCGAGCCAAAGCTTTTCTACATCGGCGCGGATGAGATCGCGCTCATGCCGGAGGCTCTGCCGCACTCGACGGGCGCCATGTGGAATGAGCCAACGCCCGCGATGATGGCGCCCGCTCCCGCGCGTGTGGACACGTGGATGCCCCATGCCGAGAACGCCCAGGTGGATTACAATATCCGTCACGAACGGCCCTGGGGCTGGATGGTTTCCGCGTATCTGCTCACCAAGTCGCTGGCGGCGGGTCTCTTCCTGGTGCTGGCGGCGCTGCTCACCTTCGCCGCTCGCGGAACGACCGTCCTCATCGTGCCCGCGCTGATCGCGGCGCTGATCTTCCTCGGTGCGACCACCGTTCTGCTCGTGGCCGATCTCAAGCATCCCGAGCGGTTCCTCTACATTATCTTCAAGCCGCACTGGACGTCCTGGCTGGTGCTGGGGGCGTACGTCCTGATGGGCTATGGCGGGCTGCTGGTGATCTGGCTTGCACTGGACGTTGTGGCATCCGCGCCGCTGCCGCTTACCTGGCTGGTGGCGATCTTCGCGATTCTCTCCGCGATCTATACGGCGTTTCTCTTCGGCCAGGCAGAGGGACGCGACCTGTGGCAAACGCCCGTGTTGCCCGCATCACTGCTGGCGCAGGCCGTTCTGGCTGGCGCAGCCGGGCTAGCGCTAATCGGCGCTGTGGGCGGCGCCTCCGCGAGCATCATGCGCGTGCTCGCGTTCGTGCTGCTGGGCGCGCTGATCGTGCATGCCGCGCTGATCGCGCTGGAAATCGGCATGCCGCACCCGACGGCCAACGCCGCCTGGGGTGTGCGCGCGCTGGCGCGCGGCGAGCAATCGCGGCTCTTCTGGAGCCTGGGGCTTGGCGTGGGGGTCGTGCTCAGCGTGGTGCTGCTGCTCATCGGGCTGGCCGCTCCGGCTGCCCTGGGTTCGCTGGCGGCGCTGGCCGCCGTCGCCGCGCTCGTCGGCGCTGTCGGCTACGAGCATGCGTTCGTTCAGGCGGGGCAGGCCGCGCCGCTTAGCTAGGGAGAAGTTTCATGCGACTTGTTGCCGCGGATTTCCGCCGCTTTGCCAATACGCTCGGCCGCGCGGAGAGCCATGCGACTACCGCCGCGCCAGCCGCGCCCGTGGCCATGCGTACCGAGGCGCCTGTGCGGACGAATGTCGGTGAATTGCCGGGATCTCCGCCACCGGAACAGTGGAACCGCTGGACCGAGCTGGAGGCGCGCGCGTGGCCGAAGCGTGTCGAGCATACCTATACGCTGGTCCCGACGACCTGTTTCAACTGTGAATCCGCCTGCGGCCTGCTGGCTTATGTGGATGTGGAGACGCTGCGCATCCGCAAGTTCGAGGGCAACCCGACCCACCCCGGCAGCCGTGGCCGCACCTGTGCCAAGGGTCCCGCGACGCTCACGCAGGTCTACGATCCGGAGCGCATCCTCTATCCGATGAAGCGCGTGGGCAAGCGCGGCGAGGGCAAGTGGGAGCGCACGACATGGGATGAAGCGCTGGATACCATCGGCGCGCGCATCCGCAAGGCGCTGATCGAGGGACGCAAGACGGAAGTCATCTATCACGTCGGGCGGCCCGGCGAAGACGGCTATATGGAGCGTGTCCTGCAATCATGGGGCGTGGACGCGCACAATAGCCACACGAATATCTGCTCCGCTGGCGGGCGCTTCGGCTATGCCGCGTGGATGGGCATCGACCGGCCCTCGCCAGACTACGCCAACGCCCGCTTCACCCTGCTCATCAGCAGTCATCTGGAAAGCGGCCACTACTTCAATCCACACGCCCAGCGCATCATGGAGAGCAAGAAGCGCGGCGCGAAGATCGCCGTCATGGACCCGCGCCTCTCGAACACCGCTTCGATGGCCGACTACTGGATGCCGACGTGGCCCGGAACGGAAGCCGCCGTGCTGCTGGCGATGGCCAACATCATCATTCAGGAGAAGCGCTACAATCGGGAGTTCCTGCGCCGCTGGACGAACTGGGACCAGTTCATGCGCGAGGAGCATCCGGAGCTCGCGCCAACGTTTGAGGAGTTCGAGGGCGTGCTTGCCACGCTCTACGCGGACTACACGCCGGAGTTTGCCGAGCGGGAATCGGGCGTTTCCGCGCAGATGATCGTCGAGGTCGCGCACGAGATCGCCAACGCGGGCAGTGCTTTCGCCGCGCATAACTGGCGTGCCGCCGCGGCGGGCAATCTCGGCGGCTGGATGGTGGCGCGCTGCCTCTTCTTCCTGAACGTGCTCACCGGCAGCATCGGCACCAAGGGCGGCACCTCGCCAAACGTCTATGACAAGTACGTGCCGCGTCCCTTCGCTGAGCCGCCCAAACAGCAGGTGTGGAACGAGCTGACCTGGCCAAAAGAGTATCCGCTGACGCACCACGAGTTGAGCTTCCTGCTGCCGCACTTCCTGAAGGACGGGCGCGGCAAGGTGGATACCTACTTCACGCGCGTCTATAACCCCGTCTGGACGAATCCCGATGGCTTCAGCTGGATGGAGGCGCTCTCCGATGAATCGCTGGTCGGGCTGCATGCCGCGCTGACGCCGACGTGGAACGAGACGGCGTGGTTCGCGGATTACGTGCTGCCGATGGGTGTGGGCGCCGAGCGGCACGATCTGCATAGCTACGAGACGCACGCTGGCCAGTGGATCGGCTTCCGCCAGCCGGTGCGGCGCGTGGCGATGAAGCGCCTCGGGCAGGACGTGACCTACACCTACGAGGCCAACCCCGGCGAGGTCTGGGAGGAAAACGAGTGGTGGATCGAGCTTTCGTGGCGCATCGACCCCGACGGCTCGCTCGGCATTCGCGCGTATTACGAGTCGCCATACCGTCCCGGCGAAAAGCTCACCGTGGACGAATACTATCGCTGGATCTTCGAGAACAGCGTTCCGGGCCTGCCGGAGAAGGCAGCGGCGGAAGGGCTGACCCCGCTCGACTATATGCGCAAGTACGGCGCGTTCGAGATCACGAACGGCGCTCATCAGAGCTACGAGGATCCCGTTCCGGCGGAGGATCTGGCCGAGGGCATGGTAGACGAGCGAACCGGCATCGTCTGGTCGAAGCGCCCCCGCCCGCATTCCTCCAATATCGTTCCCAAGCCCGCGCCCGCCACGAGCGAGCACGGCACGCAGGTGGGCGTTGTGGTGGATGGCGTGGCGCGCATGGGCTTCCCGACGCCCAGCGGCAAGCTGGAATTCTACAGCAAGACGCTGCGCGACTGGCACTGGCCGGAATACGCGCTGCCCGCGTACATCAAGAGTCACGTCCATCCGGAGCGCATGGACCGGAGCCGGGGCGAATTCGCGCTCATCCCGACGTTCCGCCTGCCGGTGCTCATCCACACGCGCTCGAACAACGCCAAGTGGCTGACGGAGATCGCGCACAGCAATCCGCTGTGGATCAATCCCGTGGATGCCGAGCGGCTGGGCCTGCGAACGGGTTCGCTGGTGCGCGTGAATACGGAGATTGGCTATTTCGTGCCGCGCGTCTGGGTGACGGAGGGCATCCGGCCCGGCGTCGTGGCCTGCTCGCACCACATGGGCCGCTGGCATCTGGATAACCAGAACGAGCACCATCATGGGGGCTGGTCCTCCGCGCTGGCCTCGCTGAACCGGCAGGGCGGCGAGTGGACGCTGCGCCAGATTCACGGACCCCAGCCATACAAGAGCGAGGACCCGGATTCCGGGCGCATCTGGTGGGGAGACGCGGGCGTTCACCAGAACCTGACGTTCCCGGTGCATCCGGACCCCATCAGCGGCAGCCATAGCTGGCATCAGAAGGTGCGCGTCGAGCCGGCCAGCCCGAAGGACCGCTACGGCGACATCCACGTGGATACCGGCAAGTCGCGCGAGGTCTACAAGCAGTGGCTGGCGATGACGCGACCAGGACCCGGCCCGGAGGGGATGCGGCGCCCGCACTGGATGCTGCGCCCGTACCGGCCAGACGCGAAGGTGTACCGCGTTGAGTGAGCCAGACGACGACGTGCGAGCGGGGCGGGCGGCGCTGCTTGACCTGCTCGCGGATCTGTTCCTGCGCGAGCTGGAGGAACGGGATCTGGCGGCCATCACCGCTGATCCCGTGCTCGGCCGCGCGCTCCAGCCGCCCGCCGGCGATGAGGCGCGGCGTCAGCTTCGGGCGGAATTCGCGAGCCTGCTGCTGATCGAGGTGCCGCCATATGCCTCGATCTATCTGGATGTGCCGCCCGTGATCGGGGGAGATACCAGCCTACGCTGGGAGCGCCTGCTCGCCAGCCTGGGGCAGCCGGTTCGCTCGCTGGAGCGGGCCGCGAGTCCCGATCACGCCGGACTCTATCTGCGCGCCTGCGCGGAAGCCGAGAGACGACGCGATGCCGCGCCTATCCTGCGCGAGGCGCTGGCCTGGCTGCCGCAGTGCCTCACAGCCATCGAGCGCAACGCTCCCGCGAGCTTCTACGGCAACGTCGCGGCACTGGCTGGCCAGGCGCTCTGGGAAAGCGCCCGCGCCACCCCCTACAGCGGCGAGCCGCTGCCCGCCGAAGAGCCGCCCGCGCCGGAGGATTCGGGGCTGCGTGAGCTATCGCGCTGGCTCACCACGCCCGCCTTCAGTGGCTGGTTTCTCTCGAAGCGCGCGCTGCGGCGGATGGCGCAGCCGTTTGGCGTGGGCGTCGGCATGGTGGATCGGGCGCAGGCGCTGGAGCAGGTCTTTGAGGCATCCGGACTCGACGGGCGCACCAGCGCGCTGCTGGCAACCTTCCAGGAGGAGCTGGCGGGCTGGGCTGCGGCGCTGGCCGCCTGGCGCGAGCAACTCGGCCTCTGGGCGGAACTGCTCGCGCCGTGGGCAGCGCGCCTGAATCGCACCCGCGCCCTGCTGGACGAGATGCGCGCCGCGGAAGGCTAAAGGGCGGGAAGCTCCCTTGCCAGCGGAAAGCCGCTTCGCTCGCAACTCCCCTCTGTTCACCAGAGAGGAGTTAGCGCAAAGGACTTCTCCTATGCCCAGCGGGCGATACCCATCTCATATGGATGGGCGAGTCCGGGGTGCGAGGGAACGACGCGCACACCGTAGATCAGGCTGCCGCTCGCCTCAGACGCGAAGCGCCCCGTGTAGCGGTAGCCGTCATCCACCGCTTCGCCGCGCTGCATCTCGCTGATGTGAAACCGGCTGGTGCTGCCGTTCTCGTCGCGCGCGGAGACGAGTTCCACCCGCACATCCTCCGGCGCGAGCCCGCTCAGATGAACGATAGCCACGACACTGACGGGCTGGCCGATGCCGAGCTGTCCCTCGTGCGGCCCTTCCACCTGGAGCGAGACGCCGCCGAAATCGCGCCGGATCTTCGCCTTCCATTTCGCCAGCTCGCGCGCCTGGGCGTAATCCCGCGCATCCATTCTCGCGCCGAGCTCGAGCGCGGGCATATAGAGATCGGAGACGTACTGCTTGACCATGCGGCTCATGCTGAAGGCCGGGGCGATGGTGCGGATCGCTTCCTTCATGACCGTGACCCAGTTGTGCGGAACGCCATCCAGCCCGCGATCAAAGTAGGCGGGGATGATCTGCTGCTCCAGCACGTCATAGAGCGCGACGGCGTCGGCGTCGTCGCGTGTCTCCGCGTCGGCATATTCGCGCCGCTCGCCGATGGTCCAGCCGTTCGCCCCGTTGTAGCCTTCTTCCCACCAGCCATCGAGGATGCTGCAATTAGGCAGACCGTTCAGGCTCGCCTTCTGGCCGCTCGTGCCGCTCGCCTCATAGGGCCGGATGGGAGTGTTGAGCCAGACATCGCAGCCGCTCACCAGATGACGCGCCATGTCGATATCGTAATCCTCGATAAAGACAATCTTTCCCTTGAATTCCGGCTGGCGCGAATATTCGTATACTTTGCGGATGAACTCCTGGCCGGGCTGGTCTGCGGGATGCGCCTTGCCCGCGAACACGAACTGCACCGGCCGCTCCGGATGATTCAGCAGCGCTGCCAGGCGGCGCAGGTCGCGGAAGAGCAGCGTAGCCCGCTTGTAGGTGGCGAAGCGGCGCGCGAAGCCAATCGTCAGCGCCTGCGGATCGAGCACCTTGCCCGCGCCGGTGATGGCAGCGTTCCCTTCACCCAGACGGAGCATCTGGCGTTGCAACCGCTTGCGCACGTAGGTGATCAGATCGGCTTTCAGCTCGTTGTGTGCCTCCCACAACTCGCCATCGGGGATCTCCTCGATGCCCTTCCACGTCTCCGGGTCGTCTACCCGCTGACCCCAGTCGCTGGCGAGATAGCGGCTATAGAGCGCGGCGAGGCGCGGCGCGAGCCACGTGGGCGTGTGGACGCCATTCGTGATCGAGCGGATCGGCACCTCGCCCAGCTCCACATCCGGCCAGAGCCAGTGCCACATGTGGCGAGAAACGTCGCCATGCAGGCGGCTCACCCCGTTGCGCTGGTCCGAAAGCCGGATGGCGAGAACCGTCATGCTGAAAGCCGACCCCCACGAGACCTCCTGGCGGGCGAGATTATGGAATGTGTCGCGGTCGATGCCTAGCTGCGGCCAGTAGGTGCCGAAATACCGGTCGATCAGGTCGTAGCTGAAGACGTCGTTGCCCGCCGCGACGGGCGTGTGGGTCGTGAAGATGGAGTTGGCCGAGGCGATTTCACAGGCCACGTCGAAGCTGACGCCCAGCCCCTGCACAAGCTCGCGGCAGCGCTCCAGATTGAGGAATGCCGAGTGTCCCTCGTTCATATGCCAGACCAGCGCGTCTATGCCGAGCGCCCGCAGCGCTCGCACGCCGCCGATGCCCAGCATGATCTCCTGCGCAATGCGTATCTCGTTGTCGCCACCATAGAGCCGCGCGGAGAGGGACCGGTCGGCGGGCGCGTTCGGGTCGATATCGGTATCCATCAGGAAGAGCGGGATACGCCCCACCTGGAGCCGCCAGACCTTGGCAAACACCTTGCGGCCGGGCAGGTCCACGCTGATGATGACCTCGTGTCCGTTGCTATCGAGCGCAGGCAGCGCGGATACGTCGGAGAAATGGAGCTTCTCGTAGATGGCTTCCTGACGGCCTTCGCGGGTGATGCGCTGGCGGAAGTAGCCTTGCGGATAGAGAAAGCCGACGCCGACGAATGGCAGGCCGAGATCGCTGGCCTCTTTGCAGTGGTCGCCGGACAGAATGCCGAGACCGCCGGAATAGATCGGCAGCGACTCATGCAGGCCAAACTCTGCCGAGAAATAGGCGATGGTCTTGTTGGCCTGCTCCGGATATGCGCGCGCGAACCACGTCTGCTTCGGATGCATGTAGGCATCGAACGCCGCGAGCACGCGGTCATACCGGCTGAGGAAGTCCTGATCGCCCGCGAGCTCGGCCAGCTGCCGGGGCGACGTCTCCAGCAACACGCGCACGGCGTTATGTTCCGTCTTTTCCCACAAGTCCGCGTCGATGGCGGCATAAAGCGCGGCGGCCTCAGGGGTCCACGACCACCAGAGGTTATACGCCAGTTCATGCAGGCGGCCAATGCGTTGCGGAATCTCCGGGAAAACCGCAAGCCGTCCGAGTACCTTCACACACTGCTCCTTGAACGCAAAACGTCTACGCTAAGCGCGGCCAGAGCTGTTGAGCTACTGGAACACGCCATCAATTTCAATTCATCAGTGCATCATAGTACCTGAATGGTATCCCGCTGGCTACTCTTGCCAGATATGTGCCTAGGCCGGTGGCAACGCCAGCGCGGACGGAAAGGATTCTCGATGCCACATGGCAGGCAGGACGCGCATCAGGGCTAGGCCGCGCAACACATGCTTGCCGTCATGCGTAAGATTATGTGGAGTCTGGAGGATGCCAGCGGCACAGCGCGCGGGTGGTGCGTCAGCGCGACGGAATCGCCTGCGCGGGCACGCTGACGATATACGCTGACGATAGATGAGCGGAAGGGCGAAGTGATGCAATACGCGGCGCGTGGAATTAACCAGATCGCCATGATATTTCACATCCACAAGACGGTCTCGCTGGCTGTCGCGCTCCTGCGCGACGCGCGCGTCCACTGGATGTCGAAGGCGCTGTTTGTGGGGAGCATCGGCACGCTATTGCTCGCGGTGCTGTTTCCGGAGCTGCTGGGCGATCTCGTCGGATTGACCATCCCTGGCATCGGCCCTGTGCTGGACGTGCTGGGCATACCGGTGGACGCGAGCATCGACTGGGTGGCGTTCGCCGTCGCATCGTATAATCTGCTGCGCATTTTTCCTTCGGATATTGTCGGCGAGCACTATGACAACCTTTTCCGCTCGCGTCGCTCGGCATAGAGAACTGTCGCGCTAGCCCCGATGGGTGAGGCGCGAGCGTGCATCACCCACCCACCGGGCACACGATGACGCGTCAGGCGTCATCAACTCCTATACGTGGAGGGTAGCGGGCATCTCTACGGTCACTTCGTAGGTCTTGAGCTCGGGCGCTCCACTGAAGAACGTGCTGACCAGGCCAACCAGCTTCGCGGTCCGTCAGCGCATAGCCGCCTCTGAACCCTTTCACGTCACGCGGGGCTGGTCCGATGGCGTCGCGAAAGACGCGCTCAACCTCATCCGTTTTCTCAGCCGGAATCGGCGCAATCGTGAGCCGCGCAAGCATAACAGGCTTCTCTCTCTAGCACTGCTATGCCGTGTGCCTGGCGCATTGCCTCGATCCGCGATCACCGGGCGCGCCATGCGCGTCATATCGCAGTCGCGTTCCGGTCACGGCGGCGGGAGCGTCCCGTCACAACTCCTTCACGCATGCTGAACGGGATGGCACAGTGGAACTCAACTCTCCTCACCCTCCACGCTCACCGGTCCCCACGCGCGGCCATTGGCCGTCATCCATCGCAACGAGTTCGCGCATCGCATGGCTCGCAACTGGCGGAAATAGAACGTTTGTTTTACACTTGCCTCAGATTCCGCCGGAGGAGCATTCTCCGGCGACGGTGAGCCTGAGCGGGGCGCCGGCTTCTGTACGCGACGCGCGTGCGGAGGTCGGCGCTTGTGTTTTGCCGGAGGAGAGGAGACGGTATGACGGCGCTGGTGGGGCTGAGCGTGTATGTGGATGTGCCCGCGTACCTGCGCGCGGCGACGAATCAGGAAACGGCATCACTCATCGGGTTGAATACGACACTCACTGATGCGGCGCTTGCGGGAACGGCGACGCTCGCCGTGGCAGGCTCGGCAGGCTGGGCGGCGGGTCCGGCATGGATTCTGGACGGCCCATGGTCGGAGCTGGCGCAGCTAGTGGATGCGCCGGATGGGGCACATGTGACGCTCTCCGCGCCCGGGACACGCTTTGACCACGGGGCGGGGGCATCCCTCAGCCAGAGTGGACCGGCAGGCGCGCTTGCGGAGGTCATCCTGAGGGCGAGCGGCTGGATCGAGAATTATTGCCGGCAAGGCGCTATGGCGGGCGACCGGTCGCTCTTTGCCGTGAGCCGCTCCGAGCGCTGGGGCATGCCGACCGGGCGAGCCTGGCTGGATCGCGATGGCGTGCTGGCGTTGCGTCCGGGGCATTTTCCGGTACAGGCGGTGGATGCGCTGGGCGTCGAATTCGGGCCGGGGCGCGGCGTCTCGTTTGATGTGTCGCAGATCGAACTGGCGGGTGACAGGCGGCTGATCGAAGTGCCGTACCGCGCGGCTGGCAGCCTGACGCCCGGTCAGCAACTGCTGCTGGGCATGCGCACGCTCTCGCGCGACATACGGCAGTGGGTCACGCTGACGTATACGGGCGGGCTGATGCCCGGCTCCGTGCCGGGGGAAGTGGAGCAGGCGTGCATCTGGGTCGTGAGCGATCTGCTGGCCGTCCGGCGCAATCCAGCGGGCGCTGCGGTCGTGCGGCAGGGCAAATTCGAGCTTTCGGCGCGGCTGCGCGGCGATCCGACCGGCGACTCGATACTGCTGATGCGCGCGAAGGAGGCGCTGGCGCCTTATCGCGTCGAGAGCATGTAAGGGGAAAGAGGGAGGCTGAAATGATCTGTACGACTCTGCGGGTGGAGCGGCCCGAAGGGAGTGTGCTCGCGAGGGGCATGGCGGCGCAGATCGAGCAGGCCGCGCCGGATGATGCCGAGCGTCTGGATGCGGCGGGCAGCAGGCCGTTCGACATCTTCTGGATGTATACGACGGGGGGCGTTCCGGCGGTGGCGCTGCGACGGGGCGACGCGCTTTTCGACGAGCGTTACACCGATCCCGAGACGGGCCAGCCCGCGAAGTATCGTGTCTCTGGCCTGGTCGAGGTATTCGATGACCATATCGAGGCGCTCTGTGAGCGCGTGATTGGAGGGTAATCGCGTGAGCGCGCCATCCAGAGCGGTGGGCCGGGCGCTGCCGTTGGGGCCGCAAACCTTTGCCGCGCTGCAAGCCATGCAGTCGCTCATCCTCGACGAATGCCTCGTGGGCGGCGTGTCGCCATTTGCCGCGCTCAGTGCCGCTGACGCGGCGCGCTATGGTGTCGCCCGCGCCGTGTTCACGGGCAGGCCGAAGGATTTTTCCGGCGCGTACGTGCCGCAGTGCGCGCTCTGGCTGCCGCCGGATGCCGAGACGGTGGCGCTCGCCGCCTATGCCGGTCGTGGCTATGCCGAGATGGACGTGCGGGTGCTCGTCTTCACCGATCTGCGGGCGGGCTGGCTCGCTGCGGAGGAGCAAACGCTGGCGATACGCGATGCGCTCTTGCCGGTGATGCAGCGGCACGAGCGACTCGGCGGAGGCGTCGCCTCGGTGGTGACGAGTGAGGCGCGGGCCAGTCGCGGCCTCTGCTACGAGCAGATCGCGGGCATGGAGTATCGCTGCTATGAGGCGATCTGGTGGGTGCGCCAGCAGTGGGCGATCAGCGGCGGCCGCGCGGTGTAGGATGGCATCCAGGCTATGGAGCCGTTTTCGCGTCATACATGCGAACCCAGACCGTGCGCGGGTAGGAGCCGACGGTGGTGCGAATCTGGCCCATATAGGTGTAGTGCGTATCGAGCCAGTGGATTGTTTGCAGCGTGCTGTTGTAGGCTCCCTGATCGTTCACCACCGGGGCATAGACGTAGAACAGGTGATGATGGTTCGCCATGAACTGCCGCAGATAATCCGGGCTGGCGAAGTAGGTCTGCGTGTAGGTGGACCAATCCAGCAGACCGGGTGAGTTCCACGTGAAGTGCGCGGGACCCGGATAGGCGGCGAAGTAGTAATCCATCACGAGCGCGCAGTCGTTGCCGGGAGCGCAGGCGACGGCATCTCCGGGCTGGAAGCGCGCCTCGATCCACTGCGCGGGCGTGCGGAAATCCTGCACCAGCGCGGTCGAGTAGTAGCCGGGGAGGGCCAGCGCTGCCAGCCAGAGCACGACGGCGCCCACGAGCGCCTGCCGCCACCAGCGGCGCCCGCTCAAGACCAGCGCCGCCGCCACGATCACCGCCGCCGGGACGGCGATCCCAGGCAAGTACGCCTGCGCCAGCACGAACGCGAGCGCGACGAACGCGACATCGCCGATCTTGCCGCGCAGCAGCGAGACGCCCATTCCCGCCAGGAGGCCGATAGCTGGAATGATCACGACGAGATAGCGCACGTCGAACAGGTGCAGGTTGAAGCTCGGCTGCGTCACGAAATACGCGATGCCGAGCGGGATGATGAACCAGAGAAATGCGGCCAGCGCGCGCGGCGCCAGCAGCAGCTCGCTCTCGCTCAGCTCAGCGCGCCTCTGGCGGCGAGGCAGATCGCGCACCAGCATGACCGCGCCGGCGAGAATCGGCACAAGCGCCAGAATCTCCACCACCGTCATGAATGTCGCGTTGCCGCCCGCGTACGGCAGGAAAAGCCAGTAGTAGAGCGCCCAGGGCGTTGTGATCGGTGGCACCCAGCCGTTGTTCGTGCCATAGCGCGCGGCATAGAAAGCGGGGATCAGCAGCAGCAGAATGGCGATATGGCTGAGGATGATATAGACGACCGAGCGCCACGCGCGCTCGCGCCAGGGGCCGGGTATCATCAGCATCAGCAGGCAGAACAGGCCCGATGCGATCAGCACCAGTCCCGCCATGAGCTGCGAATAGACGGCCATCGTCGCGAAAAGCACGTACGCCAGCCACCACAGGCGCAGCGCCCGGCCTGAAGCATGCAGCGCGGTGAAGAGCGCGTACCAGGCGAGGCAGATGAAGAGCATCTGAAAGGCATATCCGCGCGTCTGCTGGGCGGCATTGAGTTGCTGGTTGTTCAACGCATAGACCAGCGCGGCGATCACGCCCACGGTTTTGCCGCCGAGGTAGCGTGTGCCGATAAGGTAGAGGACGACGGTACTGATGGTCGCCGCGATGATGGATGGCAGGCGAACGATGATTTCCGTCGGATTGATGCCGAGGATATGCGTCGCATGCAGCCATGCGTAGAGCGTCAGGTAGTAGAGCTGCATGTTGTGCTCGATGCGCCAGCTAATCCACCAGACGGTATGAAAGGGCTGGCGCGCCAGCTCAACTGAAAACGCTTCGTCATACCAGAGGCTGCGCGTGGCGGCATCATGTGTATTGAGCGCGAGCGCGACCAGCATGAGCGATACGCCGAGAAGCCATTCCGCCCGGAAGGTTTTTAGATGGCGTACCAGTCTGTTCACTGGCGCGGCCACACGCGGACGGCTTAGCGTTGTGACACGGGATTGGAGCGTTTCGATCATGTTGCGGCTCGTGGGTGCTTTCTTTTCTGCGCGCGACGATGTACGCGGGACGCCGGCTGATCACTATGCTATACAACGGGATAGCAGAACTGGCGTAACCCGTCACGGGTGCTGTGCGACCAGGCCCAAAGCGCAACGCGGCGAATGTCAGACCCATTTGGGGCAGGGTGATTGGGGGAGAGACAAGCGAGATGTGTGCGTTTCCCTGCCAGTCCTCCGCGATGCGGCCCTAGTCTTGCTATATCTTATAGGGTATCCTTGAAACATGACACATGAAACATGAAATATAAGCGGACCCGGGTGGCTCGGCAGCGAAAGTGGCCTGTGGGTGGCGCGCGCATCGATCTTCCTGGAGGTATCACGCATGGCCGAAGCTGTGGATAGGGGTTCCACCTCACCGGACGCAACTGCCAGCTTTCCCGACGCTACTCCTATCAACCTCGACCGCGACCTCTTCATGCGGCGGTTGATTGCCAGCCTTGGGCACCTGAACGAAGGCATCCTCGGAAGCGATGTCGCTGGCGCCTATATCATGAACGTTGGCCTTTCGATGGGCGCCGCCATCGAGGAACAATACAAGCGCTTCTGGGGCATCGACCGGCCGTTCACGCTGGACGAATACGCGCACGTGATCGTTGACCTCAAGCAGAAGATACACGGCAATTTCTCCATCGTCTCCAAGGATCCCGAAAAAGTTGTCGTGCAGACGACATCCTGCCCGTTTGATATGCTGGTGCGACAGTCGCCGTCGCTCTGCTTTATGACGAGCTCCGTTTTTGGCGGCATCGCGGCGCGCAATTTCGGCTACGCGAAGGTCGCGCTGCAAAAGCGCATCGCCATGGGGGATGACGGCTGCTATGTCGTAGTACACCTGCGGCGCACGCCGGAGGCGGAGGCGAGCCTGGGCAAAGAGTATTTTCCGGATAGCAACCAGGCAAGCCCGGATATCGCGGAGCAGCTCCGGCTGATGCAGAGCGTGAGCGTGCTGCGGCAGGAGCTGGGGGAAGTCAGCTCGCGCTGGGAAGAGGTCGTGCGCGCGGCGGCGGATGCGATCATGCTGGTGAATACGCACGGACAGGTGGTATATGCCAACTCACGCTGGCGCGACATCCTCGGCGTTGAGGGAGGCGAATTGCAGGGCGGCACAGTCGGCCCGCTGGCGCACCCCGATGATCGCGAGGGAGCGCTGCAAGCCTACGAGCGCGCGCTGCAAGGCGAGCGCATACTGGGACATCTGGTGCGCGCCCGCCACCGGGATGGCTCATGGCGTGAACTCTCTCTCAGCCTGAGTCCGGTGCGGGGCGAGAACGGGGAGATCACAGGTGTGCTGGGCATCGCGCACGACGTGACGGAGGAGCGCGAAGCGCAGCGGCTCAAGGATGATTTCCTGATTACGGCTTCGCACGAGTTGCGGACGCCGGTCAGCACGATCAAGGCGATCACGCAGGTGCTGCTGCGCCAGATCGAGCGCAACGGCGAGCTGGAACCCGCGCAGATCGAGCGGCGGCTGCAGACCATTCAGCGGGAGACTGACCGGCTGGCACTGCTCGGGGCCGATCTCGCGGATGCCGCGCGTCTGCAAAAGGGCAGCGTCTCCGTGGAGCGCGAACGCCACAATCTCAACGCAATCGCCGCCGCCTGCATGGCCCGTCTGCAGGAGACCAGCCAGCGGCTCGATGGTCATGAGATCGTGCTGCAAACGGTGCCTGGCGCGCTGCCCGTCGCGGTGGATCGCGTGCGCATCGAGCGCGTTGTGAGCAATCTGCTGGAGAACGCGATCAAGTATTCGCCTGAGGGTGGCCGGGTGACGATCAAGACGGAGCACGCGGGCGCGGAGGCCCGTCTGAGCGTCACGGACGAGGGGATCGGCATTCCCGCCAGCGATATGGGGAAATTGTTTCAGCCATTCTATCGCGCTTCCAACGCATCGACACGTCATTTTAGCGGCCTGGGTCTCGGGCTGTACCTCAGCCAGGCGATTGCGCTCGCGCATCAGGGCAGGATACGGGTGACGAGTGTCGAGGGCCAGGGCGCTACATTCGTGCTCGCTCTGCCTCTGCTGACCGGTGAAAGCGCAAGCTCCCCAGAGGCGTCGGACCATGCAGACTAATACGGCGCATCAACCCATCCTCGTGGTGGATGACGACCCCGGCCTGCGTGAGGCATTGCAGGATGTTCTTGAGCTTGAGGGGTATGATGTGGTGCTCGCGCGCGACGGGCAGGAGGCGCTGCGCCTGCTCGAAGACGCGCATCCGGTGCTCGTGCTGCTGGATCTGATGATGCCGCGCATGAACGGCTACGAATTCGTGGCCGAGCTTGAGCGCAGGAGCTTGCGCGATCACCTGCCCGTTGTTATCCTGACGGCGGATGCCAACGCGAAGCGCAAGGCCGAACAGGTCGGAGCGGAGGGCTACCTCGCGAAACCATTCGAGATCGATCAGGTGCTCGCGACGGTGGACCGCATCCTCCAGCAGGGCCGCTCAGGGGACCGGTAGGCAACCCCGGCTGGCGCCGCGAGTCGTGCGTTTTGCATCTACACTTCGTGCCATCGCCCGCCGCTGTATATCACCGGTGGCGAAGTTCGCGCCAGCAGATCGGATGCGCCACATGGAAGGGTCCCGCCCCACGCCTGTCGTTATCGTGCCGGAGCGCCCGGATACCCCCGACGCGCTCCTTCTGATCACCGAGTTGGAGGCCCATCTGGAGCCGCTCTACCCAAGCGAGAGCCGCCACGGATTCAGCGTGGAGCAGCTCATCGCGGAGCGGGTCGCGTTCTTTGTGCTGCGCGCGGATGGCGTGCCTGCCAGTTGTGGGGGCGTCAAGCTCTTTGGCACGGACTACGGCGAGATCAAGCGCATGTATGTGCGCCCGCACTTTCGGGGAGCGGGCTTCGCCAGGATGATGCTGACCCATCTGGAAGAGTACGCGCGCTCGCGGGGCGTGGCTCTCCTCCGGCTGGAAACCGGCATCCACCAGCGCGAGGCCATCGGGCTGTATGAGCGGATGGGGTTCCAGCGCATCCCGCCGTTCGGCGCGTACACCGATGATCCGCTCAGCGTCTTCTACGAAAAGCGACTCGCGTAGCCTCTGTGCCGGTCTTTCCGGTGGCGGCTCGCGCGAAAATGGCCGCGCCCCTCACGATTTGAGCCACCTGTGATATCCGTCTCACGCGTTGAGCCGTGCCTGTGAGCACGAGTGCGCCTCACTTGAAGATGGGAAGCTATGCGCTCCACCTGGCGCGTCCGCCGCGCGTTTGTATGGAGGGCTGGCAGCGTCTCAGGAGGGCGACATGAACGCGAGCCGAGCAGATGTCTCACCTGAGGGTGCCGTGATGCCGACGGCTGTCGTCCGCGAGCGGCGGGTTGAACTGGACTGGCTGCGCACGCTCGTCGTGCTGGGGATCGTGCCGCTGCATGCCCTGATGATCTTCGCTGTCACGACGACGATCTTCGTCAAGAGCACCGTATCCAGCCCGGAGCTCGGGTTTCTTGGTGATTTCATCAACGCGTGGGGTATCCCGGTCATCTTCCTCGTCTCGGGGGCAGCGAGCACGTTCGCGCTGGCGCATCGCTCCGCGGGTGGCTACGCGCGGGAGCGCCTGGCGCGCCTTGCCGTGCCGCTGCTGCTCATCATGTTTGTGCTGGCTCCGTTGCAGGCCTATTTCATCTTGCTGAGCAATCCAAGCCTGATCAGCATGAGCGCGCAATTCGGGCTCGCGGTGCCTGGGGCCAGTGTGGAGCAGATGCGCGACTTCACCGTCTTCTACCAGCAATATGTGAGCTATCTGTTTACGAGCGTCCACCAGTTTTCGCGGTCAATCAACAATCTGATATTCGGGCAGCTCTGGTTCGTGCCGCGCCTGCTGGCCGTGTCTTTCATCTGCCTGCCGCTCTTTCTCTACCTGCGCGGGCCTGGCAAGCGCTGGGTCGAGCGGGTAGCCTCCGTGGGCAGCCATCCTCTGGCGCTGTTGCTTGGAGCGGGCATCCTCCCGGCGATCCTGGTGGCGCTGCTGCGGCCCGGCTGGCTCGAACGCGTGACGGCTGGCTGGATCTACACCGATGAATGGCCGAACTTCTTCATCGATCTGGCGATGTTCGTGTATGGCTATCTGATCTACGCCAACCCACGCTTGCGCGCGGCGGTTCGCGATCTCTGGATTCCCGCTAGCATCCTCGGCAGCGGTGTGACGGTGCTCGTGGTCGCGCTCATGGCGATGGGGCGCGTGCCGCCCGCCGATTATTCGCTCGCGTCCATCCTCTATGCGTTCGCCACGGCATTCGCCGCGTGGCTGCCCGCGCTGGCGCTGCTAGCCGTCGCGATGCGCTTTCTCACGCGCTCGACGCCCGCGCTGCGTTATCTGACGCCCGCGGCCTTCCCGGTGTATGTGTTGCATACGTCGATTCTGGCCGTCTCCGCCTACTATCTCCTGATGCTGCCGGTGCCGTGGTACGTTCAACTCGCGCTGATTCTCGCGGTCACGCTCGCCGGCTCGCTGGCGCTCTACGAGTATGTGCTGCGGCGCGCGCGCCTAACGCGCTTCCTCTTCGGGATACCCGAGCCGCGTGGAGAGAAGCGCCCACCAGCACACCCCTCGCCGGCATCGCATCCGGATGGCGCCCAGCGCACCGCTCTGGGCGGGTAAATCTAGCCGACCTCCGCTTTGACCGTGATGCGGAAGTGCCGCCCACCAATCGTAACTGGCACGTTTTCGCTCTGGTAATTCATGCCCTGCTGCAGCCGGGGCTCCCCGATAACAGCTCCTTGCAACCCCCCTTCAGCCAGATCGGCATTCTCGCTCGCCTGCTGAAGCAAGGTATACAGCGCGCTTGCCAGCTCGAACTCATCGCTTGCTGGCCGTCCTTTCACAGCGACCCGGCCGTTTCCGACCTGTATCCCGAAAATGATATGGTCGCTCATTGCGGTGCTCCTTTCGTTCTCACTCTTAATCTAATCCATCTGCTGCTGTGCCCGCTGCGGCTTATGTCACAGTCTTCCACACGTTGCCGCCGGCAGCGCGCTCTCCCATCGCCGCAACTCGTCTGGACGCGGGCTGCGTCGTTTTTGGCTGCATGGTTGTTTGCCAGTGACATTTCGTGTACCATGCGTATGGTAGCGCTATGCAATCGCTTACTGGGGTGCAGGGGGGATTTACATGTACGCCCGCTATATCATGCTGCGGCTCGGCCCTGACAGCCGTGCGCTGGCCGAGCGGATTGCCGATGAGGCATTCCCCATCTATCAGGCTCAGGAGGGCTTCAAGAGCGTCGTCTTCCTGGCCGATGACCCACGCGGCGAGCATGGCTCGCTCAGTGTGTGGGAGAGCCGAGAAACCGCGGAGAAAGCCATCGCTGCGCTAGGCTCCTGGCTGCGGCAATCCTATGGCGCACGCCTTCAGGGGCCACCGGAAACGCGCATGTTCGAGATCTACGCTCCTCAGCGCTAGAGGCGACAGGGTAGCGAGGAGCCGGCGCGGGATGGCGTGGCAGGTGCGGCGCATGCCGTCCGCATGGTACACCAGTTGCTACGTGGAGCACTTGCCCCCGGAGGAAGGACACACCGGCGAGATAGCGGATTGCAGCTGGTGAAACCGGCCCACGGGATCGCCCAGCGCGGAGCGGCACCTCAGCGCCCGCGACAGGCTAGCATGCGTTGACTCGTGTATATAATGCTATCCTGATAGCCCGCGGTACATCCGTGAAATATTCCGCAATATGGCTCACCTTTGCGCGCCTCAGCAGGTGCGCGACGGGCTGACGAGGGGGAGTCCCGATCACGGAGGGAATGAGCACACGGACTTGTTTCGTGTGGAGGCAGCTATGGGCTCAGGTTCCGATGGCGCAGGCCCGCACAGTAGTAAGCATCCACTGCCAGACGAGCGCCGGGATGCGGAAAAGACACGCAAGCAACTCATCGCGGAGAATCATGATCTGCGGAAGCAGCTTGCCGAACTCCAGAACGCTCTGGCCGCGGTAGGCGCGGAGGAGCGCTCTTCCGCGAACCAACTCCTCGAAGAGCCAGGGTCGGATCGTCGCTTGCCGTTCAGCGGAGGCATTCCATCCGGCATCGCGCGCATCCTGGCCGAGCGCGAGCGCGCTTACGCTAATCTGAGACGCCAGTTTGACTTCACGCGCGCCATCACGGATAGCCTCGGTGAGGGCGTGATCGGGCTGGACCACGCTGGCCGTGTCACGTTCCTGAATCCCGCTGCCAAGCAGATGCTCGGCTGGTCCTCCGGGGAGCTGATCGGCAAGCCCATGCACGAGCGGATTCACCAGGCGCACCGGGAAGCGGTCGACGCAAAAGATGACGATTGCCCATTTCTCCATGTTTTGCGCTCGGGTCAATCCGCCACACGTGATAGCGACGTCTTCGTGCGCAAGGATGGCACGGCGTTTTCCGTCTCATACGTTGCCTCACCCATCACCACGGATGGCAAGCTTGTGGGCGCCGTCATCGCGTTCCATGACGTCACGGATCGCGAGCAGTTGCTCGCCAGCGAGCGCCAGGCGCGCATCAGCGCGGAGGCCGCGCAAAAGCGCCTGCAAGCGCTGCAATCCGTAACGGAGTTTGCGCTTACTCACCTCTCGTCGAACGAAATGTTGCAGCAGCTCCTGCTGCGCATACGAGAAACGCTGCGCGTCAGTGATGTCGCAATCGTCCAGCCCTTGCATACGAATCACTACGCGGCGCTGGAAGTGGTGGGTGACCATGCCAGCATGATGAAAGACCTGCTCATCCCTGTGGAGGGCAGTCTCGCGACGCTTGTCATGCGTGAGCGACGGCCCATCTATATCGAAGATGTGCATACCCACGGCCTCAACATCCCCGGTGTACCGAAGACAATCCGCTCTCTTCTTGGCGTGCCGCTGCAGGTGGAGAGCTATCTGGCTGGCGTGCTGCTCGTGGCGACCACCGCGATCCGCGAGTTCACGCCTGAGGAGCTGGATTTCCTTCAGGTCGCGGGTGATCGTATCGCTCAGGCTCTTGATCGCGTGCGCCTGTTTGAAGAGCAGCGCAAAGCGCAACACGACGCGGATGAGCGCGCATCGCAACTGGAAGCCATATTCAACGCGATGACCGATACGGTGATCCTCTATAACGCGGAGGGAGACGTCGTCAGGGCCAATCGCGCGGCACACGAGCTGTTCGAGGCGGGCCAGCGACCGGAGATTATGTCCTGGAACCTGGAGGCGCGTGGAACCGCGATCCGCGCGACAGATGCTTCCGGTGCTGTCGTGCCGCCGGAGAGATGGCCGCTTGTGCGCGTGTTGCGGGGTGAGATCCTTACCGGCGGCAGCGCTATGGATCTCTTCATCGATATTCCCTCGCGCCCCGATGCCTGCTTCAGCTTCGAGGGCGCTCCCGTGCGCGACGCGGATGGGCAGATCATCGGGGCTGTGCTGGTCGTGCGCGATGTCACCGAGCAGAGGGCGCTGGAGAAGCGTGCGCTCGAGGCCGCGCGCGAAGTGGCGCGCCGGGCCAGTGAGCTAGAAGCCGTCTTTGAGTCGGTCCCTGAAGGCATGATCGCGTACGATGCGCAAGGCAACATTACCCGGATGAACCCGGTCGCACGACGGCTGCTCGCTATCACGGATGACATGTACACGTCATACACGCGCATGTCGCGCGAGCAGCGCTTCGCATGGATCCGCTTCGCGCACGTGGATGGCAAGTCGCTCACGCGCGAAGAGATTCCCCTCGTGCGGGTCATGCGCGGCGAGACGATCATCGGCCGCGACGCTGTGCAGGTGGTCATCTCGCCGGGAGGCGGAGCTGCCGCTGAGATCGAGATCACTGGCGCTCCCATACGCGATAGCCAGCAGCGGATAGTGGGAGGCGTGATCTTCCTGCGCGATCTACGGGAACGCAACGCGCTGGAGCGCGAGTTGCTGGCGCACGGGCGCGAGCGGGAGCGTGTTTTCAACGCGATGGCCGATGCCGTCCTCGTCTTCGATGAGCAGGGCACCCTGCGCGATACGAACGAAGCCGGCAGGAGCCTGTTCCGCATTGGTCCGGATGTGTCGCTGAGGGCGCCGCGTGTGCCGAAAGTGGATGGGGTCGTTGCGTTCCTCGATGAATCCGGCAGGGAGATTTCGCCGGATCATCAGCCCGTCGCGGATATCATGCGCGGAACGATACTGGCGCGCGAGACCGCGCGTGAGCTGACGATGCGCTGGCCGGATGGCGAGGAACACGACCTGAGCATCACCGGCGGACCCCTGCGCGACCAGAATGACCGCATCACCGGTGGCGTGCTGATTTGCCGGGACGTCACGAAGCGGCGGCGCCTTGAACGAGAGGTGGCGCGTCGCGCGGCTGAGCTGGAAGCGCTCTTTGAGTCGCTGAGTGATGGCGTGGCGATGTACGACACTGAAAACAATCTTGTGCGCGCGAATAGCGCGATGCGCGGGCTTGTCGCCGCCGATTGGCAGGAATTCGCGCGGATGCCGCTGGAGGAGCGCAACCGGGTGCTGCACCTGCGCGATGCGCAGGGCAACGTGCTCACGCCGGAGCAATGGCCCGTACGTCGCATATGGGGCGGCGAGCGGCTGGACGCATCCAGCCGTGTTGAGCTTATCATCCGCGACCCTGCCGGCAAGGACCGTCAGCTCTCTGTCGTCGGATCGCCGGTCCTCCTGCCTGGAGGCCGGAAGCTCGGCGCGGTCCTCGTCTTCCGCGATATCTCAGAGCAAGTCGCGCTGGAGCGCGAGGCAACGGCCCACGCTCAGGAGGCAGCCGCACGCGCCAGCCTGCTTGGCGCCGTCTTCAGCGCGATCACCGATGGTGTGGTGGTCTTTGATGCCGAAGGCAATATCCTCGAGATGAATGACGCGGATCGTCGTCTCGTGCAGGGTGAGGCGACGGATGCTCCCCTGCCGCGCACGACACGCGAACGCATGGCGCTCGCGCCCGTGTTTGACAGTGACGGTCAGCCGATACCAGCGGATCAGACGCCAACGTCCCGTGTGCTCAGGGGAGAGACGATCAGCGGCGCGGGGGCGCTCGATCTCACCACGCGCGCCGCGTCAGGGCAGATGCTGCACATCAACGTGTCCGGCAGTCCGATACGCGGCCCGGATGGCGACGTCAGGGGCGGAGTGGTCGTTTGGCGTGATGTGACGGCGCGGGTCGAACTGGAACGACAGCTGTCCGCGCGGGCAGACGAGTTGGAAATCATCATCGAATCCATAGCGGACCCTGTCGTTGTCTATGGCACAGACGGAAGCATCCAGCATCTAAATGCCAGCGCGAAGCGTCTGGTCGGCTTCGACCTCCAATCGTCTGACGCGAGCGAAACCCTTGCAGAGCGCGGCAAGCGGCGGGTGATGCGCGATGTCAACGGGCGTGTGCTCCCATATGATGAATGGCCTATGGTGCGCGTCCTGCGCGGCGAGAAACACTTTGGTTCGCAGGCACAAGATGTGTGGATGCGTTCCTGGGATGGCAGGGACCTGCTCTTTAGCGCGAGCGGCGGGCCTATCGTGGGGACGTCTGGTGAGACCATTGGTGGTGTGGTCGTGCTGCGGGATGTCACCGAGCGCCGCCAGCTGGAAGCGCGCACGCACGACGCGCTCATGACGCTTGTCAAGATGGCGGAGACGCTCGTACTGTCGCCGGAAGAAGCCGCGCTGGTGGAAGTGGATACCAGCGGTTCGCCGCCGTTCGTCGCCAGCCCGGTCGCGTGGCGGCTCGTCGCGCTGACGCGCGCGTTTTTGCAATGCCCGCGCATCTCACTCGTCGCGGTGGAAGGCGCCGAAAGAAAACTGCGTGTGCTGGCGCTGGCAAGTGACAGTGCGGAGCGCCGCGATCTCTGGCTCAATCTCTTGCACGATGCTCGCCTCTCCGATTTCTTCAGCGAAGCGGATGTCGCGCGCCTTGGCACAGGCGAGATCATCCTGCACGATCAGCAGGAGCAGACCTTCTCCAGCCGCTGGCCGGAAGGCACGGCGAAATCGCTCTATGCGCCGCTCATGCTGGCCAACGAGCTGGTCGGCGTGCTCGGGCTGGAACGCGCGACACCGTATACAGAGGCGGAGTTTTCGCTCATTGGCGGGGTGGCGCGCCTGACGGCACTCGTGCTCGAGCGCGACCGGCTGGAGCGCGAGCGCGAAGATGCGCGGGCCAGCGCGCTGGCGCTCAGTCAATCAAACCAGCGAATGGATGAATTCCTCTCGATTGCCAGCCATGAGCTGAAGACGCCGATCACGGTCCTGGCGCTGAGCACGCACCTCATGCGCACCTATCTGGAGGATGAGCGGCGGGCGGCGAAAGAGGGACTGCCGCGCAAGATGGCGAACCTGCAGCGAACACGCAAGATCATGCATCGTGCCGAGCGCCAGCTTGCCAGGCTCAATCGTTTCGTCGATGATTTGCTGGATGTGACGCATGTGCGCGTCAACCGGCTGGAGCTACGGCTCATCGGGATGAATCTCGATGCGCTCGTCCGGCGGACGGTGCGGCAGATGCAGAATGAGCATCCGCTGCGCACGATCACGCTCCTGGCGCCGCCACCCGGCACGATCCCCGTCTATGCGGATGAGCTGCGCATCAGGCAGGTCCTGAAGAACTACCTCACCAACGCGCTCAAGTATTCTGACGAAACGAAGCCGGTGGAAGTGTCTATGCGGGTGACAGACCGCGAGGCGCGTGTGGAAGTGCGCGATCATGGCGCGGGTCTGACGCCTGATGAGCAGCATCAGATCTGGGAGCGATTCTACCGCTCGCGCCGCGTCAGCGTGCAATACAGTTCCGAGATTGGCCTGGGTCTGGGCCTTTATGTCGCCCGCGCCATTATCGCCCTGCACAATGGCCAGATCGGCGTGCAGAGCGCGGTCGGCCAGGGCTCGACGTTCTGGTTCTCCTTGCCGCTGCGGCAAGCGGCAGGCATCTCCGCGCGCGACACAGACGAGGTGAGCGGGGACGATTAGGCTTCGCCAAGCTCGTCGATGACGCGCACCAGATCATCGCCATCCGCCAGCACAGGGAAAATGGCAAGCCCGGTCGCGGCGCGCAACCGCAGGACGGCGGCGGCGTCGCGCGGGTCGCGCATGGCGACGGTAAGCGTATTCCCCGAACGTCCGATGGCGACGGCGCACAGCTCACGCGCCAGATCGACGGTGATCATATCCCGGCAGTTCACCGGAAGGCGCGCCGGCAACCGGACGAATGGCACGCCAAGAGCGCGGGCAGAGTCGCGCAGTGTCGTGGTGACATCGTCTGGCGTGTGGATGCTTCGCACGAGCTGGAGCGTTGCCCGGCTCACGCCGCGCTCCGGTTCGGGGAGCAGTTCGTGATCTGAGCGCGTGGCAAGCGGTGCGGAGTGGGTAAGCTCGCTGAGTGGCCGGGTCAGGCTCACGGTCAGCAGTGTACGCGGCTGGCAGGCAGCCTGAAGCAGGGTATCGACGGCATCTGCCTCAAGCGCGGAGCGCGCAGCGGAAGCGTAGCCGATGGCAGCGACCATAACGCCATCGGATTCAGCGGGCGTAGTGGAGAGCAATTCACGCACGCGCATGAAGACCGCGTGCGCTCCCTGAAGTGACGCGCCGGGCAGGATCACGACGAGAGCGCGCGTCCCATCGGTTTCGATTGCGTCGCCGTGACGAATGTGCGACCGCAACCGTGCCGCCAGTCCGCTCATGGCCCAGCCGGGTACGGCGCTTTTCTCAGGCGATTCCACCGGCCGGAGCACGAGCATCGCGCAATGCGCGGAGCCCGTGCGGCTCGCCTGATGCACGTACCAGCGAAGCCGATCAGTCAGCTCTACGCTACAGCCACTTCGTTGTGTCGACCGCGTCATCGCCCGTTACTCCTGAATCCCCACACCACCCTGAAATCACGTACGTAGGCGAAAGCAGGCCGGAGCCTGCCCAATCGCTTGATAGCAAGTGTAGTCATCTGAAAGGGAACGTCTGGACGCGCGGTGATTGAGAACGGGTTGAGATCACCACTGCGTCGTGGCAAGTTTCGCGTGGGGGCGAACGGGCAGCGTTTCAGGCGTCGCCAGCGGTTGCCACGCCAGCAATCTGCCGGAGAATATGTTCGAGGGTTTGCTGTGCCGTAGATTGTTCGCGCTGGTCGCGCAGCGCCACCACCAGGATGAAACGCGGGCCGTGCGTGGGGATGAACATGCCGCCGGCCTGCGCGGTCCACACGCCCGCCGCCTGCCAGCTTCCACTCTGGATGAAGCTTGCGGGTGTGGGGATCGCGGGCGCGAAGAGTGCGGCAATCGCGGGAACGTTCGCGATTCGCAGCGCCGCCAGCACGGCTTTTGTGTCCGATGGCGTGAGCAGCGTTCCGTCATCCAGGCCGCTATAGAGTTCGAGCATGCTGATCGCGGCGGCCTGCGCGTCCTGCCACTGGGCGGAGGGGAACGCGATGCCGTTGACGCCGAGCGCGGTGAGCTGCTTCGCGGCACCGGCCGCTCCGCCAAGCCGCGCGAAGACAGCGCCCGGATCTGGCGCGGCGGTTCCAGTGGAGAGCGCGTGCTGCGCGGCATCCGCCACGAAGAGCACGGCTTGCGCGCTCTCGCCCAGTGTGAATGGCTGGTTCGCGTTCTCCAGGTAGAGCTGGCCGCCATCAGGGAAATACAACGCGAGATCAAGCTGGCTCAGGTACGGCGCGAGCGCTTTGCCGAGGGATGGAGCGAGCGCGCCGATATCGCCAATGGGCCGTGAGTGGCCGCCATAGGAGACGATGGCGCTATCCGGCACCCATCCTTCGCCGCCGCTCGCGGCAGTAGGGCCGCTCCAGTTGATGAGCGACCACGAAACTCCCCCCCGCGTCTGGTGTGCCGTGAGCGTGACGGGAAAGCCCGGCTGCATCATCGCGATGGGCGCGCCGCCAGCCGTTGCCCGTACCGCTGTTGAGGTGGAAATCCACGCCTCGCGGGGGAGCGCGAGATCAGGAGGGGTTGCCGTGCTCGCGGGTGAAAAGAGGGCAAACCGCGGCGCGCCGGGGAGCGCAACGTGCCACGCGCCAGCTACTTCGCCCGCCAGCGCGACGGGCACGATGCCTGCCGCCAGGATGGCCAGCCCGATGAGCAGCGACGCGCGCCACCACGGCGCCGGAATCGTGGGCGTGGGCCGCGAGCGGGCAGGAGTGCGCGTGGGCGCGGCGCCTTCACCTGCCTGCCGCGTGTTCCTGGCCATCAGACGGCTCCCGCTCCACCCATGCGGGCGTCGATTGCCCGCGTGTCGCCATTGTATCATGAGCGGTCGTAACAGGCCGGTGGCGCCAGCGTGTTATACTGCGCCGGTGACGTCGGGCGACCAGACTCCCAGGGGATTCGCGACACCATGCACCTTTCCCTGCTGACCACGGATGACGTATGGAGGGCGTTGCGCCGCTCGCATGCGTGGCTCACGAACGCGCCGGGGAATGTGCTGCTTCTCGGCGGCGGATGTGTCGCGCTCGCCGCTTCGAGCGATATCGCGAACTCGACCAACGCGCCGCGTGAGGGAGGCCCGCTGCCCGCGCTGCTGCTCGCGGCGACGCTGGCACTGGCATTCGCCTGCTTTCTTCTGGCAGCGCGTCTCCAGCCGGACGTTGCCGCGAAGCCACCATGCGGCAGAGCGCGGGTCACGCGCTACCTGCTCTATCCCCTGCTGCTCTGGGCACTGTTCACCGGCATCCAGACGGCAACGGTCATTGTGTCGGCGCTGCCGAAGACGCTGGCGGCTGCGCCCGCGCGCTATGGCAGCGATGACCTGTACTACAATCACTACAACGCGCTGCTTGTCCTGCGCGGCGAGAATCCCTACGCGGGCCCGTGGCTGGCGGCTGAGGCGCGCTATTTCGGTGACCTTGCCTACACGCCTTTGCGGCGGGGCGTCTTCAGCGATCCGCGCCACTATCCGACGAACGCGCAGATGGATGCCGTGATGCGCGCGTACCTGCGCGATCCGGCGCACCCACCCGTGGAGATCGACCCTGCCACAACGCACAGTTATCCCGCAGGGGCGTTTCTGGTGAACGTGCCGGGCGTCTGGGCTGGCGTCGCGAGCGTTGGTTTCACGCAGATTCTGGTCTTTCTCGCGCTGCTGGCGCTCATCATCCGGGTGGCGCCGCCTGAGTGGCGGCTGGCGCTCGCGCTGCTGGCGCTCACCGTGACCGACGGCGCGCGGGAAGTGACCGGCTCGGATTTCGAGATCTGGCCGCTCTTCTTTCTCGCGCTCGCGTGGGCGGGCGGAGGGTACCGCTGGCGCTCCGCGCTGGCCTTGGGCGCGGCCTGCGCCATCAAGCAGACCGCGTGGCTCGCCGCGCCGTTCTATCTCCTCTGGATCTGGAGGAGAGACGGTGCGCGAGAGGCGGCGCGCAGGCTGGGCATCGCGGCGGGCTTCTTCGTGCTGATTAACCTGCCGTGGATTGTCGCCTCGCCGCGTTCGTGGCTGACCAGCCTCTTTCTGCCGGTCTCGCTGCCGCTGCTGCCGGATGGCAGCGGGCTGATCGGCCTCTCGCTGACGGGCATCCTGCCGCTGCTTCCGCCCGTCGTCTATAGCGCGCTGGAACTGGCGGCGCTGCTGGGCGCGCTGCTCTGGTACTGGCGCAACTGGGCGCGCGTGCCCTATGCCGGGCTGGTTCTGCCGCTGCTGCCGCTGCTTTTCGCGTGGCGCAGCTCCGAACGCTACTTCGTCCTGCTGCCGCTGGCGGGCGTCCTCGCCGTCGCGCTCACCCTGCGCGCGCAGCGGAAGAACGTCCAGCCGCGGACGCCACAGCCCTACGGCTTGCCCGAAGGCGTGTAGCGGAAGGTGCGGAACACGGCTTCCGAGAGCGTCCCGTCGCCGTTACGCGAGTGCATCAGGATGCCGATGTAGCTCGTCCTCGTATTGGGACCATTCCGCCACGATTAGCAGAAGAGCCGCGACAGCGCCGCTCGCCAAGTGGATGGAGGCCCGTGCCCGTACTTTCGCGCGCGTGGCGGCTTGCGCGGCGAGAGCGGCGGGTGCCGCGCCATGAGCGGTTCGCTCGCCACGCGCGCAGGGGCCAAGCAAGAAGCGACAGTGTGCTGAGCGAGGAATACGCGCCATATTATGTGACAGAGAATGCAGCATGTTGCCAATCTCAGATTCAGCACAGATATTCCTAAGATCAGATTCACGCGCATGTGCGAGAGTTAAGCATGCGGCAAGCGCGTCACGGAATGGGATCCGGAGAGCATAGCCGCATCAGGGATCATCCCGTATGAAAGCGCATATTCTGGTAGTCGATGACGATCCGCGCATCACCAGCCTGCTCCGGCGTGTGCTGGCCTACGAGGGGTACAGCGTCGCCGTCGCGGCGACCGGGGAAGACGCGTTCGCGCGAACACTCGAGCATCCGCCTGATCTGGTCGTTCTGGATATCATGCTGCCGGGCATAGATGGGCTGGAGATCGCGCGCCGGCTGCGCATGGCGGGCGATAACGTGCCGATTTTGATGGTCACCGCGCGCGATGCCGTGGCGGATCGCGTGCAGGGACTCGCCACGGGAGCGGATGACTATCTCGTCAAGCCGTTCGCGCCTGAAGAGCTGGTCGCGCGGGTCGGTGCGCTGCTTCGCCGCAGCCAGCCCGAGCGCGCGGAAGTCTTGCGCTACGCGGATGTGGAACTGGATACCGGCACCCGAGTCGCGCATCGCGGCAATCGTGAGATCGAACTCTCGCCCACGGAATACGAGCTGCTCTCGCTGTTCATGCGCCGCCCGCGGCAGGTGCTCACGCGCGACCTCATCCTGGAGCGTGTCTGGGGGGTGGATTTCGAGGGGTCCTCCAACGTCATGGAGGTCTATATCGGCTACCTGCGCAACAAGCTCGAAGCTGGCGGCGCGTCGCGCCTGATCCACACCATTCGCGGCGTCGGCTACGTGATGAAAGAGTAGACCGTGGCGAAACCTGTGCATGCGCGGGAGGAGCGGCGCTGGCCCGTCTCGTTGCGCTTCCGGCTGGCGGCATGGTATGGCGCGTTGCTCACGGTCGCGCTGGTGGTGTTCGCCGCCGCTATCCTGATTCTCGATAGCGATTTCATCAACACGACAACGGATAATACCATCCGGGCGGAGACGAGCGTGGCGATGGGCGCCATCCAGGATGAACTGACGCCCCAGCCCCCATACTGGCCCGCCCGTCTCGTGCTGCGACCGGTGACGGATTACCACCAGCCAGCGGTCGGCGTGCTCGTCTCGGACGCATCCGGCAGGGTGCTGTACCGTTCGAACGGCTCAGTCATGCAGATTCTGCCGCCGCTCGACAGTTTGCAGGCGCAAGCGTCGCGCGGGGAGACCGTCTGGGCGACGATGCAGGCGGATGGGGGACGCGTCCGCGTGGAAGCGTTGCCCGTGCGCGCACAGGCGAATACGGGCGAGATCATCGGCACGCTCGTCACGGTGAAATCGCTGGCCGACGTGGATGCCGCGCTGCGCGAGCTGCGTACCGTCCTGCTGCTGGGCGGCCTGGGCACGCTCATCGCCGCGCTGGCCGGCGGCTGGCTGATCGCCACGCACGTGCTTCTGCCAATTAGCGAGATCAGCGAGACGGCCCGTGCCGTCAGCGCGCAGAGCAGCCGCGGCATGCGCATCGGCGGCCTGAGCAGGCGCGTCCCGCAGCCGCGCGCGAATGACGAGCTCGCGCAGCTCGTCGAAACCTTCAATACCATGCTCGCCAACCTGGAACACGCCATCCAGACCCAGCACCGCTTCGTGGCCGACGCGTCGCACGAGCTGCGCGCGCCGCTCACCACGATACAGGGAAATCTGGCGTTCTTGCAGCGCCACGTCGAGGAAATTCCTGCCGAGGAGCGCAAGACGATGCTGGCGGACGCGCATACCGAGACGCTGCGGCTGGCGCGCCTGGTTGACGAACTGCTCACGCTCGCGCGGGCGGATAGCGCGCGCGATAGCGCTGAAGCGGCTCTCGCAAGCGCGCGTGACAGTTCCGGCACGCACGCGCAGCCGGTGGAGCTGGACCGTGAGCTGATCCAGCTGGTGCGCCAGCTGCGTGGGAGGCTCACAGCGGAAGGAAATCGCGTGCATGTCGAGCTGGGTCACATTGAACCGGCGAGAGTCAAAGGAGATGCCGAAACACTGCGACGTATCGCGATCATCCTGCTGGATAACGCGATCAAATACACACCCGCGGAAAAAGCGGAGACTGGCCCTGTGGTTGTCTCGCTGGAGCGGCAAGGCAAGGATGCGATATTGCGCGTGCGCGACCACGGAATCGGGATCGAGGCGGAAGATCTGCCGCACATCTTCGAGCGGTTTTACCGCGCGGATAAGGCGCGCTCACGCCAGGGCACAGGCCTGGGCCTCTCCATCGCCGCGACTCTGGTGGAGCAGCTCGGCGGGCGCATCACGGCGGAGAGCACGCCGGGCGCTGGCAGCACATTCAGCGTATGGATTCCGCTCCAGTAGGCAGCATCTTGCCGTGCAAGCAGACAATTTGTGATCTCGTTGAGAGACGCGAGATGTAACCTCTACGCGTATATCGGACTAGTGTAGGTAAAAGACATCAGGAAGGTGGCTCGCTTATGAGCCAGTGCGATGAAGACGAAGTTGTGACGGTGCAGCTGTCGCCCGCTCTGTGTTGCAGCATGCCGGGGTGCAAGAACATGGCGCACACCGCACGCGCAGAGCGAGATCTTGAGCATCCGGGGCTATGGGTGCTTATGCCACTATGCGAATCATGTATTCAAATGCTTGGCGACGCCCAGCCGCCGCAGCCGTATCCCGCGGAAGCAGGTGCCGGGGCGCGATAGACCACCACGCCAGCGCGGGCGGACGGTGTGAGCGGAGTGAGGCGGCAGTCGCGGCGTTGACGCGCGTTATGCTTGTGCTGGCGTGCGGTGGATGAACTCCACAACGTGCCGGGCGATTTCCTCGCCCTTATCCTCCTGCAGGAAATGCCCCGCATCGTGAATCGTGATCTCCGGCTGCTCTTTCGCGGATGGGATCAGCTCGCGAAAGAAGCGGTCACCGCCGCGTGTGACGGGATCGCCATCCGAGAACAGCACCAGAGCGGGCTTTTGCCACGTCGCGAGCACCTCGCGCGCGTAGCGCATCTCCGCCGCGCCGGGCTGATCCGGCTGGGTGGGCACGAGCGCGGGAAAGACTTTCGCACCAGCCTTGTAGCGAACGTCTGGAAACGGCGCCTCATATGCCGCGATGATCTCCGGCGGCAAGTGATTGCCCTGGGCCGAACCGGAGACGATGATCCTGCCGATGGGCAGGTCTGGTGAGCGCTGCGCCGATGCCTGCCACGCGTAGAACGCGCGCGTCATGTGCCCATCGCCGGAGGGCAGGCCCGTGTTCATGATGACGAGTCGCGCGAATCGCTCCGGCTGCTCGCTCACGATCCGCAGGCCGATCAGCCCGCCCCAATCCTGGCAGACAAGGGTGATGCGCCGCAGCCCAAGCGCATCCAGAAACGCCGCGACCATATCGCGGTGCATCTGGAAGGAATACTCGCCTTCCTCTGTGAACTTATCCGAGCGGCCAAAGCCGATCAGGTCGGGCGCGATCACTCTGCCAACCTCAGCCAGAATGGGCATCATCTTGCGGTAGAGAAAGCTCCACGATGGCTCGCCGTGAAGGCAGAGGATGGTTTCCGTCGAGTTCGGGTCTCCAGTCTCGACGTAGTGCATGCGCATGCCATCGAGCGTGACGTATCGCGGCTCGTACGGGAATTCGGGCAGATGGGCGAAGCGCTCATCCGGTGTGCGTAGTACGGGCATCTTCCTCTTCCTCCGGTTGTGGCGCGGCGTGCTCGCGTGGCCGCGATGGCGCGGGCTTGCGCTCGCGCAGATAGGTGCTTGCCATCTCATACCCGCGGTCGATAAGCCGGGGGGCGTGGTCGAATTCGAGCGCGCCGCCGCCCGCCATGCCGGACGAGATGACATGCGCCTCGATGCCGCGTGGCAGCCGCTGCAGGGCCTGCTCCAGCTGATAGCGGCTGATGACCTGGACGGTGCGCTCCAGAACCGCGCCGAGCGGGTGGGCAGCATAGGATGACCGGGCGGGACGCGTGGCGTGTGTCTCGTGTGCTTTGCGTGGCTCACGATCTTCCGTCCAGAGAGCGGCGCCCGCGCTGAGCTCATCCCAGCCGACATCGAGAATGAAGAGCCGCCGCGCGCCCTGCGCGAGAGCCGTCTCCAGGCTGCAATTATCCAGCGCGCCGCCATCCACATACACCGAACCATTGTATCGCACCGGCGGGAAGATGCCGGGAATCGCGGAAGATGCCAGCACGGCGGGCGCAATCGGTCCGGAGTTGAAGATCGTGCGCTCGCCGCTCGTCAGGTTCGTCGCGATGATGAAGAGCGGGACGGCCAGATCTTCGAATGTCAGGTCTTTGAGGTAGGTGTTGATGACATATTGCAATCCCGCGTCGCTGTAGAGCGAAGGCGCGCCGGAGGTGAGCCGCCGCGCGACCGTGATAATCCGCGCGCCGCGCGTCGCTCTGGGGATGGTGCTGGAGGGCAACTCCGTGCCCAGAAGGATGCGTTCGGGCGAGAGGCTGCGCCATGCCGTGGCAAGCGCGTCGATATGCTCAAGCGTCGGGGTGCGGGCGAGCCACGCGCCGTTCCACGCGCCTATGGACGTGCCGATCACGATATCGGGCGTGATGCCGTATTCCAGCAGGGCGCGCAGCGCGCCGACCTGCAGTGCGCCTCGCGCGCCCCCGCCTGAGAGAACGAACGCGGTATAGTCGCGCCAGCGCGCGCCGTGCGTGCGCTGTGCCTGAGCGCGCGGCTGGTGGCCGTTATGAGCGCGCGGCTCGTTCCGCTCAGCGAGCGAGGCGCGCGCCTCCTCCGGCATCGCTATGATGTCATGCTCATCCATTGTTGATTTGCTTCCCTCGCCCCTCCGCCAGCGCTTTGCGCCTGGCCAGCCGCCAATCGCGCGATTATCCTTCCATGCCGAGCGCGCGGCGCATGACTTCCAGTGGAGCGCTCATATGCGTCCAAAGCGTGAAAGCGTCCGCACCCTGGTAGAGTAACATAGGCAGCCCGCCTGTCGCGCGGCGACCCGCGCTGCGAGCGGCCCGCACTAGCGCGGTTTCCGGCGGGTTATACACCATATCGAAGACAAATGCGGATTGCGGCAGATGCCGTAGAAGCGCCGGATCGAGTGGGCTTGCCTCGGGATCACCCGTGCCAACGGGCGTCGCGTTGACGAGGATATCCGTCTCCCGGAGCGCCGCCGCCAGTGCCCGCTTATCTGTCAGGCACACGATGCGGGCAGACCACTCCGCGGGCAGCGGCTCGCCGGGGGCGGCGCGGGTCGCGCGCCTCCACAAGGCTTCCAGCGTGGCATGCGCGGATTCGGTGTTGCGCGCGGCCAGCCGCACCTCGCCGCCTTCGAGCAGCGCGGCAGCCAGAGCCGCCTGTGCCGCGCCGCCCGCTCCGAGGACGAGCATGCGCCGCCCGCCATCCCACGCCGAGCGTTCATACAGGACGCGACGTATCGCGCTGAGGTCCGTATTATGGCCGACGAGACGCGGCCCGTTCTCGCCCTGCTCAACGATAATCGTGTTGACCGCCGTGGCATAGCGAAGCGCATCCGGCGCGACGGCATCCAGCAGCGCGATTACCGCCGTCTTGTGGGGACTGGTGACGTTCGCCCCGAGCATCCTGCCGGACCGCAGCGCGGCAACCCGTTCGGGCAGCGACTCCGCCGGTGTATCCCACAGCTCGTAGCGCGCGGCTATGCCAAGGGCATCAAACGCCGCCTGCTGCATGACAGGCGAACGTGAATGCCCGACGGGATGACCGATCAGGCCAACGAGGCGCGGACCCTCCACAGACATCGGCTTCTCTCCCGCCACACGCGGCAAGGTACCATACAACGGGACATACGTATCGCAGACTCATCCAGTAAATTATACCGCTGGCGGAGGAGTGGCGGGAGCACGCGACGGCTCGGCATATCCCTCATCCAGGGACGAGTGACCGGCAGACGCGCGCCTTTGGATGAACTGGTATGATCGCGCTTCGCAGCATGTGCATGGCGCGGTTTACGTGTCCCGACAGTTCACCATCTGGCACAAACTCGTGTCGATGTTCATTCTTGTCTAGGTCGTATTGCCCGATGTCGTCCACATAATGGACGTTGTGAACTGTGCGTGTTCGTGAGTGAGATACCAGAGCAGATCCCTGGTATTATTCGCCGCGACTGATGCGCTGAATGTCGTTCTGCGGTACGCGTTCCTGCCAGGAGCGGTGGGGAGCGTGCTACGATGGCGGGTCATTCCGCTCATGCGTCACATCCACATCATGCATATCAGGTTGAGCCGCGGTGAAGCTGTCACCGCGCTGTCGTTGTAGCACGTGATGTCGCACCACATCACTGGTGGCGAATCGTTTCTCGTTCTCATCCCCTGATAGGGAGCCGCTGCTTTCCCTATGTCCGGCGTGTATCCCATGTCTTCGGGCAATACTCGCGCATGCCTCTCCGTTGTGTCCATACGCCCTGATGCGCTGGGAGGTCGTGCAGGCAGGGAAGGGAATACGGACCGATGGCCCGCGTTCCTGCGCCATTTGGTAAGGAGGTGGACTGCGCCCATGTGACGCCAGCAGGGGCATCCGCTGGTGCATTGTGAGGCGCGCATGTCGATTAGGCATGGTCTGTCCCGACACAGGTTCATGGAAGTCGATCAGCCCTCGATCAGCCTGACGTAAAACACAATGCGAGGTGTTCTGATGTCGAAGCAGACATACATTACCAGGCGACAATTTCTTGTAGGCACGGCAGCCGCCGGGGCAGCGCTGGCCCTTCCGTGGCATTCCCCGCTACTGGTGTCAGCGGCCACTCCCCCGCTTACCAAGTATCTCGATGCGCTGCCAGTGCCACCCGTGATTGATCTTCGCAATGGCGGATCGACCGCCATAGCGATGCAGGCGGCTTCACATCGCTTTCATGCACAGCTGGGCGCCGTCCCCACCTGGGCCTACGGCGGCACGTCGTATCTGGGCCCCACGATTCTGGCCCATGAGGGCACACCTGCCACTATTACCTGGGCCAACGCGATCACTGGTTCCAGTCATCTGCTCGAAGGGTCGTACGATGCCACCCTGGACGGAGCGAGCAATGGCGAGCCGCATGTTCGGACTGTGGTCCATCTGCATGGCGGGCACGTACCACCGGCAGTGGACGGCTTTCCTACAGCGTGGCTGATAGCGGGCCAGTCGGCAGCCTACACGTATCCTAACAATCAACCAGCAGCTTCACTCTGGTATCACGATCATGCGCTGGGCATTACGCGCCTGAACGTCTATGCCGGTCTGGCAGCGGTGTATCTGCTCACCGATGATCTGGAGGCAGACCTGATCGCTAATGGCAACCTGCCCGCGCTTGCCGGACCATACGATGTGCCGCTGGCCGTACAGGACAAGCAGTTCAATGCCAATGGAACGCTGTTCTATCCCACAGCCGGTATCACCCATCCCCACTGGGTGCCGGAGTTCTTCGGCGATGCCATCCTGGTCAACGGGAAGGTCTGGCCGTACCTGCAAGTGGAGCCGCGCAAGTATCGCTTCCGCATCTACAACGGCTCAAACGCGCGCTTCTACGACTTGAGCCTCAAGACGGTGAACCATACCGGAAACGCTTCGTTCCAGCAGATCGCGGCTGAGCAGGGGTTCTTTGCCGCGCCAGTCCCCCGCGCGAGCCTCCTGCTCGGTCCGGGCGAGCGCGCGGATGTGGTCGTGGATTTCGCTGCGTTTGCAGGGCAGGCACTGCGCCTGACGAACAGCGCCAAATCACCCAGCCCGCGCGGCAAGCCCGCGGACCCGCAAACGACCGGACAGGTGATGGAATTCCGTGTGACGAAGCCGCTCTCGACGACGCCTGACTTCACCCTGCCCGCCACTCTTGACGGCAGTTTCACACGGCTTTCCCCGCAAGGTGCTACCGCCCGCACGTTTGCCTTCCGTGAGATCCTGGACCCAGCTGGGAACCCGATCACCATGCTCATCGACAATCGCAACTTTACTGAACCTGCTGATACCGTTCCGCTTGGCAGTACCGAGGTGTGGACGCTGGTCAACACGACCGCCGATACGCACCCCATTCATCTGCATCTGGTGCGCTTCCAGGTGCTCGACCGGCAGGGGTTCGATGTGGCGAAGTATCTGGCGGCCTGGAATCCCAGTCCGAACGGCGGCGGAGGACCCAATCCACCTCTGGTGACTCCGTACCTGAAGGGCAATCCGAAACCGCCAGAGAACAATGAACTGGGATGGAAGGATACGGTGCGTTCGAACCCGGGAGAGGCGCTGCGGATCATCGCGCAGTTTACCGATTACACGGGTACTTATCCCTGGCACTGTCACATTCTGGAGCACGAAGACAACGAGATGATGCGGCCATTCGCCACGCAGTAGGCGCCGTATCGCCACGTGGAGCGGCTGCGAGGAGCGCACCTCGCGGCCGCTGTTCAGGGCATGACAGGAGGATACGCGCTGGCTGGCCATTGCATATGGTTGAGCAGGTCACAGAAGAGGGGCGGCAACGCCGGCTTACGACCTGCCAGTGATGGCCACTGTGGTTTTCGTTACGCAGTCCTGCGAGAGTAGATCGGGGCCACAGGATGGCACGGTACATAGTTCTTGGCAAGTTTACTGAACAAGGCGTCCAGGACTTGCGCAATCTCCGGCAGAACGTTGAGCAGAACATTCGTCGCGGTGAGCAGTTGGGCATGAATGTCCAGGGCTGGTATCTGGCGATGGGCCAGTATGACTTTATCGTGGTGGTAGAAGGCCGGGATGATGAGACAATGGTCGCCCAGGCGATCAGTGTTGCCAGCCGCGCCCGGACGGAAACGTTGCGTGTCTTCACACTGGATGAGGCTGACGCCATCATCCAGAAGCTTGGCTAGTTGCACCATTTCTCTGCCACGCCAGTCCTCCGTCGCGCCATGGACCACCTCCGCTTGATGAGATGGTCCACTGGCGTCACTGGAAAGACTCACCTGACACAGGCGTGTGAACACCTACCTGGCAAATTACCATGACAGCGACCAGCGCTGATCTGGCTCGTAGCGCGCGGCTATGCCAAGGGCATCAAACGCCGCCTGCTGCATGACAGGTGAACGTGAATGCCCGACGGGATGACCGATCAGGCCAACGAGGCGCGGACCCTCCACAGACATCGGCTTCTCTCCCGCCACACGCGGCAAGGTACCATACAACGGGACATACATCGCAGACTCATCCAGTAAATTATACCGCTGACGGCGGAGTGGCGAGAGCACGCGACGGCTCGGCATATCCCTCGCACATCAGGGACGAGTGACCGGCAGGCGCGCGCGCCGCGATCCGCTCTCGCGCTTCCGGCATCAGTCCTATGCCAGCGGCGGCGCGTCGACGATATGCGTTGGATACGGTGATGGGCGGGGATGGCATGCCAGATGCATACCTCCCCTGGTAGCGCCTCTGGCAAAGACTCGCGCTCGCATTGTGAGCCGTCTGGCTGCAAGGAACGCGCCGCGGCACGGCATCCACGCGGACTACCGGCCCACCCTTCATGGCATGCACCTGGCATGTGTGCGATGAAGTATTGACGCGCCTATGGTTTTTGGAGTAGGGTTATAATCCATTCTTTATGTGCCTGGCAGACGAGGAGAGCAATGGCGGCGGCGGCATCCAGAACAGGTGAACCATCCACAACGCGCGCGAAACGGCGCGCCAGCCACTCTGGTGGGCTGAACGCCTCGGTGTGCGCGGTTGAGGCTGCGCCCGCGAAGCCAGTGCGCCGCGCGCGCCCGCTGCCCATCACGAAATCCATGAGCGGGCTGGGGGGCGTCGCGCCGTGTGGCGAGCTGGACGCCTTGCGCGCCCTCACGCCGGAGCAAGCCCGCGCCCACATTCGCAGCTACCTGCACACCGTCATGCCGGATGATCTGGCGGATGCGTTCGAGCCGCTCGCCTTCCGCTGGGAGCTGCATCTGGTCGCGCTCGATGAGATTCAGCTCGTGCGCGGCGTTGATCTCGATCAGGAGAAGGCCACGCGCTACCGCAAGGCGCTCCGCCGCGCCCGACCGTTCCCGCCGCTGATCGGCCTGGGGGGCGATGTGGAGAGCACGCGCGACGTGCTGCTCTGCGACGGCTACCACCGCGCTATCGCGATGCGCGATGCTGGCTACCACTCAGCGTGGATGTGGCTGGCGGCCTCCCCCTGGCACGAAGAGAGCGTGCTGGCGGGCATCCCAGCCCGCGCCGCCACTCGCTAGGGGAGATCGCCGCTCGCGCCGTCCCGCTGGCGTGGCTTATCCGGCTCATACATGCAGATTCCACTGTACGTAGTCCGTGTGCGGTTGCGTCGTGGTGTTTGTGAAGGCGGCGGTGAACTGGCTGGCCGTGGTGGGCACCTGGAAGGCGATGACGGCGTGCTGCTGCTCATTCGGAGCGCACATCTCCGCGAGATCCTGCGACATGCCGCCAACATAAACCTGCGAATACGCTTCCCCATTGGCGCCACGCAAGGTGAACTGCCCCGTGTTGGCGAGGTTCTGCGCCTGAGACGAGACGTTTCGCACGTTCACCTCCATCGCCACGTATTTCGTTCCGGCGGGCGGCGTGCGATTGGTCGGCGTGAATGCCCGGAAATTGACGACGGCCATCTGCCATGTCGAGCCGACCGTAACGGTCTGACCGATCTGCGCGGTTTGAACGGTCTGGGTGGGCTGGCTCGTAGCTGAAGGCTGCGTGGTTGCGCTGGGCGCGGACGTCGCGGATGGCGTGCCGGTGGTGGCCGCTGATTCGCCGCAGCCAGCCATGAGGCCGAGCGCAAGCCCCAGAGTGAGCACGATAGCGGCGTATCGTGGCACAGACATATGCTTGAACATTCCAAAATCGCTCCTTCGCTCACACATATCCTGCTGTTGACGCAGCATTCGTTTCATTTCAGCGACAGCGATCTCGCATGCGCATCTCGCCTGCGGCCTGCTGCATCAGAAATGGATCACGATCATCTGGCCCGCGCACGCGACTGTGCTCCTGCTGAGCCGCGAGTGCCGCTGCAGCGGCGTCTGCTGTATCACAGTGAGTTGCTAGAACTGAACACCTCCGCTATTCAAGGCGATTCGCGGCAGCACATACACTGCCAGAGCACTGCCAGCCGGCTCCGTGATTGCATCGTGTCTGCGTCTTCGCTGAACTTGCCGCGGATGTGACGAAGATCTCCTACATTGGTTCACGAAGCCGTGAGAGGGAGGAAGATTTGCTGGCTCATTTCGCCCGCGACCCCGCTTCCGGCACCGCAGCCATCCATGCCGAGCGTGTCTTGCCGGTCTGATCCGCCGCCAGATCACGAAAGCCCGCGCGGGCCCGCTGGCGAAACACACACGGAGCGGATGGAACGTCAACCAGGAAGGTGTAGACGAAACTCGCGGAGGGCGCAATCGGGCAGCTCCAGCAAAGAGGCCGGGAGCAGCGCGCTCGATGCAAAAGGAGGCAATCCGGTGTTCGCACGATTACACTTGCGCAGATCTTCGATCGCTGCGCTACTGGTGGCCATCGCGATGATAGCCACTATGTCCACCGCCTTCGCGGCAAGGGGCGGTAACGGCAACGGCAAAGGCGGCGGTGGCGGTAGTGGTGGGCGCGAGTACACGCTGGTACACCAAAATGAAACTCTGCTGTTATCGTATGCCGGTGACCCGGCGGCGACAAATACGAACGGCATTGTGGGCCGTGTGGTCGTGACGGTTCCACCTGCCAGTTCAGGCGAGGCCGCATCGGTGCACATCGTAGGTCTAAGCGGGCTTGCGACCAATACGTACTATGTCTACCTGAACCAGGGGACTACGTGGAACATGCTCGCAACATTTGCTTACGTGTACGGATCCGAGAATGAGTTCAGCGCGGCGATCCCTGATGGATACACCAACTTCGGCCTGTACATCATGGGTCCGAAAGAGTATGGCCAGGCCCCAGTTCCTGGATCGGCCGGAAACCTGCTCCTGGGAGCCACTGGGATTAAGGTCACTGCCGCTGGCAGTGGTGGTGGCAGTGGTGGCGGTGGCCACATGTATACGTTCAGCACCAAATACCAGGCGCTGAACTGCTACATGCCCGCTGGCTCTGAGAACGTGAACGGCATCCAGGCGCGCGTAGTCGTCAGCGTCTCGCCAAGTGAAGGCGCTGTCATGCATGTTATCGGCTTCGGTGGTGTGGTGTATACGGGTACGACTCCGCTGCCAGTCGAGGGCAACACACTCACGTGCCCAACAGGTGTGCCCGCAGCCGCACATTACTATGTGTATTTCCATACCACGACAGGCTACGTCGCAGCGACGCCCGCTGGCGCCTCGAGCAACGAGTTGGTCTACAGTGGTTCTGAGACCGAGTTCAGCGCTCCCATACCGAAGAACACCAGTCAGTTTTCCGTGGTCATCACCGGAGCACCGGATGGTGTCTTCCCCCTGATGGAGACCGGAACGGTGAAAGTGACCGGTAGTGGTAGCGGCGGCAACGGCGGCGGTGGCGGCGGCGGTCGCTAGTCACTGTGGAGTGCACGAGCGTGTCGCGTATCCGCGCGACGCACTCCCATGAGCATGCCGGAGTCACTTGCTGGCTCCGGCATTCACCTTGAACCGGCCACGAGCGCCAGGCGGCATGAGTATGAGAGGGTGCCAGCCCGCATGCCGTGCGGCACGAACTTGGAAAGGGATCTTCTATGCGACATCACACACTCACGCGCGTGCTGGCGCTGGCCGCCCTGGTGGTCGCGGCTGGCGTGCTGGGCAGCGGCGGCATCGCCACGGCGCACGCGCAAGGCGAGACACCCACCTGCCAGGATACCGGTTTCGCTGACATGACCGCGGCAGTCGTCAATCCCTCGCGACCCGTAACAGGCACCGTCAACGCCAGCGGATGTGATATCGGCGTCTTCTATGGGCACAACACTCGCGGCACCGTCACGCACGCCAATATCTCTGGCGCAACCGCATTCGGCGTGGTGGTGGCCGGAGCGAACGTCACCATCACGAACTCAAGCGTCACCAATATCCCCGGCGCGAGTGGCGGCCATGAAGACATGGAAGGCGTGGTTTCCAGCAATGCCGAGGGCAGCGGCGAGGGCGGCGAATTTGGCTACATTGGCAGCAAGCATGGCACTGGCATTCTCGTGACGGATGGCGGCAAATCGACGATCAGCGGTAACTATGTCGCGAGCTACGGGCGGCGCGGCATATCGGTCTCTGGTCCAGGCGCCAGGGCGACCATTTCCGGCAACACGATCGTCGGGCGGGGCGGTCTCACGGGCCAAGGGTTGATGGGGCAGAGCGGCGTCTGGATCGCAAACGGCGGCTATGCCACGATCTCTGGCAACACGATCTCCAACAACCTGATCATCGGCAGCGGCCCGGCCTCGAATGCCGTGATGGTAGCCGGTGGTAGCGCCCACAACGGCCAGCCCAACTACACCACGGGTATTCAGATCAGCGGGAACGTACTGCGGAATAACGCGGTCGGTGTGCTTCTCTCCAACAACCCGGTACCCGGCACGCCGACAAACAATCGTGTCATCGGCAACACCATCTCGCTCAACGTGAGCGTGCCAACACTGTCTGACGAGTCTGGCGAGAGCGGAAAACTTCCTGCCGGCATTCAGGACGCGGGCGGCAACCGTGACAGGATTGATGGCAATTACATCACCGGTTACGGCGAGCGTTCCCTCATCATCTCGGAGCAGTGCATCAACGTCGCCGCGCATGGCAACACGATAGGCTAGGTGGCGCACGGCAGAACCCGACTGACACGCAAGAGCATCTAGTCCATGAGAGCGCGAGTAGTCAGTGTGCCGCCCGCGCTCTCGTTCTCTCTACGCGGCGTGTTTCTTCGCGTGCCTCCCGACACATCTCCCGCGCCGAGCAGCACGCGCGGCCCGCCCCGCAGCACGGTTTGCGCGGCGTAATACCCGCACATGCCGTGGACGCCGCCGCCAGGGGGCGTGGAGGAGGAGCAGATGAGGATGCGCGGATCGGGCGTGGCGTAGGGCACAGGCCGGATGGCGGGACGCGTGAAGAGCTGGAGAAGGTCCTGCACGCCGCCGTTGATGTCGCCGCCGATGTAGTTGGGGCTGTACGCTTCCATTTGGGCGGCCGTCATCGCGTGCCTGGCGAGAATGCGCTCGCGGAACCCCGGCGCGAAGCGCTCGATCTGCGCCTCGACGCGCGCCGTCATGTCCACGGTCGAGCCGGATGGCACGTGGCAATACGCCCAGAGGGTCTGCTTGCCCGCGGGCGCGCGAGCCGGATCAAAGAGGCTCTGCTGCGCCACCAGCACGAGCGGCCGCTCCGGATGCTCGCCCCGCCAGACGGCGGATTCTGAGGCCGCGATCTCTTCGAACGTGCCGCCGGCATGCACGGTTGATGCGCGCAGGCAATCGGACGACTTCCACGGGACGGGGCCATCCAGCGCCAGATCGAGCTTGAAGACGCCCGGCCCGTAGCGATAGCGCCTGAGCGCCCGCTGATACGACACCGGAAAGCGGCTTCCGGCGATGCGCAGCAACTGGCGCGGCGTGACATCGAAGAGGGTATGGTCTGCAGGCGGCAGATCGACCATCGATGTGATCTCACGTCCCGTCACGATCTCGCCGCCGAGCGCGCGCAGGTAGGCCGCCATCGCGTCCGCGATGCGCTGCGAGCCGCCACGCGCGACCGGCCAGCCATCGGCATGCCCCAGCAGCAGCAACACCAGCGCGAACGCCGCGCCGGGAGGGCGATCCAGCGGCAGGATGGCATGCGCGCTCGTGCCCGCGAAGAGCGCCCGTGCCCGCTCGCCCGTGAAGTGATGCTCCACCAGCCCGCGAATCGACGGCAGGGCCGAAAGGCCAAAGCGCGCCAGCGTCACCGGATGGCGAGGCATGCGCAGTGGTCCGAGAATGTCTGCCGCGAGCTCGCGCCAGCTGGCGAGCAATGGCGACATCAGCCGGATATACGCGGAGCCGTCCGCGCCGAGGTGGGCAGCGGTCTCCGCGATGTCGCGCTCCAGCACGACCGCCGTGCCGTCATCGAAAGGATGCGCCAGCGGCGCTTGCGGCTGTGCCCATTGCAGCCCATACTCGCTGAGCGGGAGGCCGCGCATGAACGGGGAACCGACACCAAGGGGATGGACCGCCGAGCAGATATCGTGGATGAAGCCGGGGAGCGTCAGCTCCGCCGAGCGCATCCCGCCGCCAGCCGTCTCTTTCGCCTCATAGACGATGACGCGCCTGCCAGTGCGGGCGAGGGTGATGGCGGCCGCCAGCCCGTTGGGTCCGGAGCCGACGACAGCGGCATCGCAGCGTTCACTACCAGCCATAGCCGCTCCCGCGCGTCTCGCAGACTCCACCACCCGTATAGTCTCTTCGCATGCATCGTACCGGCAATCGGGCTATCCGGGCAACACGATCATCACGGGCGGGGCGGAGGGAACGGGTCAATCGCCGTCCATTCCGTGCCCGTAGCGATTGAGGATGTTCACGAGCGTCGTCTGGCTGTAGATGGAACGAGGCTCCATACTGGAGAACATACCGTCGGCTTCAGCGTCGGACCAGTATTGCCGAGCCTCTTCATAGTGAGGAATGTGCACACGACGGACAAGCTCGCCCCACTCGTCAAGATCCACAATGCCCTGTTCGCGGCCCGCGGTGTGGCCTGCCGGCGCCAGCAGCGTCAACAAGGTCGCCAGGCCATCAGGTCCGGTGAGATGGGTCAGGTGTATATCCCGAACACGTCCCGTGGAGGGGTACTGGCAGCGACTCGAATTGTGCACGATGCGGAAGCCATGCGCCCGGGTTGCAGATGTCGGTCCAGCCATCCATTCAACCCAGCCCGCCTGCGCACCGTCGATGATCTGGCCACACGTGTCACATTTCCACTGCTGCAACGGAGTTAGCTTCATAGCTTCGTGTCCTCAAGGGTATTCTCACCGAGCGTTCACACTCAGCCGGGAACTCACGTTATGCACGCGGCCCATGCCAGCTGCCATGTGCGCGTATGCGCGTGTAATGGGTGATGATACCTGCCAGCTTGCCCACGATGCAGAGGGATGGCTCGGCAAGCCGGTTTTGTCTGTTCGCGAGCACGTCGTGCGAACCATCGCGGCTAGCAGGCATTGCTATCCAGAGATCGCGCTAGAGACCCGTATCCGAGAGCCTGATCGGGATAGGCTTATTCTTGCACTGCGGACAGAGCGTATACGTCTCGCTATAGGTCGGCACGTGCGGTGAAGCGTCGATACGCGCGTACTGACCGGCAGTTTCGGCGCGCCGCTGAATCGTGAACTGGTACGCATGGCTTGAGCAACACGGACGCCCACAGCGGTCACAGACATCTGAAGCCTCACTGCCACACCCTTTGACGTAGCATTCGTTACTCTCTTGTTGCTTTGCCATCGTGGTGCCTTCGCTCATCCGGTGCGTTGACTGGACCGAAACAGGAAGGGCCAGGATTCGTGAATCCCAGCCCTTCTTTACTCGCGATCAGGGGATGGAACTCCATCCCACTGACACATCTCTACGCGCTGATTACCATCGCCCGCCGCGAGAGTAACCGCCATTACGCGATCCATCGTTATAACCGCCGGTGCGCTGCGGGCGTTCCCCGGCCTCATCGAGCCGGATCGCACGCTCACCGAGCGTCGTCCCGTTGAGGGCGCTGATCGCCCCACGAGCCTCGTCTTCCGTGGACATTTCCACGAAGCCGAAGCCCTTGCTCTGGCCGGTCGCGCGATCGATGATGACGCGTGCGTCCACTACAGTGCCATACGTGCTAAGCAGTTGAGACAGCTGTGCGCTGTCCGTCGAATAGGGAAGGTTCCCTACATAGATGCGAGTGCCCACTGAGGCTCCTTTTGGCTTGATTCGCCAGCAATACGTTCACAGTCAATCAGTGCGTCACTCGCCTCGAATTGGGGATTCGTAGTTGGGGGATGACCCCGGCCATCTAACCGTCTCAATGAGGTATTCGTCCGCAACACAGGTGGATACGCGATCAACTTCGCACGTAGTATATCACATTTCCCGGCCCGCCGGAGTTCGATGTGTCCAGCGCGCGTGCCTTACGTGCCCGCCGCTCGCTGGGCGAGATCCCAGAACGCCGACCCTGCCCGCACCCACGGACCCCCAGGCGAGCGTTGCGCGCACGAGCTGCTTCCCTGATACGTCGTAATCTGGAGCAGCGGCAGGCTCCACTGCGTGAAGGTGAACGTCACGAAGGTTCCCTTCCTGGCGACTTTATCAGCCTCCGACGGGCAGCCTGGCCGGGGCGAGGATGATGCCAGCGTGAATGCCGCGTCATACAGGGCCGACATGAGCCGCGCATCGGTCACGGTCACCTCGCGGCTGCCAGACTGGTATGACGCGACTCCCGTCGTAAGATGATCGGGCCGGGCGGGCGAGAGGGTCACGCCCGCCAGAATCGCCTGGAATATCTGCCTGAACTCGCTGCTCATGGCATACTCGCCGCCGCGAGACTGGTAGTTGCCTTCCAGCACGACGCTGCCGCAGGAGTTGTGTATCGCGGCTGGGATGGCCTGCGCTGGCGCGAAGAAGACAAGCTGGTACGCGGGCGTGAGATTGGCCTGGCAGCTATGGTCAGGCGTGACCAGTGGCAGCGCGAGGATGGCGTCGTATAGGCGCTTGGCCGTCGTGGCGGAGGTGATCAGCGCGCTCTCGGGCGCTTTGCCGGGCTGAGGCGTGTACTCGATGGAGACCCGCTGCGGATTCGCCGGAGGCGTTGCCATGTAGATAGCCTGATCCAGCGCCTTCCAGAAGGCGCTTATGCCCCTGCGAGTCCGCGCCTCTCCGCTGATGGTCACGGGACGGCACCCATCGCGATGGGCATGAACAGTCGCGAGCGACACAGCGCCCCGGAGAAACGTCAGCGTGTAGTGCGGGCCGCGTTCCATGGTGCATCCCAAGTCTGTGGGCATGGGCGGCAGCGTGTTGATCGTCGTGTACAGCGCGCGAACCAGCGACGCATTGGTGAGCGTCATCATCGGCGCCGTCGCGGGCATATCCACCTGAATGCGCACGCTATCCGGTACGTTCATCTGGCTCACCGTGTTCGCGCTCGCCGCATGGCCACTGGCCCTGCCTGAACTCGCGCCGCACCCGACCAGCGCGAACATGACGCCGGCCAGCAGGCACGACAGCGCCGTTATCCATTTGCGTCCGATCATCTCACCGGTTCCTCTCGCGTGTTTTCATCGGGAGCGCCACACCGTTCCTCTCCAACGACGCCAGCGCGCGTGATTTCGTTCCCTGAAGCGGGGAACGAGCCATGCACAGAGAGTCATTCCGCTTCACGTGGCTGGTCATCTGAAACGAGATCCGGAGAGGATGGCTGATTCCTTCGCCACATGCCTTGCCTGCGCCAGTTCTCCGGATAGGCGGCGTGTCACCAGGTTTTCCACGTATCGTGATTCACCCTCTTGACAGTTCATCTCTCGATCAGTATTATTGTGCTATATCATTAGTTATTTAGTGATGTAGTTGTATAGCCGCGCGGAGGGGGACGCAAAATGATCGAATTTCATCTGGACCAACATTCCGGGGTCGCGCCGTATCTTCAGCTGGTGCAGCAGGTGAAGCAGGCGCTACGCCTGGGATTGCTGGACGTGGGGGACCAGCTTCCCACGGTGCGCGAGGTGGTGGCGCAGATTGCCATCAATCCCAACACAGTGCTGAAGGCGTACCGCGAACTGGAGCGCGAAGGGCTGACTGAGAGCCGACCCGGCCAGGGCACGTTTGTGCTGCGCACGCTGGCGAGCACGTCGCTTTCGAGCCACGCGGCCTTGCGCCGCAGCCTGGAACGCTGGCTGCGCAGCGCCGCTGAGGCCGGACTGGACAGCGAGAGCGTGCTGGCGCTTTTTATGTCCACCTTTCAGGCCGTCCAGAAAGAAGACGAGGAAACCGCATGAGTGACGCGCTAGAAACCACAGGACTCGGTAAGCGCTATGGACGCGCGTGGGCGCTGCAAGACTGCACGCTGAGCCTTCCCGCCGGGCGCGTGGCGGCGCTGGTCGGCCCCAACGGTGCGGGCAAGACGACGTTGCTGCATCTCTCCGTCGGGCTGCTGGAGCCGACGGCTGGCGGCGTCCAGATCTTTGGCCTGTCGCCGACGGCACAGGCCGGCGAGGCACTGCCGCGCATCGGCTTTGTGGCGCAGGATACGCCGCTGTACAAGGGATTTACGGTCGCGGAGCTGCTGACGCTGGGGCGCAAGCTGAATCCGCGCTGGGACGACGAGCTGGCGCGGGCGCGCATCGAGATGCTGGGGATTCCGCTGACGCGGCGGGCGGGCAAGCTGTCTGGCGGGCAACAGGCGCAGGTGGCCCTCGTGCTGGCGCTGGCGAAGCGGCCCGACTTGCTGCTGCTGGATGAGCCGCTGGCGAGCCTGGATCCGCTGGCGCGCCGTGAGTTCTTGCGGACACTGATGGAAGCGGTGGCCGAAAGCGGGCTGACGGTGCTGCTGTCGTCGCATATCATCGGCGATCTGGAGCGCATCTGCGATTACCTCATTATTCTGTCCGCTTCGTATGTGCAGCTTGCGGGCGATATGCAGGAAATTCAACAGGGGCATAAGCGGCTGATCGGGCCACGCCAGGATGAAGCGGCGGTTGCCAGCATACACACGGTGATCGCGGCGAGCCATACCGACCGACAGACGACGCTGCTGGTGCGAACGAACGGCCCGCTCTTTGGTCCCTCCTGGGATGTGCAGGACGTGTCGATGGAAGATATCGTGCTGGCCTATCTCAGCCAGCAGACGCGAGATCGGGTGCCACTGCCGCCACCAGCGCGCGAGCAGATCAGAAGAGAGGCGCTGAAATGACCTGGCTGACGTGGCGGCAGCATCGCTTGGAAGGGTTGACGACGCTGGGCGTGCTGGCCGTGATCGGGGTATTTTTGTTGCTGACCGGGCGAGCGATGGCCAGCAGCTTTCAACAGCTTGGCCTGAGCCACTGCGTCGGGCAGACCCCGTCGGGCGGCTCCTGCCCTGATTTGATCCAGGCGTTTGCGACCCAGTATGGTCTGCTGCTGCTCTTTGACACGCTGCTGATCTTCGTGCCGCTGCTGCTGGGCGCGTTGGTGGGCGCGCCGCTGGTGGCGCGGGAAGTGGAGCAGCGCACGCACCTGCTGGTCTGGACGCAGAGCATCACGCGCCTGCGCTGGCTGACGGTGAAGCTGGCGCTGGTGCTGGGCGCGGGCCTGCTGGCATCGGGGGCGCTTTTGGCATTGCTGATCTGGTGGTATAGGCCGTGGGCGCAACTTAATGGCTCATTCGGCAACAACGCCTACGATACAACGGGACCGGTTTGGGTGGCGGAAACGCTGCTGGCGCTGGCGCTGGGCGTGTTTTCGGGCACCCTGACGCGCCGGACAGTCGCGGCGATCTTTCTGACCATCGCGCTGTTCGTGGGGATTCGCGTGCCGGTCGCGTCGTTTTGGCGTCCCTATTTTGAGGCGCCAATCACCCGAATCCACCCGATTGGGCAAGTGAGCGGCAACCCATCCACGTTGAGCGACCAGGATTGGGTGATTGCCCAGGGCTATATCGATGCTCAGGGAAACAAGCACGATGGTTTGGTCGGCTGCACGGCAAACCAGACCCTCGTTCAGTGCTTTCAGACCCACGGCGCGCAGGCCATCTTTGTCAGCTATCAGCCCGCGGACCGCTTCTGGACCTTCCAGTGGATCGAGTCGGGCATTTACACGGGCTTTTCCATGCTGGCGCTTATCGCGGCCTACTGGCTGGTGCGAAACCGGCTGAATTGATCGCGCTCCCCACAGGTGCGTTTCACGCTGGGAGGGAGCGCGCCGCATCGCCTCCTCCCGCGCCGCCAGGGAAGGCGGCATGAACTCCCGGCAGATCCCTTGTGCTGTGACGTTGCCTGCCCTCCTCAGCAAGAAGCCGCGCGTCCGCAGGGATGGCAGTGTGAGCACGTGCGAGAACTCCTCTCGCGACAGAGGCGAGCCGCGCCAGGCGATGCACTGGAGACTGCCGGTTGGCCGCGTGCAGGGATTGGGCGCGGATGGACAGGCGGACACGATCAGGCTGAATCGTGAGGTCGATCATTCTCCAGTCATGCGCTGTCGCGGCTTCCCGGATGATCTGTGCCACGCATAGCGGGTTGCCCTTGACAAACTAATGACATTAGTTTATTAACTACTTGAAGTAGTTCAACCGCGTGTTCCGGTACACAGAGAAAGGGCCATACACATGCTGGCGACGATCAAAGCTGGTAATCTGGCACTCGCTTTTTTGCTGGAGTTGTGCATTCTGGCCGCGTTGGGATATTGGGGCTGGCATACCGGCAGCGGCACGGTTGCGCGGGTGGCGCTGGGCATTGGCCTGCCACTGCTGGCCGCTGTCGTCTGGGGCATGCTCCTCGCTCCGAAGGCCGCGTTCCCCCTGCCGCTGCCCGCGCATCTGGCCCTCAAAGTGGCGATCTTTGCTCTCGCGGCTCTGGCTCTGGCCGCCGCCGGCAGACCCGCGCTGGCGTGGGTTTTCGCCGTAATCGTCGCCCTCAACCTGGCCCTGCTCTATGTGTGGCGGCAGTAGATCGGCATCTCATGGAGGACAGGACGACATGAGCTTTATCGTGTTTCTCGTATTGTTCGTCGTGCTCTGCGGCTGGCTGGATGCCCGGGTCGCGCGCCCGCGCGGGGCGAAGAAGGAGAAGTAGATGTTCGCCGGACACTTTGGGCTGGCAGCGGGAATCAAGGCCATCAATTCGGGCGCTCTCTCGCATCCTCGGGCCAGCGCATCGGTGCCATCCGCCTCGCATGGCGATGTTCCGCTCTGGGCGCTGATGTTGAGCACGCAACTGCTCGACGTGGCGTTCGTGTTCATGGTGATCGCGGGGATCGAGTCATTTGGTGGAGCGACGGGATACGGCGAAGGCTGGATTCATGCCTACTACACCCATTCGCTCGCGGGCGCGCTGCTCATCGCCGCGATTGCCGGATTGATCAGCGCGAAATGGTGGGGAAGACGCGGCGGACTCGTCATCGCCGCCACGGTATTCAGTCACTGGCTGCTCGATCTTCTGGTCCATCGTCCTGATTTGCCCGTTCTCCCGGGTAATCCGGGCAACCTTCCGTTGCTTGGATTTGGCCTCTGGAATGTGGCAGCCGCGAGTATCGCTGTCGAAGCCCTGCTGGTGCTGGGCGGGGGGATACTCTATGTCGTGTCTGTGCTGGCGCGCGTGGATGGCGCGGCGGCTGCCCGGCCCGTGCGGCGTGGACGCGCGCTCGTAGCTGGCGGCGCGATGAGCGCATTGCTCGTGCTGGCGCTGGTCACGAGCGTGTTGGGCCTGTAATGGCCTGTCTCCCGGACCGGCGCACGGTGTTGGCGCACGAGGCGTGGTAAGGTGAAGGTGAGTGGCGTCTCCCGGACTGTATGAAAGGATGCCATCACGTGCCCAGCAACACGCTCACGATTGAGCGGACCGTGCTGTTCTATGCGCAGTGGCTCGCGAGCCATGAACAGCCGCACGTCAAACAGATCGAGCGTATCGTCAGCCTCACGCGCGTGTAGCCGCATATCCTGCGCGCATCGGCGCGTCATTATCGCGGTGCCATCTGTTGGCTGGCGGCAGTCCTCATCCCTCCATCAGGACATGAGCGCGGAGAAGGCGTGAGGGCCAGATCGCTGCCCGGCAGGGTTGACCGGTCAGGCACGTGGCGCGATGGCCGCGCACGGTATACTGTGGTCGTCCAGCGGGGGCTGGCATCAAGGCAGGGAGTGAGGTCGCGCGGGACGCCAGCGCCCGCTGCGGGCGGCGGTACGCGAGGGTCTCATGATGGAGCGGGGGGAACAGGATGGATAGCGCGAAAGGGCGGATTCCGGCGCGCACATGGCTCGATCCACGCATTGAACTGAAGCCCTCTCCCCTTGGCGGCGACGGGTTATTCGCCTCGGCGCCGATATCCGCGGGCGAAAAGGCGCTGGTCTGGGGCGGCCCGTCATACACCGACGAAGCGGGAGCGCAGGAAGCGCTGCGCGCCGGCAAAGGGGTCATGCAGTGGGATGCGCGGGTGTATAGCGTCGAAACCGACGATGACGACGACATCGCGTTCAAGATCAACCACGGTTGTGACCCGAACGTCTGGATGCAGGATGCCTTCACGCTCGTAGCGCGCCGCGATATTGCCGCTGGCGAGGAGTTGCTGGCGGACTACGCGCTGTGGGAAACGTCAGAGGACTACGTGGCGAGCTGGGAATGCCACTGCGGATCGCCGCTCTGCCGTGGGCGCATCACGGGGCGCGACTGGCGACGGCCCGACCTGCGCGAACGCTATCGCGGCCACTTCTCGCCCCTGCTGGAGCAGCGCATAGCGCGCATGGATGCATCAGCACCGCAGGCTGGCCCATCGACGAGTCCCGAGGGAAATGGCGACACCGGTGGCCACACGTGCTGATGCGCCGTGAGGCCATATCGTCTCCGCCGCGTGTCAGGACACGCCCCACAGCCGTACCGTGCTGTCGTCGCTAACGGAAGCAAGCCGTTTCATATCCGGCGACCAGGCCACGCCCCAGACTGACTCCTGCGACGCGTTCAGCACCCTGAGCAGGTGTCCTCCCCGCGCATCCCATATCTGGACGGGACCGAGTGCGCGCGATACGGCCAGCAGCTGGCCGTCAACCGACCATTTGACGGCGTACGCCCAACCGTTGCCGTCCCTGGCATCAAACGCGGCCACTTTTGCCTGTGTTCCCGCATCCCATACTTCTACCACACCGGCATCGTCCGCCACGGCGAAGCGGGTGCCGTCCGGCGCCCACGCGACCGTGTTAGGCTGGGCATCCGTCTTGCGCAGCGCCGTATATGTCCCCGACGCCACCTCCCAGATGAGAATGTAGCCGTCGTAGCGCGTCGTAATGATCTTGCTGCCGTCTGGCGACCATGAGGCTCCATAGACCGCGAATGGATACCTCCCTCCCAGTGGATGCAGCTTTGGTGGACCGCTCCACTCCGCGAGGTGCTTTCCCGTTTCGGCGTTCCACAGCAGGACGGGACCCTCAAATGTGCCGGAAACCAGGCGTTTGCCATCGGGAGACCAGTCCACGCTCAACGGTGTCGTGTTGGGATAGCTGAGCGCGGTAGATGTTCCGGGACGCTGGGGTGGCCAGAGCCGCAGCGTGCCATCGCCGCTGGCCGAGGCCAGCACCTTCGTCCGGGGCGACCAGGCCAGCGTGTATATCTGGCCTGTATGGCCGTGCCAGGTGGCGGAGACCCGCGCATGCTCTGCGTCAACGATGTAGATATCAGCGATGCTGCCAGCCGCGAGAACGTTTCGATCCGGCGACCATGCAACTCCCCGAATTGGGCCGCTGAGCGGTCCGATTTCGGCAAGCTGGCTGATATTGTCCGCGTTCGCCGCGGTGATGGCGGCGTGTGGCGTACCCGGCGTTGGGGAGGGGGGCGTAATCGAGACGGGTGGCCTGAACGATCCGGAGCCGGAAACGCCTGCCGGTGCGCATCCCGCGAGGAGTCCCGCGGCAGCGAGTCCGAGGAACGCGCGACGTGACAGGCGTGATGGAGCGAGCGGCAGTCCTGCGACTGGCAGAGATTGCCGCGCATAGGGCGGGATGCTCATCGGTAGTTCCTCTCTATATCACAAATGGCCTATATCATAATTGATATAGTATATAAATGGTATATCTGTCCAGGGGGATGCGCTGAGAGGGGATTGCGGGAACGACAAAGGATGCCGGATGACGCCGCTTGGATACGCTTTGCTTGGCTTGCTCGCGCGCGTGTCGTGCTCGGGATATGACTTGCTACGGTGGATGGAGAACCCGGTTGGCTTCTTCTGGCACGCGCAGCGCAGCCAGATCTATCCTGAACTGGCGCGGCTAGAGGCCGCGGGATTGGTGCGCCACACAGTCGTCGAGCAATATGACCGGCCGCACAAGAAGGTCTACGAAATCACGGATGCGGGGCGCGCGGCCCTGCGCGACTGGGTGGCTACGCCCGTCAAACTGCCGCTCGACCGCGATACCTTCATGGTCAAGATCTATTCGCTGTGGCTCATATCGCCTCAGCAGGCACTCCATCTCGTCCAGTCATATCAGGCGGAGCATGTGGAGCGGCTGGCGCGCTACGAGGAGATACGGCAGAACATGGAGCGGGACTGGCCGCCATCGGAGCGCCGTCTGGAGTCACCGAAATTCGCCGCATATGCCACGCTGCGGCGGGGCATAGACTACGAACAGGGCTATATCTCCTGGTGCGCCTGGCTCGCGGAGGCCATCGAAGCCAGCATGCCACCGGGATCGGCGGACTGACATGCCGGCACCTGGGCTGAAGACGAAATCCGCACGGTGTTTCCGCTTTCTCGTATGAGCCGGAGAACAGCGAACAGGCCGGTGCGCATCAGCGTGCACAGCCGTGCGGATTCTTTCCCGCGAGGAGGACGGTATGTCTGGACGGATGATCGAGTTCGACGCCAACGGGTCTAACGCGACAGGGTATCTCGCGACGCCGGATGCGGGTATGGGGCCAGGAGTCGTCGTGCTGCACGCGTGGTGGGGACTGACGGAGCCGTTCCGCCAGGTCTGCGACCGCCTCGCGGAGGCGGGCTTCGTGGCGCTCGCCCCCGACCTCTATCATGGCAAGACGACCGCGTCTGTCGACGAGGCCGACGCGTTGGGCTCGGCGCTGGATCAGGATGAGGCGCGATGGCGCGGCGACATCACGGGCGCGTTGCGATTCCTGCGCGAGAACGGCGCTACGAGCACGCCGGACGGTCACCGTCAGTTCGCGCTCATGGGGTTCTCGCTGGGCGGAGCCTATGCGCTGGATATGTCCATCACGTTGGCCGATGAGATCGCCGCCGTCGTGGTCTTTTATGACGCGTATACGGGCCTGAACTATCGCGACGCGAACGCGGCCTACCTCTGCCACTACGCCGCGGACGATTCATTTGTGCCGGCGGAGCGAGTCGCGGCGATGGAGGAGCAGCTCCGCGCGGCGGGAAAGCGGGCTGCTATCTACACCTATCCCGGAACCAAACACTGGTTCTTCGAGGCCAATCGTCCGGATGCCTACGATGCCGCTGCCGCCAGTTTGGCGTGGGAGCGGACCCTTGCCTTTCTGAACGCCGAGCTGTGCCGGTCCTGAGAAGCCTGCTGGCACGCGCCACTGGCGCGGGCGCAGTCGATGCCCACGGGGGCGCACCTGTTGAGTGATGGAGGAGGCATATGGACAGTGTGTGGCGCGTCTTGTTGTGGAAGCAGTTCGGCGCGGCGATTGACATGCTCGACAACGCGCTGGCGGCATGCCCTGATTCGCTCTGGCGTCAGCCCGTCTGGCATGATCCCTCCGTCCCATCGCGGCGCGCGGAGTTCTGGTATGTCGCCTATCACGCGCTCTTCTGGCTCGACCTGTATCTTTTCGGCTCGGAGGAGGGATTCGCTCCACCGGCGCCGTTCGCCCTGGTAGAGCAGGACGACGCCGCTGGTCCACTGCCCGACCGGCCCTATTCGCGGGATGAACTGCGCGCCTATCTGGCATATGTGCGCGAGACGTGCCGCGCCACCATCGAGACGCTGACGGACGAGCGGGCGCGCCAGCCCGTCAGTTTCGGCTGGATGCGCGAGGGAGAGGTTATCAGCTACCTCGAGCTGCAACTCTACAGCATGCGCCACACTCAGGAACATGCCACCCAGTTGAGCCTTCTCCTCGGCCAGCATGGCGTCCGGGATGACCAGATAGATTGGGTGACGCGGGCGCGGGATGATCTTGCCAGCAATTGATCGCGGAGCAGCCGCGGCAATCATGCAGAAAAGCCCCTCCCCGCCGCCGGGAAGGGGCCGTGAGACGGTCTGGCTTATCCGCAGGCGGGCAGGAACTTGTCGGTGTACATCGCGGCGTAGTCGGGGGGCGTCGTCACCGGCTTGCCGTTGGCATCCAGAACGGCGTGGTGGTCGTACATGAAGCGCGGATAGTTGGTCCACTTGGCGAGCGTCTGCTGTCCCCAGCAGGATGCGTTGGCGATGTATTGCGGGCTGACGAACTTCTGGCTGGCCTGCACGAGTCCTGGGTCCGGGAAGCTGCCCGCGGGCGCGCCCTTGATGAGCAGGTTCGCCGCTTCTGTCGGGTTCTTGGCCGCGTAGGTATAGCCCTGCGAAGTGGCCGCGAGGAATTTGCGGATCAGGTCAGGATGGCTCTGGATGAAGGAGCCGCTGGTGATGATGACCGGCGCGTAATAGTCAGGCATGCAGTAGTCCACCAGCGGAAAGACGTTCATCTGCAAGCCCTCGCGCTGTGCCTGGATGACTTCCCAGCCCTCGAAGACCCACGCGAAATCGAACTTGCCACTCTTGAGCGCGGCCACGGGATCGAGATCCGTCGTGATGTTCTGGAACGTCGGGTTGGAAACGCCGCCGCACGAGAGCACCTGGTCGATCACGGGCTGCTCATAGGGCGCGCCGAAGCCCGCGTAGCGTTTGCCATTCAGGCTGGCGACGGTATCCAGCCCCGACTTCTTCAGCGAGACGAGCGCGGAGGTGTTGTGCTGCATGATCGCGGCGACTGAGACGAGGTTCTGCCCGGCCGCGCGATCAGCCGTGACGCTTTCCGTGAAGCTGATGGCGAAATCCGCCTTGCCCGTGGCGACAAGCGTCTCCGGCGCGACACTCGCGGAATAGGGCAGCAGCTTCAGATCGAGTCCCTGCGCCTTGTACCAGCCCTTCTGCTGCGCCACGTAGATGCCGGTGTGGTTGGTGTTCGGCGTCCAGTCCAGCGCGAGCGTCACTTGCGTGAGCTTCTGATTGCCCGACGTGCCGGATGCGTTGCCCGTGCTCGTGGCGCACCCGGCGAGCACGACGACAGCCGCCAGCGTGAGCGCGGCGAGCGCCAGCACACGGCGAGAAAATCCCTGAACCATTCGTGATGATCGCATGCCGATGTACTCCCTTAATGATTCCTGTCACGCCCCGCCCGAACGATCCTGCAGGTAATACCAGGGCAGGGCGATGCGCTCGATGAGTGTGGTCGCCAGAAAGAGCGCGACACTCAGCACAGCCGTTACGACAATCGCGGCGATCACGCCTGCCGTCGCGAAGCTGTGCTGCTGCAATTCGATATAGAAACCCAGACCCGCGCTCGCGCCGACATACTCGGCGAAGATCGCGCCGATCACGCTATAGGTAATGGCGATTCGAATGCCGGAGAAGAGCGAGGGCAGCGCCCCCGGCAGCCGGACGGACCAGAAGATGCGCAGCGCGTTAGCGCCAAACGAGCGATAGAGCTTGATGAGCTCCGGATCGGATGCGCGCAGGCCATCCGACAGCGCGACCGTGATGGGGAAGAAGCAGACCAGCAGCACGACGATGGACTTCGAAAGCAGGCCAAAGCCAAACCAGAGCACCAGCAGCGGCGCCAGCGTGATGATCGGGATGGTTTGCGACGTGACGAGCAGGGGATAGAGGCCGCGCCGCAGCACCGGCGAGAAATCAATCGCCGTGCCAAAGAGCACGCCTGCCACGAGCGCTACCGCGAACCCGACGAGCGTCTCGTTCAGCGTGACGAGCGTGTGGTACCAGAGGATGTCGCGCTGCGCGACGAGCGAGGTCCAGACGGCGACGGGCGTAGGCAGCAGTTGCGGATCCACTGACGGCTGGCTCGCGTACCACTGCCAGAGCGCGATGAGCGCCGCCAGCAGGATCACCGCTGGCAGCGCTGCCCTGCCGACGCGCCAGGAACGCTCGCGCGCCCCTCGCCTGAACGCCAGCCGCCGCGCGCTCAGCGCGGTTGGCGCGAGCAGCGTTTCTCGCACGGGCGCTTCGGAACTGCCCACGGTCGGCGCCTGATCCTCGCGCAGGGGTGAATGCCGCGTATCCGTGCTCATTGGGTCACCTCGCTCTCCTGCGCGATGGCCTCATCGACGAGCGCCGCCAGGAGATCCGCCTTGAGCGCGGCCAGCTCCGGACGCGCGAGCATCTCGGCCCGGCGCGGCCGCTCCAGCGGGACCCTGCTCTCCAGCCGGATGCGGCCCGGCCTTGGGGAGAGGACGTAGATCCGGTCGGCAAGCAGCAGCGCTTCCTCCACGTCGTGTGTGACGAGCAGGCACGTCGCGCCGAGAGATCCCCAGATATCCAGCAGCCACCGCTGGAGGCTGGCCCGCGTGAGGGCATCGAGCGCGCCGAACGGTTCGTCCAGCAGCAAGACATCGCCGCCCGCGAGCACCGTCCGCGCGAAGGCGACGCGCTGGCGCATGCCGCCGGAAAGCATCGCCGGATAGGCCCGCTCGAATCCGGCCAGGCCGAACGTCTGGAACAGCCCGCGAGCGCGATCACGCGCTTCCTTGCGCGAGACCCCGCGCACCTCCATGCCAGCGGTCGCGTTGTCGAGCGCTTTGCGCCAGGGCAGCAGGAGATCGCGCTGTGGCATATAGCCAATATGGCCAAGCCGGGGCGCGGCGGGATCGCCACGCAGGGCAACGGTTCCCTCAGATGGCTGGGCCAGCCCGGCGATGATCGAGAGCAGGGTTGTCTTGCCGCATCCGCTCGGCCCGACGAGCGCGACGAACTCGCCCGCGCGCACCGTGAGACTGATATCGCGCAGCGCGATCACATCCTGCCCGCGCGTGCCACGGTAGCGCATGGTAACGCCGCGCACGTCCAGCAGCGGCGTATCCGCCGCCGCGTGCGCGGTACGCGTGCCCGCTGTGATGTCATTCATGGCCAGCTCCCGTCCCGCCGCTGCGCGCTCCAGCGTGTTAGCGGAGTCCGGCGCTCGCTCCGTTGCCTCGATCAAGAGAGGCGATCAGGGCAAAGAAATAGGGCGCCAGCACATGCCAGCGCCCCCACATGTTCGCAAAGCGATATGCAGTTCCCTGCGCTGGCATTACCCAGATCAGGTTCCGTCGGTCGGTGGCGGATCAGTAGCCACCCTCTCAGCCCGGCTCCCCGAGCTCCCGTTGCGGCGAGAGATACGTCTGTCTTGTTCATTCGCGGCGCGCGGCCAGCATCCGGCTACGCGACTACCGCTCTCTGTACCTGTAGCACGCGCGATGCCGTCTCGTCAAGATTTGGCGGCGCGCTCCAGGGCGCTCGCATCCACGCGATCCGCCATCCGGCGTGCACGGAACACGTAGCGCACGGTGCCGTCTTTGCCCACGACGAAGCCGCCGCCGAGCTGCGTCGGGTTCTGGCTTCCCGCGGACCCCACCCCGTGGCGCGCCGCTTCTCTGACCGACGACAGTGCGGAATCCAGCGTCAGTTCGCTCGACAGTGACATGTGCCCCAGATCGTATGCGCGGTAGCTGAGGCGTTCCGGATCACAGAGCACGGTATACGGCAGATTGAGCGATTCGCGAAACTTCTTCGCTTCCTGCGGGGTGCCCATCGAAATCAGCACGACTCGCAAACCGGCTTTTTCCAGCCGCTCGTTGTCGCGGCGCAACTGCGCCGCCTGCCCCCGGCAATGGGGTCAGCCGAAATGACGCACGAAGATAAAGGCGACTGGTCCCTCTTTCCAGAGGGATGAGAGCGCGACGTCGTTGCCATTCTCGTCGCGCAGCATCACATCCGGGGCGGCCTCTCCCACACGGGGATGTCGGGAGTCTGGTATGGTATGCATGGAGTATCTCCGGCTGCTCTTCAGCGGCGCGTTGTGTGCCGCGCGTGCTACGCGCGGCTGCATCTCGACTGTATTGTAGCGAACGCGCTATCGCGTGGGGAAGACTCACGCCCGCTTGTATGATGTGATGGACCGCAGGCAGAAGGGACAACAGGCGCATGAGTGCCTTTACCGATGAGGAAATCGCCTATCTCAATGCACACCGGCTCGGCAGGCTCGCAACCATCAGCGCGACGGGGGAGTTGCATGTCGTGCCGGCGTCTTACATCTACAATGCTGAGCTTGAGACGATTGATGTTGGCGGGTGGAATATGTCGCGCAGCAAGAAGTTTCGCGACGCCCACGGCAGGCAAGTGGCATTCGTGGTGGATGATACCGAGATCCCGCGCCATCCACGCGGGTTGGAGATCCGGGGCAAGGGCGAATCACTGCGGCTGCGCGAGGATGACTCGCCTGAGTTTGGCGCGGCCATCATCCGCATCCATCCCGCGCGCATCGTCTCCTGGGGCATCGAATCCAGTCCTTACCAGCCGAACAGCCATCTCGTGCGATAGAACTCAACCGGCATGTGATGTGCGCGTGGCTACAAGAGAAGCCCGCGTATGGGATAGGCTCACGCTGGCACGCGCCAGCAGGGAGGATTTGCCTATGTCTGAGCGTGAAGACGGCATAGCGCGCATGCGCGCCGTCACCATTTCTCGCGAGTATGGCAGCGGGGGCGGCGAGATAGCGGCGCGGCTGGCCCGCCGGTTGGGCTGGCAGCTGATCGATCATCAGGTGGTCCATGAAGTTGCGCAGCGGCTGAACGTCACCGATGAAGAAGCCGAACAGCATGACGAACGTCCCGAGACGTTCATCGACCGGTTGCTCAAGAGCATGCAGAGCGTTGATCCCGCGCTGATCGAACCGCCACAGAATATGCCCGCGCTTGGCTGGCGCGAATTCGCGGCCGCGCTGCGCGACGTGGTCGAAGCGGCTGTACAGACGGGACAGGTGGTCATCGTGGGGCGTGGAGCGCAGATGATCCTGCGCGACCGGCGAGACGCTCTGCACGTGCGCATCGTGGCGCCAATGCAACAGCGCATCGCGTACGTTGCCAGCCGCGAGCAGCTACAGCCGGCGGCAGCCAAGCAGCGCATCCAGCAGAAGGACCGCGCGCGCCAGCAATACATCGACACGGTCTTCCAGGTCCATGTTGAGGATGCCCATCTCTATGATCTTGTTCTGAATACGGGTGTGCTCAGGCTGGACGACTGTGTGGACCTCATCCGCGATGCGCTTGCCGCCAAGGCGAGCCGCCTGGACGTTCCGGAGGAAGCGCTCGGCCCCGCCCACGAGGTGCGTCGCTATCCCGAAGCGCCGGGTGATTTGCCCATGCCTGAGGCGCCTGCCAGCCAGTGAACCGGAATGCGCCGGGTGCCTGGCTGGCAGGTTCGGCAAGCGCCGCGTGGGCATCCGCTGCCGGTATTGACGCGAAGCCGGGGAGTCGCCGCAGGGAGGCAGTGGCGGCTCCGTCAGCGTGCCGAGCGGAACCGCGACCCCTTTGAGAGGCGCTTCGCTCGCGAGCACTACGGGATACGACATTAGGCGTGCGCTGGCACTTCGTCTTTCAATGAGTCGCGAATCAGCTTGCGCAGCTCCGGTGTATCTTCCTCGTCATGAACAGAAACCGCGTGCTCGGCAGCGGCTCTGACAACCTCTTCTTCCTCACCGGAGATCGTGAGCGTGCATCCTACTTCGTTCGGTATGTCTCGACAATCGGCAACCTTGCGTGGCATATAGTTCTCCTGGAGTGACTGTACAGGCGCCATAGACCTGACAGCAGATGTCCCACGCGCGCGGTTCCGCTCACTCTGCCTCCAGTCAGGACACTACACGTCTGCCCGCGAGCGGCGCAATCGCTAAAGTGCCGAGGACGGATGCGCTTATTGGCCGATGAGACGTCGCGAACACCAGCCACGCGCGAGGCATCGCTACGGAGCGGGATGTTGCGGCATGAGGATCGACAGGATGACCGGCAGCAGCACGACGAGCGCCGTGATTCCGAGCGCCCAGAGCGCCCCGGTCGCGCTGGCGGTGAACCCTTCGCGCAGCCACACCCCTACGCGCCGGAGCGCGCGGAAGCAGGCCATACCGTAGATGACAGCCGAGACCAGCAGGCCCATCGCGAGCGTCGCGACCACAGCTTCCCGCTCGGTGAAGAAGCCCGCGCTCAGGCTGATCATGCGGGCCGCGACCGTCAGCGCGACGGCCAGCGCGACGAACCCCACCAGCAGCGCCAGCGGCATCAGTCCGGAGCGCACGCCGCGCCAGACCGTATCATTCGCGGGTCGGGCCGGCGCTTGTGACGAAGATATGGATTGCATGACGATGCTCCTCTCGCACGTGCCTCACGGACGTGCCTGGCTTGTATCTGGACCGAGCGCAGTCGTGTAGAAAGCGACGACCCGATCAACGTATTGCTGCCCCATCATGTGAAAAGCCTGGCTATGTGCCGTGCCGGGCACGGACCACGACGTAACGTGCGCGTCAGCAGGTGCGCTCGCTGCCCTGACCAGCACGGCCAGATTGGAGGGTGGAACCAGCTCATCGTTCGCGCCCTGGATCAGAAAGACCGGACGTGGAGCGATTCGCGCGATGTAATCCACCGGCCGGGCCGCGTAGTAATCTATGCCGTAGAGGATATACGCAAGGTTCAGCGCGCCGGGTGTCATGAATGCCGGCATTCCACCTTGTTTCGGCACTTCGCGCTCGAGGACCGGCGCGAAATCCGTGTATACGCTATCCAGAACAACCGCCCGGATTGCGGGTTCCTGCGCTGCGGCCATGACGAGCGTCGCGCCGCCCATCGAGAGTCCCCAGCCGCCTATCAACCGTGAGCGGCCCAGCGCTGGATAGGGAGGCGTTCCGTGTCGCAGGAAATCGACTGCCCCAAGGACGTCCCGCTGCTCAAAGAGACCGAAGGAGATCGGCGCGGGCTGAGATTGTCCCTGGCCGTGCATATCGAATGCCAGCACGGCGAAGCCTTTGTGGGCCAGATTGTCGCAGAGGTTGAGCAGCAGCGCCTTGATGTCCGTACGGTTCGCTCGCGTTCCGTGAACGACGATTAGCGTTCTGTCCACCGTCAGGCGACCATCCGGTAAGATGCCCGGAATGAGCCAGCCGTTGAGGCGCAGGTGATCGCCGCGCGAGTAGAAGGTGACGTTGCGGTAGCTCAGCCCGAGGTTGGCTGGCGTCTCGATGAGAGGTTGTGGCGGCGCATAGACCATCTGTGACGCCATGACGAGCGATACAGCGGCGTAGGCGCCGGTGAGCAGCATCGTTACGATCAGCGCCAGCGAGATAATCCACCGCGCGCGCCTGAGCTCTGTTGGCTTTCCCACCCGGTGAAACGGCGGTGACGCGGCACTGAGAGTCGCGCCTGGTGGTTGGATACTCATTGGGTATACCCTCCACTCCTCACCGGCTGCTATGGCTGGCCGCGTTCGCGCAGTCAGCGGTTACGGACGTGCCTGGCTGGTATCCAGGCCGAGCGCGTCCGTATAGAAGACGACGACCCGGTTGACATATGTCTGGCCTGCCACGTGATACGCCTGCGCGTGCTTGGCCCCGGGAACGAGCCAGGATGTGACCCGCGCGTTCGCCGGCACGGTGGCGGCTTTGGTGAGTGCGGCCAGATCGGATGGCGGGATGATGTCGTCCTTCGCGCCCTGGATAAGGAACAGCGGGCGAGGCGCGATGCTCGCGATGTAATCCACTGGCCGGGCGGCGTAGTAATCCATGCCGAACATGACACGCGCGGCGAAGATCACGCCGGGGGTGAACATCGCGGGCAATCCGCTCTCCTCCGGCAGATCGCGCTCGATGACGGGTGCGTAAGCCGTTGGCGCGCTATCCGCGACGAGCGCCTTGATTGCCGGCTCTTTCGCTGCCGCCATCACCAGCGCGGCGGCTCCCATCGAGATGCCAAGGCCACCGATGAGGCGCGGACGTCCAAGCTCCGGATAAGGGATCGATCCCTGGCGGAGAAAATCCACAGCACCAAGGACATCATTCTGCTCATCAAGCCCGAAGCCGATGACGGCTGGCGCGGACTCGCCATTGCTGCGCATATCAAACGCCAGCACCGCGAATCCATCGCGCGCGAGTGCGCCGCTCAGGTCGAGCAGCCCGGCATCTGGGTCGGTACGGTTCTGGTGCTTGCCATGCACGGCGATGATCGCGCGGTCGGCGGTCAGTTTGCCGGAAGGCAGAACGCCGGGGATGAACCAGCCTCTGAGCTGGAGGTTGTCTCCGCGCGAGGTGAACGACACCGCGCGGTACGCCAGGCCAAGGCTGGCGGGCGTCCGCACGATGGGCTTCGGCGTCTCATAGACCATCTGCGACGCGACATAAGCCGAGATACCGGAATAGGCCAGAGTGAGCAGTCCTGTCACGATCAGCAGCGCCGCGACCATACGCCGCGCCCAGCGGTGTCCTAGCGTGAGGGCGGCTGCACGTGTGGATTCGGGTGTCCTGGGTGGATGGCTAATCATGCGCGATACTCCCTTCCTTCGAGCGGGTGCGATTCCTGTCTTCCAAGAGCGCCCCGGTCGCGCTGGCGGTGAACCCTTCGCGCAGCCACACCCCTACGCGCCGGAGCGCGATCCCGCCATACGCCATACGCCATACGCCATACGCCATACGCCATACGCCATACGCCATACGCCATACGCCATACGCGCGCTATATGGCACCCGCCGATCACAACGACTGTGCGGATGGGGCGCGAAACCGCACGGATTGGTCACAATCCATGGGGTCTCTTTACTCTGGTCGCTGGCTGCTTGACAGGGCAGCCGCTTCGCCGGTACAGTGACGTGAGCATGCACGCGCGAACTGGCATATTCCGCCGGGTTCCACGCGGCGGCGCATGCGCGGCACGGGGCGGTGTCGCGGGTCAAAGCCGGAGCGCAGGTGGCGCCGGACGAGATCGATTACGCTGCGTCGCGCACCACAGGAAGAGGTTGCCGAATGAAGATTCGCAAGGCTGTCATCCCCGCCGCTGGATTGGGCACACGGGTGTTGCCTGCCACGAAGTCGATTCCCAAAGAAATGCTCCCGCTGGCTGATAAACCCACCATCCAGTACATCATCGAGGAAGCGGTAGCCTCAGGCATCGAACACATCATCATCGTGACGAGCCGGACCAAGCGCGCCATCGAGGATCACTTTGACGAGTCGCCCGAATTGCGGGCCGCGCTCGAAAAGAAGGGCGATCGGAAGAAGCTCGCGATGCTCGACCAGATCGAGAATATGGCGCAGATCAGCTTCACGCGCCAGCCGCGCCCGCATGGCCTGGGGCACGCGATTCTGATGGCGAAAGATCTGGTCGGCAACGAACCGTTCGGCGTCCTGTTGGGCGACGATCTTGTGGTGAATCCGGGACGTCCCTGCCTCCGTCAGTTGATGGACGTTCACGAACGGCATGGCGGCTGTGTCATCGCGACGCGCAGCGTCCCGCGCGAGCAGACACGCCTTTATGGCATATTCGATGTGGATGCTGCCGCATCACCCGATTCACGCACGCATCGTGTGCGCGATCTCGTCGAGAAGCCACAGCCGGACGCCGCCCCTTCCGATCTCGCCATCATCGGCCGGTATGTGCTGACGCCGGATATCTTCGCCGCGCTCGAGCAGACCGAGCCTGGCGCGGGCGGCGAAATCCAGTTGACCGATGGCATCCGCGCGCTGCGCGGCAAAGAGCCGATCTTCGCGTATGAGTTCGAAGGCGAGCGATTCGATACGGGCGATCCCATTGGCTATCTGACGACATCGCTGGCCTTCGCGCTGGAACGCGATGATCTACGCCCCGGTATCGTATCGTTTCTGAAGGGACTACGGCTGGACGCCTGAACCGGCAGGGGATACAGTACAGATCATCGAGAGCTGAACAACAAGCGCGCGTGGCAGGGCAGGTTATAGACGCCTCCCCGGCGCGCGCTATCGCTGCGCGACGTGCGCCGAGGAGTATGACGAATGGCGGAGCTGCATCAGACCCCGGGCCAGGATACCGAGACACTGCCACTGAGCGGACGCGTGGCGCTCGTGACGGGCAGCAGCCGCGGCATCGGGCGGGCGACCGCGCTGCGCCTGGCTCGCATGGGCGCGGATATCGCGGTGAATTATCGCAACGATGAGCAGGGCGCGGAAGAAGCGCGCGCCGAGATCGCGCAGCTCGGCAGGCGGGTTATCGCCATCCAGGCGGACGTCAGCCAGGAAGAACCCGTGCAGGAGATGTACCGGCGGATTGAGGCGGAGCTTGGGCCGGTGACGGTGCTGGTCAACAATGCCGGCACCACCAACGACAAGCTGCTGCTCCAGATGAAGCTGGAAGACTTCGAGGGGCTGCTGCGGACGAATCTCGTCTCGGCGTTCCTCTGCACGAAGGGCGCGCTGCGGGGGATGCTCAAGGCGCGCTGGGGACGCATCGTCAACGTCGCCTCGATTTCCGGCATTATCGGGCAGGTCGGCCAGGCGAACTACGCCGCCTCCAAAGGGGGGCTGATCGCGCTCACGAAATCGACCGCGCGCGAACTGGCCAGCCGCAACATTACGGCGAATGCCGTCGCGCCCGGTTACGTGCCCACCGAATTGACCTCGCGTGTGTCTGAAGAGTTGCGCGACTACTACCTCGGCCTCACGCCGCTCAAGCGGCACGGCACAGCGGAGGAAGTCGCCGCGACGATTGCGTTCCTCTGTTCGCCAGACGCCAGCTACGTCACCGGCCAGACCATCGCTATCGACGGGGGCATCACGATGTACTAGCGCGGGTGCGAACATCCGCGCGTGCGCATCTTGCGCATCTTGCGCATCTTGCGTTATTTCCAGAGTGTCAGCGGCACGGCCATCAGATCGGCTTGCTGACGAGACGTGGGAGGTGTTGTTGTGGGAGACGTCCATTCAGGCCAGCCCGTCCACGACGAGCCAGCTTTCCCTGCGAATCCAGCCGTGCCAGATGTCCCTCCGCCGGATGGAGAGGCGGCGCGGCATCTGCCCGGCATCGATCTGCACTATCGCGTCTGGGGAGATCCCAGTGCTGGCCGCGCCGTTCTCCTCGCGCATGGCCTGACCGCGAACCACAAGACGTGGGCGTTGCTCGGCCCGCACCTCGCGGAGGCCGGTTTCCACGTCATCGCGCCTGATCTGCGCGGGCGCGGCCTGAGCGACAAACCCGCGCAGGGCTATGGCATACCCTTCCACGCGGTTGATCTGGTCCGACTGCTCGACGCGCTCAACATTCGCGAGGCGGATATCGTCGGCCACTCGCTGGGCGCGCTGGTCGCGATGTATCTGGGGGCAGTCTATCCGGCGCGCGTGCGCAAGCTGGTCCTCGTTGACGCCGGCGGCAAGATTCCGGAAGATACCGCGCAGGCGATTGGCGCTTCAGTCGCGCGGCTGGGCGCTATCTATCCCTCGCTCGATGCCTATCTGGGCATGATGCGCCAGCTCCCCATGCTCACGGAGTGGACGACACTCTGGGAGGAGTACTTCCGCTACGATGCGCAGGTGCGCGAAGATGGCACGGTGGTATCGCGCGTGCCGCGAACGGCCATCGAGGAAGAAACGCTGGCGATGGCATTGACCCGCACCGAGATGCTGCCCGAGCTGGTGCGCAAGCCGACCTTGCTGGTGCGGGCGACGGTTGGATTGCTTGGCCCTGACCGCGGATTCATCCTCCCGCGCGCTGAAGCAGAGCGGGTGCGCGATCTTATCGCGGGCTGCCACCTGGTCGAGATCGAGGGAACCAACCATTACACAGTGGTAACCGTGCCGGAGTTCGCGCGCGCCGTCGGCGGGTTCCTGACTGCCGGCGCGTGACCCGCGCTCCACGGCTGGCGGTGCCTGGATGACGCGCCATTGCGCGCCGCCATGCCCGAACGCGAGGTGGCCCGGATTCCCTCGACTTTAAGCGGCTGAATGACTGCCGCGCTGAAGGACGCTATGTCAGGAGGGCTGGCATGTCGCCCGCGGAAGCGTTTGAATCCTATCGCCCGTTGCTCTTTGCCATCGTCTATGAGATGACGGGCAGCGCGAGCGAGGCCGAAGATCTCGTCCAGGAGACGTACCTGCGGTACCACGAATCGCGCTCCCAGACGGAGATTCGCTCGCTCAAGGCGTACCTGACGACCATCGCGACGCGGTTGGCCCTCGATTACGCCAAATCCAGCCGCCACACGCGCGAACAGTATATCGGCACCTGGCTGCCCGAACCGCTGCTCACGACGGATGAGCGGCTGCTGCCGCAGGAACTGGTTGAACGGCGCGAGGCGATCTCGATGGCGTTTCTCGTGCTGCTGGAGACGCTCACCCCGCCGGAGCGAGCGGTCTTTCTGCTGCGCGAGGTGTTCGATTTTTCCTATGACGAAATCGCGCCGATCATCGGCAAGAGTGATGCCGCGTGCCGCCAGCTCTTTCATCGGGCGCAGGAGCGCATCGCGGCGCGCAAGCCGCGCTTCGTGCCCGCCAGTGACGATCAGTACGCGCTCGTCGCCGGTTTCGTGCGGGCCAGCCAGACCGGCGAGATGGACGCTCTGATGCAGGCGCTGGCGCGCGACGTGACGCTCTGGGGCGATGGTGGCGGCAAAGTGCCCGCTGTTCTGCTGCCCTTGCGCAATCCGGCGACTATCGCGCGCTTCTTCACGCTGCTGGCGCGCAAGGCTCTCCCGAACGCCCGCGTGGATATGCGCGAGGTCAATGGCACGCCGGCCCTGATTATCTGGGAAGGCGGCACACTCACGACGGTATTCCTGCTCCAGATCGTCGATGCGCGTATCGCCGCCATCTTCTCGGTGCGCAATCCCGAAAAGCTGACGTTCATCGCCCGCCAGCTTGCCTCGCAGCCGTAGCGGGCCTGTCACAGATGCCGACGTCTGATCGTCTCCTCTTCGCCAGCGCGCAGGTGGTTCTGCCAGTCTGGCGAAAGGAGCGATGCATGAACGTCTTTATTACCGGCGCGACCGGCGTTTTGGGGCGGCCTGTCGTGCGGCAGCTTGTGGAATCCGGACATCAGGTGCGGGGACTGGCGCGCTCGGAGGCGAATGTCGCGCTGCTGCGCGAGCTGGGCGCGGAGCCGGTGCGGGTGGACCTCTACGATCCGGCTTCGCTCGCCAAAGCGATGCGCGACTGCCGGGGGGCGCTGCATCTCGCGACGAAGGTGCCGCCGACCGCTCAGGTCGGCAGGCGGTCCGCGTGGCGCGAGACGGACCGCATCCGGCGCGAGGGGACGCGCGCGCTGGTTGAAGGCGCGCTTTCGGCAGACGTGGAATGCGTTCTCTACCCCAGCGTCTGCTTCGTGTACCCGGAAAGCGGCACGCAGTGGGTGGATGCGAGCGCCTGCCCTCAGCCGGTCATCGCCGACTACTGCCGCAGCACGTTCGACGCGGAGGCGCAGGTCCAACGGTTCACGGCGGCCGGCGGGCGCGGCATTACCCTGCGCATGGGGTATTTCTACGGTCCCACGTCCGGGCAGAGCCGCGATCAGATGCGCTTGGCGCACTGGGGAATCGCGTCAGTCCCCGGACGGCCAGAGGCGCATCACCCCTACGTCGCGATATCCGATGCGGCGCGTGCCGTGGTTGCCGCGCTGGAAAGCGCGCCAGCGGGAACATTCGACATCGTGGAAGACGAGCCGCCCACGACGGCGCAGCTCAATCGCGCGATGGCTCTCGCCGCTGGACGGCAACGGCTGCGCTCGCTCCCCGGATGGCTGCTGCGCGCGATGATGGATGCGGAGCTGCTCGACGCGATGAGCCGCAGCCAGCGTGTCTCTAACCGGCGCTTCAAGGAGGCGACGGGGTGGGCGCCAGAGATCAGCACGAACGCTGGCGGCTGGAATCTGGTGGAGAAAGCGCTGCACCCTTGACAGATCGCGTAGGAACAGTATACTTGCTTCTACCCCCATGCGCATTTATACGGACGTGCAGTGCATGGAGTGGCGGATTCCTCCTTTTCGCAATCTACGGCAAGGTGTGTCTCTTTCATCCAACAAGGCGGTTGTTTTACTCAGCAGACAGGCGTCTCGGTGCGCCGCGCCGGGGCACCTGTCCGCGTGTTTGCATACCATCACCATAGCGCCCTTTTCGTGCCCGGCCGTCCCAGCCAGGTACCTTCCTGTTCAGGTTTGGGGGAGCAGGAAGTGGTATATGACCTGGTCCAGGCAGCTCTCAGACGGGCTGCCCGTAGAGCCGCTTGCAGGAGCAAGCAGGAGGGATCAACTCGCATGCGACGCGTTGTGGTCAGCACAGCCACGCTCGTGGCCATTCTCTCGCTCGCCGTCACGAGCTTCGCATTCGCTCAGGGAGCGAATGCCGCGCCCTCGCCCAATGCATCCAAGGGATTCGCGCGTTCCTGTGGCGCGGTGACGGCTGGATTCGCCCGCTGCCATGCCATCGTCAACCTCAACAAGTACTCGCCCAATGCCAGCAGCCCTTCGGGCTACGGACCAAGCGACCTGCAATCCGCGTACAACCTGGCCAGCGCGGCGGCGGCCAATGGTGGCGGCAAGACCATCGCCATCGTCGACGCCTACAACGATCCCCACCTTGGATACGCGGGCGACGATCTTGATGTGTACCGCAGCCAGTACGGTCTGCCCGCGGTCTCGCATCCCTCGAACTGCCCCGTAGCGTCGAGCACGCCTGGTCCCTGGTTTTGCAAGGTGAGCCAGAGCGGCACCACGAAGTATCCGCGCAACAATGGCGGCTGGGCGCAGGAAGAATCCCTCGATGTGGATATGGTGAGCGCGATTTGCCCGAACTGCAACATCCTGCTCGTCGAGGCGTCTTCCAGCAGCTACAGCAATCTCGGCACGGCCGTGAATGAGGCGGCCCATCTCGGCGCTTCCGCCATCAGCAATAGCTACGGTGGCAGCGAATCAAGCGGCGAAACCAGCTATGACAGCTACTACAATCATCCTGGCATCGCGGTGACGGCAAGTTCCGGTGATGGCGGCTACGGCGTCGAATATCCCGCCGCTTCGCCATACGTCACGGCGGTTGGCGGCACCAGCCTGAGTCGCGCGAACAACACTCGCGGCTGGACCGAATCCGTCTGGAGCACCAGCAGCACTGAGGGCGCGGGCAGCGGCTGCAGCGCCTATGAGGCACAGCCAAGCTGGCAGAACATCGCCAACATCACCGGCACAGCGGCGGTCGGCAGCACCACCGAAGGCAACTGCGCCCGGCGCGCGGTAGCGGATGTCTCGGCGGATGCTGATCCCGCCACGGGTGTCTCCGTCTATGACAGCTATTCGTATCAGGGCCTGAGCGGATGGCTGGTCTTTGGCGGAACGAGCGTCGCCTCGCCGATCATTGCCAGCGTGTACGGTCTGGCGGGCAACGCGAGCAGCGTCACCTACGGCTCATATCCCTACAGCCACACGTCGAGCCTCTATGATGTGACGAGCGGCCAGACGGCGAACTGCGGCAGTGACCTCTGCACGGCGGCTCCCGGCTGGGATGGCCCGACGGGTCTCGGCACGCCGGACGGCACTGGCGCGTTCTAACGTTTCGTCGCATCCGTGGTGTGGGCCTCCCGGCGAATAGCAGGAGCATCCGCGCCACGGAACGCGGGTCAACTGGCTGGGCGACATCGGAAGCATAGGCTGTCCGGTGCCACAACAGCCGGTGGAGCGGAGTCGAGGCAGCTCGGCTCCGCTTTTCCATGCGCGGCGAGGTCGCCGGAGGGCAACCACCAGCCAGCGCGAAGCGACGCTATTCCCAAAGGCTTGTCTGCTGGCCGTCGCCGCGCTTTTCCGCTGGCCGCTCGCGAGCCACCGCCCCGGGACGGTAGGGTGAGGCGGGATCGTGGAGCAGCAGGTCCATCAGGCGGTCGCTGACCACTACCTGATCGCTTGCGCCCGCCGACACGATGCGCTCGCGTTCCGCCACGTCCAGATCGCGGCTGGGGTCCCAGCCGAAGCGCTTCATATTCACCCGGTCATCCTCATCGAAGGTGACGCCTTCGGCCTCGAGTAGCGCCCGCATCCGTCCACGCCGACCAAATGCCCAGCTTCCCGTCAACTCGCCTTTCGCGCTGATGACGCGATGCGCCGGAACCCGGGTGCCCTCAGGCATCTCGTTGAGTATCCAGCCGATCATGCGCGCCCCGCGCGGGAAGCCGAGCGCCGCCCCAATCCAGCCATACGTTGTGACGCGACCGCTTGGGCATGCCCGCACCAGCGCATACACTTCGCGTACCAGTGCCGCCGTCTCTTCCCTGCTGATTCCGCTCTCCGGCATAAGCGCAGCTTTCCTTTCGCGCAGTCGCACCCGCTCTCACTATGGCATAACACAGATCTGGTCGCGCGGGTTGCGTGAGCATCATGGCGCAATGCCTGAACACGCGCACTGCCGCAACGAGCCAGGGAGCCGGAAACCATCCAGCTCCTTCTCCACGTCTCCAACGGGGTATCGCGCGTCACCTTCCGCTACGGCACGCTTGCCCACACTGTGCGCTCCAGCGCGAGCGGGTCGTCCACCACCGCTGAGGCAATGTCGAACCGCATGGCTGCCCGCCGCTCCAGATCATATCTCGGCCAGCCGGGGTTTCCACTGGTCGCGAACGCCACCCAGGCGGCATGCATGGTATCCGCGAGCGCTTGCGGAGGCTCATCTCCCCACAGCGTTTGCGTTCCGTATCCCAGCGTGTCGAAGACGAAGGGAATCTCCAGCGCATGGCAGGCGCCCAGTCGCCCATTGAACTGCGGCGTGCGCCAGGCGAACTCGTACATGTAGGTGGCGCCGGTGCCCCGCGCGTGGGCGTCGGCCAGGCGGGCGGCAGGGACACGGCACCACCAGTCGCCTTGCAGGGCCGCGAGCAGATCACCAGCGCTCGCGCCGGGATAGGCGGCGCGGTATCCGGCCAGCGCCGCTTCGGGCGAGAGTCCGAATGCCGCCGCCGCTCCCGCCAGCGCTTCGTCGGTGATCTGGTCGATAGCTCCACTCAACACCAGAAATAATCTCCACTCGTCGGCGTTCGTGCCGACCAGGACATCTCTATCCGCGCCGGCTCCGGCAACGATGCTGTCAATCGGGCGGGCGGGGATAACGTTCCCGTCAAGCACCGGCTGCCAGGGAGTCATGCTGGCCGCTACCTCCGGCCCCCAGCGCGCAGGGTCCGGGTGCGACATCAGATCGACCGTCAATTCTATTTGCGCGGCCACCTCACGATCAATGGGAACCGCCGCGATGGCCTCGCGGGTTGCCGCCACGCCCAGTTTCTCGGCAAGGATTGCGCCGACGCGTTGCGCGGTCGCGGCTGAGATCACGGGATGCGCTGCCCCGCTCTGGCAGATGGCGCGCCGGAACAGCCCGCGCGAGTGGCTCGTGGAGAGCAGGATGCCGATGCTCATCGCGCCGCCCGACTCGCCGAAGACGGTCACATTGCCGGGATCGCCCCCAAAGGCGGCGATATTCTCCTGGACCCACCGCAAGGCGGCGAGCTGGTCGAGCAGGGCGCGGTTGGCGTTTCCGTCCTGCTCACCTAGATAGAGAAAGCCTTCCGGGCCGACGCGGTAGTTGATGGTGACGCACACGACGCCATCGCGCGCGAAATGGCCGCCATCGTAATAGGTCGTCGCCGCCGTCCCGAACTGGAACGCGCTGCCGGGAACCCAGACCATCACCGGAAGCCTGGCCGCGCCGAGCGCGGGAGACCAGATATTGAGATTCAGGCAATCCTCTCCGGGGCTGGCCAGCTCTGGAAGGATCGCGCTGATGTCCGGCGGATAGGCTGGCTGAGGTGGCTTCGGGCCGAAGGTGAGCGCGTCGCGCACGCCGCTCCAGGGGACGACCGGCTGCGGGGGCATGAGGCGATTTGCGCCAACGGGTGGCGCCGCGTATGGAATGCCCTTAAACACATTCACGCCATCGACCATATCGCCGCGCACCGCGCCAGCGTGTGTCTGGACGACCGGATTCCGGACGGTTGTACTCATCGATTCATCTCCTTTGAACCATATGGCTCACCCTGCAACCACGCCGATGAATGAGCAGCGCGTCTGCGAGATGCGGGAAGAATCCGGAGGGCGTTTCCGTTCCGCCTGTGCCTCCGGGTTACGTCGTCGCTGGACTCACCCGTGCCGGGGCCGTGCCTTCCGCAGACCGCGCAAGCGGGGTGGCAAGGTCCTCCAGCCCGTAGCCGTTCTCGATCAGTTCCTTCAGGCGCCGGGTGAAGCGGGCGGCGGGGGCTCCATCAACCAGGTCGTGATCCACGCTGACCGTCAGGCTCAGATACTCCCGTGTGCTGGTCTGCCCGTCCATGAGCACCTGCTTCTCGCCAATGCCTCCGACCGTCAGCATGAGCGTCGTCGGGGAGAGCGCGGGGATGCCCCAGCCGGCGCCATGCCCGAACATGCCCACGGACGTGATGCCCACCGTCCCCATGGACCGCTTCCACAGCCGTGGACGCCACCTCCCCAGGCTGGCGAATGCCAGGGTGAAGGCTTTGAAGAGCACAGCCGGCATGAGCTGAAACATCCGGAACCGCTTCAGAACGTCGCGCGTGTTCGCGCTCTGCACTGCCCGGATCTCGTGATGCAACTGGCGAAAGGTTTTGCGATTCGCCGCGCGAATGATGTAGGGAATGACGTACTTGCGACCTGCCACCTCGCGCTCGACGCGGGCGCATATATCCACGTCCTCAAAGAGCACGAGGTGTCTGTTGCCCTGGCGAAATGCCTGCACGGCCTTATTTTCGTTCACGGCCGCCGCCAGACAGAACGCGAGGAACGCTGTGAACGACAGGGTTTCTCCCGTCTGTGCCTTATGCTCGCGCAGTGCCGCGCGCGCGCCGGTCACATCGACTTCAAGCAATCCGTGGATCATGGGCTTGTGGCGGACAGTCCGGTTGGCGGCTGCCGCGAACCGCCAGTACTTCGGATACGGGAGAACCTGATGATCTGCGTGCCGCTGTTTCATAGCCGCTCACCTGCTCTCCAGTGGGCTACGCCATTCTCGCCTCTCCGCGCGCCATCGCGCCCATCAGTAGCTGAAACCCGCTATTCCAGCCTGGAGCGGACCGCACGGGGGTTACGGGGGTGTCGCAAACGGGACCTCCCGGCTCACAGCGCCGTCACGGATGGTCAACAGGCAGCTTTGTATCGCTCTGCGCGGCTCGTCGCGGATAGCTGTAATTTTTTGCGCGTCGATTGCGATCTCTACGTGAGATAATCACCGTACACATGGGGCGGGAGGATGCCATGATCGAGTCCGCGACGGAAATGGATAGCTTGCAGGCGCTCTTCGCGGAGGAACGCCCGCGCCTGCTGCGCCTGTGCGCGCGACTCTGCGGCAATGCTTCCGCTGCCGAGGATCTCGTGCAGGAGACACTGCTGGAAGCATGGCGCAATGCCGCAAAGCTCACGTCTCCGGAGGGCGCCTCCCGCTGGCTCACCGCGATCGCGCGCAACGTGTGCTTGCGGTGGCAGCGCTCAGCGGGACGAGAGGCCGCTCGCCAGGCGGATTTGCCTACCGCGGCTGAGGAGGATGCGCCGGATTGGGAGCAGGTAGTCGCGGAGGCGGGCGACCCAGCGGTGGACCTGGAGCGCGATGAAATGGCGCGTGTGCTCGATCAGGCGCTGGCCCTGCTCACGCCGGAGGCGCGGGCCGTCGTGCTGGCGCGCTACCTGGAGGATCTGCCCCAGGCGGAAGTGGCCCGCAAGCTTGGCATGACGGAGAGCGCCGTCGCGGTCCGGCTGCATCGCGGCAAGCTCGCGTTGCGGCGCGCGCTGGCGGCTGATCTTGGCGCAGAGGACGGGCTGGCGGATTCCGCTGCGCCCAGGGGAGAGACCGGCTGGCGCGAGACGGGCATCTGGTGCACCATCTGCGGCAAGCGGCGACTCCTCGGGCGGCTGAGTCCGGCGCGCGGCGAGCTCGTGTTGCGCTGCCTCGATTGCGACCCTGCCGTGGATATAGCCTATTGCCACCACATCAGCTACGTCGGACTGCTGGATGGCGTCTCCGGCTTCAAGCCAGCCTACAATCGCGTCTTGCGCTGGGTGAATACGTACTACCGCGCCGCGCTGGCTGATACCGTCGCGCGCTGCCTGCATTGTGGCCGCCTCGCTCCGGTGCGGATGGGCTTTCCTCCTGACCATCCGGCGGCAGCGTACGAATTGTATGCCGTGCATGTCGCCTGCGCCGCTTGCGGCTATCCCCAGAACAACGCATCGCTCGATGCGATCATCCTCGGCCTGCCGGAAGGCATGCGCTTCTGGCGCGAGCACCAGCGCATGCACCGGCTGCCCGCGCGCGAGATCGAGGCACAGGGTGTACCCGCGCTCGTGGTGGGATTCGAGAGCGAGACCGGCTCGGCGCGGCTCCAGGCTGTCGTCACCCAGCGGGATTTCAGCGTTCTGGGCATACATACGTCGCCTGGCGCCTAGCGCCCGCGCACACTCCACACCATTCGCCATACTGCGCACCCGAACCCTGCCTCCGTGTGTCCGGAAAGGATAGCTGTACCCTATGTCCGCGTCAAATGACTCCGCGCCGAATGAGTCCCTCTGGCGGCACCGCGATTTTCTCAAGCTGTGGACTGGCCAGACGATCTCGCTGGTCGGCTCGCAAGTCACCATGCTGGCGCTGCCGCTCACCGCCGTGCTGGCGCTGCATGCCTCCGCTTTCCAGATGGGATTGCTGCGGGCCGCGCAGTATGCTCCGGCGCTGCTCATCGGGCTGCTCGCTGGCGCGTTCATCGACCGGATGCGGCGCAGGCCGATTATGATGGCGGCGGATCTGGGCCGGGCGCTGCTGCTCGGCTCGGTTCCCCTCGTGGCGGTCATTGGCGCGCTCTCGACCGGCTATCTCTACGGCATCGCGTTTTTCGTCGGCGGGCTCAGCGTGATCTTCGATACGGCGTATCTGGCCTTTCTGCCGGGACTGATCAAGCGGAGCGCGCTGATCGACGCGAACGGCAAGCTGGAGGCCAGCTCCGCCGCCGCCCAGATCGCTGGCCCTGGGCTGGGCGGGCTGCTCGTTCAGCTATTGACCGCGCCAGTCGCGATCCTTGCCGATGCGGTCTCGTTCCTCATCTCGGTGCTCTTTCTGTGGCGGCTGCGTATTCGCGAGCAGCCGGTGCCGGTCCAGGAAAACCGGTCGATCCGGCGGGAGATCGGCGAGGGGCTGCGCTTCGCGCTCGGCCATCCCATCCTGCGAAGCATGCTCGCCGTCTCGGGCATAGTCAACTTTTTCGCCGCGATCTTCAATTCGATGGCCGTCCTCTATGCTGTGCGCGACTTTGGCATCAGCGCGGCAGGCCTGGGAAGCATCTTTCTCGTCGGAAGCGTCTTTGGGCTGGCGGCGGCGGCTCTGGCAGGCAGGCTATCACACAGAATCGGCCTGGGGTGGACCTCTGTCACCGGCATGTTGCTGATCGCCCTGGGGGGAGCGATCTGGCCTCTTGTCGCCAACGCACCGGCGCTGGTCATGCCGCTGCTCATGCTCAGCCTCGGATTGACCGGAATGGGAGACGCCTTCTACAACGTGGCGGTCGTGACGCTGCGCCAGGCCATCACTCCAGACCGATTGCTCGGCCGCGTCGCCGCGAGCGGGCGTTTCGTGATCTGGGGGGCGCAGCCATTTGGCGCAGTGCTGGGCGGTGTGCTGGCCGAGGTCATCGGGCTGCGGCTGACGCTGGCAGTGGTGGCGGCTGGTTTTGGGGCTGGATTGGTCTGGCTGCTGTTGTCGCCCGTCCGGCGCGTTCGCTCGGCGCCGCAGCCAGCCAGTCTTGATCAGGAGCGGGCGGGCGTGGCTGCGTCGTAGTCGCTCCCCTATGCGCGCTTATGCGAGAAAAGCCCGCCGGAGCGAACTCCAGCGGGCTATGAGGCATCACCGTGCGCGACGACTACTTCTTCTTCGTCTCGGCCTTCGCGGGATGCTTCGCGGCGACTGCCTCGTTGAGTTCCTTGCCTGGGGTGAACTTGACGCGCTTGCGAGCGGGCACGTTGATCTTCTCGCGGGTCTGCGGATTCACGCGGACGCTCGGGGCGGTATCCTTGACGGAGAAGACGCCGAAGCCGACCAGGCGCACCGTGTCGCCAGTCTCCAGAGCCTCGCGCACTGCCTCGAGAGTCGCGTTGACGACCTCCGTGGTCTCCTTGGCGCTCTTGTTCACTTTGCCAGCCACCCGTTTGATAAGCTCTTGCCGTCCGACTGCCATGCGATCGCCTCCTCTGGATGCGCCGGCGTGTCTAACAGTATGACGCCGGCAAAAACAGTCTGTGTTTACTGCCGCGTTGCGGTTACAGCCACCCCCCAAACCCTCTTGGGTACGGCTCGCTGGGGGGAGTATAACCCGCAAAATGCCTGTATTCAATGGCTTTTGCGCGTTTCGTGATGCGAATGTGATGCGCATTGCTGAGCGCGCCGCGCGGATGTCGCTTCAGAAATCCTGAATTCAAGCGGTGTTATGGCGCTCGCGCATGGAATTGCGTGCAAGGGTGCGAGGGCCAAAAATACCATATCTACCGGTACTAAATTGCTAGCTAACGTCGTGCCATAGCCACTCCGAAGCGGGCGGGCGGAGTCTGCCGCCAGAGAAATGCCTATAACAGTCCAGCGAATAGATGATCCTAGTTAGCGTCGCATATTCCACGGGCGCGGCGGCGAGCGGGCGCGGCGGGGCATATGGCGGCGCGGGCTGTGCGTGATACAATCTCCCGTGTGCCGGGTGAAGGCACCACGTGCACGGTTCCGGCGCGCGCTTCGTGGCAGCGAGGCCACGGGCAGGGGAGTGGTATCCGCCACTGCTTGTGAGGAGGTCACACCGCATGGCTACACGTGTAGGCATTAATGGATTCGGACGCATAGGGCGTCAGACCCTCAAGGCGATACTCGAGCGACACCCCAACGAGATAGAAGTCGTCGCCATCAACGACATCACCGACAGCGGTACGAACGCGCATCTTTTCCGCTATGACAGCACCTACGGTCGCTTCCAGGGTGATGTCGAGGTCGCCGGTAACGATCTGGTCATCAATGGCAAGCGCATTACGGTCTTCTCGCAGCGCGACCCGGGCCAGATTCCGTGGGGCGATGCCGGCGCGCAGATCGTGATCGAAAGCACCGGCCTGTTCACTGACGGCGAGAAGGCGCGCGCCCACCTGCACGACACCGTGCGCAAGGTGATCATTTCCGCCCCCGCCAAGCAGGAGGATATCACGCTCGTCCTCGGCGTCAACGACTCGGCATACGACCCCGCGAAGCACAATATCATCTCGAACGCCTCGTGCACGACGAACTGCCTGGCTCCGGCGGCCAAGGTCATCAATGACACGTTCGGCATTGAAAAGGGCCTGATGACGACCGTCCACTCGTACACGAACGACCAGCGCATCCTGGACGTCGTCCACAAAGACCTGCGCCGGGCACGTGCCGCCGCGCAGAACATCATCCCCACGACGACCGGCGCCGCCCGCGCGCTGGCGCTGGTGATTCCGGAGCTGAAGGGCAAGTTCGACGGCTTCTCGCTGCGTGTGCCGACGGCCACCGTCTCCGTCGTGGATTTCGTCGCCACGCTGAACAAGCCCGCCTCCGTCGAAGCGGTCAACAACGCCTTCAAGGAAGCCGCCGCCGGTTCGCTCAAGGGCATCCTTGGCTTCACGGATGAGCCGCTGGTCTCGACCGATTTCCGCGGCGACCCGCGCTCCTCGATCATCGACGGACTCTCCACAATGATGGTGGGCGACAACTTCCTCAAGGTCATCGCCTGGTATGACAACGAATGGGGCTATTCCTGCCGGGTCTCCGATCTGACGGCGTTCCTGGCGGAGAGGCTCTAAAGCCATGGACAAGGCCACCGTACGCGATATAGACGTGCGGGGCAGGCGCGTGCTGGAGCGCGTGGATTTCAATGTGCCGCAGGATGAATCCGGGCACATCACGGATGACACGCGGATCCGCGCCTCTCTGCCGACCATCCGCTACCTGCTGGATAACGGGGCAGCGGTGATACTGATGAGCCATTTGGGCCGACCCAAGGGCAAGGTCGATCCCAGGTATACGCTCGCGCCCGTCGCCTCTCGTCTCTCGGAATTGCTGGGCCGTCCCGTGCCGCTCGCGCCAGACTCGGCGGGCAGCGAGGTGGAGGCGATGGCGCGCGGCCTCAAGCCCGGCGACGTGCTGCTGCTGGAAAATCTCCGCTTCCACAAGGAGGAGGAAGGCAACGATCCCGCCTTCGCGGAGCAGCTCGCGCGGCTCGGCGATATCTACGTGAACGATGCCTTCGGCACGGCGCACCGCGCGCACGCCAGCACGGAAGGCGTGGCCCATCACCTGCCCGCTGTGGCTGGCTTCCTGATGGAGAAGGAGATCAACTTCCTCGGCAGCGCGCTCGAAGACCCGAAGCGGCCATTCGTCGCCATCTCCGGCGGCGCGAAGGTCTCCGACAAGATCACCGTGCTCGACCGGCTGATTGACATCGCGGATGCGGTGCTGATCGGCGGCGGCATGGCGAACACGTTCTTCAAGGCGAATGGCCTGGAGGTGGGCGATTCGCTAGTGGAGGATGACAAGCTGGATGATGCGCGCCGCCTGATGGAGAAGGCGCGGACTACTGGCAAACGCTTCGTGTTGCCGGTGGATGTCGCCGTCGGTGATCGCTTCGCCGCGGACGCCGAGCGCACGCTCACGACGCCCGATCACGTCATGCCCGGCTGGCGCATTCTCGATGTCGGCCCGCAGACGATCACGGCGTTTGGCGAGGTGCTCGAGGACGCGCAGACCATCGTCTGGAACGGCACGATGGGCGTGGCGGAGTTCCCGGCCTTCGCCCAGGGCACAAACGCGCTCGTCGGCCTGCTTATCGAGCGGACCCAGGAAGGCGCGACGACGATTGTCGGCGGCGGCGATTCCGCCGCCGCGGTTGAGGCGGCGGGCGCGGCGGAGAAGCTCTCGCACGTCTCCACCGGCGGCGGCGCCTCGCTGGAGTTTCTGGAGGGGCGCGAGCTTCCGGGAGTCGCGGCGCTGCTGGACCGCGCGGCCGTGCCCGCCGACCTGCGGGCGGGAGGTGCCGGTTGAGCGCGACGCAGCGCACGCCCATCGTGGCGGGCAACTGGAAAATGAACTACGGCCCCTCTGAGGGCCGCGAGTTCGCGGAATCCATCGTGACAGAGCTAAAAGCGCTGGGCGGGGTGGAGCGCGTGCTCTGCCCGCCCGCGATTACGCTGGCCGCGGTGCATAGCGTGACGGCGGGCACGGGAATCCATCTCGGCGCGCAGAATATGTACTTTCAGGAGAAGGGCGCGTTCACCGGCGAGATTTCGCCGCTGATGCTGCACGGTCTCTGCGAGTATGTCATCCTGGGCCACTCGGAGCGGCGCGCGCTCTTCGGCGAGACGGATGAACTGGTGAACAGGAAGGCGCTGGCGGCGTTTGCTCACAACCTGCGCCCGATTGTCTGCGTCGGTGAGCAGCTTGCCGATCGCGATGGTGGTCGCACGGAAGCCGTCATCACGGCGCAGGTGCGCGGGAGTCTCGCCAATCTGCCGGGCGAGCGGCTGGGCGAGCTGGTGGTGGCGTATGAGCCGGTCTGGGCCATCGGGACCGGGCGCGCCGCCACGCCGCAGGACGCGCAATCCGCCGCGCGGCTGATTCGCGGGCTGCTCGGCGAGATGTATGGCGCGGATGCCGCCGAGCGCGTGCGCATCCAGTATGGCGGCAGCGTGACGGCTACCAACGTGGCGGACTTCGCCGCGCTGCCGGAAATAGACGGTTCGCTCGTTGGCGGCGCCAGCCTCAAGCCGGAGTTCGTCGAGATCGTCCGGCTGACGGCGCGGGCCAAAGGGATATAGCACGCGTTCTCGCTGCCTTCAGCGATTGCCCCCTCTCTCCCACCACGGGACGAGGGGGCGTCTTTCATGCGTCTCGTCGCCCGTGAGAACGACCACGCGCTCCCTCCGCCCGCCACGGCATCCTCTTCGATGATGTGACAGGTGCACATGCCCACAGGCGACGCACGCGTCCCCCATTGGAGCGGCAACTTTCGGCAGTTCAGGATTTTCGCTTGCCACTATTGGCCTTAGCGCGGCTGCGGTCCTGCTCGCGCTCAACATCGTGGGCACGCTCGTGTCCGGCTTGCTGCGCGGATGGGGCCGGCAGCCCGACGCAACGATGAGGATGAGATCCACGTCGGGCTAGGAGCCGTGTGTATACTGGGAACATCCCGCGCGGCACAGGCGCGTCGACCCAGGAGGAATACCGGCATGGAGCAGTTCCCGGCAGACCCGAACCAGCGCTGGCATGACGAGAACGATCTCGCGCAGACCACGCCCAGCCATGATCCAGTATCCACGCCACCGGATGACGCTTCTCCGACGTGGCCCCCCGCCGGCAGCAGCTCGCCGGCAGGCGCTCAGCCAGAGCCATACCAGCCGTATGGGATTGAGCCGCCAGCTCCCGCGCCGGACTACCAGAGCGTGCCATCAGGTCAGTTCGCACCGTCCGGGCAGAGCGCGCCGCTCAACCAGTCCGCGTATCCGCCCCCGCCGCAGCACCAGCAGGGCGGGCCATCCTACACGCCGCCGCCTCCGCCACACACGTACCCACAGGGCGCGCCGTCGTATCCGCCGCCCTATGGCGCCGCGCCCTACCCGCCAGCCGGATATCCTCCGGCATATCCGCCCAGCCCATACGGGATGCGTCCGCCGAAGGTCTCCGGCGGCGCGATTGCCATCGAAGCCATCCTGTCGCTGTTTGGCGTGTTCGGCGTCGGCTGGCTAATGTCTCACAAGACCGATGTCGGCGCGATTGTCATGATTCTCGGCTTCGTCTGGGATGTTGTGGCGATTGCGGGCACCGTCATTACGTTTGGCATCGGCGGCTGCGTCGTCTTCCCGCTGCACCTGATCTTCGTCGCCGCCACGACCATCGCGCTCTCAAACCAGACGGCTGAGGGATAGGGCAGGCTGGCCAGGAGCCATCCCTCGCCCGCTCGTTTCCGCACTTGCGCGGGCACGCTATACTGGCGCTGAACTGGTGGCCAGGCTGGCGCGCGGACCCGCGCTGCGTATGCCAGCGCGTTCGCGCAGGAGGTGTGCGATATGGCAGGTGGATGTGGGGCACGGCTGAGCGCTGGCTTCGGGCTTGTCGTCTGCATGGTGGGGGCGGCGCTCGGGTTCGTGAACTACCGCGATGGCGCATCGCCCGCGCAGGATGCGGTCTTCATCGGCATGGTCGTAGCGGGCCTGATCATCATGCTTGCCAGCGCCGTTCAGCCGAGCATCAGCGTCTCAGGGCGCCGGCGCGACCGGAACGCGCCCATGGTTGATGTGGCCTCCTTTGTCGCGCCTCCCGGCGAAATGGCGGAAGGCTACTGCTGGCAGTGCGGCAAGCGCGTCCGCCAGGGGCGACGGATCTGTCCCGCGTGCGGCGCGACGCAGATGTCTCCAAATCAGACGTCCTCATCCTTCTCGCCGCCGCCGGGCTGGCAGCGCCCGCCGACGCCCGCGTCGCAGGACCCGTGGGCAGCTCTGCCGCCACAGGCGCGCGGTCCATCACCGGCGCCAATCGCGCAGTTCCCTCGTCCACAAGAGCCAGCACGCCGCAGCGCGCCGAGCTACGTGCCGGGAGCAAGCCAATACATACCATCGCAGGGAAAGCCCGTCGAAGAAGATATCGAGCCAGGCCCGTCGCGGCGCCAGCGGCGCAACGTTCGCCCCATCTCGCGTGAGCCCGAGCCGCCCGGCTGGGATGATCCCATAGACGGCTGGTGATGCCGCGCGCGTGGCAAGCGGGCGCGGCATGCATTCTGCGCGTGGATATCCGGAGTGGGAGACCAAGAGCGTCTCAGTGCGCTCCTAGAGGACACGTGAAGGATCACCCGGATGCCGCAGCCCTGGTTCGAAGCACTCGCGATCATCGCGCTCGCCGTGGCGCTCATCTCTAGCGCGCTCATCGCCGCCGACATCGTCGCGGGCCATCCGCAGCACATGGCGATCATGGAGTATGTCTGGCCGATTACCGCGCTCTACCTGGGACCACTCGCCGTCTACGCGTACTGGAAGCTTGGCCGGCCGATGTCGAAACCGGCCATGCGCCGCATGAAGGGCCAGCATGGCGGCGAGAAGAGGCGCATGGCCGAGACGCGCCCGTTCTGGCAAACCGTCTGGATCGGCGTTTCGCATTGCGGCGCGGGCTGCACGCTCGGTGACCTGACGGCGGAATGGGCCATCTTCATCATGGCGGTCGCCATCGCGGGCGCATCCTTCTGGCCGGAGATCCTGCTGGATTTTGCCCTGGCCTACATATTCGGCATTGTCTTCCAGTACTTTTCCATCGCGCCCATGCGCGGCATCTCTGGCTGGCGCGGTATCTGGGCCGCGATGAAGGCGGATACCCTCTCGCTGACCGCGTTTGAGATCGGCCTGTTCGGATGGATGGCGCTGGAGCGGTTCGTCATCTTCCCCCAGCTGGCCACAGACAATCCCGCGCACTGGTTCATGATGCAGATCGGCATGTGCATTGGCTTCGCAACCGCGTTCCCGATGAACTGGTGGCTGATTCGCCGGGGCATCAAAGAGGCGATGTAGTCGTTTCGAGACGCGCCATCACTGTTCCGCCGGGAAGAGCCGCTCAAATGCCGGCGCTGTCTGTTCGACATCGCTGGCTCGCCGCGTGCGATGTCGTCAGCAGCCACATGTGAGGCAGGCGCGCCGCGCGGATTCATCCGCGCAAAGAAAGACTCCTCCGCCCGCGGCCAGTGCGGACGGAGGAGAACGGGAGTGCATCGCTCACATGGACTATTGATTATTTTATCACCATATAGTAATATATGCCCATCACACGGACATCACAGTCGGCGGGGCATGGCACTTTTTGTGATCGCGCTGTGATATGCGACCTGGTGACTACCGGCTTGGATGCCGGGCAAGACAGAACACTCGCCTAATGAGACACTACGGAGGTAGACATGTTCGATCGGCTCTTCGGCGGCGCGCCGCAGATCCCTTCCGCCAACGTCAAAGAGACATGGACGCGCGTCAGCGATCCCAAGTCGCGCGCGGTTCTGCTCGACGTGCGTGAGGTATATGAGTACAAGCGGGGGCACGCCAAGGGTGCCGTCAATCTGCCACTGAGCCAGCTTGGCAGCCGCGTCAACGAGATACCGAAAGATCGCGAAGTATACATCATCTGCGCCTCGGGCAATCGCAGCGGGCAGGCCGTCTCGTTCCTGAAGCGCCATGGATATGAGAACACGAAGAACGTGCTCGGCGGCACGATCACCTGGCAGAGCCAGCGTCTTCCTATGGAGTAGGCAACAGCGGCGGACGGCGACGCGCCGGTCCACCAGGACACAGTGTGTAAGCAGAGTGACCGGCGACTCGCCGCTGAGGAGATTCCTGTGCACATCCGGCAGTATTTTATCGAGGGCCTTGGCCACCAATCGTATCTCATCACCGATGAGACGACCGGCCAGGCCGCGGTGATTGATCCGCGACGCGATATTGAGATCTATCTGGAAGCCGCCGCGCAGGCTGGCGCCCAGATCACACATGTATTTGAAACGCACGTACACAATGACTACATCACCGGCGCGCTCGAATTGATGGATCGCGTGGGCGCCACGATTGTGACCGCTGCCGACGCGCAGGTGGCGTATGACCATCTGCCCGTGCGCGATGGCGACCGCGTGAAGGCTGGCTCGCTGACCTTCGAGGTGCTCTCGACCCCTGGCCACACGCCGCATCACATCAGTTTCGCTCTCTACGAGCCTGAGCATGACCAGCCGTCCGCGCTTTTCACCGGCGGCAGCATGCTGGTGTCGAACGCGGGCCGCACCGACCTGGTGAGCCCAGGCATGACGGTGACGCTCACCCGCGACCAGTACCGGTCCATCCGGCGGCTGCTCGACGCCTACCCCGCAAGCGTGCTCGTCTATCCGACGCACGGCGCGGGTTCATTCTGCGGGGCCTCCAATGGCCAGCCAGTCGAGCGCTATTCGACGATTGGGCAGGAGCGCGTCAGCAATCCTGTTGTCGCCGTCAGCGATGAGGCCGAGTTCGTCAAGCAGCAGCTTGCGACATATGGCATCTATCCGCGCTATTACGCGTATATGGGCGATATCAATCAGCGCGGCCCGGCCCTGCTCCACGGGCTGCCGGAGATGCCGGCGCTCAAGCCGGATGCGGTGCGCGAGCAGATGCGCGGCGGCATCCCACTGATTGACGGGCGCTCGCGTGAGGCGTTCTCGCATGAACATGTCCCCGGATCGCTCAACATTGAGCTGGATGCCACGTTCAGCACGTACGTCGGCTGGATTCTCCCGTTCAACAAGCCGCTGATGGTCGTGCTGGATGACGCAGACGCCCGCCGCGAGGCAACAGCCCAGCTTATCCGCATCGGCTACGAGCGGCTCAATGGCTATCTGGATGGCGGTGTTTCCGCGTGGAAGGCGGCGGGCTATCCCACCGGCAGCTTCCAGGCCGTGACCATCGAGGAACTGCATCGCCGCTGGTCCGGTGGTGAGCGGCTGGCCGTGCTTGACGTTCGTGACGATGCCGAGTGGAGCGCGGGCCATATTCCCGGAGCGCAGCACCTGCACGTCGGCGATCTGATGCGCCATCTGAACACCATTCCGCTGGATGCGCCCGTGGCGACCATCTGCCGGACGGGGCACCGCGCCTCGATCGCGGCCAGCATCGTCGCGGCGCTGGGGCGTCCCGTGGTGCCGGTGCAGCGCGGCGGCGTTCCGGACTGGATGGCGAGTGGCCTGCCGACCGAACTTGGCGATGGCACGACGCGCGGAGCCGTCGAGCGCGAGCACGCGCACATCTAGGCCGCGGGCATATCGTATTGCAGCGTCCCGCATCCCCGCTCCGGCTGAGCAATTCGCCAGCGGCAGGGTTGCGGGGCATGGATCAGGAACGTTTCTGGCCCACGCGACTCTCTCACGATCGGAACAAACGGGTATGACGACAGGTCTGCGCTTCTCGCGAGCGCTCAAGATGTGGATAAGCCGTCTATGCAGGCGCGACACCTGCCGAGTGTAGTCATCGTCGGGGCTGGTCCGGCGGGACTGGCCGCAGCGCATGAACTGGCGGCATCCGGCGCGGCGCGGGTGACGCTCGTGCAGCGCGGGGGCGGCGCGCTCTATCAACCGGGCATTCTGCCGGCGATCATCGGCGCGCGGCCGGTTTCCGCGTTTCGCCGGAACATCCTGATCGAAGGCATCACTGTGCGAGTGGGCGAGGCGCTGACCCTCGACGATGGGTTCGTCCTCGTCGATGATGGCTGCGTCCTGCGCGCGGATGCGATCATCGCGGCGCCCGGCCTCTGGACCGATGCCAGCGTCCTGCCGCGTGGTCCGCGCACGTTCCCCGTCTGGGAGCTGGATGCGGCGCACATGGCGCTGCCAGCGGTGCGGCGATGGTCGGGAGGGCGGCTGATCGTCGCGATCTCCAGCCTGCCCTACCGCTGCCCGCCCGCTCCATACGGGCTGGCGATGACGCTGCACCATCTGGCTCGCCAGCGTGGCGTCTCCGGTGAGGTGCTGCTGGTGACGCCTGAGGATGCGCCGCTGCGGGCGCTGGGCGAGCACGTCACGCGCTTTCTGGTGGAGGCGCTGCGCGAGGCGGGCGTTGAACTCGTGACCGGCTTCCATCCAGACTTCAGCGCGTCTACCGATGGCGCGCTGGTGGCGGAAGATGGACGCGCGCTCACGTATGAGCTGGGGCTGTTTGTCCCGCCGCATCGTCGCCCGGCCATTCTAGGCGGATTGCCGGGAGATGGCCCTCTCGTGCCCGTGGATGGGCAGCAGATGGCGGCGGAGCGTCTCTGGCTCGCGGGCGACGTGGTGGCGTCATCGTTGCCCAGGGCGGCGGGAGTCGCGGAGGCGCAGGGACGCACGGCGGCGCGCTCCGTGCTGGCGGCGCTGGGCCTTGCCGCGCCCGCTCCACCGGTCATTCCCGCGCCCAGCTGCTACGTCTGGATCACTCCGGAACAAGCGGCGCGCATCCAGGTTCGCTTCCCGCGTGGCCTGCCGCCGGAGGGCGCGCCTGAAGTGACCATCGAGCCACCCAGCGCGTCTCTCATGGCGGAATCGCTCGCGGCACGCGATCAATGGGAGCGCCAGCTCAGCTGATCGCGCGATGTATGTGGCGTGGGTGTCGACGGAAGAACCTCCCGCCGGCACTCACACCGGCTCCCCCTATCTCGTCACCTCTTTTTTCACCGCTGTCTCAATTGCTCAGTTGGCACGCGCGAAAGCGTCCTCCGCGCGCCCATGAGGTGCTTCCACACGGCAGCGGATACCAGATGGGAGTGATCCACTCACCTCCTGTTCGCAACGGGTTACTTGACGAGCTGGCTCAACGGAACGATGGAATAGCCCTTCTGCTCCAGCCCGGTGATGACGCCATCAAGCGCGTAGGGTTCGTTCGCGCTGGTGATGTGCATCAGGATGATAGCCCCCGGCCCGAGATTCGGGCTGTTCAGCACCCGATTGAGAATGTCCTGTGTCGTGGTGTTGGAGTCCCAGTCCCCAGTGTCGATGGTCCAGAGCATCGTGTGGTAGCCAAGGCCAGCCGCGAGATACTGCACCTGCTCGTTGTAGCTGCCGTACGGCGGCCGGAAGTACGGGCGGGACGAATGGCCGGCGCTGCTGGCGATGATGCTATCCGCCTGTGTGAGTTCATCGCAGACGAAGGCATCCGTGCGCACCGGGTTGGCCAGATCTGGATGATCGACCGTGTGGTTGCCGATGTCATGTCCGGCGCTGACGATGCGCTGCACCAGAGCCGGATTCGCCTGGGCGAACTCGCCCGTGAGGAAGAAACTGGCATGGATGCCGTGATTTGCCAGAATGTTCAGGTAGGTTTCGGTATTGCCTGGCGTGCCGCCGTCTGAATCGAAGGTGAGGCTCACCTGCATCGCGCTGGTGGGCATGCGCCAGATGGGGGCCGCGGAGACGGGCTGCACGCCAGTGGCGGGAACGCAGGCCGCTGGATACGCCACGGAAACCGACGCGACATTCAGGTGGTGCGCGGCGTCAGTGCCGGTCCAGACCAGCAGCAGTTGTCCGCTGGTTCCGACGGAACCTGTCACGGGGCCACCGAGCGACTGCTCGCGTAAAACCGCCTTTTCGAAGCTCTGCGGCCACATCGGATAGCTTGTGGTGTACTTGACGTTGATAGAGTGGCCGAGGTCGGTCCCGCGCCACGTGACGAAGTAGCGCTGTAGGTTGCTGGATACATTGGCGGCAGGCGATGAAAAGACCATCGGGCTCGCATCGCTGGTTTCCGTCATGGGCGATTGAGACGGCTGCGTCCAGTTCGCGCCGTCCGGTGATGTGGCGAAGTGCAGCTGGTAATCGAGGCCGGTCCAGCACATGACCAGCCGATTGCCGTTCGGGTCAGCGACGATGGTCGGGCTTGTCACCGTTCCCCAGCCCCAGAGCGTCGTCTTCTGGGCGACGGTAAGCGTGCCGCCGCTGGCGACGATCCGGTCCACATTGAGCGTGTGTGTTGCGTCAACACCCGCCCAGGCGAGATAAAGCGCGCCATTGAGCACGGCGATGGTTGGCCCGGTGAAGCTGTTGTCCAGCCAGAGAGTCAGCTTCGTGTAGCCAGAGGGGGGATTGCCCATGAGTACGTTGAGCGAGCGATTCGCATTGGAACCGGTCCATGCCAGGACCGTGCTGTCACCGCTGTTTGGGCCGGTGCGTGCCACGCTGGCGCGGAATGGCGAGGTTTCGTTGAGGGTTACCTTGTTGCCCCACGTCACGCCATTTCCACTGCTCAGCAGATTCAGCCGGTGGGCCGTGTCGGTGCCGGTCCACGCGATCACCGCGCGCACGCTGCCCGTATCCGCAGTCCACAGTGATGGCCCGTCAATCGTGGTCTCACCCAGCGTGATCTTGCTGCTTTCAGCGGGCGCGGCCGGATTGAACGGGGTTGCGGGTGCCGCTGCACCCGCGAACTTCATGGTGCCGGTCACGCCTATGAGCATGGAGAGCAGGATGACCAGCGTGATGAGGAAACGCCGCCTGTGCATACGACACTTCTCTTCCTGTTGCCTCTTCGCGTGGAACCGGACCCTTCAGCGTCCGGCCGGACAGAACCTAGCGCGCATCCCTGCGCATCAGGGCAAGGCCGCCCGTCCGCTTTCGGGAGCGCGCCGTGCCCGGCTGGTCCATTCAGCCGCTTTCCAGCTAGACGCGCGCGGCGCATCGTGACATCACACTTTCGCGGCGCATCCACACAGATCCATCACAATTGGTCGCTTCAGCGCGGCCACTCACCAGCGACAGAGGCCATTGGCATTGAGCGAAGATGCCAGCGCGGGCCGCCGCGCATGACGTCTCTCTCAGGAAGATCACGTACCGCGCGGCAGACGTAGTTTCCTTTGCCGTCATGCCGCTCAGGGCGCGAGGCGATTCAGGTCGCGCGGGAAGAGCGCCGCCAGCTTCACGTTTTGCAAACCCACAAGCTGCATGATGAGCCGCTCCAGGCCAATCGCGAAGCCCCCGTGCGGAGGCATTCCATAGCGAAACGCCTCCAGATACCACGCGAATGGCTCTAGCGGCAGGCTGGCCCGTTCGAGTGCGGCGAGATAATCGGCGTAGCGGTGCAGCCTCTGTCCGCCGGTCACAAGCTCCGTCCCGCGAAAGAGCAGGTCGAACGAATTGGAGTAGTCTGGCCGCGCTGGATCAGGATGCGTGTAGAACGGGCGCTTGCGCATCGGGTAGCCCGTCACGAAGAGGAAGTCGCTGCCATGCTCCGCCCGCGCCCATTCGCCAAGCCGCCGCTCATCCTGTGGCGCGAGATCAGGCTCGCCCCGCACGTCATCTCCCCATGCGCGCCAGATCAGCTCCTGCGCCTCCGCGAAGTGTATCTCTGGGATGCGCTCCGGCACGTCTGGCAAAGACGCGCCGAGCAGCCGCAGATCAGCCTCGCGCTCGTTCGCCAGCGTCGCAAAGATCTGCGCCAGCACCTCCCGCAGCACGGCCATCACGGTATGGTGATCCTCGATGAAGCCCATTTCCGCATCCAGGCTTACGTATTCGTTCAGATGGCGCGTCGTGTCGTGCGGCTCGGCGCGAAAGACGGGTCCCGCCTCGAAGACACGCTCAAATACGCCCACCATCACCTGCTTATAAAACTGCGGGCTTTGCGCCAGATAGGCGGGGCGTCCGAAGTAGTCCAGCTGGAAGACGTTGGCGCCGCTCTCGGTTGCTGAGGCGACGACCTTCGGCGTCTGGATCTCGGTGAAGCCGCGGGTGGCAAGCGCCGCGCGATAGGCCGCCAGCACCGCGGCCTCCAGCCGGAAGATCGCCCGCCGCGTGGGGTGCCGGTTGGCGATCACGGCACGGTCGAGTTGGGTCGCGACGGTCGCCTTGAGCTCGCGCTTGCCCAGCGCCAGCGGTGGCGCTTCCGTGACGGGCGTGATGATCTCCATCACCGGTTCGCGCAACTCGTAGCCAGCGGGCGCCTGCTCCGACGCGACGACCAGCCCATCAACGGCGATCACGCTCTCCAGTCCGGCATCCCGCTCCGCGAGGGGCGCGAGCGCACGCGCATCATCCGCCACGACCTGCGCCGTGCCCCAGCCGTCGCGCACGACGAGAAAGCTGACGCCGCCGAGCCGGCGCACCGCCTGGAGCCAGCCCGCGATCCGGACGCGCTCGCCCGCGCGCTCTGCCAGCGCCGTCGTTGCGATACGTTCCATACCTGCCCGACCTCCTGCTACTGCTATGCGAGATTTCCACTGGGCACCCCAACAAAACAAGACGCCCCCGTCCACAGGAGGACGAGGGCGTATACGCCGGTCGTGGTACCACCACCATTCGCCTCGCGCAGCGCGCGAAGCCTCACGGGCCATCACACGCACGCGTGATGAGCCATCCGCGCGGTAACGGGCGCGACCCGGGAAGCGGGAACAGCCACATGCGCGTGGTGCCCGCCGGTGCCGGCTCAGGGGTGTCGTGCGGAGGGCGGGTGACGGCGCTCGCAGCAGAACGCGCCGCTCTCTTCGCGCCCGCGAATCTCCGGTCTCTCCCCGTCAGGGCCTCTGCCGTCCACTCGCTGAGTGGATGCGTGTTGCGCGCACGATAGCACCTTAGCAAGGCTGCGTCAAATGCCGAGGCGGGCATCCTCAGGCGAAATGCGCGGCGCGGGGGGAGGCAGATGCTATAATCTTGCGCATGACGACTGAACATGAGCAGCAAGAGCACGCGCCCCACGGCGCGCTCGACGGGCGTGTCGCCATCGTGACGGGCGCGAGCAAGGGCATCGGGCATGCCACGGCGGCGGCCTTCGCGGCGGAAGGCGCGGCGGTTGTGCTGGCCTCGCGCGATGCGGCGCGGCTGGAGGAGAACGCGCGCGCGATCAGCGATGCCGGTGGCCTCGCGCTGGCCGTGCCGGTGGACGTCTCGGATGAGGCGAGCGTGGCCGCGCTCTTTGCCCGCGCGCGCGAGGCGTTTGGACCCGTCACGACGCTGGTGAATTCGGCGGGCGCGCTGGTGAACGTGCCATTTGCCGAAATGACGGCTGAAGCCTGGGATGAGGTGACAGGCGTCAATCTGCGCGGCACGTTTCTCTGCGCCCGCGAAGCCTTCCGCCAGATGATGCCGCAAGGCGGGGGTGTCATCATCAACATTTCCTCGCTTTCGGGCGTGCCCAACGTCGAGAAGTTTCCCGGACTCAGTGCCTACGTCGCGTCGAAGTTCGGCGTGGCGGGCCTGACGGAAATCCTCGCCGTCGAGGGCAAGCCACACGGCATACGGGTGCTGGCCGTCAGCCCCGGCGCGGTCGATACCGAGATGCTGCGGGCAGCGGCTCCGCATCTGAAGCCCGGCATGACGCCAGCCGACATGGCGCGCATTCTCGTCTTCCTCGCGGGCCATGACGCCTGGCCGCTCGGTGGCACGAACATCTCCATCTTCTCGAACGCCTGAGGTGCCGATGCGTATTGCCCTGCTCGCTCCACTCGTCTCGCCCATCGCGCCGCCCTTTCTCGGCGGGGCGCAGGCCGTGCTCTATGATCTGGCGCGCGGGCTGGCTGCCCGCGGACACGATGTGACGCTCTTTGGCGCGGATGGCTCGGCTGTCCCAGGCGTGCGCATGCCCCGGCTGGATCTTGATCCCGCCCGCTTCACGCCCGCGAGGTTTACGCCTCCATCCTCTTCCGGCGCGCCTTCAGCGCAATCTCCCGCAGGCGCGACCAGCGAGAGCGACGAAGAGGAAGAAGATGAGGATGACGTCCAGCAGCCGGATGAGGAGATCTTCCAGCAGACGTACGCTTTCATGCATATCTTCCGCTTGATCGCCACTCACGCCCGCGAGTACGATCTCGTGCACGCGCACGCCTTCGACTGGCCCGCCTTTGCCTATGGCACGACCCAGCCGCTGCCGATGGCTCACACGCTTCACCTGCCGCCGGTCGATGCGCGCATCATGCATCTGCTTGCGCGTCTCGCTCCGCGGGAGGGCGGCGGCCGGGCGCATCTGGTGACCGTCTCGCGCGCGCTGGCGGCCGCGTGGTCCGCGACCTGCCGGATTGATGCCGTTCTCTATAACGGGGTCGATGTCGAGCGTATCCCGTTTGGCGCGCGTGCGGATGCCGACCGCTACGTCCTCTTCGCCGGACGCATGGCGCCGGAGAAGGGAGTCGAGGACGCGCTGGCCATCGCCCGTCGCGCTGGTCTGCGGCTGGTGGTGGCGGGCGGCGTCTACGATCAGGAGTATTTCGCCACGCGCGTTGAGGCGCGCATCGCCGCCAGCCCCGCGCGGGCCGCGTATATCGGCGTCGTTCCGCGCGAAGAGCTGTGGCGGCTGATGGCGGGCGCGACGGCCGTCCTCGTGCCCTCCCGCTGGGAGGAGCCGTTCAATCTCGTCGCCGCTGAGGCGCAGGCGGCGGGTACACCAGTGATCGCCTACGCACGCGGCGGACTCACCGAAGTGATCGCGGATGGAGAGACGGGCGCGCTCGTCCCGCCCGGCGATATCGATGCCGCGGCGGCTGCCCTTCGCCGCGTGGGTGACTATGATCGCGCCGCCTGCCGCGAGTGGATCTCCAGCCATTTCAGCCTCGCGGCCATGCTCGACGCGCACGAGCGCTATTACCGCACGCTCCGCTAACGCCCGCCATGCAGCCTGATACCGCGCTCATGCCGCCACACACTCCGCTTGACAGAAGCGAGCGCCCTCTATAATCTCGCGGCATGACACGATGCGTCTCGCAGCGAGTGGAGATTCTGTGCGCGGATTGTCGAGAAGATTGCCTCTCCTGATCGTCGCGCTGCTCGTTAGTCTGAACGCCTGCGCTCCGGGTGTCGCGGGAAACACGGTCAGCCCCACCGCCGCGGCGACACGCGCGCCTACCGCCACGCGCACGGCCAGCCCTCGCGTCTCCTTCACGTGCCCTACCACGAGGCAGGGCCAGCAAAAAATCTTCCGCTGGCTCGCAGTGGTTTTACGTGGTCAACCCGCTGATCGCGCAACGTAGCATGATGGGCTTACCGCCGAAGAATGCGCGTGGAGGTGTCGATATAGCGGGCAGTGTATGGGAGCCCGCGCCGGATTCACGCCAGCACCTGTCATTTTGGCACGCGGCATGATTGTAGCGTGTGTCGTACAATAGAACCATCGCCGCGATTTGCGCCTAGCCGCAGGGTGTGCAGAGTGCGCGTGGTGGCGGTTGTCCTCAGGGTGCAGGAGGCGTGCATGGCGCGGGAGACGGCTGACCGGCAGCAGGGAGAGTATGCATACGAGGATGAGCAGGGTGAAAACCCGGGCATGCGCCTCCTGCGTGAGATGCTTGAGGTGGCGGTTATTACGCTGCTGCTTTTCGTAGTCGTTCGCGGCGTCCTTCAGAACTTCAGGGTGGACGGCCCGAGCATGGAGCCGACGCTTCAGAACCACCAGTACATCATCGTCAATAAGGTGCAATATCTCTTTAGTTCACCCCAGCGCGGCGATATCATAGTCTTCAAGTGGCCCAAAGACACCTCGCAGGATTTCGTCAAGCGCGTCATCGGCGTGCCTGGCGATACGGTGTCGGTGAGCGCGAACGGTCAGGTGACCGTGGATGGCGTCGCGCTGCACGAGCCGTATGTCAACGACATGTTGAATCCGTACCGTCCGCAGACCTGGACGCTGCAAGCGAACCAGTACTTCGTGCTCGGCGATAATCGTGGCGATAGCTCGGATTCACGTGATTGGGGTCCCGTGCCCCGCCAGGATATCATTGGCCGGGCGGATTTCGTCTACTGGCCGCTCACTGATGCGCACTTCCTCTCGGACTGGCCCAGCGTTTTCGCGGCGGTCCACCAGTAGCGGGCGGGAGCAGCGCGCTGCTGGCATCACACTGAATACACCGAGGTCCATATGGGGACATCGCTCAAAGGAGATCTGAGCGGCGCGAATCGTCAGCCACTTGCCCGCTGGTGGGATGGCTTGCGCTACGTGTATCCAGTCGTCTCGCGGCGGGCGGGCGGAATCTCCATCGGGATCAACCTCAATCAGGACAAGATCTGCAACTTCGGCTGCGTCTACTGTGAAGTCAATCGCGGCTTCATCCCCGTCAACCATGATGTCGACATCGAGGCGCTCGCGGGAGAGCTGCGCACTCTGCTCGCGCATGCGCGCACGGGCGACCTGCAGCGCGATCCACGGCTGCGGCGCTCCCCCAGCGATCCCGTGCCTCACCTGACCGATATCGCGTTCTCTGGCGATGGCGAGCCAACTTCTTTTCGCAACTTCAGGGAAGTGGTTGAGCGGGTCATCGCGCTGCGCGACGAGGCGGGCCTGCGCGACTGCAAGATCGTCGTCATTTCGAACGCGTCGCTCTTCCACCGGCCCCAGGTTCGCGCTGGACTGGAACTCGTGCACGCGGATGGCGGCGAAATCTGGGCCAAGCTTGATGCCGGCACGCCGGAATACTTCAAGCGCGTGAACGCGACCACCATTTCGTATGAGCGCATCCTGCGCAATCTGCTCGATCTGGGGCGTCGCCAGCCGATCATCATCCAGAGCTGTTTTATGCGGCTGCACGATGCCGGGCCATCACCCGAGGAAATCGAGGCGTATATCCAGCGATTGCGCGATCTGCTCGCGAACGGGGCGCGGATCGAGGCCGTTCAGGTGTATAGTGTTTCACGTCCGCCAGCGGAACGCTATGTGACGATGCTGCCAGCGGCCGAGCTGGAAAGCATTTGCGAGCGTCTCCGGGAGGCCCTGCCAGCTGAAATTCCCGTGCGCCGCTTTGATGGAACCTGGACCGGTGAGCATGGGTCGTAGGGCAGATATCCCTATAGCGCCTGCCACATTGCGCCGCCCGTGCGCGGGTAGGTGATACGATACGAGCTTGACCGGTGTCAGCGCGGCAGCCATACGTGCGACACGACAACGATTTTCCACGGTAGGAGCCGGGCATGGCCGAACGCATTATGGTGATCAACGATACTCCCGAAATCCTCGATCTCTTCCGGGAGATTCTCACTGACGAAGGGTACGAAGTCTTCCTCTATTCGTTCGCTGTGCAGGATCTTGCTGAAGTTGAGCGGGTCGATCCCGATCTGATCATTCTGGACTATGTTTTCGGAGAGGAGAACGCGGGCTGGCAGCTCTTGCAGAAGCTGAAGATGCGCCGCTCGACGTCCAGCATCCCTGTCATCATCTGCACGGCGGCGGTTAGGGCCGTGCAGGAGATCGAGGGCTATCTCAAAGCCAAGGGCGTCGAGGTCGTGCCGAAGCCGTTCGATATCGACGATCTCTTGCTGGCAATTTCGACCGCGCTGGCAAGCAAAAAGAACATTGCGAGCCTGCAAGACTTTCCGGAGCAGGACGGGCCGCAGGGCGATCAAGGCCATAAGCAGGTATCCGGGCCTCCCGCGCGCTCGCCGCGGGCCTCGCGATCCCGGCCGCGGTCGCAAGCCCGGCAGGGCGATTGACCACGAGCGCCAAACACTATGAGCGCAGGGCGGCGCGAATGGCGGCGATCTCCTCGCGCACCCGCTCATCTGTCTTCACGGCTGTGCTGATCCGCGCGTAGCCGTGCATGATCGTCGTGTGGTCGCGCCCGCCGAGCGCCTGACCGATCTGGCCAAGCGATGCCGGCGTCTGCTCGCGCAGCAGATACATCGCGACCTGCCGCGCCCACGCGATGGAGTGGCTGCGGCTCTTGCTGAGCAAGTCCTCGGGGCGCAGGCCATACTGTTCCGCGACGGCCTGGATGACGCGCGCCTCGCTGATTTCACGCGGGCGCTCCTGGCTGGTGAGCGGCGCGGCGGCGAGCGCGGCGAGCTGGAGGTCCAGCGGCTGACGCATGACATGCGCATAGGCGACGACGCGATTCAGCGCGGCTTCGAGCGCGCGCACGCTGTCGCGTTCAGGTGTCGCGAGATATTCGAGCACGTTTTCGGGGATGGAAACGGGCTGGCTTTGCGCCTTAGCCCGCAGGATCGCCAGCCGGTCCTCGAAGCCCGGCGGCTGGATATCGGCCATCAGCCCCCAGGCGAAGCGAGAGCGCAGGCGATCATGCAGGCGCGACATGTCATGCGGCGTGCGGTCGCTGCTGAGCACGATCTGCCGGTTCGCCTCATGGAGCGTATTGAAGGTGTGGAAGAACTCTTCCTCAGTTGATTCTTTGCCCGCGATGTACTGCACGTCATCCACCAGCAGGACGTCCACCGCACGGTAGCGCAGCCGGAACTCCGCCGTGGTGCGCTGGTGAATCGCTTCGATGATCTCATTCGTGAATTGCTCGGCAGTCACGTACGCGACGCTCATGCCCTTCTCGCGCGCGACCCGCCCAATCGCGTGGAGCAGATGGGTCTTGCCCAGCCCCACGCCGCCATAGATGAAGAGCGGATTGTAGCGCTCTCCCGGCCTGGCGGCGATCTCCTGTGCCGCCGCGTAGGCGAACCGGTTGGAGGCGCCGACGATAAACGTCTCGAAGACGTAGCGCGGATGCAACTCGTGCTGCGCGGCATGCGGGTCGGCTGAGCGCGTGGGCGCTAGTGGCGGCGTGAGGCGTGGCCGCGCGGGCGCGGCTGCTCTGGGTTGCGGGAGCGAAACCAGCGCCGGCTGCGCGAGGGTGGGCTGTGCAGCGTAGCGCTGGCCCTGGGCGCGCGTGGAGCGTGTGGGCGCGGGGCGCGGCTCCGAGACGAGCGCCACCTGCTGGGCAAGCTCTGGCGAGCGACCACGCGAGGTTCTCCGGCGCCTGGGTGCCGCGGCAGGTGGGGCGGCAGGCATTTCGCCCACGACGAACGTAATCTCCGCGCTCCGACCGATAATCTCGCTAACGGCGATGCGCGCCAGCTCACCAAAACGCTGGCGCAGATGCTCGGCGGCGAACGTTGTGGGGACGGCGACCGTGAGATGAGAGCCGGAGAGCTCGAGGCCGGAGGTGCCGCTAAACCATGTGGCATACGCGCCTGGCGAGATGCGACGTCGCACCCGCTCCAGCGCGGTCTGCCAGATATGTTTGGCTTCCATCTGCCGCCTCCACCTGCGAGTATCTCCTGATGCTCGTACGTGCCTCGTCCAGGTAACAATCCGCCTTGATTCTAGGAGGGAATGAAAATCAATGGTAACACCAACCTGCCGCGCCTGTAAATGACGTAGCCTGATTGAGTCAGGGTAGTTCCGGTGTGAAATCCTCCCCGCCAGTTGCTGTCCGGTGATGCTCGCGGCGGCTTTCTCGCGTGCCCCGCCTTCCAGAAAACGAGCGGCGCCTCTTTCGCGCCACGCCGAATGTGCGCGCGGCGCTTCCAGCGCGAGCGAATTTCGTGCCGGTCATCCGCTCGCTTGACATACAATCACTGGCGTGATTATAGTACGTGCGCGATTTCAGGCTAGTGAGGAACCGAAGCGCGGGCCACGCGCGTTTTTCTTCTCCGGCTGGCGGCCACTCCGCCCACAGCGTGAGATGGTGACTCGCGATAGACGCGGGGCCTGTCACTGGCGCACAGGCTCACAATGGCGCCGGTCGCCGCGAGCGCGCTGGCGGGCACCGCGCATTTGAACGTACATTGATAGATTGAGTCCACGAGACACTCATTTCCTGCATGTAGATTGTAGATGCGCACTGGGGTTACTTCTTATGGCGTTACGCACCATCCTGACTCTCGACAAACCGGTATTGCGCCGCAAGGCAAAACGTATTTCGCGCTTCGACAGCTACCTTGAACGCCTGGTAAACGACCTGTGGGAAACGATGCGAGCCGCGCCCGGCGTGGGGCTGGCGGCGCCACAGATTGGCGAATCCGTGCGCGTGCTGGTGGCGGAGTATGAGGAAAATCACGTCGCTCTCGTCAATCCGGAGATCATCAAGCGCAGCGATGAGATACTCTATGGCACGGAAGGCTGCCTCAGCATTCCCGGCCTTGTCGGCGAAGACGTGCCGCGCCACGCCGCTGTTACGATCAAAGGACGCGACCCCAAAGGCAAGGAGATCCGCGTCAAGGCGGAAGGCTGGTGGGCGCGCGTGCTGCAGCACGAAATCGATCATCTGGATGGCGTGCTGTATATCGACCTGATCCCGAAGGAAAAAGTGCGCGAGGTGCGCGAGGATGAAGTCGTCGATGAGGCCGAAACCGTCTTGGATATAGGTGAGCCGAAAGCCGACGGACACCGGGCGAAGCGCGAAGCCAGCCGCTCCTCACGCGCGAGTGGCGAGCATGCCCAGGCCGGAGGCCGTAAATGAGTGTCGCGCGCGGAAAATATCACATCTGGACCGTTGGCTGCCAGATGAACCAGGCTGATACGCAGCGAGTGGCGAGCATTCTCGATGGCCTTGGCTGGGAAGAATCCTCCACCATCGAGGGGGCCAATCTGGTCGTGCTCAACACGTGCAGCGTGCGTGAGCAGCCGGAGAAGCGCGCGCATGGCCAGCTCTCGCTCCTGAAGCACGCCAAGAAGCGGCGTGAAGACCTGCTCGTGGCGATGATGGGCTGCATGGTTGGCAATCCACGGCAGGTCGAAGAGATGAAGCATCGCTATCCCGTCGTGGACCTCTTCTTCAAGGTGGAGCAGGCGGATATCCTGCCGCAGTTCCTCGAAGAGCGGTGGACGCCCCTGGCGGGCGACGGCTGCGTGGATTTCGCCGAGATGGGCGCGCCGCGCACCATCGGCACGGGCGATGCCCTGCCCATCCTGCCGATGCCGCCGCTCAGCACGTTTGAGCCGCCCGAAGCGATGACGAGCGGGTTCCGCGCAGCCGTGCGCGAACTGCACTATCCCACCACGCATCAGGTGGGCATGCGCGCGCGTGGACCGGCCGCGTTCCTGCCGGTGGTGCTCGGCTGCAACAAGGTCTGCTCGTACTGCATCGTGCCTTCGCGGCGCGGCGTGGAGCGCAGCCGCACGATGGATGAGCTGCTCGCGGAAGCGCGTGATCTCGTCTCCACTGGCGCGCGCGAGCTGACGCTGCTGGGCCAGACGGTCGAAGCCTATGGACTGGATCTCCCCGGCAATGGCGATCTGGGCGATCTGATGGAACGTTTGAGCGCAATTGACGGTCTGGAACGTATACGCTTCATGACGTCGTATCCACGACACATGACGGATAAGATGATTCACCAGATGGCGTCGCTGCCGAAGGTCTGCGAGCACGTCAACATTCCCGTGCAGCATGGCGATGACGCGATGCTCCGGCGGATGCGCCGGGGCTATACGCTCGCGGAATACCGGGAGCTGATCGCGAAGCTGCGCGCCTGGTGGCCGGGCGTCTCGCTCTCGACCGACATCATTGTCGGCTTTTGCGGCGAGACGGAGGAGGAGTTCCAGCATACGCTGGATCTGCTCGAAGAGATTCGGTTTGATGTCGTCCATGTCGCGGCTTACTCGCCGCGCCCGGGCACGCTGGCCTACAAATGGCAGGATGACGTGCCCGTGGAAATCAAGAAGGAGCGACTTCACGCGGTCGAGGCTGTGCAGGAGCGCATAGCTCGCGACATCAACGAGACGTATCTGGGACGAACGGAAGAAGTGCTCGTGGAGGCGCATCAGGTCGCGAACGGACAGCATCAATGGCGCGGGCGCAATCGCACGAACAAGCTCGTCTTTCTTCCGGCGGAGCGCGCGGACACTGCCGGAGGGCAGGCGCAGGGCCAGCCCGTCGGGGATTCGCGCTCGATGACCGCAGTGGCAGCGCCAGTTGCGGCCACGGCGATTCATCCTGGTGACCTCATCCACGTGCTGATCGATAAGACGACACCGTGGTCGTTGCAGGGCCGTCTCGCTCCGCGATAACAGCAGATAACGCCCAGCAATGGGCATATGAGGAGGATACGCAACGAGATGACCCAGACATATCAGCCGGAGGAGAAGGCGCGGTTGCGCCGCCAGCTCACGGAGCAGGCGATCCAGCTCGCGCTGGAGAGCCGGTGGGAAGAAGCGGCAGCCGTCAATCGTGAGTTGCTTTCGACCAGCCCGCGCGATCTGAGCACGCTCAACCGCCTGGGCAAGGCGCTGAGCGAACTGGGCCGCTACGAAGAGGCGCGGCAGGCCTATGCCCAGGCGCTGGAGATCGAGCCGACGAACAATATCGCGCGCAAGAATCTCGATCGCCTGTCGGAGATGGTGGAGGCGCCCGCTGCGGCGCATGCCGCGCAGCGCATCGACCCGCGGCTCTTCATCGAAGAAACCGGCAAGACGGGGTTCACGGAGCCGGTGGAAGTCTCGCGCAAGGCGCTCAAGCATCTCAATCCGGGCGATCAGGTGTTCCTGCGCCAGGATGGCAATGCGCTCTACGTGCAGGATGCCGCTGGAGATCAGGTCGGGCGCATCGAGCCGCGCCTGGCGAATCGCCTGATCCGCTTCATGGAGTCGGGCAATCAGTATGCCGCGGGTGTGACCGAGGTGACGAATTCCGGCTTCCGTATTATCATACGAGAGACGTTCCAGCATCCGAGCATGTTTGGCAGAGTCAGCTTCCCCGCGCAGCGTGGCGGCGAGACCACACGGGGCTACATCAAAGGCTCGATGGTCCGCTACGAGCACGAGGACGAGGAAGAATTCAACGAGGATTCGGACTATTACGATTCTGATGAGACCAGCGAGGATGAGGAAAAGGAGCCGGACTTCGAGGATATTGGCTTCAGCGAGACTGAAGAGTAGTCCGCGAGTCATCGTGTTGGTCCTGGTTGGGATTGAGGAAGGGTGAGCGAGTGAACAAGACCAAGAAGGTTGCCTGGCACAAGCATCTGAAAAAGCGCCGCAAGGCGGAAGAAAAGGCACACGCCGCGCGCGCGCAGCAGCCCAAGCAGGCTGCCCACCGGTAGTGACGTGCGCCCACTTCGCGGCGCTCCATCTGGTTTCGTACTCTGTGCTGCGCCACTCACCAGGCGAATGAGGCTCCGGTGGGTGGCGCGTCGTTTTGGCAGGCGTGTTGCGCGGCAGGCGATATCCCCGTTGGGAGGTCGAACGTGAGCGCGAGGGGTCCGGTGACGGTGCGTGAAATCGTCGCGCTCATGCGACGGTGGAGTGCGCGTCTCCTCGCTGGCGAGGATGGCCTGCTGCGCGCGGTTACCTGGGCCGGAACGATGCGCGCGCGCCTGCCGGCGTTCGAGGGATTCCACGGGGGAGAGCTGGCGCTGCTCTCGCTTTCCACGCTGCGTGCCCTGCGGGCGCAGGTGATGGAGATGTCGCTGCTGAGCGTGGTGGAGCAGCTTGCCGAGATCGGCGTCTCGGCCATTGCCATCGCGGGCCTTGAAGAGAGCCGCACGGCCTCGCGCGACGATGCCCTGGCGCTGGATGCCGCCCAGGCGCGCGCGGATGAGCTTGCGCTGCCGCTGTTGTCGCTGCCGACCGGCGCGCCGCTGGCCGAGATCGAGCGCGAAGTGGTAGGGCTGGTCGCATCGCGTCGCGAGCCGGTCTCCGTGGATGCGTATGCCGCGAGCCTGCGCGAGAGCCTGCGCGGCGAAGCGCTCGATGCGCTAGTGACGGGCACGTACGCCAGCGAAGCCGCCATGCGGTCGCGCGCGCTGCAGCTTGGGTACGATCTCTCCCAGCCGCATGCCGCGCTCTGGCTCGAGTTGATCGGCCTCGAACGTATCTCCGTGCCATCTAGCGTTCCCAGCGCGGCGCATCCCGAGACGGAGCGCGTGGCCGAGGCGCTGAGCGCGGGCATTGGCGCGTGGGCGCGCGCGCAGGAACACCACGTGACGGCGCTTGTGCCCGTCGCCGCGACGGATCACACGCTGAGCGAGATTCGCGAGCGGGTGGAGACGCTGCTGGGCCGCGTACTCGGCTCCGGGCGAGATGGCGCGCGCTGGGCGGGAGGGCTGGGCGACATCGTCACCGCGCCCGCTCAGGTGCATCGCTCCGCCGCGGACGCGCATGATGCCGCGCGGCTTGGTTTGCTGGTTCTGGGGCCGGGGCATATCGCCCGCCAGAACGATCTCGGTGTCTACAAGTTGCTGCTGGCGCTGCGCGATAGCGGCGAGCTTGCGCCATTCGTCGAGCGGACGCTGGCCCCGCTGCTGGCGGATAGCCGCGCGGGTGATTCGCTCGCGGAGACGCTGGAAGCGTTCTTCGAGAGCAATGGCAACCTCTCGGAAGCCGCCCGCCGCCTGCACCTGCACCGCAACTCGCTGATCTACCGGCTGAACCGCGCCCGCGAGCTGCTCGGCCACGATCTGGACGATCCCGAACTGCGGCTCGCGCTCCATCTCGCGCTCAAGGGCCGCCGCGTGCTTGAGATGTGAGCGCCGCGCCGTATGTCTCTCACCCTCCCATTGGCGCGAACCATACGCTTCCCTGCACGGTTTCGACGAGATGCGCCGCCTGGCTCGATCCGACAGGCGCTGCATACACGCGCGTCGTCGAGCCAGTGACACTGGCATCCTGCGACTCCGCTGTGATAATGATGTGCCCTTGCGTCCAGCCGAATATCGTGGCGCCTGTGGCGGCTAGCGCGTTCGTAAGCTCATGCCCGGATGGCAGCGGTTGCTGGACGATCTGTGATGTTGCTCCGCTGATGTCACCGACAAGAGCGGCGGCGTAAGCGCCATTCGACGAGATAGAGACAGGGGCATATGACGAACCCAGGGAGTGCAGGATCGGGGTGGCAGTTCCCGAACGGTCCTGATAAAACGCGTGACAGGGAGCCGAAGGACAATCGGTTGACGCGTTCAACGTGCCCCACGCGACGATTTTGCTCGCATCCGCCGAAAGGTCGAAGCCGCCCGCGGGCAATCCTCCCATGACGAGCGACACAGGCACAGTGAACGCTGTCGCAATGGTGTTGCTCGCCAGATCGAAGCGGCTGATGACGGTGGGACCAGGCATAGGTGACTCAGACATGCGGTAATCCACGAAGTAGATGTCTGTGCCGATAGGTTGATACCCTGTCATCTCTATGGTATCCAGCGCCGTCGAGAGATCTCGCTGCGTCTGCGTGTCATACAGTTTCAGATAGGTCGCATGAGGTGATGAATTAGCGGCCTCGTTATGGTAGACGATATAGCGGTCAGCCATCCATGCGCAGGCATTCATGCAACCGAGGCTGACATTCGCGCCAGCCGGCAATGGCAGTGCGGTTGCCGCCCCACCGGGCATCGCCAGTATCCATCCGCGCACAGTCGCGGCCGTTATTGGGCTGGATGCCGCGATGGCGAGCAATTTCGTATGGTCGGCGCTCCAGACGAGGCGCCAGTCTAGCGACTGGTTCCCCAGGCCGAAATGCGTCACCTGCCGCGGCGCGCTGCCCTGCCAGCTGACCCAGAGATCGTTGTCGCGCACGAAGGCGAACGAAAGCTCCGCCGCCACCGCTGGATCACTGACCCGCATCGTGCCGACCACAGGCGTCGCGGTTGGGCTGGCGATTGCCGTAGCGGTTGGTGAGGGCTGCGTCACCGGCACCGTCGCCGTCTTGCTGGCGGACCCGCGTCCGGGCAGGCCGAGGCCCATGTGCAGCACGTAGATGAAGAGCAGCAGCACTGCGGCGACCGGCGCGAGGACGCGCACGGTTCTCCACCAGCGTGAATGTCGCGCTGGGCGTGGCTGCGCCCGGCGTGTGGCGCGGCTGTGGACGCCCGCGAGGATACGCCCATCCGGCTCCAGTTCCCGCTGGCCGCGCAGCAGGTTCGCTACCTCCGCGAAGCGGGCAAGCTGTGCCTGGCACGCGCCGCATGTCATGACGTGATGGCTGATCGTGTCGAGTTCATCTCCCGGCAGGAGATCATCGCGCAAGGCGGAGAGCGTCTCGTCGGGAATGGCCAGTGGGCAGGCGACAGGGCTATTCTCCATCGCTGGTGCCCTCCTCCCGCGTATAGATGGCGCGAAACTGCTTGCGCGCCCGGTGCAGCGTCATGCGCACCGCCGTCTCGGATATGTCGAGCAGCCGCCCCACCTCGGCGGCTGAAAGCCCGTAGACCTCGCGCAGCACGAGCGCCGCCCGCCGCTGGGGAGCCAGTTGCAGCAGCGTCTGATGCACCTGATCGCGCTCGGCCAGCCGCCAGGCGGGATCGCTCATGGCGGGATGCCGCTGCGGGTCCAGCGCGTCCAGCGTGCTTGTCCGTGGCGCGTGCCGCCGCAGATGGGTAAGCGCCAGATTGGTGGCGACGCGGAACAGCCAGCTACGCGGCTGCTCATAGGTGCGCAGCGTATCGAAATGCTGCCAGGCGCGCAGAAAGACCTCCTGCGTCAGGTCATACGCAGTCTGCTCATCGCCGGTCATGCGCCAGAGGTAGTTGAGGATGTCGCGCTGGTGTCGCTGGATGAAGTCGTCGCAATCGGCGGAGAGCGGGTCTGACCGGGCGGGCGCGGGATTGTCATTCGCGCCATCAGTGGTCCGAGCCATCGAGAGCGGGATTGGCACCGCCAGCGTGCGCCCGCGCCACAGCAGTATCACTCGCCTCGAATGCCGTTCCCCAAGCAGGGTACGCCTCATGTGCCCCGGCACCAGTCCCAGCGACATACCTGCATCCTTCCTCGCCACTATGCGACTGTTCGTATTCGTTGACGCGACTCAGCAGTCATGGATAACACTCGCCGGAGACACGAAACGTAACAGCTGGCTGGTAGCAGGGATGATTTCATCGCGCCGCGTGATGTCCGGCTGTGCTATGCTCGCCCCAGTGCGCGGGCTTGCGGGCGATGTCGCGCGCTGAAAGTGAGATGGCGTGGCGAACGACAGCATGGCATGGGAGGCAGAGTGGGACCTGCCACGACCGTGGCGAGTGGCGCCGCTGGCACGCGGGACGAACAACGATGTCTGGCGCGTCGAGACGCCGGCTGGCATATACGTCCTGCGCGTCTACCGCAACCGGACCAGCGCCGGACGGCTGCGCTTCGAGCATGAACTGCTCCGGCGGCTGGCGGCGGCAGGTCTGCCATTCGCGCTTCCGGTACCCATCCCCACCAGAACGGGAGCGGATAGCGCGACGATTCTTCTGAAGGATGGAGAAACGGCTCCCGCGACGCTCACGCCGCTCATTCCGGGCGCGCCGCCGACCCGGAGCGATCTCGCGCAGGCACGGGCGGCTGGCGAAGCGCTTGGCTTGCTGGATGCGACGCTCGCCGGGATCGTCCCGTCCCATCCTGAGGACGCGATCACCTGGCGCAGCAGTGGCGATCTGACCCGCTGCCATTCGCTCGTGCCCGACCCCACTGCCGCTATCGAGACGCTTCCGCTGGAGACAGATGCGCGCGGGCGGCTGGTGGCTCGCTACCGGTGGCTTATGGAGCGCATCCCCGCGCTCTACGCCAGCCTGCCGCAACAGATCGTCCACGATGACTTCGATCCGGGCAACGTGCTGATGGAGGGCGAGCATGTCACCGGCGTGCTGGATTTCGAGTTCTGCGGATGGGATCTGCGCGTGATGGACCTCGTCGTCGCCCTGACGTGGTGGCCGGTGGCTGTCTTTGGCAGCGGACGCGAATGGCCCGTTCTGGCGGCGCTGGCACAGGGCTACAAGCGGCATGTCGCACTCGCCGCCGCTGAAATTGAGGCGATTCCGGTGCTTTTCGTGTTCCGGGCGTATACGTCGCTCATTCATCGCCTTGGCCGCTACCGCCTGGGCCTGAGCAGCGAGAACGATGTGCTTGAGCGCGCTCATGCCGCGCTCTCCCGTGAGGACTGGCTGCGGGCGAACGACACGCGTCTGGTCGCCACTGTGCGGGAAGCAGCGTTGACGGCGATGTGAGCGGATCTGGAGTGGCTGTCGCCACGCTGTGACGCGCGAGTGAGAGCGTGATGGTACGCCTCCCAAAGGGGTAATGTCGCACCTGAGATTCACGAAGGAGGCAACCTCGATGAATGCAGTTGCGCAGACGCCTGGGAAAGCGAAGCGCGACCGGGAAATCCTCACTGCGTCGGAGCGGCTGACCGAGCCAATCTCCATCGTGGTGATGCTTCTCCTGTTCAGTTTCTTCGTGTATCATCAGGCGGCAGATACCGGTTTCTTCACGGACAGGTTCGGGCCGGTGGAGATGTTCTTCCTGTATGGACCGCTGCTGCTCTCCGCTCTGGCGCCGATCATCAGAGCGGCAACGGGGCGGCGCAATCTCGCGCGTCCGGCTGAAGTCATCACGAATCTCTTTCTGGCCGCAGCCGCCGCGTGGTTTCTGGTCGTCTTCCCGTTCGACTTTACGCATCTCGCGGATGCTCTGCCGGAGGGATTGCAGTTCCTGCTCGCGTGGGTCACAAATGATATCGGCAGGATCGCGCTGATACTGCAACTCATCGTTGCGCCGCTGGTCGCGCTGGGGATGCTCTGGACGTTCATTTCCGTGCTCAGCCGCGGACGGGCGTCAGGGCAGAGCTAGCGACCGGGCGTGCTGTTCCGTAGCGTGAGAGGAAACAGCGCATGGATTCTCAGGCGCCATCGCCCGACAAGAGAACGCGACTGGCTGACGATGACCCCGCGCACAGCGGCGTGCGGGTCACGTTGACGTCGCGTTCCATCTGGCTTACCGCTGGCGTCGCGCTCGTGATCATCACGGTGATCTTTCTGGGGGCGCGGGCGATGAGCACGCTGGTGCTGCTGTTTCTGGCGATCATCGTCGGCGAAGCCATCAGGCCATTTGTCGTATGGATGACACGCTACCGGATTCCGCGGCCGCTGAGTGTCCTGCTGATCTATCTTGGCGTATTCGTCCTGCTGGGCGTGCTGCTCTGGTTCCTGCTGAATCCGCTCTTCCAGCAGGTCATCGTCCTCTCGCAGAATGTCCCGCGCTACGTGACACAGTTCGAGCGACTCGTCACCCAGATCGCGCAAACGGTAAACGCCCAGGGAGCGCTGCAAGAAGCTCTCACGTCGCTCTCTCGCTCGCTGGGCGGTTTTCTGCAAAGCTCCGCTCCCGCGCTGATCTCGCTCCCCTTCACGGTCGTCGCGGGCATCTTCAGCTCAATCATCAGTGTCGTCGTCGTGCTGACGATGGCGCTCTTCTGGCTGCTCAGCTCCGCCAAGCTCAAGCCGTTCGTCATCAGCCTCTTTCCCGTGAGCATGCAGGAGCAAGCAACGGATGTCATCGCGGAGCTGGGCCGTACGCTTGGCGGTTACGTGCAGGGGACGGCGATTGGCATGGTGCTGATCGGCGCGCTGACCAGCATCGGCCTCCTGATTCTGGGGGCACCTTACGCGCTGCTGCTGGGCGTGCTGGCGGGGTTGCTGGAGCTTCTGCCCTATCTCGGTCCGTGGATTAGCGGCATGGCAGCCGTGCTGGTCGCCCTGATCGCGGTGGACCCCATCAAGGCAATCGAGGTCGCCATCCTGTTCGTGCTCATCCAGCAAATCGAGGGAAATGTCGTGCAGCCACTCGTCATGAGCCGCGCCGTCCATGTGGACCCGCTGCTGGTGATTGTGGCCGTGCTGATCGGCATCGAACTCATGGGGATCGTCGGAGCGATACTGGCCGTGCCGACCGCCGCCATGACGCAGGTGCTGGTAGTGCGGGTCGTGGCTCCGGCGATACGCCGCACGGTCACGCGCGCGGAATCGGCTCATGGCGCCGTGCCGCCCGCGCCGGAGGAGTCGCGCGAGCCACGGGCGGCTATGTCCGTGCCTGACCCGTCCGATGGGCAACCAGAGTGATCGCGACCTCGCGTTATGCTCTGGCCGGAAGCCACATGCGCACGGTGGTAGCGATGCTCAGGGCGAACCCCAACACAATGAGGAACAGCCCGACCTGAGGCAGCAACGTGACGTTCGCCGCGTGCTGGCCGCCGTAGAAGGCCACGACGCCCATCGTCGCGAGCAGCCGGTAGGCGATGAGCGCCAGCACGAGCGTGCTGAGCGTCCAGAGCGCTCCTTCGATCACGGGCCGCCTCAGGCCCATGAAGGCCCGAATGCTCAGCGCGACAATGCCCGCGATCACCAGCAACAGCGCCCAGGCGAGCGCGGATGTCGTTTCCTGCGTGGCGATCAGATACGGACTCTCCGCGAGCGATGAGGAGGCATTGCCGCCAAACGTCATCATGAACCAGGGGAGAAACCACGCAGCAAGCATGAACAGGCTCGTTATGCCACTGAGGACGCTATTGACTCGAAAGCGCGACGCAACGATCTCGCGGGTCGCGGTCTGCATGCTGTCTCTCCTGTACCGAGGTGCCCATGTGATGTCGTGTGGTGCCGGGCGCGGAACGTGACGCCGCTCCGCGCGACTTCCACTATACCATCATGACCATCACGCCGCGAGCGGAGGATGAGCCGTGCCGGCGCGGGAGACAGCCGCTAGTCCGTGCGAAGCAGCAGCACATCGCAGGACGCGTGATCGACGACGAACCGCGCCGTGTGCCCCACGGATTTGGGGCCGCGTGGCGGGCGCAACTCCGGGTGTTCGCGCGCCCGGATGACGATGAGGCCAGCTTCGCGCTCTTCCGCGAGCGCGACAATGGCGTGCTCCGGATTGCCGCGTTCCAGCTGAGTGGTGACCGCGACACCGGCGGCATCCGCGGCGGCGCGCGCTTCCTCCAGCGCCTCTTCTCCGGCGGCGGTTTCGGCCACGTCAACACTGTGCCAGCGTTCGGGGTGGCTGCGCGGACCGTGGTGGAGCGGACCATGCGCGTGCTCCAGTTCGTGCCGTGGCCCTTCGTCGATCACGTGTACGAGCACCAGCTCAGGTGAGGAGTTGCTGACGACGGCGAGCGCGCGGCGCACGAGATCAGCGCCACCGCGCAGCCCTATAGCGCAGAGTATCCGCATGCTTCTTCTCTCCTTTCTCACAGTCGCAGCCAGATCAGGAGGGCACCGGCGAGAAGCATCACCGGCACAATGGTTATCCCTAGCTTGATATACTCCATCGTGGAGATGTCAAGCCCTTTGCGGCGGAGAATGAGCAGCCAGAGCATCGTCGCGAGCGACCCAATGGTCGTCAGATTGGGTCCGAGGTCCGCGCCGAAGATCGTGGCGTAGATCAGCCCTTGATGGATCCCCGCGCTCGCGGCTGTGCCGCGGAGGGTGGAGACCATTACCAGCGCCATCGGGACGTTATTGATGATATTCGCGCCAATCGCCGTCCCGAACGCCGTCGCGAGCACGGCGGGCAGCGCGCCCACGCTCGCGATGCGCACGAGCCCCTGGCCCAGTGCCGCCGTGACCCCAAGATTCTCGATGCCACGCACGAGGATAAAGAGGCCGGTGATGAACCCGAAGAGCGACCATGAAATATCGCTGCCCAGGCGGCGAGGATCGAGCTTGTGATAGAATTGCGCGCCCGCGAGGAGTAGCGCGCTGCCACCCAGCGAGATGAACGAGAGGGGTATCTGCGCCAGCGAGCCAGCGACGTAGCCGACGCAGATGATGCTCAGGGCGATTATGGTAAAGCGGAAGAATCCGCGCGCCGCCGGAATGGCTTCGAGCCGCGAGATGTCGTAGCTATAGCGCAGATCGCGACGAAACAGCCAGAAGAAAATGGCGATATTGAACGCGATGCAGAAGGCCGCCGGAAGCAGCAGGTAGCGCAGGAACTCGCCCAGCCCGCCCCCGAAGGCGCTCAGCACGATGATATTGATGGGATTGCTGACCGGCAGCAGGAACGACGCGGTATCCGCGATGAACGTGCAGGCGAACATGAATGGCAGTGCGCGCAGACGCAGGCGCGTTACCAGCGCGTAGACGACCGGTGTGAGGATAAGGGCAGTGGCGTCATTGGAGAGAAACGCGGCGATCCCCATTCCGACGAGAAAGACGGCGAGATAGAGGCGACGCGCGTCACCCCTGGCCCAGCGCGCCGCCAGCAGCGCCAGCGCCTCAAAGATGCCCGCCTGCTCGGCTATCGCGGCAATCGTCATCAGCCCCAGAAAGAACCCGTAGACGTTCCACTCGCCCAGCAGGATCACCCACGCCTGCGCAGGCGCCACGAAGCCGCCCGCGATCATGAGCGCCCCGCCGCCAAGCGCGAAGATCGCCTCGGATATGCGGCGGGGCCGGATAATCACCAGCAGGAGGGTAATCGCGAAAAGAGCCAGCCCGAAAGCGAGTCGCGGCATGCGTGTCTTTGCATCCTCTCCCATGTGGAAGCCATCATCGCTGACTATAGCGCGGTTCTCATGCCAGAGCGTAGATGGTCGCGTCGCGGCCCGCGAGTGGGCCGCTGGAGCGGCCCTACCGTTCGGCCAGCACGGCATCTATGGAGCGCCGCGAGATGCTGGCGAGAATAGGGTTGGTGGTCCGGTAGTAGGGGAGCGCGATCAGCGCGACGCTGAGCGCCCAGCCACGCCCGCGCGCCCACATCGCGTTATCCACCGCGAGCGCGGCGCGGAAGATCTGCCGGCTCTCGCCAGCGAGAATGCTCCATGCGGGCATCAGGTCGCAGGCAGGGTCGCCCACGCCCAGGCCGCCGAAGTCGATGACCGCGCTGAGCCGCCTGCCGCGTACCAGCAGGTTCGTAGGCAGCAGGTCTCCGTGCAGCCACGTGGGCGGGCCATCCCACTCCGGTGCGCGGAGAGCGGCTTCCCACGCCGCGGTCGCGGCTTCGGTATCGAGCATGCCCCGCAGCGCGGCGATGGCGGCGCGAGTATCGGCGTCTCGCTGTGCCAGCGGCACACCACGGTCAGCGGGCGGCGCGCCTGTGGTATCGATCCGGCGCAGAGCCGCGATGAACCGCGCCAGATCGCGCGCTAGCTGACGCTGGTCACTGAGTGGCCTGGCGAACAGGTCTACGCCCGCGAGCCACCGGTAGATGGACCAGCGCCACGGATAGCCCTCGCCGGGCACGCCCTGCGCGAGTGGCGCGGGTATAGCCAGCGGGAGATGCGGCGCGAGCTTCGGCAGCCAGTCGTGCTCTTTCTCCATTTGCCCCGCCGCCCAGCCGATGCGCGGGAGACGCACGGCCAGTTCCTTGCCCAGACGGTAGAGCGCGTTATCGCTGCCGGCTGATCGCACCGGCGTAATAGGCAACTTCGCCCATTGCGGGAACTGCGACGCGAGCAGCCGTCGCACGAGCGACGTGTTGATATTGATCTCGTCAGCGTGCATCTTGCCAGTGGACACAGGAACCTCCCTTGCCAGGCCGGAGACGATGCGATTGGCCGTGGAGCGCGATGTGCCTCCGCAGGCAGCTATGATCGCACGCCGCCCTGGCTCTCACCCGCGAGCCACGGTCGCGCTAGCGCGAGCGCGCCTGCCAGCAGCGCTTCGGGCGGCTGCGCGGCATCGAGCCAATGGATGCGCGCATCCGGCCGGAACCAGGTCAGCTGGCGGCGGATGTAGCTGTGCGTATTGAACTTGAGACGTTCCACCGCATCCGCAAGCGTCATCTCGCCGCGCAGATACATTCCAATTTCGCGGTAGCCAAGGCTCGACATCGACGGCAGCGACCAGTCGTATCCTCGCTCGACGAGCATCCGCGTTTCCTCCACCAGCCCCGCCGCGAGCATCGCATCCACCCGCGCATCGGCACGCGCATAGAGCAGATCGCGCGTGGCATTCAGGCCGAGCATGAGCGTGCGGTAGGGCGTCGGGCGCGCACCCTGCTGCTCGGAGAAGGGTCGTCCGCTCTCGATGCAGACTTCGAGCGCGCGGATGATCCGGCGCACATTGGTGGAATCGATGCGTTCGGCGGCAACGGGGTCGCGCTCGGCAAGCTGACGCACAAGCGTGGCAGGCCCATACGCGGCGGCTTCGGCTTCCAGTCGCGCGCGCAGAGCCGGATTGGGCGGGACACGCGGGATCGCCAGCCCATCCACTACCGCGCGCACGTAGAGTCCCGTCCCGCCGACGAGAACGGGCAGCGCGCCGCGCCCGTGGATCGCCGCGATGGCGGCCTGAGCGTCCTCCTGATACTGCGCGAGCGTGTAGCTCTCGTCCGGCCAGACGACATCCAGCAGGTGATGCGGCAGCCGGGCGCGCTCCCCAGCCGTGGGCTTAGCCGTGGCGATATCCATCAGACGATAGATCTGCCGCGAATCGGCGGAAACGACCTCCATCTCTCGCGTGCCAGTCAGGTGACTGGAAAGCGCCAGAGCGAGCGCCGTCTTGCCGCTGGCCGTTGGCCCCACAAGCACGAGCAGCGGTATTGTCTGGTCCATCTCGCCCTTCTCATCCGGTACGCATCACCGCAAGCGCAGTATACCGCGCCGGGAGATGCGCGCTCAGGGCCAGCGGCTGTACGGGCGGTAGCGCGGGATGTGCGGGTATTGCGCGTACTTGGGCATCCGGCCTGTTCGCCGCAGAATGCCATTCACGATGCGGGCGAGCAGCAGGCCCACGACGATGCCGCCGCCGATGCCGAACGGCACAAGGCAGCCATAGAGCACTTGCTGCGTCACGATGAAGCCAGCATACGCGCCGCCCACCACGCCCGCCACATTGACCACGAACGGCAGGTAGCGGCGGATGAACGCGCCCGTTCTCAGCATCCACTGGCTGTGAAAGCGGCTCGCGCCGAGCGCGGCACCCGCTCCGATGAGCGCGGGCAACACAATCTGCGCTGCCACGGGAAGGCGAACTGTCGCCGTCAGGATCTGCTGTATTGGCACACGCGGCGGCGTGATGCTCAGCATCAGCGCGAGCGCCAGGCCGGCATACGCGGCCACCAGCGACGTGCCGAGCCGCCCGCGCCAGTGGGGTCCGCCGGAGGAAAGCACCGCGGCCAGCGCGGCCAGCGCCGCAGCGATCAGCATCTGCGCGAAGAGCACCGGAGCGCTCTCCGGCCAGCGCAACGTCTGTGTGACGAGGGTGCCCAGCGCGTGGAAGCTGCCCATGGTGACTATCGCGGCGAGCGTGCCCGCCGTCAGAAACGCTGCCAGCGTCGAGCGCGGTGGAGCGGGCTGGGCGTATTTCATCCCTGCCGGGCGCGGGGCTCGCGTCTTTGCCGGCTTTGCTTGAGCCCGACCGGCCTGGGCTGGCGCGGAAACCGCGGCGATGCTCACGGAGACGGGGACGTAGATGTGCTGGCTGCCGCAGTCGATCTGGATCGTGCCGCGTTCCAGCCCTCGCGTGCTGATGCGATGGGTATCGACGGTGACGCGCACAATCGTGCTGGGACCGTCGAAGCGCTGCGCATCTACGGAAATCCAGCGGGAGAGCGGCTTGATCTTGCCGCGCACGCGCATCCCCGGCGGCGCGCTGATCGTGATCGAGAGCGTGCCCTGCTGGCCCGCGAGCAACAGCCCGAAGTCGAGCGTCTGCGGCTGCACCAGCGGAGCGACCGGAGCCGTCGGCGCGGCGTGCGCGGCTGAGTGCGTCGAGGTCGCGTGTGGGGCGCTCGGGCGCGCGGCCTGATACGGCATCGTTGGGCGGGGCGCGGCCGCGGGCCCAAGCAGCTCTGCGCTGAAATCCGCGACGGTCGCGGGGCGCTGGTCGCGGTCGAGGCGTGTGGCGTGCTCGATGGCGCGCTCCACCTGAGCCGGAATGCCCGGCACGCGCGAATGCAGCGGCGGCAGCTGGAATGGTGTGGTCGCGGGATCATACCCGCTGAGCAGGTGATAGAGCGTGCAGCCCAGCGCGTAGATGTCCGCGCGGGGGTCCGTCTGCGTCTTGCCATACTGCTCCGGCGGGGCATAGCCTGGCGTGCCGAGCACCTGCGTATCGCGCGCGTGGCCGGGCGCGAAGACCCGCGCGATGCCGAAGTCGATCAGCTTGATTTGCCCATCGCGCGTCACCATGATGTTCGCGGGCTTGAGGTCGCGGAAGATGATGGGCGGCTTCTGGCTGTGCAGGTAGCCGAGCACGGAGCAGAGCTGCTTCGCCCATCCCAGCACCTCGGTAACCGGCAGAGGGCCGTTGCCGGCTTCCTGCTGCCGCTGCTCCAGCGTCTTGCCTTCGATGAAATCCATCACGAGATACTGGCGCGCGTTCTCCTCGAAGGACTCGTAGACGCGCGGCAGATTGTAGTGGCGCAGCTTGGAGAGCATACGCGCCTCGGAGTGGAAGCTCTCCAGCGCGTCGCGCACATCCTCAGGCGAGAGGCCATCCTGGCTCATCTCCTTGATGGCAACCGTCGCGTTGCTGCGCAGGTCTAGCCCGCGATAGACCGCCGCCATGCCGCCTCTGCCGACGAGCTGCACGATGACGTAGCGCCCGCGCAGCTGGCTTTGCGGAGCAAGGTGTCCGGTCGCGTTGGCGAAGGTGGGTGAGGCGTGCGCCTGCGCGGGCTTGAGCGCAGCGCCGCAATTATTGCAGTACGTCGCATCCGCCCGGTTCTCGACGCGGCAGTACTGACATGTGACCATCGCCCGCCCCCACTTGACTCTGCGCGTCGCGCAACTGTTCCGCTAATTCCTACGCCGCGACGGCGCGCGAAGTTGCAGGACGACCCCTACCGGGCGGGATAGCATCCACATCCTGATTTCGCCGCTGTCGTTCTTTCACGGGAGAAAGCGGGCGGTTCCGAAAACGGCTCGCAAGAGACGTCTGGCGGACGCCCGTGAGAGATCAGAAAACATTGAGCGAGCGTAGATGCTACTTTCGTGGCGGCCAGACCGCTTGATACCACGTTCTGATACGCAGCCGGGCGCTGGGGCGGCCACGCGCAGGTCACCCGCGCATGGGGTACACTTTCCGGGGATGTGGATGCGCACGCGAGTGGAGCGCGGCTGCGACCTCAATATGCCGCCAGCGGCACGGGCATAGGTGGAATCAAGACGGTGGGAAATGGAAGCTGACAGGAGACCGCGCTGCGCCTGGGCATTCCGCGACGCGCTGGAGCTGGCGTATCACGATAGCGAGTGGGGCGTGCCACACCGGGATGACCGGGCGCTCTTCGAGCTGCTGATTCTGGAAGGCGCGCAGGCTGGCTTGAGCTGGACGACTATCCTCCGCAAGCGCGAGGGCTACCGCGAGGCGTTCGCGGGATTCGATGCGGAGCGCGTCGCGCGGTACACGGATGACGACTGCGCGCGCCTGCTCACGCACATGGGTATCGTGCGCAACCGCCTGAAGATTCAGGCCGCCGTTCGCAACGCGCGGGCGTTTCTCGCCGTGCGCGACGAGTTTGGCTCATTCGCGGACTACATCTGGCGCTTCGTGGACGGCAGGCCCATCCAGAACGCCTGGGCCGCCATGAGCGATGTGCCCGTGCGCACGGCGGAATCGGACGCCATGAGCAAGGATCTCAAAAGGCGGGGATTCACATTCGTGGGTTCGACCATCTGCTACGCCTACATGCAGGCGACGGGCATGGTGAATGACCACATCACGGCCTGCTTCCGCCGGGCGGAACTGGCCGAGCGGAACGGCCATGCTGGCGCGTCTGCTCATGGCGCAAACTGACGGCGACGGATGAACCCGCGATAGATTCCTTCGACGATTGCCGCCAGCACGACCGCGCCGGTGAGCGCCGGCACGAAATACAGACCATCGATCACCGGCCCCGTCTGATACCACGCGTTCGCCGTGAACCCGCCGAGCAGTGAACCTCCGGCGATATACACCCAGTCGTAGTCTGTTGCCCGCCTGTCCCGCCGGAAGAAGAAGTATTGCGAGGCGGTAGCCAGCGTGGCGGAAAACGCCAACAGAATCAGCCATGCGAGCAATCCCATCTGAATCCTCCCTCCCGCCGAGCGCGAACCTTCTCAAGAGACCATCGCACGCGGCGCTCACAGGCGCGTCTGAGGCTCCCGGCGCGGCCTCTCGGTGCGCTCACAGCGTGAGTCGCGCGGGCATACGGGAGGCTGGCGGCTACGTCTGGCCGCGCATGCCGGGCAAACCGTGCGACCTGCGCGTTCAGCCTGTGGGATTCGGCCCACCGTATGCTACAGTCAAGCGCGAGGATGTGCGTGCATTTTGGGTCGCTGTGTGGGAGATGGGTGATGACAGATCAGGAAGTAGAGACATTTTCCGCGAATCTATACCGGCTGCGCCAGTCTATCGCGGGTGCCGATCCGCTCGCGCCGGTGGATGACGCGGCATTCGCTGAGGCGGCCGGAGTGGAGCGCCATTTCGCGCAGGCCGAGCCGGCAGTGCGAGGGCGCCTGCTCCTGCGCGCGCTGGATGACGCGATCTCGGCATTCGAGGTGGCCGCGCAACTGGCCGAGCGGGAACATGGCGCGGCTGAGAGCGCCAACGCTCGCGGCGATCTGCCTGAGGCGCTGCGTGATGCGTATCTGGCCTTCCGGGATGGGCAGCCAGCCTTTCAGTCGCTCTATCACTACCGCAACGCGCTGGCGGCATCGCTCCACCCCGAAGCGCCCGATGCCTCAGCCGCACGTGAAAAGCCCGCGCGCAAGCGCACCCGCAAAGGCGCAGGCAAGAGCGAGGCGTAACCTCTTGCTCACGCGCTTCTCCGCGTGGCGAAAACCGCCGCGATGGCTATAATGAGCACACGTTCATCATGCTAGCCAGCGGAGGAGACCATCGTATCCATGAATACCGATCGCCAGAGCGAGACACAAGACACCACGGATGGCGCGCGGACAGCCGCAGTTGACGAGCGCCTGAACGACACGAGCGCGTATCAGCGCTGCTTCGGCTGCGGCATGCGCAACTCCATCGGGCTGCGGCTCGTGTTTCGCCGCGAGGGCGAGGAGATTGTCACCGAGTTCACGCCGGGCGCGCAGTTTCAGGGCTTTCCGGGTGTTGTGCATGGCGGCATCCTCTCGACCCTGCTCGACGAGGCACTGAGCCGCACGGCCACCGCTGAGGGTCGCTGGATGATGACCGGCAGGCTGGAAGTGCGTTATCGCGCGGCCGCTCCCATCGGCCGGACGCTGCGTGTGACGGCGCGCACCATCAGTTCGCGCTCACGGATGATCCACGCGCAGGGCGAGATTCGCCTCGCGAGCGATCCACAGATCGTCTTCGCTGAAGCGGAGGGAACCTTCCTGCCAATCCCCCGCTCGTATCAGCAGCGCGCCATTGAGGAGCATCCTGAGCTGGAGGGCTTCTTCGCAATGTGACGGAGCCGCGGCGGGCATCCAGCGGGCAAATGCGTCACCACGGTACGACTCATGCGCTATCTCATCCGTAGTATGGATGCGCCAGTGACGCATGGCTCTCCACTCGCCTTACGGAAAGGATTCGGCCCAATGGCACTCGATCTCCCGCAGCCCCGCTTCGCGCCCGCCACGCCGGAAACGCTCACACTCAGCGATACGCGCACGCCCGCCTTGCTCATCCAGCCGGATGCGCCAGGCCCACATCCCGGCGCGGTCATCCAGCATGGCTGGGCCTCACGCAAGACGGATATGCTTCCGTTTGCGCTCGTTCTGGCCACGTTCGGTGTCGCGTGCATCCTGCCGGACGCCTGGGGGCACGGTGAGCACCCGGCCGCATCCGCGGTGGCGGGCACGTCATCTGTTGATACGTTCGTCGAGGTAATCCGCGAAACGACGCGGGGCATCCGCGAGGCGCTGCATGTGCTGGCGGTTCGCCCCGATATTCGCCCGGATATGTTGCTTGTCGGCGGCTTTTCGATGGGTGGTATCGCGGCGCTGATCGCGGGCGCGGAAGATGAGCGCGTCGCGGGCATCGTCTCGCTGGCGGGCGCCTCGCTTTCCGATATGATGGGCGTGCCGCCGTTCGGCGTGGGCAGACCGGGGCCAGAAGCCCAGCGCTGGGCGGAGGCGCACGACGTCCGCTCGCACGCCAGCCTGCTCGCGCCTCGCCCCCTGCTGCTCTCGCATGGCAGGCGCGATGATATGGTGCCGGTCGAAGGCTCCACGCGCCTGTATGAGGCTGCGCGCCCGTATTACGGTGAGCATTCCGGGCGGCTGGCGCTCAAGCTCTATGACCACACACATACCGTTACGCAGGAGCAGGTGACGGACGCGCTCGCGTTCATCTGGCAATTCATATTTCCGCGTGGCAGGCATGCCGCGGCTCGCTAGCGCGAGGCGCCTGCCGCGACAGAGATAGCCTGCTCAGCGGAGGATGGGCATGGGCGCGCCAGAGCGGGTTGCATGGAGCACGGATCGACGGTAATCCGCGGGAAGCGGGTGGCTCATGGGGTGATATCACACAACGGGGCGCCGGGAGGAGCGAGGAGACGATATCAGGCAGGAGAGCGCACAATCCCTGTGAACACAATGCCGGAAGCCCGGTAAGAGTCGGCCATTCCTGAGCATCCTGTCGTCAGCGGCCAGCACGCAGTTCAGTGGCAACCATTCTATGGATGTCCAACCGCATTGTGCTTTCCACTCTGGCGCTCCTCGTGCGCGATGTCCTGGGCGTACTTGAAGCAGCTGTCACATTCCACCAGGTGATCGGCGAGCGCATTGGCTTCATCCGGAGGCAATAGCGTGTGCGTCTGCTCGCGAATCAACTCGCGCGCATGCTCATGACTCAGCACACGCGGCATCTCTCGCGTGTCATCGTTCATACGGGAATACAACTGGCGATTGTGACCATCTGGTTCAGGACGTTGTCTATCATCCTGCCGCCTGTTCTGTTGCATCATGAGCACATCTGCTGATATATCGCGCTTCATGCGATACGATCCCCTCCTCGGCAGCCACAGGGGCCGCGTGTCTTCTGGCGGCTGTGCCTCCTTGAGATCCGACACTTCTACGGGTCTGGTCGTGCTCATTCACTACACCGTTTGGATTGTGCGCATTATCGCATACCTGTACAGGCTTATGTCCTTTGGATAGGATCAAAGTCGTACCTGCCATGACGACATGACACGAAACTCTACCGCAAACCGGATGCCACCGTGCGCGTAGCGGGAGACTCCGGGCGTGCGCTACAATCATGCGGGTGTACCATCACATGGTACGGCGAATAGCTTGGAATAACATGAAATAGCATGGCGCGGCGCGCGCCGTGTCGGGTAGTGAGTACAGAAACGGGACCGCAATGAGCACATCGGATACCTCCGCCACACGGGCGATTCGTCTTGGCCATAGCCCCGATTCAGATGACGCCTTCATGTTTTATGGCCTGGCCGAACATAAAGTTCCCACGGAAGGCTTCACCTTTGAGCATATCCTGCGTGATATTCAGACCCTCAACGAATGGGCGCGCGAAGGACGGCTGGAGATCACCGCTATTTCCGTCCATGCGTATGCGTACGTGGCGGACAAGTATGCCATTTTGATGCACGGCGCCAGCATGGGCGACAACTATGGCCCAATGGTCGTGACGCGCGAGCCGGTGTCGGTGGAGTGGCTGCGTGGCAAGCGCATCGCGGTCCCCGGTACGATGACGAGCGCGTTTCTGGCGCTGCGCCTGTTCCTTGGCGATTTTGATTATGACGTGCTGCCATTCGATGAGATCATGGAAGCCGTGCGGGATGGCAAGGCCGAGGCCGGGCTGCTGATTCACGAAGGTCAGCTTACGCACGCTGATCTCGGCCTGCACAAGGTTGTAGATCTTGGCGAGTGGTGGTTCCAGGAGACGAGCGGCTTGCCGCTGCCGCTGGGCGTGAACGCAGTTCGCCGCGACCTGGGGCCTGAGGTGATGTCTGCCCTCTCGCGCGTGCTGAAGGCCAGCATCGTCTATGGGCTGGAGCACCGCGAAGCCGCGCTGCAATACGCCTTGCGGTTCGGGCGTGGTCTGGAATCACGAACCGCGGACCAGTTCGTTGGCATGTACGTCAACGACTGGACCGTCGATATGGGCGAACGCGGCGTCGAGAGCATCCGGCTGTTTCTCAAGAAGGGCTTCGAGGCGGGCGTCTTCGATCACGAAGTGCCGGTCGATTTCGTCGAGTAGCGACGGCGCTTCACACCGGGGACCAGCCGGTGCGCCCAGCCGTATCGCTGGTCCCGCGCTAGCCGCATATCTAGCGCCATTGTTCCTCGCGTTCCCACGCCGGATGGACGGTGCGCCTGGCGGGCAGGGATTCATACATGAGCGCGACGACGAGCAGCCCGCTGAATGCCATGAGCGCCGCGACGAACCAGAACGTGGACGTCATGCCGAAGAGATCCGCGACGATACCTATTGCCAGCCCGCCGAATGCATATCCGCTGTCGCGCCAGAGGCGGTATACACCGAGCGATGAGGCGCGCCAGGCTGGATGCGCCACGTCGCTGACCGTCGTAATGAGGGTGGGATAGAGCAGCGCCATCCCAATGCCCATACAGAGCGCGCCAATCACCCACCACGTCAAACTGCCGCCCGATATCACGATGACAATCCCCAGTGCGTCGAGCCACATGCCACCCGCGATGGGCCATTTGCGCCCGACGCGGTCGCTGAGGTGCCCTGTGTAGATCTGAAGGATGGCCCAACTGCCTGTATAGATGCCGACGACCGCGCCCGTCGCCAGCGGCGAGAGATGGTGTTGCGCGAAATAGAGCGGCAGCAGTCCCCAGGCGAGCGTATCGGTGAACTTTTCCACCAGCCCCGCCTGCGAGGCCGTCGCCAGCGTGCGGTCGCCCCAGGTTGTGAGGGCAAAGATGCTTCTCAGGCTGGGAGCCGGGCGGGCTTCGCGCGGCGCATCGACAGTGCTGGAGTGCTGCTCAACGCGGCGTTTCTGCGCCGCCTCCAACCGCGCCCAGGGCCGTGTATCCTGCACGAGCAGCAGCGATACGATGCCGGAGACGACCACTACCGCCAGCACGAAGAGGAACGGCGCCACCCGCAATCCATACGCTCCCGCCAGCGCGCCGCCGATCAGCCCGCCGAGCGTGACGCCACTGTAGCCGGAAAACTCGTTGATGCCGACCGCGAACCCGCGATTGGCCGGCCCCACGAGATCGATCTTGCCGGTGACGGTGGTGGTCCAGGCAAATCCCTGATTGATGCCGACAAGAACGTTCGCGGCCACCACCCATCCCCATGACGGCGCGAATATGATGAGAAACGGAACCGGCAGGGCGACCAGCCAGCCAGCCAGCAGCACCGGCTTGCGGCCAATCCGGTCGTTCAAGCGGCCCGCGATGAGATTGAGCAGTGCCTTTACAAAGCCAAAGCTGATGATGAACGAGAGTGTTGCCAGCAGCGACGCGATGCCAAACACGTCACGGGCCAGCAGCGGCACTACGACGCGCTCCGCACCGACGACGAGCCCGACACTGACCGTCATCGCCGCAAGGAGGACGAACTGGCCAAGGTTTTCACGGAGCCCCAAACGTCGCGATGGCGTGGCATCAGACGAGGGTGATATACGTGACCGAGCCCTGCTGAGCGAGTGCATATCAGCGATCTCCTCGTAGCATCCGCTATGGTTCCGGCAGACTATCACTGGACCGGATGGGATTGCCGGCAGGCGGAGAGAAACGGCACAGGCGGCTAGTCGCTTCCCAGTGCGACTGGGAGGCCCACGGCTCGCCACTCCGGAAAGCCATCCTCCAGCCGGCGCGCGCGAAATCCATGTGCCAGCAGGATCGCCGTCGCCTCGCGTGAAAACAGGCAGTACGGACCGCGACAGTAGGCGATCACCTCGCGCTCGCGTGGGAGATCGGCCAGATGCGATTCCAGTTCCTCGACAGGGATCGAAAGAGCACTGGGGATATGCCCCTGGCGATACTCTTCGGCCGGTCGCGTATCGAGAAGCGTGACGTCTCCGCTGGCGAGGCGTTCCATGAGCTCCTGCCTGCTGAGCGCTTCGAGCTTGCCGGGGTCTTCCAGATAGAGCGCGACGAGCCGGTCAATTTCCGCGAGCCGTTGCTCGCCAATCGTGCGCACGGCGCGCCAGAGCTCAAAGACCTCCTGCCCCGCCAGACGATATATGATGCGCTGGCCGTCCCGATGCCGCTCAACCAGTCCGGCGCGGTACAGCGCCTGCAAGTGCTGGGAGGCATTCGCGACGGGCAGTGATGCTTCGCGAGCCAGCGCCTCGACGGAGCGCTCCCCCTGTGCCAGCAGATCAAGCAGTTCCAGCCGCTGCGGGCTGGCCAGCGCGCGACCGATACGCGCGAACTGCGCGTATAGCGGATCTTTAAACTCTCGATGTGACACGGCTGTATCTCACTGGGTATCGATATTCAAACATTCAATTGAATAACATAATATTGTGCGCGGCACAATAGGCAGGCGACAAAGCGCTGCGCGGCTGCCTCTGCCGAGCCTAGTCCCCCGATTCCTGAGGAGGGACGGCTGGCGTGGGCCTGGTGGCCCTTCGTCGCACTTTGGCGAGGGCTTCGCTCAGCGCGGTTTCCGCATCCAGGCCCAGGCTGTTTGCCAGCACGAGGGTGACGTAGAGCACGTCGCCCAGCTCCTCACGCATGCTTGCACGCGCCTCATCCGGCTTGATGCGTTTGTGTCCCTCGGCCTGATTTACCGCCCGTGCCAGCTCGCCACATTCCTCGAACAGGCGCGCCAGATTCGCCAGCGGCGGCCAGTAGCCGCCTAGCGCCTGGATGGAGGCATCCACTTCGCCCTGCGCCGCTCGCAGCGTCCGCGCGTTCATATCTCCCGGCTGGGCTTGCTCTTCCACGCTAAACTCCTTCATCCCGTCCGGTCATGGCGTTCACGATGGCCGCGTGTGGATATGGGTAATGGTCATGCATGGTAGCGAAGTGTAGTCTATAGCGCATGCCACGGCAATCATCGCGGGTGGCATGCCATGCCTACGCCCGCGCTCCCGATGGCCGGATGGAACCGCGGCATGCGGAAAATAGTCGCTCCACTCACCGGACTGTGAGCGTGATCGGCATGTTTTGTGCAAGGCAGGTTTCGCGACCGGGATGACCAGCGCACTCATGCGCGTATCGGGTTGGGGAGCCATATGTACGAATACTGGGATCCATACGACGCGAGCCGAATCCGTGCGATACGTCCCGCCTCGCCGGGAGGCTATGCGCGCTCGCCATCGCGCCCGGCATCCCGGAAGACGGGCGGCTTCAGGAAGCGGCACTTCTTCGTTTTCGTCCTGCTCTGGCTTGGAATGCTCCTGTGGCCCGCGCCGCAGTTGGGCGCGCTGCTGGCGCAGCAGACCACGCAGGCAGCACACACCGTGGTGGCCAGCGCCTCGACGGCACTGGGCGGCCCGGTGCGCGACATGGCCACGAACCTTTCGCCCGCGGCGCCTTCAAACAGCGGACATACCTACTGGCAGATCGGCGTGGCGGCCGCCGGCGCACCGGACAACGCGCGCGGCATGCGCGCGGCCATCACGACCGTCGTGCCGCAGAAGGTCAGCAAGAATACAACAAACTATTACTGGCTTGGCACCTATCTCAGTGATGGCAGCTTCATTCAGGCGGGCTATTACGTGCCGTCGTACGACCAGGCGCACGCGGGCTGGTTCTACTGCGCCTTCACGCCGAGCGGCAAGGAAGGCCCCTGCGCCTACGGCCCATCTGGTTCGGCGGGCGGGAACGCCACGACCCACACGTATACGCTGCGCGCGGCAAGCGTGGCGGGCGCAGCGGCACACTGGCAGGTGCTGCTGGATGGGCGCGTCATCGGGACGTTCGCATGGACGAGTGACAATACCGGCGCCAATGCCCCCGTGCTCTACGCCGAGTCCTCCGGATTTACGGCGCATGGGGCCGATAGCATGCTCGGTCCGGTGGATTTTCCTCAGGGTCTGGCCGTCGAGGAGGGGTCGCGCTACATCTCCATGCAGGAGCTGCGCGCAGTCTATAGCTCGGCAGATGTCTGCCCGCCGTATGGCATCGCGCGTGATGGGCATGGCGGGGTGCTGATCGGAAGCGGCTTGCCGTGCCCGGGGGCCTGGGCACGTGTCTGAGGCGGCTCTGAGGAAGGCATGCCGGTCTACCAGTCGTGCGATGTGATGGCGAGGCTCAGACAGAACGCGCCCGCCACGACACACACCAGCGCGATGAAGATAAGCCAGACGCCCGCCGCCACCTCGCCGAGCGAGATGAGCGCGTGCGGAAAGAGAGCGTGCAGGCGCAGCCCAAGGTTGACTCGCTCGAATGCCAGAGCGGCCAGCATCAGGCATCCCCAGGCCGCGAACAGCAGCCCGACACCCGCAAGCAGCCGGATCAGGCGCAGGCCGCGTGGCGGTTCCGCGCTGGTCGCGGGCGCGGCAGGCTTATTCGCTGAGGTGCCACGGAAGCGCGCTGGCTTGTTGAGGCGCAGGGCCAGCCGGCCGCCCGTCCAGGAGCGCGACGCCTCGTTTTCCTCGACCTTCTTCAGTTCCGTTGCCTGCTCGTCGCTGCCCATCCGGTTTCCCCGACGCGCTTCAGTGCTGTTCAGTCATGGAATGATACCGTCTGCCATGCTCGCGCCGTTCAGCGTACAGCATGATACATACCGGCGTCAAAGCGACAGGCTAATCGCGCTGGCGTCATCTCATCTGCCAGTGGCCACTGCGCCGCTCGCGTCCCTGCCCCGCATGATGCTTCTCTCGCGTGCGCCCGGAAGCTGAGCAGGCGCCAGCAGCGGCGGATCCGGCCCTCTCCCATCTGTCGGGTTTGTGGGGCAGGGCGGCCAGAGACCGGATCGAGCCGGACGCCATTCTCTACGGTCGCGCGTTCACGCGGGCCGCGCGCAAGACATCCGCCAGAACGTCTGGCCGGTCGGTCATGATGCCGTCGACGCCCCAACTGAGGAGACGCTCCATCGCGGGCGCCTCATCCACCGTCCACACGTGGACGTCCAGCCCTACCGCGTGGGCGTGGCGAACGAAGCGAGGCGTCACCACCCTGATGCCCTTGTACGTCTCTGGAACCTGGAGCGCATCGTAGACGCGCCGGATGCGCCTGCGCGGAAAGAGCCAGGACGAGATAACGAACGCGCGTATCTCGGATTTGCAGGCGGAGGTCGCGACAGCGCCGCCAGAAATGCGCCGGAAGCGCGCAATCGAAAGGCTATCTTCGCTGCTGGCGACAAGTGTCCGGTCATCCGCGCCAAGCTCGCGAATGAGCCGCCACAGCCGTCGCTCGCGTGGCTCGTCGCTCTCCTTGAGATCAATGTTGATGCGTAAATCGGGGAAGCGCTCGTAGATCTCGCGCAGCGTGGGCACAACGATTCCCTTGCCACGATAGGGATAGGTCAAGCCGCCATCGGGCGTGAACGCATATCCGGCATCCAGGCGGCGAAGCTCAGCCAGCGAGTAGCGCGAGACCGGCCCGGAGCCATCCGTTGTGCGGTCCACCAGTGGATCGTGCATCACCACGATCTCGCCATCGCGGGTCATCTGGATGTCGAGCTCCAGCGCGTTCGCCCCGTACGATACTCCCTGCTCGAAAGCGACCATCGTATTCTCCGGAGCCAGGCCGGCGCCGCCGCGATGCGCGAAAAACAACGGGCCGTCGTGTGTCGTATAGGCGCGCGGCCTGTGCGCTGCGCCTTCAGCGTGCTGGATCTTCCTTCCAGGCACTGCACCAGCCATACCTGCCCCCTTCCGCGAGATACCTCAACGGTCACTGTATCCCAGCGTGCGCGCCAATGCAACGCGAAGGCTGGCGCGTGCCTGTGGTGGCTGGCCCGTATATGGCCTGTATCGTCGTGTGTGGATGATGTCACACTGCTCTGCCGCGCTTGCCCCGTCCGCGTCCGGCCGGGAGGCGCTGACGCGCGAGCCGCGCAGGTATTCGCCGGAAGGATTGCTTCAGTTCGGGGGAAGGGCTCGCCATTGTAGCATCCCGTTCTCCTATGCTATACTCTCATGTGTCTGAAACGTGAGAAACACTGATGGGCCGCTCATGTCAGGGGCGGCCGAAGGGCGCTGGGAAGCACCGCTATAGACCATGAGGCGGGCGACTCCACATTCCCGGCGTGTATACCACGAACAAGACGATGGCGCACACGCGAAGCATGCCGGCACCCCCACGCGGGAGGGACATGCCTATGGGTGTGGCCGGATGAACCTGTTGGCCGGGCGTCCTGTTGACGCTCAGTATGGACTGTTAGGAGGGGGCTTCGCGCGCCGGAGCGTGGCCAGCCGCGCGCCGCGAATTGCCCGGAGAAGATGGCAATAGAGACCGAACAGAAAGCGCAGATTATCGCGCAGTATCAGACGCATGAAGGCGATACCGGATCCCCGGAAGTGCAAGTAGCCCTGCTGACGCAGCGCATTCGCCATCTCACGGAGCATCTGGCTGAGAACAAGCACGACAATCACTCCCGACGTGGTTTGCTGAAGATGGTTGGCAAGCGCCGCCGCATGCTCAAGTATCTGGCAAAGACCGACCCAGAGCGGTATCGCACGTTGATTTCCTCGCTGGGCCTGCGCCGGTAGTCGCGCTCACGCCCCCCACTCGTGTTCTATCGTCGTGCGAGCCAGCGCCGCGGATCGCTTGTACCAGGCACTGGCTCGCGCGAGTCTATTCTAGAGGTCGCGGGGCGCGACTCTATGCCAAAAACTCACTTTGATGCTGTGTGCAGAGCTGTATTGCAGAATGATGGCGTCGCAGGAACGACGCGGATGGCCCCCGCGGCCCCTCAGGCCGCGAACCGGGCCTCGGAGGACACATGATACATAAAGTAGAGAAAACCATCGCCGGCCGTACCCTCTCGCTCGAAACCGGGCGGGTCGCGGAGCAGGCCGGCGGCGCCGTTCTCGCGCGCTATGGCGATACGGTGGTGCTGGCGACGGCCACATCCAACGCATCGCCCCGCGAAGGCGTCGATTTCTTCCCCCTGACCGTAGACGTTGAAGAGCGGATGTATGCCGCTGGCAAGATTCCCGGCGGCTTCATCAAACGCGAAGGCCGCCCCACGGAACATTCAATTCTTGCCTCTCGCCTCGTAGACCGTCCCATTCGCCCGCTCTTCCCGAAGGGCTATCGCAACGACGTGCAGGTCGTTATCACCGTGTTCTCTGTGGATCAGGAAAATGATCCCGATATTCTGGGCATCGTCGCCGCATCCGCCGCGCTCAGTATCTCAGATATTCCTTTCGCCGGCCCGGTCGGCGCGGTGCGCGTGGGATACTTCGACGGAAAAATCGCGATCAATCCCTTTGCCAATACGATGAAGGACAGCATGCTCGATCTCTCCATCGCCGGAACGGCTGATGCCGTGGTGATGGTTGAGGCAGGGGCGAAGGAACTGCCCGAAGCCACGATGATCGAAGCGATCCGCCAGGGCCATGAGGTCATCCAGGATATCATCGCGCTGGAGCGCGAGCTGGTGGAGCAGGCTGGCAAGCCCAAGCGCCCGTTTACGACGCCAGAGCCGGATGCCGAGCTTGCCGCGGCAGTCGCAAATTTCGTGCGGCCGCGCTTCGATGCCGCCGTGAACACGACCAACAAGGCCGCGCGCGACGAGGCGCTGAATGCCGTTCAGGCCGAGTTGATGCAGACGGTTGGCGCGCAGTATCCTGATCGCGCGAAGGAAATCGGCGCGTTCTACGAGAAAGAACTCAAGCAGTACGTCCGCAACCGCATCCTGGAGCAGGGCATCCGGCCCGATGGGCGCGGCACCACAGACATCCGCCCGATCTGGTGCGAGACGAGCGTGCTCCCGCGCACACACGGCTCAGCCATCTTCACGCGCGGGCAGACGCAGGCGCTGAGCATCGTGACGCTCGGCTCGCCGGGCGAGGAGCAGATGCTCGACGGCCTGGGTGTGGAGGAAAGCAAGCGCTACATCCACCACTACAACTTCCCGGCGTTCAGTGTTGGCGAGGCGCGGCCGTCGCGCGGTCCGGGCCGCCGCGAGATCGGGCACGGCGCGCTGGCCGAGCGCGCGCTTCTGCCGGTGATCCCTGAGGTCTCCGAGTTCCCGTATACTATTCGGGTCGTCTCCGAGATTCTCAGCTCGAACGGCTCGACCTCAATGGCCTCGACCTGTGGCAGCACGCTCAGCCTGATGGATGCGGGCGTGCCGATCAAGGCGCCGGTCGCGGGCGTGGCAATGGGCCTGATCACGCAGGACGGCGAGACGCTCAGCAAGTACGCCATCCTGACGGATATCCAGGGCATTGAGGATGCCATGGGCGACATGGACTTCAAGGTGGCTGGCACGGCAGATGGCGTGACGGCCTTGCAGATGGATATCAAGATCAAGGGGTTGACGCCCGAGGTGCTGGGCCAGGCGATGATGCAGGCGCGCGAGGGCCGCATGTTCATCATGGACAAGATGCTCGCGACGCTGCCGGAGCCGCGCACGGAGCTTTCGCCCTACGCGCCGCGCATCCAGACGGTCAAGATCAATCCGGAAAAGATTGGCACGGTCATTGGCCCAGGCGGCAAGACAATCCGCCGCATCCAGGAGGAGACGGGCACAAAGATCGACATCGACGACGAGGGCAACGTCCACATCGCTTCCGTCTCGAACGACGGCATGCTGCACGCGGTCAACGCGGTGCGCGCGCTGACGGAAGAGGTGGAGGTCGGCAAGATTTACACGGGCATCGTGCGCCGGCTGGTGGATTTCGGCGCGTTCGTCGAGATTCTGCCGGGCAAGGAAGGGCTCGTGCGCACGTCGCAGCTGGCTGATTATCAGGTCAACCGGCCCGAAGATGTCGTCGCGCCAGGCGACGAGATCACCGTCATGGTCGTCGAGATCGACCAGCAAGGGCGCATCAACCTCTCGCGCCGTGCCGCGCTGAGTGGCGAAATGCCTTCGCATGAGGAGCTGGAGGCCGAGCGTCCTCAACGCATGCGGCCCAGCAGCCCGCGTGGCGGGTACAGCGGCGGGTACGGTGATCGTGGCGGCTCGCGTGGCGGCTACAGCGACCGTGGCGGCTCGCGCGGTCCGGGCAGTCGTGGCGGCCCGCCATCCGGTGATCGCCGCAGCTTCGGCGGCCCACGTGGCGGGCAAAACGGCCCCCGCGAGTTCTAGGGAGGGATCGTTCCCGCCCCACAACCTCCGGCTGCTGCCCCTCTCCGCACTGCGGCAGAGGGGCTTTTTTTGCCAGGCCCGCTGCGCGCGGCGCGCCTCGGTGTGGCCAGCTAGCTCGTGATCGGGAACCGTCGTGCCTGTGTGCCTGGCACACTAGCCGGCCTGCATCGGTCGTATTTTCGCCTGCGCACACGTACGTACACGCATTCGCGCACGCATGCGCGCTCCGGTGCCGCCTCAGACAATGCTCCGCGGTATCCAGTGGCGCGCCGGGTGAATCGACAGGCGGGCGGCTGTGATCTTGCTGTTCACAGCCACATCTCAGTGACGGCTCAGCGAAAATTCACGTCTACGCGGCATGCTTCTTTCAGGAAGCAGCGCGCGACAGCTACGCGACCATTTCGCGGTCATGTCGATATCGCGCACGCGGGGAGGCGTTCGATGGCTCTGGAACATATCTGGCGGCAGTTTCTTGGGCGTGTCTGGAAGGCGATTGGCAAAATCATGCGTGCGCTGGTCATCGGCATGCTGGCTGGCGGCATTATCGCTGAGGTCGCCGGTTACTTTATCGATGGCGGCTGGCCTGACCGGCAATTCGTACACGTGGCGGCGATTGCTTTCGCGCTGGCGGTTGGATACGCCAGCGCGGTGACGGCGGCGCTCATCGAAGGGGTGCACGGTGTCGTGGATGTCGCGACGCAGGTCGATGATGTGGCCCGCGCCGCGGTGGATACGGGCATCAACGCGGTTGATGCGCTGGTCGATGCGGTGGATGGCCCAGAGCGGCACGGCATCCGGTAGCCGGCCCGTGGTGCGCGTCGCTCTGGCGCACTGGCGCGGTGCCGGAGGTCCGGCGCGCCCGCAGATGGTGGCGTGGCATAGCGGAAACGCAAAAGCAGGCCTCCGCCTGGCTCCTCAGGCGCGGGGTGTATCCCCCGCTTTTCTCCGGCTTTTGCGTTTTCGCTATAGAGTGAAGATACCCTCTGCTTGACGAGCGTGGCATGTGCATGGTATGGTTGTGGAAGATGCAGCACGCGCCCTTGCCATCTGGCGCGATGACATCGCCAGCGTTCAGATTCTTATGAAGGGCCCGCGTGCGTGCTTCTGCCGTTCGGTCTTTCCTCTCCTCCGAGTCACCGAGAAACTCCCTGTAGTGACCGTCCGACCATATACCACGTATTGATGACCAGTACGACAGCGCTTTCCTGTGTGTAGAAAAGACAATTTGAAAGGAGATCGGGCGTCTACGTACGTTCTGTGCGCCACAGGTCGTTTCCATCCACGCTGAGTTGAGCCTCAAGTCGACGCCCGTATAGTTTCCCATGAATATTACTGAACTTGAAACCAAGACCGTGCCGGAGCTGCGCGACCTCGCCAAGGATTGGGATCTCGCTGGTTATAGCGGGCTGAAGAAGCAGGATCTGATCTTCCGCCTGCTCCAGGCGGAAACCGAGCGCCAGGGCAATATCTTCAGCGCGGGTGTGCTGGATATTGTAGATGAAGGCTATGGCTTCCTGCGCCACGATAGCTTCCTGCCGGGGCCGCGAGATATCTACGTCTCGCAGACGCAAATCCGCCGCTTTGGCCTGCGCACTGGAGATATGGTCTCCGGGCAAGTGCGGCCGCCGAAGGAAAACGAAAAGTACTTCAGCCTGCTGCGCGTCGAGGCCGTCAATGGCATGGACCCTGAGGCCGCCAAGCGCCGTCCGCTGTTCGATCATCTGACGCCGGTCTTTCCGCGCCGGATGTTCGATATGGAGACGGGGCCATCCAACATCACGGGTCGCATCATCAATCTCATCTCGCCCATCGGGCGCGGCCAGCGCGGGCTGATCGTCGCGCCGCCAAAGGCCGGCAAGACGCTCATGCTCAAGACCATCGCCAATTCTATCGCCGCCAACTATCACGACGTTCACCTGATGATCGCGCTGATCGGCGAGCGACCCGAAGAAGTGACCGATATGCGCCGCACGGTGAAGGCCGAAGTGCTCAGCAGCACGTTCGATGAGCCGGCTGAGGCGCACACACGCGTCGCGGAGATCGCGCTGGAACGGGCGAAGCGCCTCGTGGAATCCGGGCAGGATGTCGTCTTGCTGCTGGATAGCATCACCCGCCTGACCCGCGCCTATAACCTTGCCGTCTCGCCCAGCGGGCGCACGCTCTCCGGCGGACTCGATCCCGCGGCCATCACGCCCGCGCGCCGGTTCATCGGAGCCGCGCGCAATGTTGAGGAGGGCGGCTCGCTCACGATCATCGCCACCGTGCTCGTTGATACGAACAGCCGCATGGATGACGTCATCTATGAGGAGTTCAAGGGCACCGGCAACATGGAGATCACGCTCGACCGCAAGCTTTCCGAGCGGCGCATCTTCCCCGCGATTGACATCTCGCGCTCCAGCACGCGCCGTGAAGAATTGCTGCTCGACGACCGCACGCTGCGCGCGGCCATCCTGATGCGGCGCATGTTCGCGACGCTGGCCGAGCAGGATGTCGTCGAGGCGATGGATCGCTTCCTGACGCAGATCGCCAAGACGCCCAGCAACGAAGAGTTCCTCAACACGATCATAAAGACGGTGCAATCCTAGCGGATAAGCTGGCGCGGCCAGCCCGCGCATGTACCGCGCTAGCTTACCGGCGACGGAAGAGGAAGAGCAGCAGATTCAGCAGGACGGTCAGCACGACGCTGGCCAGAATGCAGGAGACAATGGGGAAGAACACCGTCGTACTTCCCCAGCGCAGGCGCATATCGCCGGGCAATCGCCCGAAGTATGGCATGCGCCCGACCAGCAGCAGAACCAGCCCCGCCGCCACGATCACGCCCCCCACCAGCAATAGCAGTTTGCCCAGGTACGACAGGTTCATAGGCGAGAACAGACACTTTCTCTGTGACAACAACCACAGTCAGCATTGTATCGCCTTTGACACGCTCCCCATACCTGAAGATGGGGGCTTTTCAGGCTACGCATATCCTGACGGGCCAGCTGGTGCTCGCGCTGGCGGGCTTCCTGTTGCTCTTTCACGCGGCGGATGCCGTGATCGTGCCGGTCAGCAGCACCAGCATGAACGAGCGCGCGCCTGATGAGCAGCGGACGATGGCGCTGTCGTTCGATGCCGGTCTCTTCAGCGCGGCGATGATCGTCCTGTTTCCGCTGTTTGGGCTGGGCCTCACGCGTGCCGCGTATCCCGTCGTGTAGTGCGGCTCGGTCGCGGCGTTTCTGCTGGTGCTGGTGGCGGCTGCGTCGCTCGCGCGTGGCGGTGACGCGCCCGCGTCTCGGTCCCTTTGAGCGAGGAGAGTGGCCAGAGCGTGTATTCCACGCGCGCCAGCCCCGCCTGGGTGATAACCGCGATGATCTCTTCGGAGGGCTTGTAGCACGGCGCGGCCTCGTCGATGGGCACGGGGGCGGCGATGTTGACGGGTATGCCAGCCGCGCGGTACTCGGCGTTGATCGCCTCCTGCGAGAGCTGGCGCGATGCCGCGCTGCGGGACATGCGCCGGCCAGCGCCGTGATTGACGGAGTAGGCGCTTTTCACCGCGCCCGCCAGCGGGCGCAGGATATAGCTGAAATCCATGTTGCTGCCGGGAATCAGGACTGGATGGCCCTCCCGCTCCCAGATGGTGCCCGCGAGGAAGGGATGACCGGCGGGAAAGGCGCGTGTGGCGCCCTTGCGGTGAACCAAGACGTCACCGAAATCAGGGTGCCACTCGCGCTGCACCAGGTTATGGCTGATCTCGTAGACCAGCTCAAGCTCGGCGCCAAACACCTCGCGGAATGCTTCGGTCACCTGTTCGTAGATGATGAGCCGGTTGAGTATCGCGTAGTTGCCGCCCGCCGCTACGGCATTCAGATAGGCGCGATAGTGCGGCGAATCGGGCAGGAAGTAGCCCAGATCGAGATGTTTGATCTCGGTCGGGCGCTCGGCTCGCGCAAGCTCGAAGTAGTTGGTCGCCAGGCCGTGGCCGAAGCCTCTGCTGCCGGTATGCACCTGAACGAAGAGCGTGCCGGTCTCCACGCAGCGCTGCAGCTCGATAAAGTGATTGCCGCCGCCCAGTGAACCCAGTTCCTGTATGCCGCGCTCCGGCGTACCCTTGCCGCCCCACGGAATCCGCCAGTCATCGTCCACGGGAATGCGGTGCCGTTCAGCGCGGCTGCGGTCGAAGGTCGCGCCATAGCGCTGCACGTAATACTCCGCGCCGCCACGCACGAGACGCTGGAACTCATCTTCGCTGATGCTTCCCAGCCGGTGCCGCTTGCGCTTGCCGCCGACGCCCATCTCGACGCGCTCCATGACGGCGCGATTGAATGCCAGGCGCCGCTCGTACGTCGCGATCTCCGCCGGAACGGATGAGCGCGCGCTCATCATGCCGCAGCCGATATCGAAGCCCACCGGCCCCATCGCCACAGCGCCGTGATTGACGTCGCTCAGGATGACGCTGCCCACCGGCACGCAATAGCCGAAATGCGCGTCTGGCGTCATCACGACGAGACGCACGCCCGGAAAGCGGGTGGCGTTGATGATCTGCTCATAGACAATATCTTCCAGTTCAGAGAGCAGCTTGGGTGTCAAAAAGAGCCGGACCGGCACGCCGCCGGTTTCCTCGGTCTGGAGGGTGAAATAGCCGTCACGTGTCCATACGGCGAGATCTTTCCAGCCGCGGGCGTTGCGAGTGACCGGGCTGCTGGCATGTCGCGTCTTCATCTGGCGCTTCCTTTCTGACGCCCGCCAGAACGCAACCGGCCGGGTAGGATGCGACCGTCTTCGTCGCCCGGGTTGCCAGTCCCGCGGAGCATGGAGAAGCATGGCCAGCGTACCACACGAGCGGCAAAGGCACTGTGATGGGAGCGGCGCCTCACAGTTGGCGCACAGATCCTATTGCTGACCTGACAAACCATCAAGCCCACGTCTACACTGAAAGGGCATCAGCGCTGGTCAGCCACGACGTGAGTTGTATCCACCGGCGAAAGCCGTCTATCGGGTATGCCGTCAGAACAAGAGGAGGTGTTGCGATGGCTTTGAGTAACCTCAATTACGATCTGCTGACCGTGCTTCAGAACAAGCTGGAGGCCGTGGCCGCGTACGACGCGTATCTCAAGGACTGCCAGGAATCTGGCGATGAGGAATGCCAGCGGCTGGTCGCGGATCTCAAGCGCGACGACGAGCAGCATGTGGAGCGGCTGCGCGCCCAGCTAGAGCGGATCGTGCGGGAGAACAAGTTCCATTAGCGGAGGGCAGGCATGGGCTGGCAATGCGCTGATGCATGCTGCTCCCGGATACACCAAAGCCCGGTACCGTCAGTCCGATACCGGGCTATCAAGCAGAGGCTTTTGCCACATCCCTGTTCCAACCAGGCAACTCGCGCTGCTCTGTGCCTCCACCTTGCACGCCTCCTTCTCACCACCTTCAGTATACCACATTCGCTGGCCGAAGTGCTGAAATATTCCGTTTTGCTCGATCCTTTCGCACCACGCGGCAGCTGGAATGGTCATGCGTCCCGCCGTGTGCCAGCCATATGTCTCGCGTGTGCCGCGCATGTGACACTGGCCGCACCAGATGTGTGCTGCTTGTGAGCGGCGTGTGACACGGTATCGCTGGTGGCCTGCCAGCGCCGTCATCCGGCGAGATACCGCCCGGAGGGAGCCCGCGAGTGCAGCGCCACCGGCGCGGGAATAGAAAGGCGGGCGTACGATGTTACGGCGAATACTCGTCCCTCTCGACGGGTCACTTCTGGCGGAATCCGCGATCCCCGTCGCGGCGCGGCTGGCGCGGCCCGTGGGTGGAACGGTCATCCTTGTGCGGGTGTATCAGGCGATGCCGTCCGAGTTTTCCCCTGAGCTGGTCGTCTACGAGCGCGCATCCGATTCGCTGATGGTGGAAGAGTATCTCAAGGGGGTGGCGCAGCGGCCCGTGCTGGCGGATCTGCCGGTCGAGACGTATGGCATCGCGGGCACGAGCGCGGCCTCCATTGTGGATATGGTGCAGACGGTTTCCGCGGATACCATCGTGATGACGAGCCATGGGCGCTCTGGCATCCTGCGGTGGATGCTGGGGAGCGTGGCGGAGCACGTCGTGCGCCATGCGACCGTTCCGGTGTTCCTGCTGCACGCGGGCGACGCTGAAGGCGCGATCTCGCTGCCAGCGGCGGGTACGCCGGTGCGGGCACTGGTGGCGCTGGATGGGTCGCCTCTCGCGGAGGCCGCGCTCGCGCCTGCCGCCGAGCTGGCGCGCACACTGGCGGGCAGCGGACGCGTCGAACTGCGGCTGGTGCATGTGGTCCGGCCGATGCCGGAGTCTGAAGATGAGCTTACCTTCGCTCCGGTGGATTACGCGACGCTCCACAAGCGGGTGATCGACGACGCGAAAAAATCGCTGGAGGCTTGTGTCGAGCGGCTGAAAACGGGTGACCTGGCGCGCTACGCGGCCGCCGTGAGCTGGGAGGTCCTGGAAGGCCCGGACGTTGCGCTGAGCCTGATGGAAGCCGCGACATCCCTCGACGCGCCGGAGGAGCGCGCGACGTTCGTGGCGATTGCGACGCACGGGCGCGGCGGCTTGCGTCGCTGGGCGCTGGGCAGCATCGCCGAGCGTGTCGTCGAGCATACGCGTCTGCCCATCCTGCTCGTCCGGCCAGTTGAAATCGTTGAGATGGCGGAGCAGCGTCAACACGATTCCCCGCAGGCCGCGCCCGCGCAACCCGCGAGCGGCGTGACAGCGTGATGAGTGTTCGCGCGTGCACTCGCCCGCACTCACCCGCACGCGGGGTGACGTTTCCGCCTGGGAACCTGGCACGCCGCTCGCGGATCATGCCCGTGAGCGGTGGGTCCGGGTCTCCCGCCCTCTGTATGACGCCATAACGGCAAGGTCGTGTCGATGTCTATCGTGCGCACTGGCCTGACACAGGCCGAAGCGCAGCGACGACTCGCGGCTGAGGGATATAACGAGGTCATCGCCGCGCCGCAACGCGTCTGGCTGCAGCTGCTTGCCAAGCTCTGGGGACCGGTCCCCTGGATGCTTGAGATCACGATCATTCTCACGCTGGTGATCGGGCGCGTCGCGGATGCCGTAATTATCACATTTCTCCTCGTCTTCAACGCCATCATCGGCTTCATGCAAGAGCACCGCGCTGACACCGCCTTGCAGCTCCTGCATCAGCGCCTGACCGTTATGGTGCGCGTGCTGCGCGACGGGCAGTGGCAGGAGATTCCGGCCCGCGAAGTCGTACGCGACGATCTCCTGCACGTGCGTATGGGCGATATCATCGCCGCTGACATGCGGCTGCTTGATGGCGATCTGCTGCTGGACCAGTCGCCGTTGACTGGAGAATCCGTGCCAGTCGAGCGGCAGGCCGGAGAAACAGCCTTCGCCGGATCGCTGGTGAAACATGGCGAAGCATCCGGCGCGGTCATCGCCACAGGGGCGCGCACGTCGTTTGGACGTACCGCGGAGCTGGTCCAGCGGGCCCGGACGGTCTCTCATCTCGAAGCCATCGTGCTGACCATCGTAAAGTATCTCGTGCTGGTGGATTCCGCGCTGGTGCTGATCGTGCTGGCTGTGGCGCTCTGGAGCCACATCTCTCTGGCGGTTGTGCTGCCTTTCGCGCTCATGCTTCTTGTCGCCTCCGTCCCCGTCGCTCTGGCCGCTACGTTCACGCTCACTCAAGCTCTGGGAGCGCAGGAACTGGCGCATCAAAACGTGCTCATCACGCATCTGCCTGCCATCGAAGAAGCCGCCAGCATGGACCTGCTGTGCACGGACAAGACGGGCACCATCACCCGCAACGAACTGCGCGTCGGGCGGGTTGTGGCCTATCCGCCTGCGACGCCAGACATGGTGCTTCTCTTCGGCGCACTGGCGTCTGACGCCGCCAGCCAGGATCCACTGGATGTCGCTATTCTCGCGGCAGCGGGGGAAGTTGCCCGAACTGGCCAGCGCGCCACGGAGATTCAGCGCACCGCGTTCATCCCGTTCGATCCGGAGCGCAAGCGAACGGAGGCGCGTATAGAGCTGGAAGGAACAGAACAGAGTGTCGTCAAGGGAGCGCCGCAGGTGGTGGAGGAGCTGGTCGCCGGTAGTGATACGCACGCGGTCGGGCGGGATGTCGAGGCGCTGGCGAGTGAGGGACAGCGCGTGCTGGCTGTGGCTGCCGGACCTGCCGGAGCGCTGCGCCTTCTGGGCTGCATCGGGCTGGCCGATCCGCCACGCCCCGATTCCGCTTCGCTCATCGAGCGATTGCGAGCGCTGGGTGTGCGGAGCCTCATGCTTACAGGAGACACCGTGGAGACAGCGCGCGCGATAGCAGCGCAGGTTGGCATTGGCAAGCGGGTCTGCGATGCCGACACCCTGCACGCCCTCCTCAAGCAGGCTGGCGAGCACGACCAGGCTGCGATTGCCGGGCTGGCGGGCGATTACGACGCCATAGCCGGTATCTTCCCTGACGACAAGTATCACCTCGTCCGGGCACTTCAATCCGCGGGGCACGTCGTCGGCATGACGGGTGATGGCGTCAACGATGCTCCGGCCCTGAAGCAGGCGGAGGTGGGCATTGCTGTTTCTTCTGCCACCGATGTGGCGAAGGCGGCGGCCAGCATCGTGCTGACGAACCCGGGCTTGCTGGACGTGCTGACAGCGGTAGGTGCCAGCCGGCGCATCTATCAACGCATGCGCACGTATACGCTCAACAAGATCATCAAGACCATGCAGGTCTCGCTTTTCCTCGCCGGGGCGTTCGTGTTGACCCGGCAGCTCGTCATCACGCCAGATCTGATCGTGCTGCTGCTCTTCGCCAATGATTTCGTCACGATGGCCATCGCAACAGACCGTGTGACGCCTGCCGCGACGCCGCAGCGCTGGCACGTGCAGCAGCTATTCGCGCTCGCGGCAAGTCTGGCGCTCGTGCTGCTTGTCGAGGCGGGGGTTGTCCTCTGGCTCAGCGAGACCGGCCCACTGCATCTCTCGTCCGCGCAGATTCCTACCGTGATCTTTCTGATGCTGGTGTTCAGCGGGCAGGCCACCGTGTACGTCGTCCGTGAGTCACGAGCGTTCTGGCGGTCGCGCCCAAGCAATCTCCTGCTGACGGCAACCGGCGCGGATGTCGTGGTCGTTTCGCTGCTGGCGATAATGGGTATCCTCATGGCACCTGTCCCGGTCGGGATCGTTTTGCTGATCGCCCTGCTGGCGCTGTTCTTCATGCTGCTGCTCGACGTGCTCAAGCAGGCTTTGGAGCGCCAACGCGCGTGAGGGCAGCCTATAGCCATATGGCGGGGGTGTGTCAAGGTCTTATCGTGCGCGGAACCATCTTGCCGCCAGTCCTGCCAAATTGACAGGCAGTGTGCGCAGCCCTATACTGCCGCTGTTCAGGTTCCCGCACCACGATACGGTAAGCCAGCAGAGGAGGAGAGGGCATGTGGGATGGGCCCCCGCCGCGCTCGCCACGTGGCGCAGGCGATAGCAGCCGAAGACCTCCCGCCCAGCAGCCGCGCATGCGTCCCTCCCCGCCAGCCGGGCCGTCGCGCAAGACGGCGGACAATCCGTATCGCCCGTATGGTGCGGACGCTTCCAGCCGGATGCCCGCGCAGTGGAATCCGCCGCGACGCACGTTGGGGCAAGCCGCGCTGACGGGCCACGCGCCCGCCGCGAGCCTGCCGTGGGAAAACCAGGATCTCGCTGCGGAGCCGCGCCGCCACGGCTTCGCCATCTTTCACGACGGCAATGCCGGTCACCTGTGGCGTGGGTCAGTCGCCTCCGCGCTCGGCGAAACGATTGTGAGCGCGGGCAGTGTCATGTGGCTTGCCACACAGACTGGCTCTCCACTCGTCGTCATGCTGGCGGTAATGGCGCTGGGATTACCCTTTCTTCCCGGCACCATGCTCTTCGCCCCCCTGGAGCACGTGGAGCATCCCGGCAGGCTGATGCGATGGAGCGGGTGGCTGCGTGTGGCGCTGGTGCTCGGCCTGATCGCTCTGCAATTCCGCTTCATCCTGCCGGCTGTGCTCGCTATTCTCCTGCTGCTCTCTCTGCTGGGTCGCCTGCATGATAGCCTGCGTATCGCCGCTCAGCGCGTCTGCCTGGGAAGTGGCGAAACGGAGCACGCGGCCTCCGAGCTGCACATCGGGCTTTCGGTGGCGGCTGTCGCTGGCCCGCTGTTCGCCTCGGCACTGTTCATTCTGCCGGGGCAGAATATACTCGGCGTGGCCCTGGGCGCGGCTATTGTCTTCCTGCTGTGCAGCAATTCAGAGGGCTTTCTCGATACGTTGCCGCCACATCGGCGTGATTACCTGCTCGCTGTGCCGGAGCCGGTAGAGACCGGCGATCCGGTGGAAGCGCCAATGGGGACCTCTGCATACGCGGCTGCGGATTTCGCGGGGCACGAACAGCCGGACGACGAGGCAGATCCGGAGATACGGCGCGAGCGCGACCTGCCTGAATGGTTCCAGGAGACACCGCGCTTGCCCTGGCAAGTCATGGCTGAACTGCGCGCCGGCCTGGGTCTGGCTGGCACGGCGCGTGAAAGCACCGTTGCCTTGAGAGCGCTGGCATTGCTGGGGCTGGTCGGCGGCGGGATGTCTGTGCTCGAAGTATTCTTTGTGCAGCACGCGATGAGCCTCTCAGCCTATTATCTCGGTGCGCTGCTCGCCGTCGAAGGCTGCGGGCTGGTGCTGGGGGCGCTCGTTGCCGGCGTTCTCCCCGCCGGCAAGCCGCTTGCCGCTGTTTTTGCCGGTCTGGTGCTTAGCGGTGTGGCGCTGGTGCTGCTTGTCTATCTTCCTGTCCTGCCGCTGGTGCTTGGCCCGGTGCTCGTTCTCGGACTGGCGACCGCGCTGGCGGTCCAGGGGGCGCAGCGCGCGCTTATGGAAGGCTTCGCGCCGGTAGAGCGCAGGGCGCTCGCGGCGGCGGCGCGCGTCGTTCCGGCGGGGTCGAGCCTCTTTGGCGCACTGCTGCTCGGCGTGGTTTACGCGGGCAAAGGCGCGACACCGCTGCTTCACAAGCTGCCGCTGCCCATCCTGACGGTGAGCGATCTGCTGCTGCTGCTGGGCCTTGGACTTATCGTTTCGCCCGCGCTGCTCCTTGGCGGCGGCATGCTGGCCGCGCGCAAGAAGGCATCCGCAGCCGAAAAGAACGCCCGCGATGATCACGCGGCGGATTCGGGCATGATCGGCGCGATTGGCCTGGCGGATGACCGGGACGATGACTACCCCGATTATGCCGATGACCGGTTCAGCGAATCTGGCGTATACGAGCCGGACGATGACGACTATGATGATCGCGCGGGCTCCCGGTGGGACGACGAGATGGACTCGCGCGCCTATCCCTTACGCGCGCGTGATCGCGACGACGAGTGGGATGACGATTGGGACGACCGACCGCGTGGAGGCCGCGGCGGGCGCGGCGGCGGCCGTTCGCCACGCTGGTAGGCGCCGCTAGCGTGCCTCGAATGCCGCTGAAAGCCGCTCCGCCGAAGCGCGTGCCTCGCGTACCATGCGCTCCACCAGTTCGCGCGCCGTCGGGATGTCATGTATCAGGCCGGCGACCTGCCCCGCCCATGCGAAGCCCTCATCCATGTGTCCCTCGATGGCGGCCAGCTTGTTGACCTCGCCCCGAATATACGGCAGGAGTTCTTGTAGAGCCTCTTCGCGGCTGGCCTCGCGCTCGATCAGGCGCCGCTCCACTTCGAGCGTGCGTTCGACGTGCGGCCCGCGCAGCACGCGCGCCGGTCGCCCGATGCTGCGCTCCATGATCGTGGTATCCAGCTCGCTCGCGGCGACGAGCGCGTCCTTATAGGCCTGGCTCGCGATGCACTCGCGCACGGCGACGAAGCGTGTGCCCATCTCGACGCCCTCCGCGCCGAGCGCGATGGCCGCCGCCAGCCCCGCGCCATCGCCAATGCCGCCACTCGCCAGCACAGGGATGTGCACTTCCTCGATAATCCTCCGAACGAGCACGAGCGTCGCCGTGTCGTCGCGCCCGAGATGCCCGCCACCCTCGTAGCCAACCGCGATCACAGCATCCGCGCCGAGTGATTCCGCCTTGCGGGCCGCGCGCGTTCCCGCGACGAGCACCATCGTCTTTGGCAGGGGAGAGACGCCGCTTTCCTGGATGCGGCGTAGCGTCGCCTCTGGATTGCCCGCGGTGATCGAGATGACGTGCGCGCCTTCTTCGAGAGCGACATCCAGAAACGCCTCGATGGGACGGTGTCCGAGCGGGAAATTCACGCCAAAGGGCTTCGTTGTCTGCCGCTTGAGCCGCTGGATATCCGCGCGCAGCTCGTCGGGCGTCTCGAAGCACGCGACACCGATCTGGCCGAGCGCGCCAGACTCCGAGACGGCAGCCGCCAGCCCTGAATAAGCCAGGTGCGCCAGCCCGCCCTGCACGATGGGGTAGTGGACGCCGAACAGATCGGTGACGCGTGTATGCATAGGCGCGGGGGCGGCATGCTCGCCCCCCGTGGCCTGGGATTCCAGTGACTCGGACACAGCCTGCCCTCCTGAATCAATGCCCTTCCGGCTGCGAGTGGCAGCACGCGCATAGTATAGCGCATGCCTCTCGCGCTGCTCACGGGGAGATGGAGTGCGCCACGTGAAAAGTCGCCTGTGCCCGGCATGAGCACAAGCGACTTCATGAGACGGTTGCCGCGATGGTGCCGCGCAGCGCCAGCCTAGTACACGATCACTGGCGTGCCGACGCTGGCCCAGTCGTAGAGCCACTGCATCTGGTCGAGCGGGAAGTTCACGCAGCCGTGTGAGCCGTTGTTGAACGAGATCGGGTCATAGTGCGGCAGGTTGGAATACTTGCCGAACCACGCGCGCCACCAGGCGTCATGCAGGAAGTAGCCGTAGTACGAGTACAGCAGCCCCCAGTGAATTGGCGTGGGATTGTAGTAGTTGGGCGAGCCGGGCGGGTCCGGCGAGACGAAATTGATGTCGTGTACCTTCTGCATCACGCAGTGAATGCCCGGGGGCGAAGCCAGCTGCGGATCGCCCGTCGTCACGGTGATCGCCTTGACCAGCTTGCCATTGTCATACATTCGCGCTTCCTGCTCGCGCAGCGACACCACAACGACTTTCGTATTCATGACGCCGTAGTGCTGCATCAGCGAGAGATCGGTCTGATGCGGCTGCGTCGCGGGCGTCTTGTCGTTGAGATTCTGCAGCATGGCTTGCAGGTTGGTGATAAACATCTGGATTTCCTGGTCGATTGCCTGGTAATCGGCATACGTCTGCGCCGACTGGAGCCGCTGCTCCACATCGCCGATGCCGACATCCGGCGCGGCATACTCGTACGCGTCCGGGTACGCGATGCCATTGGCGGGATCGACGGTCTTCAGGGCCTGCCCCTTCGCGATGAGCGCCTTGAATGTCGCCAGGTCATGAGCGGTCTGCGCCTTCATCGATGGCAACTGGAAAGCCTGCTGCTGCGTCTGGATCGTCTTGACCAGCGCCGTGTAATCCGCGCCTGACTTCGCCTGCGTCAACTGCTGCGCGTCCTGAGCGGCCTGCTGCTGGAACGAGGTATCTGTGCCGCCATTCTGCTGGTACGTCTGCACGGCACTCTGGAATTCTTTGACCAGCCGTGCCGCGATGGTCGGCATGGCCGCCGCCGCGCTGGCGCTGAGTTGCTGCTGCTGGGCCTGGATGAGCGTTTGCAGGTGCTGGTAATCCTGCGCTGTCGTCGCCGCGCGGAAGAGGTTGAGATCCGTTGCCGGCCACTGATGATAGGTCGGCGCGGGAGTCGAGTTCGTCTGCGTCGTCACGGCGGTATCGGCATACCAGTAGTTGGTGTTCAGTCCCGTGGCGCAGAGCAACGGCTGCGGACCCGTATTCTGCACGCCGAGCAACTGGTCCTGCTGGGTGATCTGCTGGTTGAGCGCCTGCATTTGCTGGTAGACCGGAGTGACCAGTGTCACCGCGCCGATCTGGTTCTGAATCGTCGCGTCAACCTGAAAGTATTGCTTTGTAGTGCTGGCGGAGGCCAGCTGCGTCTGCGCCTGCTGATAGCGCTGCGTGAATCCGCTCGCTTCGACGAAGCCCGCTTTCTGCACTTCCTGCACACCGCTGGAAAGCGTCTGCAGGTCTTTCTTCGCGAGCGCCTGAGCGGACGCCGGGCTCATGTTTTCAAGTGATATGACCTTGCTGTACAGATCATTGTACGAGGAGGAGGTCTTGGTCCAGTCGGGCGTAGACGCGCGCGAGGCGGCGGCGCTGATGGATGCCTCCTGCTGCTGGATGGGTTGCAGCAGTGAGTCTGGCACGTAGTAGCTCGTGCGCGCCTCTGCTATCGCCTTGTCGAGCTTGGCCTTTGCGGCTGATGCCGCGCTCTGGCCGTTGCCGGTTCCGCACGCGCCCAGTAGAATACTGAGCAACACCGTTGCGAGCCCCAGTGATGTCGCGACCTGAAACGCTCTCATGCGCCCAGGCCGCCGGTAATCGCGATCCCCGTGCCGATTCATCCGCAGTCTCCCGGCGAGTTCCTTCCGCAGTACGAAATACGCTCATGATCCGCGCGGCTTCTCGTGCCTGTTTGTTCTGGGCATCCGGTAGTGGACTGGATACCGGGAATTCGAGGTATCATTGCGCAGCCGCATGCTGTACTGTAGCTATGGTCTCCATCATGGTACACGCATGGTAAATCCCGGAAGTAACACTTCGTGGGTTTTTCAGTCCGGAACAGCACACGTACTGGCCGCAAGAGCGGCACCAGATAAGCGATCAGGCGTCGCGTGAGATTTGGAGCGCGTATGGATTCGGTGAGAGCATACGGAGCGGCGCCCTATCGCGTCGCGGTCATCCACGGCGGCCCCGGCGCGCCTGGCAGCGTGGCGCCGGTGGCGCGCGAGCTGGCCCGCGAGTATGGCGTTCTGGAGCCGCTGCAAACGGCTGACTCGCTGGATGGCCAGGTGGAAGAACTGCGCGCCGTGCTGGAAGAGTACGCGACCCTTCCGGTTACGCTGATTGGCTCGTCGTGGGGGGCGATGCTGGCGTTCATCGTGGCTGGCCGCTACCCGGCGCTCGTGCGCAAGCTGATTCTGGTTGGCAGCGGCGTCTACAGGGAAGAATACGCCGCGCATATCGATGACGTGCGCATGGCCCGCCTGAGCGAAGCCGACAAACAGCGGATCGCCGCCTTGGGCGCACGTCTCGCGGACCCCACCGAGCAGGACCGGAACGGCATCATGGCGCAGCTTGGCGAGCTTTTCACCAGGTCTGATACGTACGATCCCATCACGCTCGAATCCGAGCTCGTCGAGGCGCAGTTCGAGATCAACCAGCGCGTCTGGGCGGATGCGGTCCAGTTCCGCAGGAGCGGCGAGCTGCTGGCGCTCGGCCACAACATCACCTGCCCGGTCGTCGCGATTCATGGCGATTACGATCCACACCCGCCGGAAGGCATTCGCGACGTGCTCGCTCCCGTGCTCAAAGACTTCCGGTTCATCCTGCTGGCGCATTGCGGCCACGAGCCGTGGCGCGAGCGCCAGGCACGCGACGCCTTCTTCGCGCTGCTGCGGCAGGAACTGGCATAACAGGCGCGCAGCTCCGCATGCTTCGGCCAGTGCGCCATCCAGTTTGCCAGTACAAGTCGTTTTCCGCTCGCGTTCCCATGTTGCCGTATGACATAAATAGTAGAGCAACAGAGCGATCACTCAGAGAGGAGTGGCAGCATGGGCTGGTACATTCGCCGATCCAAGAAGGTAGGGCCGTTTCGCCTGAATCTTTCCAAGCGCGGCCTGGGCATCTCCGCCGGAGTGCGTGGCTTTCGCGTGGGCAAGGGTCCGCGTGGCTCGTATATAGCTGGCGGTCGCGGCGGCCTGTATTTCCGCGAGAATCTTGGCAAGAAGCGCCATGCGGCGCGCCCCAGCGCACATAGCCGCGCCGTCGTCGTGCCCGTCTCGATGCAGTCGCCGGGAGCCGCGCCGATTCCTGAGCAGCCGTTCATTCCCCGCTATTTTTCGAAGATGCTGCTCGTGCCCATGCTGGTCGTCTCGCTGCTGCCGTGGCTCACATCGGGCTTTCCGCAGTCGGGCATTCTCGGCGCGATTTCGAGTCTCGTGATGGGGCTTTTTTTCATCGATCTGATCGCGGCGATGGTGATGGACTGGCGCGGATTCACGACGCTCAACGGGCGCATCCACTGGTCCCGGCATACCGGCTGGGGCAAGACCTGGCTCGTGCTGCTCTACGTCTTCCTCTTCATTGTGATGCTGCCGCTCTACCTGATCTTTGCGCTCAAGGACCAGGGACGGGCGAGCGAGCACGCGCATCTGGAGCAGCAGCGGCACATTGCGGAGCTGGAGTCTGATCTCGGCATTATGCCAGCCACTGATGGTCTCTGCCCGCACTGCCAGAAGCCGCTGCAGGCTGGCGCGGAGTTTTGCGCGTATTGCGGCGAGCCGGTGCAGGCGCGCCCGCAGGTTTGCCCGGTTTGCGCCGCCACGACGCTGCCCGACGCGCAGTGGTGCCCGAAGTGCGGCGCGAATCTCCACGAAGCGCCTCCCTCCGGCCTGAACTGACCGCGCCATCCGTGATACACTGGACGCCGCGCGGGTAGGCATGGGGCAAGCCGCGCCGGAAAGGACGGGTCGGATCATGGCAGGGGGAGAGGCGCGCGCGCTCGTCGCGGAACGCACGCTGGTGAATGGGCGGTTCGTGGAAAACATGGCCGTCGTCGTCGAAGATGGCAGCATCGCGCGTGTCTGCGGGCTGGATGAACTGCCAGCGGACATCACGATCCAGCGCTATCCGCGGCGGCTGCTCGTTCCCGGCACGATCAACGCGCACAACCACTCGTTCCAGTCCATGCTGCGCGGCATCGCGGATGACTGTGACTTCTTTACCTGGCGCGACCGCGCGCTCTACGGCTATACCCCGTATATGGACGAAGAGGCCGTCTACCACGGTGCCCGCTTCGCCTTTGCCGAGATGATCCGCAACGGCGTCACGACCGTCTGCGACTTCTTCTACATTCACGGCCAGAGCAATGCCAGCGATCACGCCGTCATCCGCGCCGCGCGCGATCTGGGCATGCGCATCGTGCTGGCGCGAACGATGTATGACTGGGAGGGAGCGCCGCCCGCGTATCTGGAGAGCATTCCGGATGCCGTCGCCCGCACGCGCGAGCTGTGGCAGGAGTATCGCGGCAGCGCGGACGTGCACATCTGCCCCGCGCCGCACTCACCGCACGCCGCCAGCCCAGCGATGATTCAGGCCGGCTCGCGGCTGGCCGAGGAACTGGATACACGCTTCCATATTCACGTGGCCGAGGGACGCTACGAGCGCGATACGATCCGCGAGAAGTACGGCCTCACGCCCATGCGCTGGCTGGAATCGCTGGGCGTGGCGATGGACCGCATGACGGCGATTCACGGCGTCTGGTTGGAGGAGGACGACATCCAGCTCATGGGCGAGCGCGATACCCGGCTGGTCTACAATCCGGCCAGCAATATGTTCCTCGGCGATGGCGTCACGCGCATTCTCGATATGCTGGCGGCGGGCGTCCGGATCGGGCTGGGCAGCGACGGCGGCTGCTCCAACAATCGCGTTTCGGTCTTTGATGAGATGCGGATGTGCGCGCTGCTCCAGAAGGTGACACACCTCGATTCGAACGTCCTGCCGGCGGAAACGGCGTTCCAGATGGGCACAGCGGGCAGCGCGGCGGCGACGGATATTCCGGCGGGCCAGATCGCCGCGGGTCACTACGCGGATTTCGTCCTGCTGGATATGGATGACCCATCGCTGCAGCCGCCGTGGGACTACCTCAAGAACGTCGTCTATGCCATGACGCCGCACGCGATTCGGGAGGTCATCGTCGCGGGGCGCACGATCTTCCGCGACGACACGCTGATACGCGTCTCCTGGGATGACGTGCTCGGCGGGCTGCGCGAGGTCACGGCGAAGTGGCCGCAACCGGAAGCGTGAGCATGCGATGCAGCCGCGAGAAGAGAGCGTGAGCATCCGGCCAGTCCGGATGGAAGATGCCGAGGCGCTCTGGAAGATCGCCCGCGAGGAGGGCGTGATCGAGACGACGTTGGCGCTGCCAAGCTTGCGTCTGGAGCAGCGGAGCGCGTCGCTGGCCGCGCTCGACGAGAACGATCACTACTTCGTCGCGCTCGTCGAAGGCGTGGTCGTGGGCGTCGCTGGCTTGACCGTCGGCACGGGAAGGCAGCGGCACAGCGGCTCGCTGTTCGTCTACGTGAGCCGCGAGCGACAGGGCCGCGGAATCGGGACCGCTCTCCTGCGCGCGCTCCTCGATCTGGCGGATAACTGGCTGCTGCTGCGCCGCGTGGAGTTGACTGTTTTGGTGGAGAACGAAGGCGCGCGCCGTCTCTACGAGCGGCTGGGATTCGAGATCGAGGGACGGCGCAAGCTGAGCGTCATCTCGCGGGGCGAGATCAAGGATGAATGGCTGATGGCGCGCTACCGCTGACCTGGCGGGGTCGCGCGTTTTCCGCAAAGGAGCCAGATATGCGCGCATGGCGACGCACGCCTGAGCCTACGACCATCGCGCCCGACGGCGCCGAGATTCGCAGCCTCATCGAACGCGAGCAGGGCGCGACGCGCCTGAGCCTGGCCGAGGCGCTCGTGCCGCCGGGGCAGCGCACGGCCAAGGTCTACCACCAGACCGTCTACGAGGAAATCTGGTATTTCCTGCGCGGCGTAGGCGTCTTCCATCTGCACCGGCCCAATGCCGCCGAGGAGGAAACCGTTGCCGTCATGCCGGGGGATACGGTGCTCATTCCCGTCCGGCATGGCTTCTGGGTCGAGAACACCGGACCGGATGACCTGATCTTCCTGTGCTGCGGCTCGCCGCCCTGGCCCGGACCCGATGAGGCGCAGCCATGGCCGCCCGACCGCGCGTAGGGGCATCCTTCCATGCGTGGCGCGGGACGTCTTGCCGCGACTTCCCGGTTGGTGGTACAATCCTTCAGAAGTCCTTTAAGGCCAGCCCTGTGAGACTGGGAAGGAGTGCGAAATGGCACGGGCACATGCCCAGAACCAACTGAAGACGCGGCGTTCGAGCCTTCATGCTACCGCGAATGGCGGGCGTGAAGGCTTTTTTGTGCGCCCGGATGAGGATATGTCCATGAGCAGCGAGAGCACGAGCGGCGGGCCAGACCGCGTGATCTACACCGAAGAAGAGATGCGCAGGGCGATCTCGCGTATCGCGCATGAGATCGTCGAGCGCAATTCCGGCGCCGGAGATCTGGTGCTGGCGGGCCTGCGCACACGCGGCGAGCCTCTCGCGCAGCGACTCGCGGCCCGCATCCAGGAATTTGAGGGCATCGAGGTACCCGTCGTCACGATCAACACCCTGCCCTATCGCGACGATCTGCCTGAGCGCGCGAGCCGTCTTACCCAGCCGCGCGAGTCGCTGCCGGTGGATGTCAACGGCAAGGTGGTCGTGCTGGTGGATGACGTGCTCTTCACTGGCCGGACGGCGCGGGCCGCGCTCGAAGCCCTGCTCGACCACGGTCGCCCGCGCAAGATCCAGCTGGCCGTGCTGGTGGATCGCGGCCATCGTGAACTGCCCATCCGCGCCGATTACGTCGGCAAGAACGTGCCGACGGCGACCTCCGAGAGCATACGCGTGTGCCTTAGCGAGACCGATCAGAAGGATGCCGTGCTGCTGCGGCACCAGCCGGAATAGAGGGGAGAGCTGGAGATGATGGAGACCCTGACGCGGACCGCGTCGCTGCTGCGACGCCATCTGCTCGACCTGGACGACTGGACTCCCGAAGAACTGCGCTCGCTGCTGGACGATACCGCTCGCATGCGCGCTCACCTCGACGGCGGCGAGCGGCTCTCCACGCTGGCCGGGCGCGTGCTGGTGACGCTCTTCTATGAGAACAGCACCCGCACGCGCGTCTCCTTTGAACTCGCGGCCAAGAAGCTCGGCGCGGATGTCGTCAACGTCACGGCATCGGCCAGCAGCGTCACCAAGGGTGAGTCGCTGCGCGATACCGTGCGCACGCTACAGGCGCTCGGCGCGAACATCATCGTCGTGCGCTCCAGCCAGTCCGGCGCGCCGGACCTGATCGCGCGGGCGATTGACGGCGCGGTGGTCAACGCGGGCGATGGCTGGCACGCGCATCCCTCGCAGGCGCTGCTCGATCTCTTCACGCTGGAGCGCCACCTCGGCTCGGTCGCGGGCCGCCGCATCGCCATCCTGGGCGACATTCTGCATAGCCGCGTCGCGCGCTCGAACGTCTGGTCGCTGACGGCGATGGGAGCGGAAGTCGTGCTCTGCGGACCCGCGACACTGCTGCCGCCGGCCGCCGCGGATCTGTACGCTGCGCGACCGGTGCCTGGCACTGGCGAGCCGCGGCGGGTGGTCGTCGAGCCGCGCATCGAGCGGGCGCTGGAGGGCGCGGATGCGGTGATGGCGCTGCGCATCCAGAAAGAGCGCATGCAGGCGGGCCTGCTGCCGTCGCTGCGCGAATACGCGCGGACGTATGGGCTGAACCGCGAGCGGCTGGCGCTGGCGCGGCCGGGGGCGCTTGTGATGCATCCGGGGCCGATGAACGAGGGCGTGGAAATCGCCGCGGACGTCGCGGCTGGCCCCAGCTCGGTGATCGAGGAGCAGGTGACGAACGGTGTCGCGACGCGCATGGCGATCCTGACGCAACTGGCCGGGGTGCTCACCCGCCGTGAAGCCGAGTGGAGGTAGGCCGGATGAGCGAGGCACGAAACGCGAGCGGCGCGGTGGTGTTGCGCGGCACGCGGATCATTGACCCTGCCCAGCGGCTGGACGCACCCGGCACGGTGGTCATCGAGAATGAGCGCGTGGTCGCGATTGGCGCGGGCCCGGAGGTAGAGGCGGCGGTTGCCCGCGTGACTGCCACAGGCGCGGAGGTCGTGGATCTGCCGGAGCGGTGGGTGCTCGCGCCGGGGTTCGTGGATCTGCACGCCCACCTGCGCGAGCCGGGCTTCGAGGGCAAGGAGACGATCCTGACGGGTGCGGCGGCCGCGGCTCGCGGCGGCTTCACGACGATCTGCTGCATGCCAAACACACAGCCGGTGCTCGATTCCGTGGATACGCTGGCCTACGTGCTCGACCGCGCGCGCACGGCTCCGGCGCGGGTGCGGCCCATCGCGGCGATCACCAAGGGCGAGGGCGGCCACGAGCTGAGCGAGATGGCTGAGCTGGTCGCGGCGGGCGCGGTAGCATTCTCCGATGACGGGCGTCCCGTCGAAAGCAGCCGGATGATGCGGCTGGCGCTGCAATACGCTGGCCCACTGGGCGTGCCGGTCGTCGAGCACTGCCAGGATGAAGAACTGGTATCCGGCGGGGTGATGCACGAAGGCGCGACTTCCACCTTGCTTGGACTGAAGGGCTGGCCCGCCGCTGGCGAAGACGTCATGCTGGCGCGCGATCTGGCACTGGTCCGGCTGACGGGCGCGCGCTACCATGCCGCGCATCTGAGCACAGCGGGCGCGGTCGGTCTGATCCGCGAGGCGAAGCGCTCAGATCTGCCGGTCACAGCGGAGGTCACGCCGCACCACCTGCTGCTGACGGATGCGTGGGTTGCGGGGGAACGCACCGGACCCCTGGCGGAGGCGCTGGCCGCGCTCGGTCTGCCGGTCCCGCCGGGGGAGCGCTACGACACGAACACGAAGGTCAACCCTCCCCTGCGCACGGCGGCGGATTGCGAGGCATTGCTGGAGGGGCTGGCCGATGGCACGATAGACGCCATCGCGACGGACCACGCGCCGCATACCTGGGTGGATAAGAACAGCGAATATGGCGAAGCGGCTTTCGGCATCTCCGGCTTTGAGACGGCGCTAGCGAGCCTGCTGGCACTCACGCATACGGGCAAGCTCGCGCTTTCGACGCTGATCGCGGCGCTGACGGCCCGGCCCGCGCAGGCGTGGGGACTGGATGCCGGCACGCTCAAGCCAGGCGCGCTGGCTGATCTCGTGATCTTCGATCCGGAAGAAGACTGGATGGTAGACCCGGAGAGGTTTGCCTCGAAGGGCAGGAATACGCCGCTCGCGGGGTTGACCCTGCGGGGGCGGGTGCGGCAGACGTGGCTTGGCGGCAGGCGCGTCTATGATGCCGCGACGGAATAATGACGACGCCACGAGACGAGCGACTATGGAGGCGAGAGAGAATGATGTACGAGCAGAGTGAGGAACGGGCAGTGCTGGCGCTGGAAGATGGCACGATCTTCTACGGTCGCCCCTTTGGGGCAGTCGAAGCGCTGCGTTCCGGCCGGCGCGGCGAGGTCGTCTTCGCCACCGCGATGACCGGCTACCAGGAAATCTGCACCGATCCCTCCTATCGCGGCCAGATGGTCTGCCTGACCTATCCGC